>Ga0255338_1003504_pt1 | contig 18650 bp, 19 predicted proteins | sample MeOH1_35cm_T4_19_FD_203715 | JGI IMG/M metagenome (GOLD analysis project Ga0255338, IMG submission 203715) | Sandy soil microbial communities from University of British Columbia, Vancouver, Canada - MeOH1_35cm_T4_195 | ecosystem: Engineered > Artificial ecosystem > Sand microcosm > Unclassified ...
GAGGGTTCCCACGTCTATCACTCCTATTCACCTCTGCTCAAAAAAGAAGCAGAGATTGTGGATAACGTGGCTCAGTTTTCGACTGGAATTCGCCCTACAGTGGCTCAGTTTTCAATTGGAATCAACATCCGAACACCTACCGTCTTGATGTCGCTGGACTCCCGGCGAACTTCATGACCTTATTCGCAGGCGGACGCGCTGCCTTCATGCAACAAGGAGAACCAGCCGTCGTTCACGGCGGCATCTCGGTCGAAGAGCTGTTGGTGCCTTTCGTCAAGATTAGTTATATGAGTTGAACTGAATGATTCCGACAGCCCCTCAAATTGGCTTCGACCGGTTCATCCAGCTGGATTGGGTGGCTGCTGCGCTGAAGGTACGCGCAGGATTGGCCAGTCTCGATGAGCTGAATGAGCTGCTGGATGCCGCCGGCCTTGGCGTGGCCGCTCGCAAGAAAACACGCACTGTCCTCAATCGCCTTTGGCTGGAGCCGCGTGCCGAGCTGGCTGACTTTGCAAGTCGCGGCGTAGAGATCCACCGAACCAGTGCAGACGTCTCGATCGCCGCGCTCACATGGGGAATGGCTATCGCGACCTATCCATTCTTCGGCAAAGTGGCGGAATTGGTCGGTCGTCTGTCAGCCCTGCAAGGTGACTGCGCTTCGGCGGAGGTTCATCGACGCATGAGCGAACTCTACGGAGAGCGTGAGGGGACCTATCGAATGACCAATATGGTTCTGCAATCGCAGGCCAACTGGGGGGCGATAGAGCGGGTAGAAAAGGGAAAGCGCTTGATTCGCAAACCAGCCATTACGGTGACCAATGATCGAGCCGTTGCCTGGCTCATGGAGGCCGCACTCCGGTACACCGGCAAGGCTATCTCTGTGGCAACACTTCAATCGACGGCCGTCATCTACCCATTGGTGTTGGATCAGCCTCTGGGGTACGTGGCGTCAAACAGCCCGATGCTGGAAGTGCGCTCAGAGGGGCCCAGCCATCAGTTCGTAGCACTGCGAAGTTCCCTGTGAAGCCTTAAGACCGGCATGGTGGTCTGCGCTCACGATTGAACGTCGGTACGGGACCGGTGCAGATTACCGACGCTTGTTCGGCTGCTGTGGGGAGGCACTGCATGATCATGTGTTCACTTCCGATCGCGTCACCCGAACAGGGCACAGTCATCTGGGGTGAGGGGCGTAAACCGGCGAAAAGTTACACCCATGCACTGTGGCCTATGCTGTGGATAAATGCCTGAACAACTCGGGAAAGTGGCGCCAGCCCTAAGTTTCCCGAGGTTGCCTAAAAAATAGGCGTGTGAGCTGAGGGAAGGCGTCCGGTGCTGAGCGGGCCGTCGCGTTCCAATGGGGCCCGCGGTAATGCCGGAGCCTGGTTGTGCCCAGGTAAATGTGACGTACTGCTGCACGCCTCACAGGTGCTCGATAGGATGTCACCGCTTATCTGGAGGATATCTATGGAAAACAGATGGTGCACCGCCTGTGGAAATTCCTTCCGTCCCTGCCCCCAGATTCCCCGTCAAAGCTATTGCCCTGAACCAGACTGTCAGCGCGAGCGCCGCCGCCTGTGGCAACAAACCAAGCGACGAAGCGACCCGGATTACCTAGACAACCAGGCTCAGGCACAGCGCGCCTGGAGCAAACGCAATATGGACTACTGGCGTGCCTACCGTGAGGCGCATCCTGACTATGTTGCGCAAAACCGAGCCCGTCAGCGGGTGCGCAATGAAAAAGGGAAGACGCTAAAAATTGCAAAGATGGACGCGTCACCTGTTGCCATTTCCCTGCTACCTGGTGTCTATCAGTTGAGGGCCTTGGACCATCGCCATGTTGCAAAGATGGATGTCTGGACGGTTCGGCTCACTGTGTTGGCTGTCGCGCAGGTCTAGCGCAGCCCGTATTGCAAAGAGAGGACTTGATCGATATCAAAAGCGGAAACTGTTACCTTTTGCGTTGACAACTTGAACGCGACGTAATCGCAGGCCCATTTGTGATCAGACTTGCACCTGGTTAAGGTCCCGTTCATCGCTGTGGCGCTAAGCGTTGGTTAACTCTGGGTGGACCCATCATGGACCATGATCAGAACAGCAATGGAGCAACAAGCGATCCACCGTTGTTCCGGGCGGCAGAGTATGTGCGCATGTCCACGGAGCATCAGCAGTACTCCACCCGGAACCAAATCGACAAGATCCGTGAATACGCTGCGCGACGCGGGATCCAAATCGTCAAGACCTATGCGGACGAAGGCAAGAGCGGCTTGAGGATCGACGGCCGGCAGGCCCTGCAGCAGTTGATCAGGGACGTCGAAACCGGAGCCGCTGATTTCACAAACATACTGGTGTACGACGTCAGCCGGTGGGGGCGTTTTCAGGATGCCGACGAAAGCGCGTACTACGAGTACATCTGCCGGCGCGCCGGCATCCAGGTGGCCTACTGTGCCGAGCAGTTTGAAAACGATGGCTCCCCGGTGTCGACCATCGTCAAAGGCGTCAAGCGTGCCATGGCCGGCGAATACAGCCGTGAACTGTCGGCCAAGGTCTTCGCGGGCCAATGCCGATTGGTCGAGCTTGGGTTTCGCCAGGGTGGTCCGGCAGGCTACGGCCTGCGACGCATCCTGGTGGATCAGGTCGGCTCGATCAAGGGCGAGCTGGGACGTGGTGAGCACAAGAGCCTGCAAACGGACCGTGTGATCTTGACGCCGGGACCCGAAGTCGAAGTTCAAATCGTCAACCAGATCTACCAATGGTTTATTGACGGTCGGTTGGTCGAGGCTGAAATAGCCGGGCGGCTCAATACGATGGCTATCAAGACCGAACTCGGCCGCGACTGGACGCGAGCAACGGTACACGAAGTACTGACCAATGAAAAATACATCGGCAGCAATGTGTACAACCGCATCTCATTCAAGCTTAAGAAGCTGCGTGTGGTCAATACGCCCGACATGTGGATTCGCAAGGACAACGCGTTCGCACCCATCGTGGCACGCGATGCCTTCTATATCGGTTTGACACACTTGACTACCTGTATGGCATGGCGGCGCAGATTCGGCTACGGAGGGCTGCTTGAACCTCAATCTCAAACAACGCGAAATCCGGATGATTCCGATCGACCGGATCGTCGTGCTCAACCCACGTGAGCGTAATCACGAGGTTTTTGATGGCATTGTTGGCAATATAAAAGCCATCGGGCTGAAGAAGCCGGTCACCGTCACTCCCCGACCTGGCACCGATGGGTCTGAAAGCTATCTCCTGGTTTGCGGCGAAGGGCGACTCAAGGCATTCCGCGAGCTCGGCGAAGCACGTATTCCAGCGCTCGTGGTGTCCGTCAGCGACGAGGATGCTTTCATCATGAGCCTGGCCGAGAATATCGCGCGGCGCAAGTACCGCTCCCTGGAGCTGTTGGCAGGCATCACCCAGCTTCATGAAAAAGGCTACAACGCCAAGGTGATTGCCGAAAAGACAGGCCTGACGCTGCAGTACGTCCAGGACATACTGATCTTGATTGATCAGGGAGAGGAGCGCTTGATGGTGGCGGTCGAGCGCGGCAGTATTCCGCTCAGTGCCGCTTTGGCTATTTTCGGGGCGGGTGACGACGACAAGGCTGTGCAGACTGCGTTACAGGATGCCTATGAGACCGGGCAGTTGCGAGGGCGGCAGCTGATGGACGCCCGGCGCCTGATCCAGCGCAGGCAATTGCTGGGGCGCTCGGTGGCACGTGGATCGCCGCGCAAGCGCACGGACGTCACTTCCTCCAGCCTGGTGCGCACTTACCAGAAGGAGGTCCAGCGACAACAGATGATGGTGCGAAAGTCGTCCTTTGCCCAGCAGCGCTTGCTGTTCGTCGTCGGTGCGCTGCGCGAACTCTTTGCCGACGAGAACTTTGGTAACTTGCTGCGCGCCGAGGGGCTGGACAGCTTGCCAAAATACCTGGCCGAACGGGTGACGGCCAGCGGGAGCATGGTGTGACCGCTGTCGCACTGGCGTTTCTGCCGAAACCGCTGATGGTTGCGATGGACAATGTCTTGCCGTCGCGCAAGATACCCCTCGGGGTGATTGACACCCAAAAATTCAAACAAATCCGTGCCTCGATCGAGGAGATCGACCTGATTGAGCCGTTGTCGGTGGCTCCGGTGGACCGCAAGTCCGGTCAGCATCTGCTGCTGGACGGCCACATCAGACTTCTGGCGCTGCGAGAGCTGGGATATGTCGAGGTGCCATGCCTGGTGGCCACCGATGACGAAACCTACACCTATAACAACCGCATCAACCGGCTTTCCAGCGTCCAGGAGCACCTGATGATTCGGCGCGCGGTGGAGCGGGGCGTCTCTCCGGAGCGTTTGGCCAAGGCGCTGTGCGTGGATCTCGCACAAATCGTCAAGAAAATGACGCTGCTGGACGGAATCTGTCCCGAGGCGGCCGAGTTGCTGAAGGAGCGCCAATTCTCGACAGAGCTATCGCTGGCCTTGCGGCGAATGAAGCCGACGCGCCAGGTCGAGTGTGCAGAACTGATGATCTCTGCCAACAACGTGACTGTCGCGTACGTTCGCGCGTTGTTGGCGACGACATCACCGGAAATGTTGGTCGGTGGCAAGAAGCTTGGCCGAACCAAAGGCGTCAGCCAAGACCAAATGGCCCGAATGGAAAGAGAGATGTCCAACCTGCAGGGGCAATACAAAATGGCCGAGCAAACCTACGGGGAGGACATGCTGAATCTGGTTCTGGCCCGGGGGTACATCGTCAAACTGCTCGGTAACAAGCAGGTATCCCGCTATCTGGAACTGCATCAGGCGGAGGTCTTGGATCAGTTTGTGAGTATCGTGCAAACCACGTCCATGGATCTTTAATCATGGCTTGCCTGCGTCAATGCCGAATGGACCCTTCAACACGGGATTGCTCCGACTTTTTGGTGCTCACTGGATCTTCTGGTAGACGGTTGCTGGCTATGGCCATTCGGAACGTCGAATTGGTCACTTGTGGATCGGCATATAGTCAATTTTGGGTCGGCACCAACACGGCATACCCCGGCGTTCCACAGCCTGTTGATTTCCATCCAATCTTGACCCCGGGGTCAAGATTGGATGGAAATCAACAGGTGGACTTGCTTGCGCTCCGATATAGTCCAGCGGTGGCGCACAGTAAGCGCAATCTGGGGAAGCCGCGAGAAAGCAGATGTGGAGCAAAGACTAACATGAAGAGATTGACAGGGAGTGGCGGCACCGAATCCGTGCATGGTGCGCTGTCCGACCCCAAGGCAGATAACGGCGCCAATTCACCCACGCTTACGCAGGAAGCCTATGAGCGTCTTGAGGAGATGATCATCACGCTGGAACTGGCGCCTGGCGAGGCGGTCTCCGAAGCGATTCTCAGCAAGCGGCTGGGGATTGGCACCACACCGATACGGGAGGCACTGCATCGGCTCGCGCGGCAGTATCTGGTGCAGATCATTCCACGGCGCGGCGTCGTCATCACGTCGGTCGACGTGCGTTTGCAGTTCGAGGTACTTGAAGCCAGGCGTGAGTTAGACCGCCTCGTTTCGCGTGGCGCGGCACAGCGCGCGAGTCCTACCGAACGGCAGGTTTTGGCCAAGCTGATCGTGGCCACCGAAGCCGCGATGCAGGCCAACGACATCAAGGAGTTCCTGCGGACGGATGCGGAGTTGAACGAGTGGCTGGCCAAGGCGGCACGCAACTCGGTGGCCTCCGACATTTCAGCCATGCTGCATGCGGTGTCGCGCCGATTCTGGTTCTATCACCTGTCTGATGACCAGCAGTTCACACGAACGGCGATGCTGCACCTGGCGATCGTCAAGGCCATTGCCAGCGGAGATACAGCTGCAGCGGCGGCTGCCTCTGACCAACTGATCGACTACCTCGTCGAGTTCGCCAACGCGACCCTGCCCGGCGCCTAGCCTGGCCCCTGCGTGGGCGGGTGTTAACCGTTGCCGAGGCGGCGCAGTGTCCCTGAATCCCGCCGCCAGCGGGCCATGACCGTCTGTGTCAGAGGGCGCAGGACGGATCCTCGTTTTTTCGATGCAAATCGGGGTTTATCCTAGTAGTCTTGATGTAACTAAGGGGTTTACCATTCGTGCCATATTACTGGCATGCCAGTTATATTCCAACTAAGTTCCATCAATTCCAAATCCGCGACCGGGCACGGTCACCGGTATTCAAGGAGTCCCGAATGACACAAGCAGCGGCAGTTGAAGAGGCAGTCACGATCCGGCGATTGAGTCCGGCCATGGGTGCCGAGGTGATTGGCATGGATCTTTCCAGGCCGATGGACGAGTCCGAAGTCGCGCGCTTGCGCGCCGCGTTGCACGAAAACGGCGTGCTGTGCTTTCGCGACCAGCATCTGACCGAGGCGCAGCAGATCGAGTTCTCGCGGCGCTGGGGCCCGCTGGAAGACTTCCCGGAGGAAGACAAGACGGTCACTGCTTCCACGGTATACAACGTGGCCAACGTCTCCGCCGAGGGCGAGCACCTGCCCGAGACCGACCACCGCGTAATCTTCCAGAGGGTCAACGCGCTGTGGCACACCGACAGCTCCTTCCGTTATGTCCCGGCTTACGCATCTCTGCTCTATGGTATCGAAGTGATGCCTGACGATGCCGTCGGTGGCCGCACCGGGTTCTCGAACATGGTGGCCGCGTACGAGGCGCTCACGCCGGCGATGAAGGCGCGCATTGAGCCGCTGCACATGGTGCACTCCTATGAGCACGGCCGCCGCCTGTACCCGCAACTGCCGCCCTTGTCCAGGTTCGAGAAGGCCACGGTTCCGCCGGTCAGCCACCCGCTGGTGCGCGTGCATCCGGAAGCCGGCAACCGCCGTTCGCTGTTCATGACTGCCAACGCCGGCAATGAAATCAGTGGCCTGCCGCTGGAGGATGGACAGGCCCTGCACCGCGAGCTGATCGAACACCTCTCGCGCCCGGAGTTCTGCTACTTCCACAAGTGGCGCAAGGGCGACCTCGTGGTGTGGGACAACCGCACGACCCTGCACAAGGCCGAAACCTATGACATGACGCGGTATCGCCGTGTCTTCCGCCGCACCACGGTGGCGGGCAGCGGCCCGGTGCTGGGCCCGTTCTCGCAAGGCGTGAGGACGGCGTGAGCCAGCGCCCGGACGCAACCCAGGGTGGACGACATGCAGTGTGATTTCAGCGGGCGGACGGTCCTCGTCACCGGCGGCACCAGTGGCATTGGCCTGGCCATTGCGCAAGGGCTTCGCAGCGCAGGCGCCACGGTCGTGGTCGCTGGCTTGCCCGCCCACAACGCGTCCGACCTCCAAGGCATGAAGGTGGCGGCCCTCGATGTAACGGACAGCATGGCCGTGGAATCCGTGGTCGGCCAGCTCGATCGTCTTGATGTGCTTGTCAATGCCGCAGGCATGATTCGCCGCGGCGAGGAGCATGACCTTGCCGTGTTCCAGCGGGTGCTGGACGTCAACCTGACCGGGACCATGCGAGTTTCCATGGCCGCACGTGAGAGGTTGGCCGCGGCGGGTGGTTGCGTGGTCAATGTCGCGTCGATGCTGAGCTTTTTTGGCGGCGGCCTGGTCCCGGCCTACAGCGCCAGCAAGGGCGGCATTGCGCAACTGACAAAGAGCCTCGCCATCGCCTGGGCGCCACTGGGCATACGCGTCAATGCGGTTGCGCCCGGCTGGATAGCAACACCTCTGACGCAGGCTTTGCAGGATGACCCGGCGCGGGCCGCCACCGTGCTGGCGCGGACCCCGATGGCGCGCTGGGGTACGCCAGAGGACATCGTCGGACCGGCCTTGTTCCTTTGCTCCGGCGCCGCCGCCTTCGTCACGGGCGTGGTCCTGCCGGTGGACGGCGGCTACCTGATTGCATGACCCACATCACACCAGAGACACACATGAGCGAACATGCCACTCCAACCCCTTCTGAACCGCCCGCCCGCGCTGGCGGTCTCGACATGTCGCGCATGCCCTACCAGCTGCCGTTTCCGAGAGAGGCCGCGAGCGAGGTGGTCGTCGGCGCCGTCATTCCCGAGGACGAGCGCGTCTGGGTGCCCCAGATGGAGAACGTGTGGTTTCGCCCACTGTGCCTGAACACGGTACAGGGCTACTGGGTCAACCTGCTGCGCGTGCGCAAGTCCGGTGTGCTGAGCCGGCACCGCCATCCCGCGCCGGTGCACGGCTATGTGCTGCGCGGCCGGTGGCATTACCTGGAGCACGACTGGCAGGCCAAGGAAGGCAGCTACGTGTTCGAGCCGCCGGGTGAAACGCATACCCTTGTGGTGCCCGAGGACGTGACGGAAATGATCACGCTCTTCCACATCACGGGCGCGATGATCTACGTCGACCCGTTCGGCCGCCAGACTGGCTATGAAGACGTGTTCACCAAGATCGACATGTGCCGCAAGCACTACACCGCGTGCGGCCTTGGCGACGATTTTGTCGATCAGTTCATACGGTAGTGCCGACACCAGGCTGGGCATCAAGACAGACCGATATTTCCCCGGCGCAGCGCGGCGCAGACCTTTCCACCCTGAACCCCAGAGGAGTACAAACCATGTTGAATCATCGCCGTCATATCCTGGCCGCAAGTCTCGCCGTCTCGGCATCCATGCTGCTGGCACCGGTTTCCTGGGCCGCCGACTACCCTGAGAAGCCGATCGAACTCATCGTTCCGTTCGCGGCCGGAGGCGGAACCGATGCCCTCGCGCGCGCATTTTCCGTCGCTGCCCAGAAGCATCTACCCAAAGGCGTCATCGTCATGAACAGGGCCGGCGCCAGTGGCAGCATCGGCTGGCAGCACATGATGAACGCCAAGCCCGATGGCTACACATTGGCGGTGGTCACGGTGGAAATGGTGATCCTGCCGCACTTGAACCTGTTCAGCGCCACCTACCACGACGTCACGCCCATCGCGCAGTTGAACGCCGACCCGGCTTCGGTGGTTGTGCGGTCCGACTCGCCTTACAACACGGTGGAGGAGTTCATCGAAACCGCCCGCAAGCAGCCGGGCAAGATGTCGATGGGGACATCCGGCAATGGCACGATCTACGATCTGGCCGCTGCCGCCTTTGAAGACAAGACGGGTACCAAGTTCAACCGTATCCCGTTCCAGGGCGCCGCGCCTTCCATCCTCTCATTACTGAGCAGCCAGCTTGATGCTGTTACCGCCAGCCCGGCTGAAGTCTCGGCCCACGTGAACGCCGGCAAACTCAAGATACTGGCCGTTATGGCAGACAACCGCCTGGCCGAGTTCAAAAGCACGCCTACCCTGAAGGAGCGGAACATCGACCTTTCCATCGGCACCTGGCGCGGCATCATGGGCCCCAAGGGGTTGCCCGCCGACGTGCTCAAGACCCTGAAGGCGGTCGTTCCGGTTATCGCCAAAGAGCCGGAGATGCAGAACGCGCTCAAGAAGATGAACCTGGGTTACGTCTATGCGGACGACGCCGGCTTCAAGACCACGATGGCGCGTGACAACCAGGTCTTCAAGGACCTGGTGACCAAACTCAAGATCACGGCGAACTGAACCCGCATGCCTATTTCGGTCTGCCCGCGCAGTCGTCCACGACGCACGCCGCGGGTCGCCAATCAACCTGTCCAGACCAGGAGCACCGCCATGACCATCACCATCTATCCCGTGACCCCGGACTTCGCCGCAGAAATCGGCGATGTGAACCTTGCGTCCATCTCCGATGCCGACATGGGCGCCATCAAGCAGGCGTTCTGGAAATATTCCGTCCTGGTTTTTCCGGACCAGAAATTGTCGGGCACCCAGCACGTGGAGTTCGCCAGGCGTTTCGGCGCCCTGGAGACCACCATCGCCACGTTTCGACCGGGCGAGAAGCTGCGCGTTCAGGAGGAGATCGCGGACGTATCCAATCTCGATCCCGAAAACAAGCTACTCGGGAGAGACAGCCGCCAGCGCATGTACAACATGGGCAACCGCCTGTGGCACACCGACAGCTCGTTTCGCCATGTTCCGGCGTTCGCCTCGGTTCTGTACGGGCGCAGTGTAGCGCCGATCGGCGGTCATACCGAGTTCGCAGACATGCGCGCGGCGTTCGACAGTCTGCCGCCGCCAAAGCAGGAACAGCTTCGCGGGCTGGTTGCCGAGCACTCAATCTTCAACTCGCGCACCAAGCTCGGCTTCTACGACTTTGCCCCGGAAGAGCGGGCCGCGCTGCCGCCTGTCAAGCAGGTGATGGTGCGCCGCATCCCCGAAAGTGGGCGCGAGTCGCTTTACATCGCTTCGCATGCGGGGCGCGTGATCGGCATGCCCGATGACGAGGGGGCCCAACTCATCGAGGAGCTGACCGCCCACGCGGTGCAACGCCAGTTCGTCTACACCCACCGCTGGCGGCAGGATGACCTCGTGATCTGGGACAACCGTTGCACCATGCATCGCGGCACTGAATTTGACGACATGCGCTGGCGTCGCGACTTCCAGCGCGCAACGGTGGCGGACATCGCCAATTCGTGCGAGCAGGCGGGTGTGCCGATTTCGGCCTGAACGATTGGACGGACCGTGACCCATCCCCCAGGCACCGACGCGCAACTGTCCGCCATCCTGTCACTTCCCGCGCTTTACATACAGGGCCCCGGAGCCATCAGCAGGCTTGGTGAATGTGTGATGAGCTTGGGTCGACACGCGCTGTTCGTCTCGGACAGGGATGTGGGCAAGCGCTTTGCAGCGCAAGCTGCTGCGTCCGTCGAGGCGTCCGGCGTCTCGTTCCACGCGGCACTGTTTGATGGCGATGTCACCCGTAACACGGTGGCGATGCTACTCGCCGACGCGCGAGCGCTTCAACCGGCCATCGACGTCGTGATTGCAGCCGGTGGCGGCAAAGGCATTGATGCCGGAAAAGCCGTCGCCAGCGCCCTTGGCGTGGCCCTGGTGACGCTGCCTACCGCGGCGTCCAACGATGGCCCGGGCAGCCGGGTGTTTCTCTTCTATGACGAGCAGCATCGTCTCGAATCCGTTGAGCGCCTCCCGCGCAATCCGGATGCGGTGGTGGTTGACACGTCCATTCTGGCGGCTGCTCCGGTGTCGTTCCTGATCGCGGGTATCGGCGATGCCATCGCGAAGCGCTGGGAGGCGGAGCAATGCATCGGAGCCGACCGGCCAAACCTGCTTGGCGGGCGGGCGACGCTGACGGCGCTCAGCCTGGCGCGCGCCAGCGACCAAACGCTTCGCGTACACGGCGTGGCGGCGCTGAGGGCCGCCCGATCCGGCAGGCCGGACGCTTCGTTTGAGGCCGTCATCGAAGCGTCCATCCTGATGGCGGGTATCGGGTTTGAGGGCTGTGGATTGTCGGTCGCGCACTCCATGACCCGCGGACTGACTGCATTGCCCCCGACAGCGGCTGCCGCGCACGGTGTGCAGATCGCCTATGCGCTGCTGGTGCAGTTTCTGCTAGAAGAGCGGGATGCCCCTTTCATGCGGGCGCAGTTTGACTTTCATGCATCGATCGGGCTGCCCACCCGTCTTGCGGGGTTGGGCCTGCCAAACCCTTCCGCAACCGATCTCAGCACCATTGCGCGACTGACGTGCCAGGCGCCACACATTGCCAATTTCTCCCGCCCGCTCTCCGAGGCAGACCTCGTTGACGCCATGCGTCGCCTCGAATCCATGCATTGAGTGTCTCTCGGCAGGGCAATCGCCCCTGCATTCCAAAACCAGCCAGCCCTTTCTCCAAGGAGTTTCCATCATGAAGATCCATTTTCCCCGCCGCCCCGTCCTGGCCGCCATCGTGGCCGTTGCCGGCTTTGCGTGGGCCGGCACCAGCGCCATGGCCGCTGAATTCACCTGGCGTCTGCAAACCATTGCCGGCGCCGGCACCTCGGAATACAAGGACCTGGTCGAGCAGTTCTCCAGGAATGTGGCCCAGGCCACAGGCGGTCGTGTGGAGGTCAAGACGTATGCCGCCGGCACGTTGATGAGCAGCGCACAGGTCGTCGATGCCGTGAGCAAGGGTACGCTGGACATGGGGCACACCTATCTCGTGTATTTCAGCGGCAAGGAGCCCGCACTCAAGGCCGTCAATGAATGGCCAGCCGAAGTGCACCCCCTTCAAGGCGTGCGGTGGTTCTATGAAGCCGGCGGCGCGGACCTGATGCGAAAGATCGTCGCCAAACACAACATGTATTTTCTGGGCGTGACAGCATTGCTTGGCGAGCAGATCTGGTCCAAGAAGCCGATTCGCGGTCTGGACGACGTCAAAGGCGTGAAGTTCCGCGCGGCAGGCCTTGCAGCCGACAGCTTCGCCCGCGCGGGTGCTGCCGTGGTGCCCCTGCCAGGTGAGGAGATCTATCAGGCCCTTCAGCGTGGCGTGATCGATGCGGTTGAATTCACCACGATGCCCGTCAACTACGGCATCGGCCTGCACGAGGTCACCAAGTATGTCGCCGTTCCTTCCTATTCGGGCGGTGGCACGTCAGACTGGATTGTCAACAGCGCGTCCTGGAACAAGTTGCCCGCAGACCTCAAGGTCAAGATGGAAGAGGCCCTCAAGAAGACCAGCGAAGGCTACCAGCGCATTGCGGTGGCAGAAGAAAAGGAAATCATGGGCAAGATCGAGAAGGGTGGAGTCACGCTGGTGCGCTGGCCAGACGCCGAGATGCGCAAGCTCGAGCGCGTTCGACTGGCAGTCATGAAGGAGAAATACGCCGTCGAGTCGCCGCTGTATGCCGAAAAACTGGAGTCACAACTCAAGTTCCTCAAGACCCTCGGCTACCGCGCAGACTGAGCATGAAACGGCTGTGGGAATCGATCTCGTGGCTGAACCAGCAAGCGGGTCGCATGGCGGCTTTGTTGCTGCTTCCGGGCATGGCCATCACCCTGTACGAGGTGATCGCGCGATATGTGTTTGACAGTCCGACGATCTGGGTCAATGAGTCGATGCAGATCATTTTCGGCTTTTATTTCCTGCTGGGCGGGGGTTACACGCTGCTTCATGGCGGTCACGTACGGGTTGATGTGCTGTTGCTGAACATGACTTCGCGTGGACGGCGGGTTGCCAATGTTTTTGCGCTGCTGGTTGTGGTTTTCTACGCCAGCGTACTGCTCTGGATTGGCGGCGAGCAGGCGGTCGATTCCATGGCCGCGTGGGAGCGCGCCGAAAGCGCGTGGGCGCCTTACATCTGGCCTGTCGTCACGGCCGTACCAGTTGCTGCGGCCCTGCTGTTGCTGCAGGCGCTCGCTCTGATCCTGCGCGAATGCATTGGCCTTGACATATCGAAGGTGGATTGACATGGAAGCCGGCACGCTCACCGTGCTGCTTTTCGGCAGCCTGTTCTTCCTGATTTTTCTGGGTGTGCCGTTGGCCTTTGCCATCGGCTCGGTAGCCATCGTGGTGGGGTTCTTTGAATGGGGACCCATGGCCCTTCACCTGCTGTCGGGGCATGTGAAGAGCGCGATCTTCAACTACACGCTGGTATCCATCCCGTTTTTCATGCTGATGGCCAACGTGCTGGGCAAGGCGGGTATCGCCAATGACCTGTATGCGGCCATCCACATGCTGTTTGGACCGCTGCGCGGCGGACTTGCGGTGGGCACGATTCTCGCGTGCACGTTGATTGCCGCAATGAGCGGCGTGAGCGCCGTGGGCGTGCTCGCCATGGGCACGCTGGCATTGCCTGCCATGCTGGCGCGTGGCTACGACAAGCACATGGCGATGGGAACGATCCTCGCCGGTGGAGCGCTCGGGCAGTTGATCCCTCCCAGCGTACTGGGCATCGTCTACAGCGGCTTGGCGAATGTCTCGATCGGACAGGTATTCCTGTCTGGCGTGATGCCTGGGCTGCTGCTGGTCGGCCTCTTCTGCGTCTATGTGCTGGTGCGCTGCTACCTCAATCCTGAAGTCGGGCCCGCGCTGTCGCTCGAAGAGCGCAGCAAGATCACGGCGCAAGACCGCTGGCGTGCGGCGATCGGCGTCATACCGCCGATCCTGTTGGTGCTGGCGGTGCTGGGTGTCCTGTTTCTGGGTATTGCGGGGCCGACAGAAGCGGCTGCGGTCGGCGCCGCTGGTGCGATCCTGATTGGTCTGCTGCGCCGTAATCTTCGGTGGGCCGACATGACGGAAGCCCTTCGAGAGACGCTCAAGTCGACGTCCATGGTTCTGTGGATCGCCCTGAGTTCGCTGATGTTCGTATCAGTCTATACGGGCATTGGTGGCGACAAGCTGGTTCGCAGCTTGCTCGTCGGGTTGGATCTTGGGCCGGGCCTGGTGATGGGCATCATGATGGTCATCATCTTCGTGCTGGGCACGATCATGGACCCCGTGGGCATCATTTTCCTCACCACTCCCATTTTTCTGCCAATCGTGGTGGCGCTGGGCTTTGATCCGCTCTGGTACGGCGGCATGCTGATCATCAACCTTGAAATGTCTTACCTCACGCCACCGTTCGGGTACAACCTGTTCTACCTGAAGTCGGTGGCACCGCCCGGGATCACGATGGGCGACCTGTACCGGTCAACCCCGGAATTTGTCGCGTTGCAGGCGCTGGGACTGGTCATTTGCGCGGTGTTCCCGAGCATCATCACATGGCTGCCACGACACGTTTTCGGCACCTAGTGCAACATCCCTTAAATGTCTTTCATAATTTGCACTATGTGTTCGACTTGTGGCTCCAGCGATGGCGACGCCGCGATGCCAAGGGGGACGTGATCGTCGTGCGCTACGCCGACGATAGCGTCGTGGGCTTCGAGTCCGAGGCTGACGCCTCGCGATTCCTGGAAGCCCTGAAGGCGCGCTTTGCGCAGTTCGGTCTGTCGCTCAACGAGCAGAAGACGCATGTGTTGCAGTTCGGTCGCTACGCGGCCAGCCAACGCAAGCGTGCCGGCCTGGGCCGGCCGCAGACATTCGACCTCCTTGGGTTCACGCACATCTGTGCGACCAAGCGGTCGAATGGGCGCTTCACCGTCAAGCGGTTGACATCGAGCAAGCGGATGCGTGCCACCCTCAAGGCGCTGCGGCAGGCGCTGTACCGACGCCGGCACGAACCGATCGCATTGGTCGGCACATGGCTACGCCGTGTGATGCAGGGCTACTTCAACTACCACGCAGTCCCCGGCAACAACGAGCGCTTGAGTCGATTCCGATCCGGAGTCTGCCGAGCTTGGTTGCACGCCCTTCGACGACGTGGGCAGTATGGACGAATGCCCTGGGCGCGCTTCCTCAAGCGGGTAGCGCCATACGTGCCGTCAGTCCACGTTCTGCACCCTTATCCAACTCAGCGCTTCTTCGCGTCATGACTCAAGGCAGGAGCCGTATGCGGTAGCTCTGCACGTACGGATCTGTGCGGGGGGCGGAGGGCAACCTCCGTCCCTACCGCAATCCCCGCGCTACGCGTCGTTTGCTTTGGATTTCTTGCTCGCAGCGCGCTGGGAGACAGGCACGAGTCCGAGGCTGGTGAGCTGAAAATAGGTTTGGATGATCTCCTCGATGGAGGTCTTCTCGCCCGGGTTGTACCAGCGCGCCAACCAGTTGCACATGCCGAGGATGGCAAAGGCGATCATCTTCGGATCGCCGATCGCGGCAAATTCGCCGCAGGCCTGACCATCGGCGATGAAGGCGGTCCACATGCGCTCATACTTCTTCCATATCCGCGTCATCGCGTCGCGTACCGGGTCGCTCGCGCCCATCACGCCGTCACGCAGCGTGATCGTCATTTCGAGACAGTGGCGGTCGAAGCGCGCCAGATGATTGCGGATAGCTAGGTGCAGTTTTTCGTCGGCCGGGATTTGCATCTCGACGATTTGCTTGAGTCCGTCGATGAGGTCGACCGTCTGCGGCTTGATGATCGCGAGCAGCAATTCCGACCGGTTGCGGTAATAGTAATAAAGGGCTTCGCGCTTCAAACCGACGGCCTGCGCGACATCGTCGAGAGAGGTGTTTGAGTAGCCCTTGCGATCGAAAAGCTCGGTCGCGCACTGCAGGATCGCTTCCCGCCGACGTACCGACTTTGTCGATCTCGCGAGTTGCGCCGGGGCGCCTTCTTCCAAGTCCTGCGTCATTTCACCGTTCCGTTTTTTCTGACTACCACATCTGTCTTTGTATCGTCATTCTTTTCATCCTATGCGAATTAGAGCTCATGCCGAGATGAAGCCGAAAATAAGGCGTGATTCTGCTGGCTATATCGGCTTAGCAATTGCGACGATATAACCATAAGCGGCAAGCCTTAGATATACGCACCGTGATGCTTTAATAGTAACGTTGCGTCTCGCGTTGCTTTATTTGAGCGACTGCGACGTGATAATGGTGCCGTCACGCTCTCCGCAAGCACTTCTCGGCGGGAAGAGCCTTGTAGTTTCAGCCCCCCCGTTCGCTATAAAACTACGCCATTTTCGGCTTCATCCTAGCATGACCCCTTTCAGACCCCGAGATGCCTGCACAGGATGTCGGGTTGCGCGCGCAACGCATCGCTGCGGCCGTCGAAGACCACTTGCCCCTTGACCAGAATCACGTTGCGGTCGGTGATCTGCGTGACATGCTTCCAGTTCTTGTCCACGATCACGCTGGAGATACCGGTTTCCCGCACCAGCTGGCATATTCGCCAGATGTCGCGGGCAATCAGCGGCGCCAGGCCCTCGGTGGCCTCGTCCAGGATCAGCACGTCGGGGTTGGTCATCAGCGCGCGGCCTATGGTCAGCATCTGCTGCTCGCCGCCGCTGAGCTGCTGGCCGCCGTGGCCCAGCCGTTCCTTCAGGCGCGGAAAGGTCTCCAGCACCCGCTCATAGGTCCAGTCGCGCTGGCCGCGCGTGCCGGCGCGCGCCGCCATCTTCAGGTTTTCCACGACGCTCAGGTTGCCGAAGATGCCGCGGCCTTCGGGCACATAGGCCATGCCCAGCCGGGCAATTTCATACGGTGCCCGGCCCGTCATCGGTTGGCCCATGATGTCAACCGAGCCGGAGCGCGGCCTGACCAGCCCCATCAGGCTCTTGAGCAAGGTGCTCTTGCCCATGCCATTGCGCCCCATCAGGCCAATCGTCTCCCCGCGCGCCACCCGGAAGTTGATGCCGCGCAGGATGTGGCTGGCGCCGTAGTAGGTGTGGATCTCTTTCGCCTCAATCAACAAATCAGTGTTCATAGCGGTGTTCATGCGTGCTCCTCGCCAAGATAGGCGGCCTGTACCCCGGCATCGGCCCGGATCTGCGCCGGCGTGCCACTGGCAATCACCTGGCCGTTGACCATCACCGTCAGCTGGTCGGCCAGCGCAAATACCGCATCCATGTCATGCTCGACCAGCAAGATGCCGTGCTCTTTTTTCAGCGCCAGCAGCAGCGCCACCATGCGCTCGGCCTCCGCCACCCCCATGCCGGCCAGCGGCTCGTCCAGCAGCAGCACCTGCGGCTCGGTGGCCAGCGTCATCGCGATCTCCAGCTGGCGCTGCTCGCCGTGGCTGATGGTGCCGGCGATGCTGTGCTGGCGGCTGTGCAGCCCGGCCAGCGCCAGCGCCCGCGCGGCCCGCTCGTTGATGGCCGCAAAACGGCTGGCGCGGCTGAGCCAGCGTGCCGCCCGCGGCTGGCGCGACTGCGCGGCCAGCCGCACGTTCTCCCAGACCGTGAAGGGCAGGAAGATGTTGGTCTTCTGGTAGCTGCGCCCCAGGCCACGCCCGGAGATCTTCTCCGGGCTCCAGCCCGTCACGTCGTGCCCGCCCAGCATCACCGTGCCCGAGCTCGGCGGCAGGTCGCCCGACAGCAGGTTGGTCAGCGTCGACTTGCCCGCCCCATTGGGGCCGATCACCGCATGGATGTGGTTGCGCCAGAGATCGACAGAGACATCGTTGACCGCCGCCAGGCCGCCAAAGCGCTTGGTCAGGTGCTGCGCCGACAGCAGTAGTTCACCCATGGCCCGCTCCCTGTTGCTGGACCTGTTGCTGGTCCTGGCTGTCTTTGCTGTCTTTGCTGTCTTGGCTGTCCTGGTGGTCTTTGCCGTTCCTGGCAAAGCGCTCCACCAGCCCGAGCAGGCCGCGCGGCGCGAACACCACCACCGCCACGATGAACAGACCCATCCACAGCTGCCAGTGCTTGCCCAGGTTCACGCTGCCGCCCCCCAGGCCCGCCACCGCCCCGGCCTCGACGGTGGGCAGGTCCTTGAACACATGCAGCAGGTACTCAAAGGCAAAGGCGCCGACGATGGCGCCGGCAAAGTTGCCCATGCCGCCCAGGATCACCATCATGATGGCGTGCGCGCTCATGTGAAAGCCCATCAGCTCGGGGTTGATGTAGCCGGTCTGCGCGCCCCACAGGTAGCCGGCCAGCCCGGCCAGCGCGCCGGCCAGCGTGAAGGCCGCCAGCTTGTAGCCGAAGGTGCCGTAGCCCATGGCGCGCATGCGGTGCTCGTTGACGCGGATGCCGGCCAGCGCCCGGCCGAACGGGCTCCACAGCAGGCGCCGCAAAAAGGCATAGACGGCCAGCAGCACGCCCAGCGTGACGTAGTACAGCGTGAGCTTGCTGTCCAGGCTCCACCAGGCAACAGGGGGCGTCCAGCCAAACAGGGCGATGTCGGGCTTGAAGTTGATGTACAGCCCGTCCGAGCCGCCCAGCACCTTGTTGTCAAAGAACAGGTAAAACACCATCTGGGCAAAGGCCATGGTGACCATGATGAAGTAGATGCCGTGGGTGCGCACCACAAAAAAGCCGATCACCAGCGCCGCCAGGC
>Ga0255338_1003505_pt1 | contig 18646 bp, 15 predicted proteins | sample MeOH1_35cm_T4_19_FD_203715 | JGI IMG/M metagenome (GOLD analysis project Ga0255338, IMG submission 203715) | Sandy soil microbial communities from University of British Columbia, Vancouver, Canada - MeOH1_35cm_T4_195 | ecosystem: Engineered > Artificial ecosystem > Sand microcosm > Unclassified ...
AACTGCTGGTCACGATCGACGGGTCGATATCCTTTGGCCACCAACGGATTCTACACGAAACCGCAGGTCAGCCCCGCCGTGACATGACGGGGCCGACCCACGATTCTGCAACAACCCCCCAACCGACGCGATGTCACATTCGGTCACACGCCGGTGCCCCTCCCGATCGGGAGTCCACACGCCGATGCCCCTCCCGATCGGGAGGGGCATCGGCCGGGTACCTACTGCTACCTACTGCTGCGGCGGTTCCTTGCGCAGGTCGGTGCGCGGGATCTCCTGCGTCTGGTCGGTGGTCCAGTCCCGCTGCTGCGGGGGAGCGTCCGTGCGGGGGATCTCCTCGGTGCGGTCGCTGGTCCAGTCGCGCTGGGCCGGGGCGGCGTGGGCCGGTCCGGCCGGGGCGGTCGGGCCGCCCGTCGCGGCGACGGGACGGCCGGTGCGGCCGCTGCCGCCGCGCAGGCCGAGCACGATGCCGGCGATCAGCGCGAGCAGACCGAGGATGCCGAGGATGATCGGCACGGTGCGACCGAACAGGTTCAGGGTGTCGATACCGTTCTTGGCCTGTTCCACCTGGAACTCGATGGTGTCCTCGTTGAACGGCAGGGACACCTGCAGCACCGTCACCTCGGGACGGCTCGCCTCGCGGGCGTAGTACTGGTACTGCTGCTCCTGGCCCTTGATGACGACGCCGGTCTCCGGCTCGACCCACAGGTCACGGACGTTGGTGTACCAGCGGGTCATGGTCACCGGCGTCTCGCCGCCCTCGACGCCCCACGTGGAGGCGGGCAGGCTCAGCTTGTAGGTCGGCACCGACGGATCGACCGCGGACAGGTCGACGGGCTCGATCTCGTGCCGGAAGTGGTAGACCTTGACGCCGTTGATCTCGGTCTCGTCGATGTAGTCGATCGGGTAGGTCTCGCGCGCATTGAGGTCGAAGTACGGGTAGGACTTCTGCTCGGTGCCGAACGGGAAGCGGTACTGCAGACCGTCGCGGTTCGAGATCTCCGTCGGCGGAGCCGTGGCCGAGGTCTGGATGGTGCTGACCGCGTCCGGGTTCTCCTCCTTGGTGACCGGCATGCCGCTGACCCGGTCCACCGTGACCCGGTCGACGGTGGCGGAGACCAGACCCGTGTCGCCCTGCATGTCCAGGCGACGGACCGTCTGGCCCGCCTGCAGGGTCATGATGTCCGCATTCGACGGGTCCTCGACGGTGACGAACCGCTGCGCCACGATCGGCACGTCGGTGTCGACCTGCGCCCGCCCCGACAGCAGCGCCCGCGCGTTGAGGATGTCGCCGGTGCCCTCGGCGACCGTGGTCACCTCGAGGTCCAGCGGCGTCTTGGCGAGTTTGCCGACGGTATACGTCGGGATCAGTATTGCCGCGACGATGAGGAAGGCGCCGAGGCCCACCAATGCCAATGCCAGTTTCCGGCCCGAGCCCGAACGCTCAGCCATGCTGTGTCTCCTCACTCAACGGTTCCATCGAGTACCCCCACCGGCAGCCGGTCTGCACGGATCGCCTGGCATCCGGCTCGCGAATACCACGTGAGCCCAGACACTAACAGGGCATCCGCCCGGCGCGCGCCACCGTTCGGACTCGAGATCCCGGCTTCCCCGCCCCGAAGCGACCGGGCAGACTGTCGTCGATGACCAGCAGTGCCCCGCCCACCGCCTCGGCTCCCGCCGTCTCCGGCTTCCTGCCGGCGCTCGAGGGCATGCGCGGATTCGCGGCCGTCGGCGTCCTGATCACGCACGTGGCATTCCAGACCGGCGCCGTGCACGACCCGGTGCTCGGCCGCATCTGGGGGCGGTTCGACCTCGCCGTCGCCCTGTTCTTCGCGCTGTCGGGCTTCCTGCTGTGGCGGCCGCACGCGGCGGCCGCGCGTGGTCTCGGGGCCGCGCCGACCACCGGGCGCTACCTGCTGTCCCGGGCCACCCGCATCCTGCCTGCCTACTGGGTGGTGGTGTGCATCGTGCTGCTCCTGCTGCCCGAGGCGGGCGGCGGGTGGCGGCTGTGGCTCGCGAACCTGACCCTCGTGCAGGTGTTCGTGCCGCTGAGTCTCACCGAGGGGCTCACCCAGATGTGGAGCCTGTCGGTGGAGGTGGCCTTCTACCTGCTGCTGCCGCTGTTCGCCGCGGCGCTCGCCGGTCTGCGTGGCGCACGGGCCCGGTTCCGCGTCCCGCTGTTGCTCGCCCTGAGTGCGCTGTCGCTGGTGTGGGCGTGGCTGCCGGTTCCCACCCCGGACCACATCAACCACGACAACTGGCTGCCCGGCTATCTGCCGTGGTTCGCCGCCGGCATGGTGCTCGCGGAGCTCGTGACGGGCGAGCGGACCTGGGTGCACCGCCTCGCGGCGCACCGGGTGCTCATGGCGGTGGTCGCCGTGGCCGCGTTCGCGCTGTCCACCACGGCCCTCGGCGGGCCGGAAGGACTCGTGAAGATCGATCCGTGGCAGTACAACGGCAAGATCCTGCTCGGCGCCCTCATGAGCTTCGCACTGCTGGCGCCCCTCGTCCTGGCGCCGCGCGCCGAGCACCGCATCCTGGCGAGCGGTCCGGCGCTGACCGTGGGCCGATGGTCGTACGGCATCTTCATCTGGCACCTGGCCGTGCTGTCCATCGTCTTCCCGGTCTTCGGTCTCATCCCGTTCCAGGGCGACTTCTGGTTCGTGCTCACGGTGACTCTGGTGCTGAGCATCGCCGTCGCGTCGGTCAGCTACGCCCTCGTCGAGGAACCGGTGCGCCGGGAGGTCAGGCGCCGTCAGAGCCGCGTCGCCTCCACCGCAGAACGCGTCGCAGATTCCGCCGCGCCCTGACCGAGACCGGCAGCGCCGCGATTCCCAGCGCGACGAGCCCGCACAGCGCGGCGAACTGGACGGCGACCGAGTGCCCGACGTAGCCGTCCGGCGCCCGCCACGGCCCGGTGGACAGCAACGCCATCGCCGTCATGGTGGCGCATCCGGTCACGACGACCAGCGTGCGGGCAGCCACGTCGCGGCCCCAGCGGGCGCCCACCGCCACGATCGCCGCTGCCGCCACGACCGTCGTCGCCGCGCCCACCGCGCCGGCCGCGAGGACCGCGACGGCCAGCACGCCGGCGAAGCCGACGGTGGTACTGCCCCAGACCCGGGGCGACGGCCCCGGATCGGCGACGGGGCGCCGGCGCGGCCACGCCGCGAGCGCGAACAGCGGCAGCAGCAGGAGCAGGCCGCCGAAGATGCCGAGGCGATACCACCGGTCGGTGGCGAATTCGAGGGTCACGGTGCCGCCGGTCCCGGCGGGCACGACCCAGCCCTGCTGCCAGCCGTCGACCACCACGGGTGTCAGTTCGGTGCCGTCCGCGGCCGTGGCGACCCAGCCGACGTTGGTGCTCTCCGGCACGACGACGAGCCGGTCCCGTTCGGACGCGGGCACCTCGAGCTCGCGCAGGTTCTCCGTCCAGGTGCCGACGGCGAGTTCGGTGGGTTCGGCTGCCGGCGGGCTCGCGGCGCCGGGAACCGGGAGCCGCAGCGTCCCGACGGTGAACGCCTGGCCCGGGTCGATCTCGACGTCGACGCGCCCGGCGGGCAGCGGCGCGACGGTCTCGTCGCACAAGGTGGCCGGCACCTCGACACCGGCGGCGAGGTCCGCGACGGTCGCGGTGACCGAGGTCCGGTAGCTGCGTCCGTCGACGGTGAGCACGGGCCCGGTGTCGCAGCCGACCGTGACCTGCCGGTCGTACACCGGATCCTGCGGACCGATCGGACCGTCCGGGCCGAGGACGGTCACCTCCGCCAGACCCGGCGGGACGACCTTCGCGAAGCCGAGCACCGTCTGGTCCAGCACGTCCTCCCAGCCGACCAGGCCGAGCACCACCCGATCCGTCACGTGTGGTTCGAGATCAATTGTCGTCGTTGATGATTCGACGTCGCGCACCTGCGGTCCGCTGCCGAGGTCGACGGCGACGCGGGTCGGGCGCGCCGGCAGCGGTCCCAGGCCCGCGGTCACCTCCAGGCCGGTCACCAGCTGCGGGGACGGCAGGTCGAGCGTGACGGTCGGTCGCGGCGCGCCGGGGCGCACCGACTCCTCCGACGCCGTCCACGTGGTGCGCGGATCACCGTCGGTCGCGGCGAACGCGGAGCCCTGCAGGTCGACGACGTCGGCGGCGCCGCGGGCGACCACCCGGTCCGGCAGCGCGGCGATCTCGGCGAGGGCCGGGCCGGGCCGGGCCCGCACCCACGGTTGCGGCGTCACCGACGTCGCGTCGGGCACCGACAGGGTGCGGGTGAAGAGGTTCGGCTCCTCGGCTGCGACGGCCAGACCCCGCGCACACCGCACCCGATCGGGGGTGTCGACGCAGCCGCCGCGGCCGGGCAGTTCCTGACCGAGATTCCAGCCCCGCACCGTCGCCCCGGCGACGACGTCCGGCAGCACGATCCGCTGCCGGATGTCGACCGGCCGGGGGTTGTCGCGGTCGGTGAAGTCGTCCACCGCCACCTCGGTCAGCCCGAACTGGTTGCCCACCGACCCGTCCTCGGTGCGGGTGGAGGTGATCCGGATCCAGGTCGTCCGTCCGAGCGGCAGCGCCACGGTCTGTTCGCGGCCGGGTTTCTCGACGCGCACGGCCGTGCTGCCGCGGTCGGTGGTCACCTCGAGCCATTTCACCGCGGGGCCGAGCGCGCCGGGGCTGGTGCTCAACCGCAGCAGCCCGGCCTCGAGGGGCCGGTCCAGGTCGAGCTGCAGCCACTGGCCGACCGCGGACTCGAGGCCGTTGCTGTGCCAGCCGGTGGTGGGATCGCCGTCGACGGTGGCCGCCGGTCCGCTGCCCACGGAGGTGCCGCCGAGCTGGGTGGCGTCGGACGCGGAGCTGGACACACTGATCCGGGCGCCCTCCCATTCGGCATGCACGAGGTCGGTGTCCGGCACCGGATAGTCCGGTACGAGGTTGTAGGTGCGCCGCGGGTCGCCGGCGGCACGGATCGCCGAGCTGTGGTGGTCGACCTGGCCGTAGTCGGTCTCACGGGCGGTGGGGGTGTCGGTGACGAGGACGTCGTCGACGGGCAGACCCGCGCGGTTCGCGTCGGCGGCGAGCAGGGCGGGGCCGGTGCTGCCCGGCTCGGCGTCGTCGAGGCGCAGCAGGGCCTCGGGGCCGCCCTGCACCCGGGGCACGTCGGCCGCGTCCACCGCGTACGGCCCGACCGGAGCGCCGGGCAGGTCCACGCGGTAGATCTCGACCGCCGGGTACGCCGGCCGCAGGTCGGAGTCGGCGGTGAAGCCCTCCTCGAAGTTCCGGGTGATCTCGTTGCCGAACTCCGCGACCCGGACCAGCCCGGGGGAACCCTCGATCGCCCGGTGCACGAGCACCGGCCGCGCCGACGGCGACGTCTCCGGGTCGAGGTCGTTGCGGATCACCACGTACCCGATGCCCTGACCGCGCAGCGTCGCCGCCAGCCCCGGGGTGGGCCGGCCGTCGGCGATGTGCCGCTGCACCGAGTCCAGGGCCCGGATCGCGCCCGGCGGCACGAGGGGCACGGCGTCGCGGGAGGCCCACGGCGTCGACGCGAGCGCCTGGAGGGGCTCGTCGCGGGTCAGGCCCCAGATCTGGCTGCCGAAGGGGGCGCCCGGCACGATCAGCGCGCGTTCCCCACGGGTGTGCTCGTCGAGCCACGCGGCGGTCTCGTGCCAGTATCCGGGCACCGCATCGTAGGCACCGCGCGGGGCGAGCCGGCCGGTCCACGCGAGCGACGTCGCGAGGGTCAGCGCCACGAGGATCAGGGTGGCGAACGCGACCATGGGCTGCCGCTCGGGATGCGCGAACGCGGTCCGGGCCTGCCGCCACGGCACCGCGCCGGGCAGCGGCACCCGGCGCAGCAGATGCGCGAGCCCGAGCACGAGCGGCAACCGCACCAGCGGCTCGAGCTTGTGCACGTTGCGCAGCGGGGCGCCGGTCGAATCCAGGAAGTGCCGGACCTGCTCGGCGATCGGCGAGCCGAGGTCACCGACGTACCCGGCGGCCAGCCCGGCGATGCCGGCGAACAGGATCAGCGTCCACCGCCCCCGGGCGGGCATCGAACGCATCGCCAGTCCCGCCAGGCCCGCGGCCGCGAGCAGACCGGTGACGAGGACCGCCGCGGGCTGGGTGACCAGCACCGCGCCGGCGATGCGCTCGGGGGAGACGAACGGGGTCCAGCTGTCGGTGCCGCGCAGCACCTCCGCCAGCGAGGTCCACTGCGTGGTCACCCCGGACGATTCGATGTAGTCCAGGAACGGCGGGCTGACGCGGCCGAGCAGCAGCAGCGGCACGATCCACCACAGCACCGCGACGACGCAGGCCGGGATCCACCACAGCGTGAACCGCCACCATCGCCGGTTCGGGCGGTGTGCCAGCCACCACAGCCCGGCGACGAGGCACGCGGCGACGGTGGCGACGGCGTTGATCGCACCCATGAGCGCGACGGCGACGGCGGACTGCGCTGCCGCTCGTCGAGCGGAATACGACGCTGCCGCTCGTCGAGCGGAATACGGCGCTGCCGCTCGTCGAGCGGAATACGACCCGTCGCCGTCGAGGTAGCGCACGAGCGGCAGCAGCACCCACGGCGCCAGCATCATCGGCAGCGTCTCCGACGAGATGGATCCCAGGGTGGTCAGCACGCGGGGGGAGAGCGCGAACGCCGCCGCGGCGATCAGCCGGGAACCACGGTTACCGACGCCGAGCGCCTCCGCGAGCCGCACCACGCCCCAGAACCCGGCGAGCAGCAGCAGCGCCCACCACACCCGCTGGGTGATCCACGGGGGGATGTGCAGGAGCTGGCCGACGGCGAAGAAGGAACCGTGCGGGAAGAAGTAGCCGTACGCCTGGTTCTGTACCTGGCCGAGCGGCGCGATGCTGCTCCACTGGTGGGCGGCGCGGGTGAGGAACCCGAGGGGATTCTGGGTCAGGTCGTACTTGGTGTCGGCGACGATCAGGCCGGGGGCCTGCGCGAACGCCAGCAGCAGCGACACCACGGCGGCCCCGTACAACCACCGCCTGGAGAAGGGGTCGGCGGACGGTGCCCCACCGGGGTGGGGTGCCGTGCCGTGGGAAGTGCGTGAACTCGTCGCGTGGACGGCGCCGTCAGCGGCTGCCGTACTCAACCTGGTTCAGCAGGGAGGAATCGGCGTTGCCGCTGCGGTCGACCTGCGGGCGGGTGTTCTCCTGAACCGCCGCCGTGACGCCGAACACCGCCACGGCGCCGAGGACGGCACCGATCGCCGCGCTGGCCAGGCCCGGGCCCACGAACTTCGCCATACCCATCTCCCCATCGTCCATCGTCGGCTCCCGTGTGAGCCGACATCCGTCGCGCGCGCCCGTCGCCGGATCCGAACCGGCGTCGTCGCGCTCCGCGTCAAGGTATCACCCGCACGGGGACAACTGTGGCGTGCTCCACTCGTGGCGGCCTAGAGGCCGAGCACGCCGAGCAGTGTGCGCAGCTTCGCGGTGGTCTCGTCGAGTTCGGCCTGCGGATCGGATGCCGCGACGATGCCCCCGCCGCCCCACGCGAGGGCACGCCTGCCGTCGGCGCTGAGTTCGGCGCAGCGGATCGCCACCAGCCAGTCCCCGTCGCCGTTCGCGTCGCACCACCCCACCGCTCCGCCGTAGAAGCGACGGTCGCCCTCCGTGCCGCGGATCGCGGCGAGCGCGGCCTCGGTGGGAGTGCCGGCCACGGCCGGGGTCGGGTGCAGCGCCGCGGCCAGGGTCAGGACGTCCGTCCCGGGATCGCGCAGGGTGCCGGTGATCGGGGTGGCCAGGTGCCACACGTCGCTCGTCGCGGTCAGCACGGGCGTGCCGGGGATCTGCAGGTCACCGCAGAGCGGGGCCAGGCGGGCGCGGATCCACTCGATGACGAAGGCGTGCTCGGCGAGGTTCTTCGCCGAGGCGAGCAACTGGCGGCCCGCCTCCCGGTCGGCGTCCGGGTCGGCGCACCGCGCGGCGGTGCCGGCGAGCGGACGGCACGTGACGGCGTCGCCGCGACGGCTGACCAGCAGCTCGGGCGTCGCACCGACCAGGGTGTGGCCGCGGTACCGCTCGCCGGCGGCGCTCAGATCCACCGCGTAGACGTGCGCGGTGGGGTGGCGTTCGGCCATCCGGGCCGCGAGGGCGAGCGGGTCGACAGGGGTGTTCGCGACGAGCGTGACCGAGCGGGCGGCGACGACCTTGTCGAGTTCGCCGCGGCCGAGCCGGTCGCGCAGTGCAGCGACCCGCGCGACGTGTTGCTCCGGCGCCGGGGTCTGCGCGGCGATCCGCACCGTGGGCAGGCCGGGCAGGGCGTCCGGCGGCTGCCACGCCGCGCCGGTCACCTCGGCGGTTTCGGGCTGGGTCAACGCGGCCGGACGCTCGGGATCGAACGGCAGCGCGCCCACGATCAGGTCGGCCTCACCGCGGCGCAACGCGAGGGAGGCCTCGGCGATGTCGGTGAACCGGCGGCGCGTCCCGGTGGTGTGCACGGTGCGATCGGCGCGGGAGAGCAGGAAACCGTCCATGGTGGGTCGACGATATCCTCGCCCGCGTGCGGTTCGCGCCGCGGCTAGCGTCCCGGCGGGACGATCAGCACGGGCCGGTGGCTGTGCCGCAGCACATGGTCGGCCACCGAGGACTGCAGCAGCGAGCGCAGGCCGGTGGTGCCGCGGGTGCCGGTGACGATGATGTCGACGTTCAGCTCGTCGGCGGCCTCGACGATGGCGGTCCACACGGCACTGACCACCTCGAGGGTGCGGCCCTCCGCGGCGAGGCCGGCGGAGCGGGCCAGGTCGAGTCCCTCCGCGTTGATCACCTTCGCGTCGGTGAGGGCGACGTCCTCGGTCTCCTCGTCGGGGACCCACTCCGGCTGCATCACCCCCGACAGCCCGGACATGCGGGCGGCCTGACGGACCATCGGTTCCCAGGCCGTGACGACGACGGCGCGGCACGAGGCGAGGAATCTCCCCGCATATTCCACGGCCCGCTTGGCGTTCTCGGAGCCGTCGTAGGCGATGAGGATGAGATCTGCGGGCATCACGAATCCCTGCTGTCGTGGCGGTCCTTGGGGGACACTTTACCGGCCGCCGTGGGCCGCGGGGACCACCCGCCGCCGCGGGTCGTGGGGACCGGCACGGTGGTGGTCGGCTACCGTCGGAGGCCATGCGGATCCGTCACACCCTCACCGTCGCGGTCGCGGCCGTCCTCGCCGTCGCCGGGTGCGGAGGACAGGACGCTCCCCGGGCCGCCGAGTCCACGGCGGCGCCCACCGCGCAGGACACCTCGGCCGTCGCGCAGCCACCGTCGCCCGCCCCGATGGCGACCGCGTCCGCCGCACCGGCGTGCGGCGACGAGCTGCTCGCGTCGCTGACGGTGCGGCAGCGGCTGGCGCAGCTGCTCAACGTCGGCGTCACGGGCACGGCCGACGCACTCGAGGCGGTGCGGTCCGAACAGATCGGCGGGATCTTCGTCGGCAGCTGGACCGATGTGTCGATGCTGGCGAACCGGGAGATCCCGCAGGTGACGGCGGCGAGCCGGCTGCCGCTGATGGTCACCATCGACGAGGAGGGCGGCCGGGTCTCGCGCGTTGGGGCGCTGCTGGGTCCCGATCCGTCGGCGCGGGTGACGGCGCAGACCATGACGGTGGAGGAGACCTACCGGATGGCGCTGGAGCGGGGCCGTGAGCTCCGCGAGCTCGGCGTCACCGTCGACTTCGCCCCCGACGTGGATGTGAGCAGCCAGCCCGACGACGCGGTGATCGGCGACCGTTCCTTCTCCGCCGATCCGCAGGTGGTGGTGCAGTACGCCGGCGCCTACGCGCGCGGGCTGCGCGACGCGGGAATCCTGCCGGTGCTCAAGCACTTCCCGGGCCACGGTTCGGCGTCGGGCGACTCGCACACCGGTGCGGTCACCGCGCCGCCGCTCGACCAGCTGCAGCAGGTGGACCTGGTGCCGTACCGGGAGCTCGTCGATTCCGGGGTCGCGGTGATGCTCGGGCACTTGGACGTGCCGGGTCTGACCGAGGGCGTGCCGGCGAGCATCAGCCCGCAGGCCGTGCAGTTGCTGCGTTCCGGAACGGGCTACGGCGCCCCGCCGTTCGACGGGGTGGTCTTCACCGACGACCTGTCGGGGATGCGGGCCATCACCGATACGTACGACATCACCGAGGCGGTGCAGGCGGCGCTCGCCGCCGGGGTGGACCAGGCGCTGTGGCTGTCCACCGACGACGTCCCGCGGGTGCTCGACCACCTCGAGCAGGCGGTGGCGACGGGGGAGCTCCCGGCGGCGCGGGTGGACGACGCGGTGCGCACCGTCGCGCGCGCCAAGGGCGCGCTGGACTGCTGAATCGACGTCGGAAACCCGATCCTTACTCTAGAGTAAGGATCGGAGCATCGGGACTTGGAGGAGACATGGCCGGCGGTACCAAGCGACTGCCTCGCGCGGTGCGGGAACAGCAGATGCTCGATGCCGCGGTGGAGGTCTTCTCCGAGAACGGATTCCACAATACCTCGATGGACGCCATCGCGGCCCGGGCGCAGATCTCCAAGCCGATGCTCTACCTGTACTACGGCTCGAAGGACGAACTGTTCGCCGCGTGCATCAGCCGCGAGGGGCAGCGGTTCGTCGAGGCGCTGACACCCGCCGGCGACCCCGGGCTCACGCCGCGCGACCAGCTGCGGGTGGCGCTCGAGTCGTTCCTCGGGTTCGTCGACGCCCACCGCAACTCGTGGATGGTGCTCTACCGCCAGGCGATGTCGCAGCAGGCGTTCGCCGGGCAGGTCCGCAGCAGCCGGGACCGGCTCATCGAGCTCACCGCGCATCTGCTGGAGTCGAGCACCCGCGACCCGGAGCCGGGAACGGACTTCGCCATCATGGCGGTGGCGCTGGTCGGTGCCGGTGAGGCGGTCGCCGACCGCATCGCGGGCGGCGAGATCGACGTGGAGAAAGCCGCCGACCTGCTCGAGAACCTCGCCTGGCGCGGACTGGCCGGCAAGAAGCGCACCGACCAGCACGGCTGAGACGCCCCGAGGCCCTGTCGGGGCAGTCCGGAGACGGCCCCGGCAGGGCCTCGGGGGAGCCTTCCGCCGGACGTCGTCCGGGCGAGCCGAGGTGGCTGCCCGTTACAGCGAGGCCGGCACGGCCGCGCCCCGACCGGCGACGTCGCCCAGTGCGACGGACTCGTCCGCCAGGGCGGCGCGGTCGATCGGGGCGCCGGCGGCCACGAGCCGGCGCACGATGCGGATGTCCTTCGGACGGCCGAGGGCGATCGCCCCCACGAGCCGGTCGCCGCGCAGCGCGAGCGCCGTGAAGTCGCGGTCCTCGATCGACCCGCGCACCACGTAGTCGTCGTCGTGCCGGGACCAGCCGGCGAACTGCAGGTTGTGCCCGTACTGGTTGGACCAGCCCCACGGCACCTCCGCGGCGCCGAGCGGCTGCCCGAGAACGGATTTCGCCGCGGCAAGGCCCTGCGCCCGGGCGCTGTTCCAGTTCTCCGTGCGGTGCCGGCCGCCGAGTACCGGGTCGGGTTGCTCGATCACGTCGCCCGCGGCGTACACCCCGGCGGCCGAGGTGCGGTAGGCCTCGTCGACGACGATGCCGTCGCCGACGGTGAGCCCGGCCGCCCGGGCGAGCGCGGTGTCCGGCACCGAGCCCACCGCGACGAGCGCGGTGCCCGCCGTCCAGGAGCGGCCGTCCTCCGCGACGGCGTGCACCCCGTCGTCGCTCCCGGTGAGGGAGCGCAGCGCGACGCCGGTGTGGACGGGCACGTCGTGTTCGGCGTGCAGGCCGACGTACATCCGGGCCACCGCGGGCGGCACGATGCGGGCGAGCGGCGACGGCGCACTCTCGAGCACCGTGACCTCGGCTCCCAGTTCTCGTGCGGTGGAGGCGACCTCGCAGCCGATCAGGCCGGCGCCGACGACGAGGAGCGCTCGGTGCGACGCGATCGCGGCCCGCAGCGGCGCGACGTTCTCCGCCGTGCGCAGGCTCAGCACCCGGTCCCCGGCGTCGTGCTCGAGGTGACGGGCGCGCGCACCCGTCGCCAGGATCACCGCGTCGTACTCGACGATCTCGTTGTCCCACAGCCGGAGTCGGTGACGTTCCGGGTCGAGTTCGACGACCCGGGTCTCGGTGCGCAATTCGATGTCGTGGTCGGTCCAGTAGCCGGCCGGTTCGAGTTGCGCCTTCTCGTCGGTGATCCTGCCGGCGAGCAAGTCCTTCGAGAGCACCGGCCGCCGGTACGGCAGTGCGGCCTCCTCGCCGATCAGCACGACACGGCCGGCGAAGCCTTCCTTGCGCAGGGTCTGTGCGGCGGTCGCGCCGGCCACCCCGGCGCCGACGACGACGATCGTCTCGGTCACGTCCGGCTGACCTCGACCATCTCGAAGTCGGACTTGGCGGCGCCGCAGTCCGGGCAGGACCAGTCGTCGGGGATGTCATCCCAGCGGGTGCCGGGCTCGATGCCGTCCTCGGGCCAGCCCTCGGCCTCGTCGTACTCGAATCCGCACTGCAGGCAACGGAACAGCTTGTAGTCGGTGGTCATCTCAGCGTCCTTCGAAGTCGATCTTCTCGCGGACCCCGCAGTCGGGGCAGCACCAGTCGTCGGGAATCGCGTCCCAGGGGGTGCCGGCGGGGAAACCCTCGCGCGGCGCGCCGGCGGTCTCGTCGTAGACGTAGTTGCACACCGGGCATTCGTAGGCGGCCATCACTGTGCTCCGTACCGCGCGAGAACCTTGTCGCGCTTGCGAGGCTGGATGTTGGCCCGGGTGAGGTCGCCGTCGTAGTGCTCGACGACGCGATGGTCCATCACCTTGCGCCACAGCGGCGGAATGTAGGCGAGGCCGATCATGCTCGCGTAGCCGCTGGGCAGGTTGGGGGCGCCGTCCATGCTTCGCAGGGTCTGGTAGCGGCGCGTCGGGTTGGCGTGGTGGTCACTGTGTCGCTGCAGGTGGTACAGGAAGATGTTGGTGACGATGTGGTCGGAATTCCAGCTGTGCGCGGGGGTGCAGCGCTCGTACCGGCCCGAGGCCGTCTTCTGCCGCAGCAGTCCGTAGTGCTCGAGGTAGTTCACCGTCTCGAGCAGGGAGAAACCGTAGACAGCCTGCAGGATCAGGAACGGAACGATGACCGGGCCGAACACCGCGACGAGCACGCCGAACAGGACCACCGACATCGCCCACGCGTTGAGGACGTCGTTGCGCAGGGTCCACGGGCTCTTGCCGAGTCGCTGCAGGCGGGTCTTCTCGAGCTCCCACGACGACTTCAGGCTGCCCCACACGCTGCGCGGCAGGAACGCCCAGAACGATTCGCCGAAACGGGCCGAGGCCGGGTCCTCCGGGGTGGAGACCCGCACGTGGTGGCCGCGGTTGTGCTCGATGTAGAAGTGGCCGTAGCCGGTCTGGGCCAGGGTGATCTTCGACAGCCACCGTTCGAGGTCGTCCTTCTTGTGGCCGAGTTCGTGGGCGGTGTTGATCCCGACGCCCCCCATCACGCCGACGCTGAACGCCAGGCCGATCTTCGAGACCAGACCCAGGCCGCCGTCGATCCCCAGCCAGGACAGGTCCGTGGCCGACCACAGGTAGCAGGCGAAGACGAGGCTGGCCAGCTGGAACGGGATGTAGGCGTAGGTGCAGTACCGGTAGTACTTGTCGTTCTCGAGCATCTCCATCACCTCGTCGGGCGGATTCTGCCCGTCGGGGCCGAAGAACCGGTCGAGGATCGGCAGCAGCACGTACACCAGCAGGGGACCGATCCACCACCACACCGGCGAGACCGCGGTCCAGCCGAGTTGGTTGAATCCCCAGACCAGCGCCGTCGCGAGAAAGATTGCCGTGGGCGGGATCAGCCCCATGAGCCACAGATACCGCTTGCGATCGCGCCACTGTTCCACCGGCGTGTGCGCGTGCCGGCCGATGTCCGACGTCGTCACCGTTCGACCTCCCTGTCCCGTGATCCGCGGAGGAGCTGGTATGAGCCAGCTCACTGTCTCTTGGACAGTACATCAGTTTGGGTCGGCGCGGTAGACAAAGGAGAAGATTTGTAAATAGAGCCACTTCGCGACGCGGACGTCTTCGGAGTGAGGGACGCCAGAGTCAGCGACGCCGTGCGTGTTTTCGGTAGTCGGTACTACCGAAAACACGCACGGCGGTGGCGGTGCGTCGATGGTTCAGCGTGTGAGTGCGGACTGCGGCGCAGCCGCTCTCAGCGCAGGGTGGCGGTGAGGTGCGGGTAGCCCTTCTTCGGGTCGCGCAGCGCCAGGTCCCAGCCGGCGGCGGCGCGCGCGGCGTACAGATTCACGGTCGCGGGCAACAGGACCGGCTTGCCGAACCGGACCGAGTACGTCGCGTGCGACGGGATGCGGCCCTCCACGGCCCGCAGCGCCGCGGCCGCGCTCCACATGCCGTGCGCGATGGGCCTGGGGAACCCGAACGCCTTGGCGCCGAGCCGCGAGACGTGGATCGGGTTGCGGTCACCCGAGATCGAGGCGTAGCGGTCGATCGTCTTCTGGTCCACCCGCAACGTCGACGTCGGCACCGGCGGGATCTCCTCGGCCTTCGGTTCGGGCTTCGGCTGATCCGACAGCGAGGTGCGCTGCCGGCGCAGGAACGACGACGTCTGCCGCCACACCGGCTCCCGGCCGACGCTGATCTCGCTCACCAGGTCGACGAGCAGGCCCTTGCGGTGTTCCCGCAGGTTCTCGGCATGCACCCTCAGATCCAGCGGCTCGGTCACGGACACGGGCCGCAACTGCTCGATCACGTTCTCGGCGTGAACGGAACCGACGGCGGGGAAAGGGAAGCCCTTCGACACCATCAGCTTCATCACGACGGGAAACGTGAGGGTGAACGGGTAGGTCAGCGGCAGTGTGTCGCCGAAGCGCAGCCCGCACACCTTCGTGTACCCGGCCAGGTTGTCCGGGTCCACGCGCAGGCCGCGCAGCACGACGGTGTCGTCGGGCAGGCTGTCGCCGGAAGCACCCACGACCGGCAGCGCCGAGAGCACCGCCCGGGAGTAGACGTCGAGAGTCGAAGGGCGTGAAGAAAGTTCGACGACAGCCATCACGCCCCCAGCATGGACTGGCCGCACACGCGCACGACCTGGCCGGTGACCGCGCTCGACGCCGGGTTGGCGAACCAGGCGACGGTCTCGGCGACGTCGACGGTCTGCCCGCCCTGCTGCAGCGAACTCATCAGCCGGCCGGCCTCGCGGGTGGCCACCGGGATGGCTGCGGTCATGGCCGTCTCGATGAAGCCGGGCGCGACGGCGTTGACGGTGATGTTCTTCTCGGCCAGCACGGGCGCGGTCGCCTGCACCATGCCGATGACGCCCGCCTTGGACGCGCCGTAGTTGGTCTGGCCGCGGTTGCCGGCGATGCCGGCGATCGACGACACGTCGACCACCCGGCCGCCCTCCTTCAGTGCGCCCCGCTCGACCAGTTTCTCGGTGATCTTCTGGGGGGCGAGCAGATTCACGGCCATGACGGCGTTCCACCGCGCGGCGTCCATGTTGGCGAGCAGCTTGTCGCGGGTGATGCCGGCGTTGTGGACGATGACGTCGGCGCCGCCGTGCCGCTCGAGCAGGTAGTCGGCGAGCTTGTCGCCCGCGTCCGGGGCGGTGACGTCCAGTGCGAGGGAGACCCCACCGACCTTGTTCGCCGTCTGCGACAGGGCGTCGCCGGCCGCCGGCACGTCCGCGCAGACGACGTGCGCGCCGTCGCGGGCGAGTACCTCAGCGATCGTGGCGCCGATGCCGCGGGCGGCGCCGGTCACGACGGCCACCTTCCCCGCGAGCGGACGCTCCCACGATTCGGGCGCCGTCGCGTCGCCGGCTCCGACACGGATCACCTGACCGGAGACGAAAGCGGACTTCGCGGACAGCAGGAAACGCAGCGTGGATTCGAGACCGGAGAGTCCGGTGGCGGCGTCGGGGGAGACGTACACCAGTTGCGCCGTGGCCCCCCGGCGCAGCTCCTTGCCGACGCTGCGGGTGAAGCCCTCGAGCGCGCGCTGGGCGATGCGCTCGTCCACGGAGGACGCCTCCTCCGGGGTGGTGCCGAGCACGACGACACGTCCGCTCGGACCGAGGCCCTTGATGGCGGGCTGGAAGAAGGTGAACAGCTGTTCCAGCCCGGCGACGTCCGTGATGCCGGTGGCGTCGAAGACGAGCGCGCCGTACTCGGTGTCGGCGGGGTCGGCGAAGGGGTAGTCGGACAGCAGCGTGCGGATCGGTTCGACGAGGCGGCCGTTGCCCCCGAGGAGCAGCGGGCCCGCCAGCGGCGGCTGCCCCGGCTCGTACCGGCGCAGCTTCTCCGGCTGCGGCAGGCCGAACTGCTTGGCGAGGAATGCTCCGGGCGCGGACCCGATCAACTGGGCGTAGAGGCCGGGGGCGGTCTTGGTTTCAGCCACGATTCCACCTTCTCTGGTTCGGACGTCGGTATTGTCGGGAGGGGCCGACGATGTGGTGTCGACAATGAACTTACTCGCGAGTAAGAATAGTAGCGAGAGCCCGTACTCACCGCCATCATCCACCAGCATCCCGGGAGACGTCAGTGACCACCACCGCCCGTTCCACGCAGCTGCGCCGTGTCGCAATCCTCGGCGGCAACCGGATCCCGTTCGCCCGGTCGGACCGCACGTACGCCCGCGCCTCGAACCAGGACATGTTCACCGCCACGCTCGACGGCCTGGTGAGCCGGTTCAATCTGCAGGGTGAGCGGCTCGGTGCCGTCGTCGGCGGTGCCGTCCTCAAGCACAGTCGCGACTTCAACCTGATCCGCGAGTGCGTGCTCGGCAGCGCGCTGAACCCCCACACCCCCGCCTGGGACCTGCAGCAGGCCTGCGGCACCGGCCTGCAGTCGGTGATCTCCGTGGGGGACGCCATCGCCGCCGGCCGCATCGAGGCCGGCATCGGCGGCGGAGTCGACACCACCTCCGACGCCCCCATCGGTGTCAACAACGAACTGCGCGAGTTCCTGCTCTCCCTCAACCGGGCCCGTTCGACGGGAGACCGCATCAAGCTGCTCGGCCAGGTCCGGCCGTCGATGCTCGGTGTCGAGATCCCCCGCAACGGCGAGGCCCGCACCGGGCTGTCCATGGGGGAACACGCGGCCATCACCACCAAGGAGTTCGGCATCTCCCGCGAGGCGCAGGACGAACTCGCCGCCGCGAGCCACCGCAACATGGCCGCCGCCTACGACCGGGGCTTCTTCGACGATCTCGTCACCCCCTTCCTGGGCCTCACCCGCGACGACAACCTGCGCCCGGACTCGACCGTCGAGAAGCTCTCCGGCCTGAAGCCGGTGTTCGGAGTCAAGCTCGGCGACGCCACCATGACCGCGGGCAATTCGACCCCGCTCACCGACGGCGCGTCGGCGGCGCTGCTGTCCTCCGATGAGTGGGCCGCGGAGCGCAGGCTCCCCGTGCTCGCCTACCTCGTGGACTCGGAAACCGCGGCCGTCGACTACGTCCACGGAGGTGACGGCCTGCTCATGGCCCCCACCTACGCGATCCCGCGCCTGTTGCGCCGCAACGGCCTGACCCTCCAGGACTTCGACTTCTACGAGATCCACGAGGCGTTCGCCTCCGTCGTGCTGGCCACGCTCCAGGCGTTCGAGTCGGAGGAGTACTGCAAGGGCCGGCTCGGCCTGGACGCTCCGCTCGGGTCCATCGATCGCACCAAACTCAACGTCAACGGCTCGTCGCTGGCGGCCGGGCACCCGTTCGCCGCGACCGGCGGACGCATTCTCGCGTCCCTGGCGAAGATGCTGCATGAAAAGAAGCAGGAGACCGGCAAGCCCGTGCGGGGCCTGATCTCCATCTGCGCTGCAGGTGGGCAGGGTGTGACCGCCATTCTCGAGGCCTGAGTCCCGCTTCCTGCGGTCCCGTCCGGAAAAAATCTCGGAAGTCTGTAACGCCCGGGCGGGACCACCGATAAACCAGGCGACCTCGCGTTGCTGCCTGACCCCCGACCTGGCGGCAGCGCGAGGTCTTTCGCTTCTCCGTGCGCGCTCCGGCCGCCCGTCCGATCGGGAGCGCTCGGAATCCGACATTAGGCTGGATACCGAGTGGTGCGCCCGAACCGGGGTGCACCCCGGTGAAAGGACACGGGTGAGCGGCAAGAACGGGACGAACGACCCCGAGGACGGTCAGGACGACGCTCGATCGGTCGTCCCCGAACCGGAGGCGGCGGCTCAGGACGCCGCCGGTGACCGGTCGGAGGCAATCCCCGGGGAGAGCCCCGAGCACACCCCGCCGTCCGTCGCCGACGACGCTGCGCCCGAGCCCGCCCGGTCGGGCCCGGACGCCGAGCCGGCACCGCCGGCGGAGATACCGCCCTGGGAGGCGCCCACGGCCGTGCTGCCCGTCGTCGGGCCGGCGACGGACCGCACCGACGCCGTCGGGCCGGCGACGGACCGCACCGACGCCGTCGGGCCGGCGACGGACCGCACCGACGCCGTCGGGCCGGCGACAGACCGCACTGCGGCCGACGTCGAGACCGAGGTCCTCCCCAGCCTGTCGGACGACGCCGCCCGCGAGCCCGCCGTCGCGGGGGACGCGACCGCCCGCTCGGCGACGCCGTCAGAGGTACCGGACACCCCCCCGCCCGCCGGACCCCCGCCTGCCGGACCCCCGCCTGCCGGACCCCCGCCTGCCGGACCCCCGCCTGCCGGACCCCCGC
>Ga0255338_1003506_pt1 | contig 18646 bp, 17 predicted proteins | sample MeOH1_35cm_T4_19_FD_203715 | JGI IMG/M metagenome (GOLD analysis project Ga0255338, IMG submission 203715) | Sandy soil microbial communities from University of British Columbia, Vancouver, Canada - MeOH1_35cm_T4_195 | ecosystem: Engineered > Artificial ecosystem > Sand microcosm > Unclassified ...
GACCCGAACGCTGGCGATGGAGCTGGGCGGCGACGGTATCACCGTCAACGCCGTGGCACCGGGTCCCATCGCCACCGAGCTGTTCCGCCGGAGCAATCCGGAGGGCAGCGAACAGACACGGCGCATTCTCGCGAGCATCGCCGTGAAACGCATGGGGACACCGGAAGACGTGGCGCGTGCCTCGCTGTTCTTCCTCTCGCCCGAGAATGGTTTCGTGACCGGACAGGTGCTGTATGTCTGCGGCGGAACCACGCTGGGCGTGGCGCCCATATAAGAGAGATGCCCGCCCTGGCACGGGGCGGTTAGCGATTGAGGCTTTGCGCCTGGCGGCGCCGATTCCCGCCGCCGGCGAGCATTATTATTCCTGGAGCACAAGATGAGCATGACCAAGCAACCTTCGAAGGCGCGCAGATGCCTGCTGGCCGCCGGCGTGGCGCTGGCCGCCGGCTTTGCCGCCATGGGCGCGCAGGCCCAAGGCACCTATCCGACCAAGCCGATCACGATGATCGTGCCGTTCTCGGCCGGCGGCACCACCGACATCCTGGCGCGTATCGTCAGCCTGCAGCTGGGCCGCGCGCTGGGCCAGCCCGTGGTGGTGGACAACCGCCCCGGCGCGGGCGGCAACATCGGCGCGTCGCTGGCCGCCAAGGCCCCGGGCGACGGCTACACGCTGTTCATGGGCACCATCGGCACGCACGCGATCAACCAGTCGCTGTACTCCAGGCTGCCGTACGACCCGGTGAAGGATTTCGCGCCGATCACGCGCGTGGCCATGGTGCCGAACATCGTGGTGGTGAATCCCAAGGTGCCGGTCAAGACCGTGAAGGAACTGATCGCCTACGTGAAGGCCAACCCGGACAAGCTGTCGTATGGCTCGTCGGGCAGCGGTTCGTCGATGCACCTGTCGGGCGAGCTGTTCAACTCGATGACCGGCCTGCACATCCAGCACATTCCGTACAAGGGCAGCGCCCCGGCCGTGAATGACCTGCTGGGCAACCAGATCGGCCTGATGTTCGACAACATGCCGTCGTCGTATCCGCACGTGAAGGCGGGCAAGCTGCGCGCGATCGCGGTGACGTCGGGCAAGCGCTCGCCGGCGCTGCCGGACGTGCCGACGGTGGCCGAAGCCGGCGTGCCGGGCTACGAGGCCACGTCGTGGTTTGCGCTGTACGCCACGGGCGGCACGCCGCAGCCGATCGTCGATCGCCTGAACGCCGAAGTGGTGAAGATCCTGGCCATGCCGGAAGTGAAGAAGCAGATGGCGGAGCAGGGCGCCGAGCCGAACCCGGAGAAGCCGGCCCAGCTGGCCGCCTTCATGAAGTCCGAGGCCGCCAAGTGGGCCAAGGTGGTGAAGGCATCGGGCGCGACGGTGGACTGATCGTTGCCGCGCTGAAGAAGCAAGTGGTACCGGAGGCCGGCCCATTGGGCCGGTTTTTTCATGGGCGCCGCAAAGAAAAAGCCCGCGAACCAGTCACGGGCGGAAATCCCAGGCCCCGAAGGGACAGGAGGAGACAACCGGCGCTCGGGCCGGTGGCGCGGAACTCAGATCAGGCTGTACTTGACCACCTGTTCCTCGACACCGACAAAGCGCACCAGCTGGCGCAGCCCGCTGGCGTATTCCTTGATGTGATGCCCTTCCGGCGTATCGGGCAGGCGGTAATAGATCGGGGCCGAACCGGCACGGGCGCGGGCCGCGATCGCGGGCGCGGCGGCTTGGTCCGCCGCGGCAGCTTCTGTAAATTCCGGTCTGGCGCTCATGAACAACTCCCGGGAGACGCATGGCGCGGAACCTTGGGCCGGCAAAAAGGCACGCGCATGCGAGTGGCAATGTCTGGAATGTATTGCAAGCGGTCGGGAAATGCCATTTCGATTTTTTTAGATCTGTTACGAGACAATTGACTAAATTGTCATAAATATGATCGGGCGCGCACCACGGACCCTGGGAAGCAACCAGCAACAGGCGCGTGTCCAGATGGTTAACGGCATGACTGCGCGTGACTTGCGCGTTACCATAGCTGCCAACTCGTGGCGATATCGCGGTTCTGGCACGCAACCTTCGTGCCAGCCCACCCTCCTACAGATCCTAGATCCTGCCGAATGTCTACGCAGCACGCCCTGTTGATTTCGCTGATTGAAAAGCCGTCGTCCGGTTACGACCTCGCGCGCCGGTTCGACAAGTCGATCGGCTATTTCTGGCACGCCACGCACCAGCAGATCTATCGCGAACTGGGCCGGATGGCCGATCACGGCTGGATTGCCGCCGACGAGATCAGCCATGACGGCATGGCCGCCGAGGGCGATGGCGCCGAAAAGAAGAACCGGAAGAAGGTGTATCGCGTGCTGGCGGCCGGCCGCGAGGAACTGGCGCGCTGGGTGCTGGAGCCCGGGCATGGGCTCGACCAGCGCGAGGACATCCTGATCAAGCTGCGCGCGGATGCGGCCATCGGGCCGCTTGGCCTGGCCGATGAGATGGCACGGCAGATCGCCATGCACGAGGCGCGGCTGGACACCTATCGCCAGATCGAGCGCAAGGATTTCTCGTCCGGCCGGCTGGACCGCGCGCAGCAGATCCAGCATGCGCTGCTCAAGCGCGGCATCCGGTTCGAGGAAGACTGGGTGGCCTGGGCCAAGGCCCTGCTGCCGTTGCTGGCGGCGCCCGCCGCCGCCAGCGCCGAATAGCCCGCTACGGCCCCGTCAGGCCACGTCCAGCGCGCGCGGCGCGCCGGCTGCCGGCGCATCGGCCAGACCCAGGCGGCGGCGGGCGAGCGCGTACTCTTCCACGAAGCGGCGCACCAGCTCGGCGGCGGGCACCACGCGCTTGATGGCGCCCACGCCCTGGCCGGCGCCCCAGATGTCCTTCCACGCCTTGGCGCTGGCCGAGCCGAAATTCATCTTCGAGGCATCCGACGTGGGCAGCGCCGCGGGGTCCAGCCCCGCCCGCACGATGCTGTCGCGCAGGTAATTGCCGTGCACGCCGGTGAACAGGTTGGAATAGACGATGTCGTCGGCGGTGCTGTCCACGATCATCTGCTTGTAGGCATCCTGGGCGTTGGCTTCCTGCGTGGCGATGAACGCCGAGCCGATATAGGCCAGGTCCGCCCCGGCGGCCTGCGCGGCCAGCACGGCATTGCCGCTGGCGATGGCGCCCGAGAGCAGCAGCGGGCCATCGAACCATTCCCGGATCTCATGCAGCAGCGCGAACGGCGACAGCGTGCCGGCATGGCCGCCCGCGCCGGCCGCCACGGCGATCAGCCCGTCCGCGCCCTTGTCGATGGCCTTGCGCGCGAACGTGTTGTTGATGATGTCGTGGAGCACGATGCCGCCATAGGCATGCACGGCCTGGTTGACCTCCGCGCGCGCGCCAAGCGAGGTGATGACGATGGGCACCTTGTACCGCACGCACAGTTCCAGGTCGTGCTCGAGCCGGTCGTTGGACTTGTGCACGATCTGGTTCACCGCGAACGGCGCGGCGGGGCGGTCCGGGTGCCTGGCATCGTGCTCGCCCAGTTCGGTGGTGATGCGGTCCAGCCATTCCCCAAGCTTCTCGGCCGGGCGTGCGTTCAGCGCGGGGAACGAGCCCACCACGCCGGCCTTGCACTGGGCAATCACCAGGTCGGGATTGGAAATGATGAACAGCGGCGAACAGACGGCTGGCAGCGACAGGTTCTGGAGCAGGGCGGGAAGGGCCATGGCGGACGCTCTCTCTTATGTATACAGGTGGTGTGGAAATCCGGAGCGCTCAGGCGCCCCGCAAGACATGTTTCTGGTCGCCCAGGCGCGCGCCCATGGCCGCGCCGAGCGCTTGCAGGCCGCTGAGCGGCCGGACCATGACCTCGAACTCGGCGATCCTGCCGGCCGCGTCGAAGCGGATCATGTCGATCCCCTTGAGCGCCTTGCCGTCGATATGGGCGCTGAACTCCAGCACCACGCTGTGCCCGTCGTCGCCGACGAAGCTGCGGTGGTAGCGGAAATCCTCGAACACCTGGTTGACGGTGGCAAGCACCAGCCCAATCGCGGCGCGGCCCGGGTAGGGCGTGTGCGCCACGGGCGAGCGGAACACCACGTCGTCCGCGACGATGCTGTCGAGTGCGTCCATGTTGTGGGTGGCAATCATGGTGTGCCACGTGTCCAGCGATTGCGCCGCGGCGGGCGCGAGTGAGAGGTTTCGCATCAGGTCTCCTCGGGGTCGTGATCTGCCATCTATATGCAACTGGTTGCATAGTGAATGGTACGGTATCACGCCGCCGCGGCGTATTGCAAGACTGTTTGTGTGGCGGGTTGTCTACAATGCACACATCGCTGTTTGCATGGCAGGAGAGTCAGTGAGCCCCCACCCTAGCGCCGCGCGGACCAATGGCCCGCCGCCCGATGCACTGTTCGATGCCGACCTCGATGCCTGGCGCAGCCAGCCCGAGCGCGCCTTCGATGGCTGGCTGGTCCGCCATGGCTTCCGGCACGGCACGGCGGTCGTGTATCGGGCCATGTGGGGCAAGCTGTTGCGCTGGTCCGGCGAGCATGGCGTGGCGCCGCTCACGTGGTCCGCCGGACAGATCGGCGCTTTCCTGGATGAGCAGGACCTGCACAAGCGACATCGCTATCGCTACGCCAGGCTGATCGAGCGCGTCTTCCACCATCTCGACCATTTGCAACAGAATCTCCACAATCCGGCCAGCCAGGCGGTCAAGGCGCATCTGGCCGAGGGCGATAACGATCCGACGGCGTTTCTGCTGCCGGGCGAGCGCGACCTGCTGGTGGCGCGCGTCCTCGCTCCCGAGGCCGTGGAGCGGCCGGACATCTCGCGCGGCATCTCGCCCACGCAGTGGAAGCGCGCCCGAGACGTGGCGCTGGTGGCCGTGCTGTTGGGCGCCGGGCTGAAAGTGGCCGAGGCGCGCGCGCTGCGCGTGGATGCCATCGACGGCGGGCACGATACCGGCGCCGGCATGGCCTTGCACATGGCGCGCGAGGACAATGGCCGCACCTACGCGGTGCCGCTGTTCCCCTTCGCCCAGGCGCCGTTGCGGCAATGGCTGGCGGTGCGCGCCGCGGCCGGCACGCTGGGCGAACTGGTCTTCCCGGCCATGGCGAACGGCCGGCCCATGCATGCGGCGTCGGTCTACCGGCGCGTGGAGTTGCTGCTGGAAGAGGCCGGCGTGTTGGCCAGCCGGCGCGAGCGCGCGTCGCCGCAGACGCTGCGCAATACCTGCGGCGCGATGCATTTCGATGCCGGCACCGCGCCGGCGATGGTTGCCCAGGTGCTGGGCATGCGAGACCTGGAATCGGGCTGGCGGCTGCACGCGGCCTATGAGGCGTGGCAGGCACGTGCGGGGCTGCCGGCCACATCGCCGCCCAAAACATCGTGAGCGCTCGCTCACAACCCCCGGCAGCCCTTCGGGCGTAACCTGTTGCCGGATATCATGACCGACCCCGCCCGCCGCGCCTGACCGGCGCCTGGCGCCGAATTCCAAAACGATTTCCCGATCCTGAAGATTTCCATGGCTGAGACCTTATTGCTGACTGGCGCCACTGGCTATATTGCTTCCCATACGTGGGTGGCGCTGCACCAGGCCGGCTACCACGTTGTCGGGCTCGATAATCTTTGCAACAGCAACCGGGCGGTGGTGGATCGCCTGGCCACGATTACCGGCGCGACGCCCCGGTTTGTCGAAGGCGACGTCCGCGACCGCGCATTGCTGGACAAGCTGTTCGCAGAACACGACATTTCGGCCGCGATCCATTTCGCCGCGCTCAAGGCGGTGGGCGAGTCCGTGAGCAAGCCGCTTGAGTATTACGGCAACAATCTCGACGGATTGCTGACGCTTTGCGCGGCCATGCAGTCGGCCAACGTGAAACAGCTGGTTTTCAGTTCGTCGGCCACGGTCTACGGTAATCCGCATGCGGTGCCGATCCTTGAGGATTTTCCGCTGTCCGCGACCAATCCCTACGGGCAGACCAAGCTGATGGGCGAACAGATTCTCCGCGATCTCGAGATTTCGGACCCGGACTGGCGAATCGCCTACCTGCGCTATTTCAATCCGGTGGGGGCCCATGAAAGCGGGCTGATCGGCGAGGACCCAGGCGGGATTCCCAACAACCTGATGCCGTACGTGGCCCAGGTGGCCGGTGGCCGGCGCGGGAGGCTCAGCGTGTATGGTGGCGATTACGCCACCGTGGACGGCACCGGCGTGCGCGACTATATCCATGTCTGCGATCTGGCAGAGGGTCATGCGGCGGCACTGAACTACCTGCGCGACCATCGGCGCGGCATGACCGTGAACCTCGGCACCGGCCGTGGCTATAGCGTCCTGGAGGTGGTGAAGGCTTACGAACGTGCCAGCGGCCGGCCGGTGCCCTATGAGATCGTGGGCCGCCGTCCGGGCGATATCGCGTCCTGCTACGCGGACCCGGCGCTGGCCGGGGAGTTGCTGGGCTGGCACGCGCGACACGACATCGACCGCATGTGCGAGGACTCGTGGCGCTGGCAGTCGATGAACCCGAACGGGTTTGCCGGCTGAGGCATCCCGCTGGCGGCGGCGGGGGGTAATGGGCTTGTCCGTTTCCGCTGCCCGAAAACAAAAAAAACCGGGCAATGCCCGGTTTTTTCATGTGGCGAAAACGCGTGAGGCTCAGCGAATCAGGAAGTCTTCCACCGATTTGCCGCCCGCCAGCGCCTGGGTCAGCCAGCCCGGACGCTTGCCGCGGCCGGTCCAGGTATTGCCGGCGTTGTCGCGATAGCGCACCGGCACCTTGCGCACGGCCTTCTTGCTGGCCACGGCTTTGCCGCCAAATCCCAGGTCGTCGGCGGTCAGGCCATATTGTTCGATTTTCTCGCGAATATCGGCAATCACGGTCGCCTGCTCGCGTGCCTTGATCTCTTCCGCCTGCTTCTGCAGTTCGCTGATTTTCTGAACGATTTCCTGGTAGGTCGCCATTTGTAAGCCTCGGTTTATGGATGGGTCCGCGAATTGTGCTGGCATTATAACCATTGCATGCGGCGCTGCAAATCCCTTTCCCGCGTTGCAGGCAAATTTGCGAAAAGTCTCAAATCACTTAATCGCACGAACTTTTATCGAGGCAGGCTGTCGGCTCGGAAAATTCTCAGGAATAAGATTTTTCTGTGAACACTGAACAATGGCCGGCTTCCGCGCCCCGTGTGTCGTATATGGCACGGCATTTTCGCGGGATCGTGAAGTGCCTTATCGGCCATGAAACGCCTGATTTGCCGGCCGCCTCAAGGATGCTTCCGGCCACGCCGTTATCGTGTCTTGAGCAGGCCGTCGGGGGTATCGATCTGCCGGACCGGTGCGGGGAGTGCGCCGGGTGTCGTCCCATTCACTCAGCGAATCATGTCCTTTCACAACGATATTCAGATCAAGACCCTTTTGCGGGGCGCGATGGCCATGCTTGCGGCAATCCTGCTTCTGGTGGGCGGCGCGGGGCTGCACGGGCTCTCGCAAACCAATGATGCGTTGAAGGAAACCTATTCCAACCAACTGGCCTCGTCGCTCGCGCTGAGCGAGTCCATGCTGGGCACGACCCGCATCCGCCTGGCGCTGGACCGTGGCGTCATGCCCGGCAGCGAAAACGAGGACCTGAAGAAGCATGTGGAACGCTCGATGGTGTTCGTCGAAGCGTCCAACACCGGCTGGAAGCGCTATATGGCGCTGCCGCAGAACGACGAGGAAAAGGCGCTGGCCACCGCGCTGGCCGACAAGCGCCAGGCGTTCTTCGAGAAAGGCGTGACCCCGCTGCAGCAGGCGCTGCTTGCCGGCAACCGCGAGGAATCGCTGCGCCTGGCGCGCGATGTGCTGCCGGACCTCCAGCGCGCCATGGCCGGCGCTCACGACAAGCTGGAGGCATTCCAGATGCGCGCCGGCAAGGAGAACTTCGAGACCGCGCAGGCGCGTTTTGAGACGATTCGCCTGTTGTCGATCGGGCTGATCCTGGCGGGCATCGTCATCGCCATCGCGGCCACCGTGTTGTTGCACCGCGCCATCGTGCGCCCGGTGGAAGAGGCGCTCGACGTGTTCGAGCATATGGCGCGCGGCGACCTGACCTCGCGCATCCGCAGCATGTCGAAGAACGAGATCGGCCGCATGATGCAGGCCCTGGCGAAGATGCAGGACAGCCTGTCCGGCATCGTGGCCGACGTACGCGGCGGCACGGACTCCATCGCGTCCGCCACGCAGCAGATTGCCGCGGGCAACACCGATCTGTCGCAGCGCACCGAGGAGCAGGCGTCGTCGCTGGAGCAGACCGCCGCGAGCATGGAGGAGTTGACCACGGTGGTGCGCCAGAACGCCGACAACGCGCGCCAGGCCGGCGTGCTGGCTGGCGAGGCATCGCAGATCGCCATGAAGGGCGGCGACGTGGTGGGCCGCGTGGTGGATACCATGAACGAGATCAACGGCGCGTCGCGCAAGGTGGTGGAGATCATCGGCGTGATCGAGGGCATTGCCTTCCAGACCAACATCCTGGCGCTGAACGCGGCCGTGGAAGCGGCGCGCGCCGGCGAGCAGGGCCGGGGGTTTGCCGTGGTGGCCGGCGAGGTGCGCAGCCTGGCGCAGCGCAGCGCCAACGCCGCCAAGGAGATCGAGACGCTGATCGGCGAATCGGGGCAGCGCGTGGAGAGCGGCACCCGCCTGGTGGCCGAGGCCGGCCAGACCATGGGCGAGATCGTGCAGGCGGTGCGCCGCGTGACCGACATCATGAACGAGATCGGCGCGGCCTCGCAGGAACAGACCACCGGTATCGAGCAGGTCAACCAGGCCGTGAACCAGATGGACCAGGTGACGCAGCAGAACGCGGCGCTGGTGGAAGAAGCCGCCGCCGCTGCGGGCGCGCTGGAAGAGCAGGCGCAGAAGCTCAAGAGCGTGGTGTCGGTGTTCACGCTTGGCGCCGATGCCCGCCGTGGCGCGGCCGTGCCCGCCGTGCGCGCCCCGATGGCCGCGCCGAGGCTGGAACCCACGGCGGCGCCGGCGCGTGCCGCCTTGCGCCCGCCCGTGCGCCCCGCATCGGTGCGTGCGCCGGTGGTGCGCAAGCCGCGCGACCCCGGACTGCTGCGTCCCGCGCTGACAGCCTCCGGCACGCCCGCGCCGGGTGCCGGCGGCGACGATTGGGCCGCATTCTGAAATTAACGGCCAAGAGCGCTTTACTGTTCACATGGCGGGCGCAAGATGCCATGATGCGGGCTTTCCGACAGTCCGCATCCCGGGGTTCCCGGCGTCCGCGCCCGCTTATATCGCGCAGCTTCAATGATCGCCACGAGTTACAGCCTCCTGCTGCTTGCAGCCATGCTCGGCCTTGCCGCCGCGCTGGGCCTGCGCTCGGCCAAAGCCCAAGGCTTGCCGGGGCGCAAGGCTATCCGTGGCCTGGGCTGGTCGGCGGCGCTGATGTCCCAGGCCACGCTTGGCATGCCGGTCTGGGTGACGCTGGCCTCCGGCACGCTGCGCGCCGCCGATGATGGCGTGCGGCTTGCCGCCACCTTTGCGGCGTCGGTCGCCGGCAGCCTGCTTGCCGCGCAACTGCTTCAGCCGGTGGTCCAGTGGCTCCGGCACGGCGGGCGCGGCTGGCGCCTGGCGGTGGCCGCAGCCATGCTGTCCGGCGGGGGGCTGGTGGCCATGGCGGGCGCCCGCCTCGGGCGCGTGTGCGGTGGCATGGCGACGGCCGCACGGGCTTGCGTCGATGCCGCCGGGTTGTCCGGCCCCGCCTGGCTAGCGGGCGGACTGGCGCTGCTGGGTGCGTCGATGTTCGCCGTGCACCGCGCACAATCGCGCCGCTGGCTGCCGGCACCCGCGCGCGCCGACGGGGGCGCGGCCGAGGACGCCATCGACGAGGTGCCCGGCGGGATGCTCCCGCGCCCGGCCGAGGTCCGGCTCGCGCGGCGCGGACCGTCGCGCATTCCGGGGCTGACCGTGCGGCCCGCCGCGCGCGGCCAGGCTGCCGTGGGCGAGTACAGCGTCAGTACCGCCCTGCCCGATCGCCAGGCCTTTGCGCGCTGGCTGGACCAGACCATCGCCCACGCGCGGCTGTCGGAGACCGCCTGCGCGGTGCTGCTGATCCATATCGCCGACTTCCGCGAGGTGGACGAGGTATTCGAGGTCCGCGCCGACGATATCCTGGCGCAGGATGCGGGCGCGCTGGCGCAGGCCGCGCTGGAGCCCCACGATTTCCTGGCCCGCCTGGCGCGCGACGAGTTCGCGGTGGGCGTGCCGGCGCTGGTCCAGCACAGCCGCGCGCACGACTTGGGCTCGCGCGTGCTGGACTCCCTTGCCGAGTTCGTGGCCGCGCGCGGCCTGCAGATGCAGATCGGCGTCAATATCGGCATCGCCATCTATCCGGGCGACGCGCAAACGTCCGAGTCGCTGATGCAGGCGGCCCGCGTGAGCCTGTCGGAGGCGCGCGAGAGCGGTTCCAACCAGGTGCGCGTGTTCAATTCGGCGGCCGGCGAGCGCGCGCGCCGCATGCGCGTGATCCGGCGGGATCTGTGGCTGGCCATCCAGGACGATGCGCTGGCGCTGATGTATCAGCCCAAGTTCGACGTGAAGACGCGCCGCGTGGTGGGCGCCGAGGCGCTGTGCCGTTGGCGCCACCCCACGCTGGGCGCCATCAATCCGGCCGAGTTCATCGCGGTGGCCGAGCAGTCGGGCCAGATCGACAAGCTCGACGACTGGGTCATCGCCACGGTGTGCGCGCAGGTGCGCCAGTGGCACGACGCCGGCCTGCCCGTGGTGCCGGTGGCCATCAACGTGTCCGGCCTGCGCTTTGCCAGCCGCGATTTTCCGCAATACCTGCTCGAGCGGATCCACCAGCACGACATTCCGCCATCGGCCATCACGCTTGAGATCACCGAGACGGCGGCGATGAAGGACATCGGCAAGTCGCTGGAGACGTTGGCGGAACTGCAGGCGCTGGGCATTCAGGTGGCGCTGGACGACTTTGGCAGCGGATATTCGAGCCTGGGCTACCTCAAGCGGCTGCGCGTGGGCACGCTCAAGATCGACCGCACGCTGATTGGCGGGCTCGATACCGACCCGCATGGCCGCGCCATCGTGGGCTCGATGGTGGCGCTGGCCCATGAGCTGCGCATGAAGGTGGTGGCCGAAGGCGTGGAATCGGCGTCGCAGCTCGATATTCTCCACGGCATGGGGTGCGACGAGGTGCAGGGCTACCTGATGGCCTTGCCGCTGGAGCCGTCCGCCTTTGCCGACATGCTGCACGCAGTCTAGAGCTTTTCCTCTAACTGGGGCTTGCCGGCTCAAATCCGCGTCCGGTTTGGACGATATGCTGAAGACAGCCTTTCTATCGGAGTTTCCCGATGTCCCTCGCGAGCATCCTCGTCGTCGACGATTCGCCGTCCCTTCGCCGCATGATCGGCGCCTGCCTGCGCGCGGGCGGCTATACGGTGACGGAAGCCGCCGATGGCAAGGAGGCGCATGAAGTGGCGCTGGAAGGGCGCTTCGGCATGCTGGTGACCGACCAGGTCATGCCCGGCATGGACGGCCTGACGCTGATCCGCGCGCTGCGCGCCATGCCCGCGTATGCCGGCGTGCCCATCCTGATGCTGTCCACCGAGCATGACGACCGCATCCGCGGCCAGGCCCGCGACGCCGGCGCCTCGGGTTTCCTGGCCAAGCCGTTCGACCCGGACCAGCTGATGGCATCGGTCCAGGCGCTGCTGCCCCCTCCCACGGAGGGGTAAGGCGGGGCGCAAGTCGCCCTTCATTCACCCCATTCGCTGCCGTAAATACTGGAGAGCCATAACAGGCGACCGGCGCGCGCCGGCTGCCTGCCGGGCCGCCATATCGCGGGTCGCCAGCAGCCAGGGCACGGATTCCGGCCACGACCCATACAGCCAGCGGGGGCAACCATGAATACCAGCATCAACAAGGCAGACGGCGCGGGGGAGGAATTCCTGGCGTTCCGCCTGGGACGCGAAGAGTACGGCATCGATATCCTGAAGGTCCAGGAGATCCGTGGCTACGAATCGGTCACGCAGATCGCCAACGCGCCCGCCTGCATCAAGGGCGTGATCAACCTGCGCGGCATCATCGTCCCGATCATCGACCTGCGCATCAAGTTCAACCAGGCCCAGGTCACCTACGACCAGTACACGGTCGTCATCATCGTCGACATCCATCAACGCATCACCGGGATCGTGGTTGACGGCGTGTCCGACGTGCTGACGCTCACCCCCGCGGAGATCAAGGCGGCCCCGGCGCTGTCCGGCGGCGTGGAGACCGATTACATCCGCGGACTGGGCTCGCTCGAGGGCCGCATGCTGATCCTGGCGGACATCGAGAAGCTGATGAACGTGGACGACCTGGCCGCCATCGACGCCGCGGCTGGCGCGGCCTGATACCTGTATTTACCCGGACAGTGGCCGGCCTCGCCCCCGGAATCCACTCCGGCCCACGGCGCGCAAGCCTGACAAAGCGCGCCGGGGCCATCCGCATTCAAGTAGCAAAGAGACATGCGCAACAACCAGCCTGTATCCCAACGTGAGCACCTGCTCTCGCCAACCGACTACCTGATTTCGAGAACCGATCTCAAGGGCCGCATCACGTTCGCCAATCGCGCATTCATCGAGACAAGCGGTTTTGCGGCGGAAGAACTGCTGGGGGCGCCGCACAACCTCGTGCGCCATCCCGACATGCCCCCCGAGGCGTTTGCCGATCTCTGGCGCGCCGTGGAGGCCGGCAAATCGTGGTCGGGCGTGGTCAAGAACCGCCGCAAGAACGGCGACCACTATTGGGTACACGCCACCGTGACGCCCACGCTCGTGGATGGCCGGATCGTTGGCTATACCTCTGTGCGGGCCATGCCGAGCCGTGCGCAGATCGATGCCGCCGCCGCGTACTACCAGCGCTTCCGCGAGAACCGTGCCCGGGGCCTGGCGATCCGCGACGGCGCCGTGGTGCGTACCGGCGTGGCCGGATGGCTGGGGCGCCTGACGCAGGTCAGCCTCAAGCGCCGCATCCTCTGGGCGCAACTGGCCGGCCTGGCGTGGTTCCTGGCGGCCGTGGCCGGCGTGCACTGGCTGTCTCCGGGTGCGGCGGCGCAACTGTGGCCGTGGCTGTGGGGCGCGTTCGGGCTGGCCGTGCTGTCCTCGTTCGCGGCGGGTTCGACGCTGGTGGCGCGCGTGGAGCGCCCCGTGGGCGAGATGCTGGATTTCGCGCTGCGCATGGGCGCGGGCGACCTGACCACCGGGTTCGATTACCGGTCCAGCGACGAGATCGGCGCGCTGGCGCGGGCCATGCGCACGATGCAGCGCAGCCTGCTGTCCGTGGTGCACGACATCCACGAAGGCATGGCGAGCATCTCCACGGCCACGCGCCAGGTGGCGGCGGGCAACAACGACCTGTCGCAGCGCACCGAGCAGCAGGCGGCGTCTCTGGAAGAGACAGCATCGAGCATGGAGCAGTTGACCAGCACCGTGCACCAGAACGAGGACAGCGCGCGGCAGGCTACCGGGATGGCGGCCAATGCGTCGGAGGCCGCCGTGCGCGGTGGCGAGGCGGTGGGCCGCGTGGTGCAGACCATGGACGAGATCAACCAGGCGTCGCACAAGATCGTCGACATCATCGGCGTGATCGAAGGCATTGCCTTCCAGACCAACATCCTGGCGCTGAACGCGGCCGTGGAAGCGGCGCGCGCCGGCGAGCAGGGGCGCGGGTTTGCCGTGGTGGCCGGCGAGGTGCGCGGCCTGGCGCAGCGCAGCGCCAACGCCGCGAAGGAAATCAAGGGCCTGATTGGCGACACCGTGGCGCGCGTGGACAACGGCGCGGCGCAGGTGAGCCAGGCGGGCGCGACCATGGACGAGATCGTGCAGGCCGTGCGCCGCGTGACCGACATCATGGGCGAGATCAGCTCGGCATCGGCGGAGCAGAGTTCTGGCATCGAGCAGGTGAGCCAGGCGGTGACGCAGATGGACGAGATGACGCAGCAGAACGCCGCGCTGGTGGAGCAGGCCGCAGCCGCGGCCGGCGCGCTGGATGAGCAGGCCAACCGCCTGCGCGAATCGGTGTCCACCTTCCGCGTGAGCATGCAGGCCGAAGTCCGGCCGGCGCGCCCGCGCAGGGCGGCGCTGCCGATGGGGAGTGAAACCGGGTACGCAAGTACCTGAATTTCAAGACGCCGCTGTCAGCAGCGCGGCGCCGGGAACGGGGTAAGAGCGGCCGCACACAGGGCCGCGACAACAACGCGGGAGGGGGCAGAGAAGCCCATCCCGGTCTTTTCTGACAGAAGGGGGTAGTTCTATGCAGTGGTTCAATCAACTGCGCGTTACGACCAGGCTGATTGCCGGCTTCCTGGTCGTTTCCGTGATCGGCGCTGTCATCGGCCTGCTGGGCGTGGTCAACATGGGGCGCATGGCGGAATGGACCGGCAAGATCTACAACAGCGACCTGCAGGCGCTGAAGGCCGTGCAGGACGGCAACATCAACCTGGTCTACGCCAGCCGCGCGCAGATCGCGCTGCTGTCCGCCTCCACGATGGGCGAGCGCGCCACCGAGAAGGAGACCATCGAGAAGTCGCTGGCCACGCTGGAAGCGCGCGTGAAGGCCGCCAAGGACTCGTTCGTGGCGCCGGAGGGCCAGGCGCTGGTCAAGCAGTACGAAACGCTGCTGCCGCCGTTCCGCGAGCGCATTCAGAAGTACGTGGCGCTGGTCGGCAAGCAGCCGCTGGACACGTCGCAGTTCGAGTCCACGGTGTTCACGGAGAGCGCCGACCTGCTCAAGGACAGCCGCGCGCTGGAAGACGTGCTGTTCAAGATGGTGAAGCGCCGCGACGAGCGCGCCAAGGACAATATGGAGGAATCCACCAGCGTCTATGACAGCTCGCGCGTGGTGATGCTGGTGCTGGTGGTGGGTGGCTTGGCGGTGTCGGTGCTGCTGGGCCTGTTCCTGGCGCGCCAGCTGTCGCGCCAGCTTGGCGGCGAGCCCGGCTATGCCGCGTCCATCGCCGCGCGGATCGCCGATGGCGATTTCTCGGGCAAGGTGGCGCTGCGCAACGGCGACCGCAACAGCCTGGTGCACGCGATGAGCCAGATGCAGCAGCAGCTCTCGTCGATGGTGCGCGAGTTCAAGGCGTCGGCGGAGTCGATCGGCACGGCCTCGCGCGAGATCGCGGCGGGCAACAACGACCTGTCGCAGCGCACCGAGCAGCAGGCGGCGTCGCTGGAAGAGACGGCATCGAGCATGGAAGAGCTGACCAGCACGGTGCGCCAGAACGCGGACAACGCGCGCCAGGCCAGCGGGCTGGCCGCCAATGCCTCGGAAACCGCCGTGCGCGGCGGCGAGGTGGTGGGCCGCGTGGTGCAGACCATGGACGAGATCAACGACGCGTCGCGCAAGATCGTCGACATCATCGGCGTGATCGAAGGCATTGCCTTCCAGACCAACATCCTGGCGCTGAACGCGGCCGTGGAAGCCGCGCGTGCCGGCGAGCAGGGCCGCGGCTTTGCCGTGGTGGCCGGCGAGGTGCGCAGCCTGGCGCAGCGCAGCGCCAACGCCGCCAAGGAAATCAAGGGCCTGATCGGCGATACCGTGGCGCGCGTGGACAACGGCGCGGCGCTGGTGGGCCAGGCGGGCACGACGATGGGCGAGATTGTGCAGGCCGTGCGCCGCGTGACCGACATCATGGGCGAGATCAGCGCCGCATCGGCCGAGCAGAGCTCGGGCATCGAGCAGGTCAACCAGGCCGTGGCGCAGATGGACGAGGTGACGCAGCAGAACGCCGCGCTGGTGGAGCAGGCCGCAGCAGCAGCGGGCTCGCTGCAGGATCAGGCCATGAAGCTCCAGGATTCGGTGTCCGGCTTCAAGCTGTCGCATGACGACGTGGCGCCGACCACGCCGGCGCTCGGCATGTCCGGCGCGCCGGCCGTGCGCTCGGTGGCCAGGCCCGGCGCCAAGCCCGTGACAGCGGCGGCGAAGGGCGCCAAGGCGCGCGCCGCACGCGGCAAGGGCACGGCCCTGGTCGTGGCCGGGGCGGCGGCAGCGGCGGCCGACGCGGCGGAAGGCGACGAGGAAACCGGCGATACCAGGCTGTTGCGTTCGTCCCCCGCGGCGGCCGGCAACGTATCCGACAACGGCGACTGGAGCGCTTTCTGAGCGGCGCCATGCCGCTGTGAGATCGCGCGACAAGTCGCGTAGTGCGTCCTGTTCGCAACGTCTTGGAAGTTGCGGCGGGGCGCGTTTGCGTGCGATGACATCATGACTACCGAAATCAACCTGTCGCTGTCACCCGAGGCCACGGCCCGGCTCCGCGCGGACTTCGACGCCTTTGTAAAAGTCTCCACGGGCCTCGATGCGCAGTTCATCCCGCCGGCGTTCGACGACTTCCTGCGCGCCCGGCTGATACAGCAGGATGGTCCGCTGACCGAGCGCGCGGTGATGCGCCTGCTGGCCAGCGGCGAGTATGGCTGGGCCCGGAAGGTCTTCGACAAGCAGCTGCCGAACGCGCTGGCGGCGCTGATGCGCGATGCGCAGCGCTTTGGCTTCGGCCTGGCCATCCAGCCGGACTGGACGCCGCAGCAGCGCGTGGAGCACGCGCGCGAGTGGGCGGCGCAGATCCTGTCCGAGGCGGGTGCCGACGCCGCGTTCACCGAGGCGCTGGCGGCGCAGATATCGTCGTCCGCCATCGACATCCGCACGCTGGAGGAACGCATGCGCACGCCGGCGTGGCGCACGGCGGACAGCCTTCGGCAGCGCGCGTATGACGTTATGTACGCATTGCAGACCGAGCAGAGCGAGGCATTGGGCCGCAGCAAGGTAGGCGAGCTGCGGGCGCTGCTTGGGCTCGCGCTCGAATATGGTTCTGTAAGTGCCGAGGAAGCCGCTCGCGTGCTTGAGCAAGTGGAGCGTGCGCGGCCTCATCTGTTCCGCGAGGCCCCGGATGACGTGTTCTCGCGGCTCGCCGCGTGGCTGCGGCGCGTGTTTAGTCAGGGGGCCCTGGTTCGTCAATAGTGGATTCCCTGCCGCACCTGACGCTATGCCATGTCCACCGCACGGCAGGCATGTCCGTTCCGTATGCAGACGGATACGGTGTTGATGTACACCAAAAGTCGGTGGGTCGGCCTGTTACAAACTTCAGCCGTCATGTCTTTTCCGTACGACATTTCCCGGACCCCAACCTAAGTAGGGATTGGCATTCGGACCAGATTGCCGATATAAACGTAACAGTTTCACTTACACTCTGTAACAGATGTAACGTTTCTGAGCTAATGTGTAACCGGGCGCAGTTCCTTTCGTAGTACGTCGTACCCATCGAACACGCATTCAACGATCTGGTCGCCGACACATGCCTTGCAGGCAGGTTGCCGGTAAGCGCCGGACAAGCGGTCGAAGGGTTTTGGTAGCGGGGAAAAATTGGAAAGCAGTGAAGTTCTCCAGGAGATCAGGGAGGTCAACCTTGCCTATCTCCTGCTCGCGCAAAGACTAGTGCGCGAAAACCAGGTGGAAGCCATGTTCAGGCTTGGCGTCAGCAAGGAAATTGCCGACATCCTCGCCAAGCTGACCTCGGCGCAACTCGTCAAGCTGGCGGCATCGAACATGGTGCTGTGCCGTTTCCGCTTCGACGATCACGCGCTGCTTTCCACGCTTACCCACACGGCCAAGAGCCATGATATGCAGCAGATCCACGCTGCTATCCTGCTGGCCCGGCAACCGGTGGAGTCGCTCAATTGACCGCGCTCCTCCAGGCCCAGCCGGCCCGCAGCTTTACGGCCGCGCCCGTCCCCAACCGCAAGAGCGTCCTGCAGGATGCCAACCAGACCCAGCTCGCCATCGAGCTGATCGGCCTGGGGGCGCGCCTGCAGGTGCTTGAGGCCGAGACCACGCTCTCGCGCGACCGGTTGATCCGCCTCTACAAGGAGCTGCGTGGCGCGTCGCCGCCCAAGGGCATGCTCCCGTTCTCGACAGACTGGTTCACCACCTGGCTGCCGAATATCCATTCGTCGCTGTTCTTCTCCGCGTACCAGTTCATGGTGCAGGAAGGCGAGACGTCGGGCATTCGCGCGGTGGTGGCGGCATACCGCCTGTACCTCGAGCACGTTTCGCTGCTGGGCGGCGAAATTGTCTTAAGTTTCACCCGTGCCTGGACGTTAGTACGGTTTTTCGAGAGCAATATGCTGCAGCTTTCCTCGTGCACGTGTTGCGGCGGACAGTTCGTGACGCACGCTTATGAGCCGCACGCGAACTTCGTGTGCAGCCTGTGCCGTCCGCCGTCACGTGCCGGGAAAGTCAAGAAGCTCTCGAAGGACGCCGCAGCCGCGCAGACCGAAGCCTGATTCCATCTGGCCAGACGTCCGCGCGGTAGGTGGGCTCCCCGGTGCCGGCGAGCGGTGACCCCGCTCGCCCGGACAGGATGCCCTTGTGCGTGCCTGACGCGTGTTTTTCAGACGGGGATCCGATCGTGCTAGTAGTTATTGGCTATGTCATCGTGCTGGCAGCGGTGCTGGGCGGTTATGCCATCACCGGCGGCCACATGGGCGCGCTGTATCAACCGGCGGAGCTCATCATCATTGCCGGCGCCGCCGTGGGCGCCTTCATCAGCTCCAACAGCGGCAAGGCCATCAAGGCCACCATGAAGGCCATGCCGATGCTGCTGCGTGGCTCGAAGTACAACAAGGAGTTGTACCTCGACATCATGG
>Ga0255338_1003507_pt1 | contig 18639 bp, 16 predicted proteins | sample MeOH1_35cm_T4_19_FD_203715 | JGI IMG/M metagenome (GOLD analysis project Ga0255338, IMG submission 203715) | Sandy soil microbial communities from University of British Columbia, Vancouver, Canada - MeOH1_35cm_T4_195 | ecosystem: Engineered > Artificial ecosystem > Sand microcosm > Unclassified ...
GCCGGGCATGGACGGCTTCACCATCTGCGAGAAGGTGCGGGAGGCCAAGAACTTCACGCCGGTCCTCTTCCTCACCGCCAAGAACACGGACGACGACCGGGTGCATGGCTTCGAGACCGGCGCCGATGACTACCTGGGCAAGCCCTTCCAGGTGAAGGAGCTGCTCCTGCGGGTGCGGGCCATCCTCCGGCGCGAGGCCTGGTACAAGAACCGGGAGATGAGCAGCCGCCAGGCCTTCGGTCCCCACTGGGTGGACTTCGACAACTACTGCGGCGAAGGGCCCAATGGCCCCTTCCAGCTGGGCATGAAGGAGTGCATGATCCTCCGGCTGCTCATGGAGCGGCCCGGGCAGGTGGTGAGCCGCACGGACATCCTGGACAAGGTCTGGGGCGAGGACGCCTATCCCACCAGCCGCACCGTGGACAACTTCATCGTCCGCATCCGGCGCGTGATGGAGCAGGATCCCCACCACCCCCGCTGGGTCCACACCATCCGGAGCGTGGGCTACCAATTCGACCCGGAAGGGAAGCAGCGGAAGGGCGAGGAATAAAGAACGGGGCGCCTGGCGCCCCGTTCTTCTAGAAGGAAAGGCTACTTGGCGTCGAGGTCCCGGCTGCGGGCCTGGTTCTCGAAGGCGGTCATCTGCGTGGCGAGGTCCACAGCGGGGGCGCCCTGCTTCACGTCACTCAGCACCTGGCGCTTTTCCTCGCCCTTGCTGAACTTGCTTTCGGCCAGCACGGGCTCGAAGGTGGGCAGCAGGGCCAGTTCGCCCGCGGGGCCTTCGGGGCCCTTGGAGGTGGCGATCTCATTGGCGTGGACCAGCAGGGCGGCCCCCGGCGTGGCCCCCAGGCGACGGAGATCGAACCAGCCGAGGCCCGGATCCCGCAGCAGGTCCAGGTCCTCGTTCTCCAGCCAGATGAGCAGGCCGTTCAGGGCCTTGGTCTGGGCCGGATCCGGCACGCGGCGCATCTTCTTCTCGCCCTTGACGTCCACTTCCTGGGGCGTGTTCTCGATCCAGGCCTGGGCGCGCTTCACCCACAGGGTCGTGATGGCCTTCTGGGCGGCGAAGCCTTCGGGGGCCTTGGGACCCTTCACGGCCTTGGCCTTCTTGCCCTTCGCGGGAGCCTCGGGGGCGATCCAGCTGGGAGCCGTGGCGTCCACCTTGGCATCGAAGAGCAGGCCCTTGAGCCTCTGCAGCCTGGGTTCCAAGCCCTTGGTGCCGGACTTGGCCGCAGCCCGGGCCGCCGTCAGAAGCTCCTTCCAGGTGCCTTCGAGCAGGACCTTCTTCCCGTCCGCATCGTAGAGGCCATGGTTGGCGCGCAGCTTGGCCAGGTAGGCTTCCACCGCCGGCAGAGCGGTCTGGGCCTTCTCCGGAAGGTCGGCCTTGGCCTTCACCAGGGACACCAGGGCCTCCCGGACCTCGACGGCCTTGGGGTGGCTCCGGTAGTAGCCCAGCTCATGGGCGGAAAGGGCGGCCCGGTGCAGCGTGTAGGCCAGCTTCCGCTGGCTGGGGCGGAGCTGGTCGAAGGCCTTCGGCTCCGGCTGCGTGCCCGGCTTCGGCGCGACCGGAGCCTCCAGCTTCATCTCGGCGGGCTTGGGCTCGGGCTGGGGTACCTGGGCCGGTTCGGTGGTTGGTGCGGGCGCCGGGGCGGGCGCCGGGGCGGGCGCCGGGGGCGGAGGTACGGGAGGGGGCGTCTGGGCCAGGAGGCCCGAACCCACGATGACTGCCAAGACCCAGCGGCGCTGCATAGGAAGCTCCTCGTTGAGGGTGCGGTGCGATCCACCATTATGCCGCAGCGGCAAGCCTCACGCCTCGATCGGAGTCTCTAGCAGATGCTCCAGGCTTTGTTTTAGTTGCTTTAGATCGAAAGGTTTACCCAGGTAGGGCACCTGGTTCGTCTCCAGGAATTCGCGGGTCTTCGCATCGAAGGAATCGCCCGTGGTATAGAGGATCCGCCGGGTCATGGCGGGGCGCTGGGCCTGCAGCCACGCGAAGAGATCCACGCCCGAGAGGCCCGGCATGCGGATGTCGGAGACGATCAGATCGAAGGCCCCCGCCTGGAGGCACTGGATCGCCTCCTCGCCCCGGCCGGCCGATTGGACCTCCAGGCCCCAGACCTGGAGCGCATCCACCAGGCACTCCAGCAGGAAGGCCTCGTCATCCACCACCAAGGCCCGCCGGCCCTGGAGCCCGGTGGCCGGGGGGGTGGCAGCCCCCACCGCTGCCGGCATGGCCTGGCAGGGCAGTTCCATGAGGAAGGCGTTCCCCAGGCCCTCCTGGCTCCGGACCGTGAGCCGCCCACCATGCTGGCGGGCGATGAGGCTGGCCACCGGCAGGGCCAGGGCCTCCGGCGTGGCCGCGGAGGCGGGATCGAAGAGATCCGCGAGCTCGGCTTCGGGCATGGCGGCCCCCGAATCCTGGACCACCACCTGGACCTGGCCATCCACGGCGCGGGTGGCGATGCGCAGGCGCTTCGCCGGACTCGTGGCCAAGGCCTGGAGCCCGTTCAGCAGCAGGTTGGTCAGGGCCTGGCGGAGCAGACATGGATCCAAGGCCACCTCGGGCAGGGCGGGATCCAGGTTCACCTCCAGGGAGACCTCCATGCGCCGGGCCTTCAGTTCCACCAGGGCCACGACCTCCCGGATCACCTGGTTGAGCTGGGTCGGGACCCGCTGGGGCACAGGGGGATTCAACACGGTCTGGAGGGGATCCAGCAAGCTCTGCACCGAGTCCACCGCCTTCACCAGGCGCGCTGCCTGCTCGGCCTGATGGGGATCCAGGGCGGATTCGGCGATGAGCCGGGCTTCCAGCAGGACCGGTGTGAGCCGGTTCGAGGCTTCGTGGAAGAGGGCGGGCACCAGTCGCCCGAGGGCCTCGTGCTTCTGGGAGTGGACCAGCTGCTCCTCCAGAGCCTGGGTCTGGCTGGTATCGCGCACCAGGGCCGAGAGGGCGATGACACGGTCATCGGCGCCCCGCACCGGGGCGTAGGTGATGGCAGCCGGGAAGGTCTCGCCCCCCTTGCGGACGCGCACCGTCTCCGGGTCACGGACCACCTGGCCCCGGCCGACCTGGTGGGCGATCTGATCCAGTTCACCCACCAGGTGGCGGGGCGAGAGCTGGGAGATGCTGCGCCCCACGATTTCAGGCCGGGCATAGCCGAAGATGCGTTCGGCCGCCGCGTTCCAGGTGAGGACCTTCCCGTCGGGCGCGAAGGACACCACCGCCTCGCCCATATTCTGGACCAGACCCTCCAGGTACTTCCGGGTCTTCTGGTTGTCCTGGTTCACGCGCTCCAGCTGGGCGTAGAGTCGGCTCAGCTCCTCGTTCTTCTTCTCCACCGCCTCCTTGACCTGCTTCAGCTCCGAATAGAGCCGGGCCGTCTCCATGTTCGACTTGAGGGCGTTTTCCAGCAGCTCCTGGGGATCGGCCGCCCGGCCGGGCTGGAGATCGTCGATACTCACGTTGCCGTGCTTCAACACCGTCGCATCGGAAGTGGGAACCGGGTCCGCGGACGCCCCGGGGGCTGCCTCCGGAGGCACCGGAAGCTCCCGCAGGGTGGACCGCACGTTGGATTCGATGAGGGCGAGCATCTCGTCGAAGTCCTTGATCTTCTTGTCCAGGTGGTACTTCTTGAAGGTGTACGCCACCGTCTCCCGGGTGATGGCCAGGAAGGTGTCGAGAACGCCTGTGCCGCGGTTGGCCACGGACTCGAAGTAGGGGACACTGCGGAAATTCAGGCGACGGTTCATGACGCCCACGGCCATGGCATCCGGCAGATCCCGCTTGTTGTACTGGAGGACGAAGGGGATCTGCTTGATGTTCAGGCGGTTCGCGTTGAGGTTGTGGTACAGATTCGACAGCGAATCCACGTTGTCCTGCATCTTTGGCTCGCTGGAATCCGCCACGAACACCACACCATCCGCCCCGCCCAGCACCACCCGACGGCTCGCGTCGTACTGCACCTGACCGGGGACCGTATAGATCTGCAGATGGACGGAATTGCCATAGACATAGCCCAGGTTGATGGGCAGCAGATCGAAAAAGAGGGTGCGATCCTCCTGGGTGTTGACCGAGAACAATTCACCCCGCTGGCGATCCGAACACATGGCGTGCAAGGACTGCAGGTTGGTCGTCTTGCCCGATAGACCCGGTCCGTAATAGACCAGCTTGAGCAGGATCTCGTTGGCACGGGTATTGAACTGAACCATGGGGTTGCCAGGGAAAAAGTGGAATCAAGCCTATCACGGCCCTTTGGAAGCCAAGCGGCTCCCCAGCTCTACGGCAAGTCCCGTGCTAGCATTACCTTTTTCACCTTTCCGAGGTTTCCGGCGCGATGACCGTCCCGACCCACGTCGCCATCATCATGGACGGCAACGGCCGCTGGGCGGCGCAACGGGGGTGGCCCCGGATCAAGGGGCACAAGGCCGGGGTGCAGGCGGTGGAACGCATCCTGGAGGCGGCTTCGGATGCGGGCATCCGGCACCTGAGCCTGTACGCCTTCTCCACCGAGAACTGGAAGCGACCACCCCTGGAAGTGGGGGCCCTCATGGCCCTCCTCCGCATGTACCTCCGCATGTTCGTCCACCAGCTCGCCAAGAAGGGCATCCGCTTCCACCACCTGGGGGCCATGGAGGGCATGCCTACGGGCATCCAGACCGACATGAAGGCCCTGGAAGCGGCCACGGCCCAGAACACGGGCATGACCTTCCACCTGGCCGTGAACTACGGCTCGCGGCTGGAGCTGGCCCAGGCGGCCCGGCGCTGCGTCGAGGATGGCCTCCGCCCCGACCAGGTGGACGAGGCCGCCCTGGGCGCCCGGCTCTGGACCGCCGGGGTGCCCGACGTGGACCTGCTCATCCGCACCAGTGGCGAACACCGGATCTCCAACTTCCTGCTTTGGCAGTCCGCCTATGCCGAACTCTACATGACCGACCTCCTGTGGCCTGATTTCGGCCCCGCGGAGTTGAAGGAAGCGCTTGAGGACTATGCTCAGCGCGAACGGCGCTTCGGGGGGATCTGATGGAACGGACCACGCCCAGGGTGGACACGAAGAACATGACCGTGCGCATCACCACGGCCCTGGTCTTCGGCGTCTTCTTCTTCAGCCTCCTCTGGTTCGGCGACCGCCCCTGGGCCCCCTGGACCTACCTGGCCGTCATGGCCTTCGCCACCCTCATGGGCGTGCGCGAGATGACCCTCATGGCCCGGGTGCGGGGCTTCAGCCCCTCCCTGGCCGCCGGCACCCTGGTGGGCTGGGGCATCCTCGCCCACTTCTTCCTCGCCACGGGCGGCCAGGATCCCCTGCCGCTCTGGCTGGTCTTCGCCGCCGGGGCCCTGGTCATCCACTTCGGCGCCCTGTTCTTCGACGCCAAGCTGGAAGAGGCCCTGCCCAGCCAGGCTATCACCTGGCTCGGCGCCCTCTACCTGGGGCTCGGCCTGGGTTTCCAGCAGAAGCTGTTCATGCTGCAGGGCACCCTGCCGAAGACCGGCAGCCGCCTCATCCTCGCCCTCTTCATCATCACGTGGTTCGGCGACTCGGCCGCCTACTTCGTGGGCAGCTACTTCGGCAAGCACAAGCTCGCGCCCCGCGTCAGCCCCAAGAAGAGCTGGGAGGGCGCCTTCGGCAACCTGGGCGGCAACCTGCTCGGCGCCTTCCTCATGCAGGCCACGGTCTGCCCCGAGTGGTCCCTGGTGGACGTGGTGGCCCTGGGCCTGCTGCTGGGCATCGCGGGCCAGCTGGGCGACCTGGTGGAAAGCACCTGGAAGCGCAGCGCCGGCGTGAAGGATTCCAACGCCGGCGGCGTATCCATCCCCGGCCATGGGGGCGTGCTGGACCGCGTGGACAGCCTGGTGTTCGCGGCGCCGGTGCTGTTCGCCTATGTGCATTTCGTACATGGGTTCAACTGACGTGAGGCACCTCGCCCTCCTCGGCTCCACTGGGAGCATCGGCACCTCCACCCTGGACGTGGTGCGAGCCCACCCGGACCGCCTGACGGTGGTGGCGCTGGCGGCGGGGCGGAACCGGGAGCTGCTGAAGGTGCAGTGCGAGGCCTTCCGGCCCCGCTGTGTGTCCGTCGGTTCCCAGGCGGACGCGGCCTGGCTGCGGACCAGCCTCTCCTACCAGCCGGAGTTGCACTGGGGCGACGAGGGCCTGCTGACCTGCGCACTGCACCCTGACGCAGACACCGTGGTGGCCGCCATCGTGGGCAGCGCGGGGCTGGCCAGCACCGAGGCTGCCCTGCGCGCCGGCCGCCGGGTCTGCGTGGCGAACAAGGAATCGCTGGTGGTGGGCGGGGCCCTCATGCATGAGGCGGCCCTGGCCGGCGGCGGCGAGCTGCTGCCCGTGGACAGCGAGCACGCGGCCCTGCACCAGCTGCTGGACGGCCGTGACCCGGCCACGATCCGGGAAGTCCGCATCACCGCCAGCGGCGGCCCCTTCCGGGACTGGCCCCTGGCCCGCATCCAGGCCGCCACCATCGAGCAGGCCCTCAACCATCCCACCTGGAAGATGGGCCCCAAGATCACCATCGACAGCGCCACCCTCATGAACAAGGGGCTGGAGGTCATCGAGGCTTCGGTGCTCTTCGGCCTCACCGTCGATCAGGTGGCGGTCACGGTCCATCCCCAGAGCCAGGTGCACGCCATGGTGGGCTTCCACGACGGCAGCTACCAGCTGCAGGTCTGCGCCAACGACATGAAGCTGCCCATCCAGTACTGCCTGCTCTACCCGGACAAGCAGCCGGGCCCCGTGGCGCCCTATCCCTGGGACGAAGCCCGCGCCTGGACCTTCGAGGCCCCGGATCTGGACCGCTTCCCCTGCCTGGGCCTGGCCTTCGAGGCCCTGCGGGAGGGTGGCACCGCCCCGGCCCTGCTGAACGCCGCCAACGAGGTGGCCGTGGCCGCTTTCCTCCAAGGGCGGCTCCGTTTCTGGGACATCCAGGCCTGCAACCGCGACACCCTGAGCCGGATTTCCGCCAAGCCCCTCGAGTCTCTCCCCCAAGTGCTGGATGCAGACCGGGCCGCGAGGCGTCATGCTGAAGGATGGGTCCGAACCCGGGCCTGACTTTCCGGATATCCATGACCCGCTTCCGCCTGTCCCTGTCGTTCAGCTTCGCCTTCGCCGCCGCCTTCCTCTTCGCCTTCAAGCTGCCTGGGGCCGGATTCTGGGGCCCCATCCTCATGCTGGGGGGCCTCATCTTCCTCCACGAGGGGGGCCACTTCCTGGCCGCCAAGGGGATGGGCATGCCGGTGGAGGTCTTCTCCCTGGGCTTCGGCCCCCGCCTGTTCGGCTTCAAGTGGCGGGAGACCGATGTGCGCCTCTCACTCCTGCCCCTGGGCGGCTATGTGAAGCTGGCGGGCTTCAACCCCGAGGAACCCGGAGCCGAGGATCCCTACGGCTTCCTCCAGCAGCCCTTCGGCAAGCGCATGCTCTTCTACAGCGGCGGCATCCTGGCCAACCTGGCCACCACCCTGGTGCTCTTCGGCCTCGTGGGCGTCCATCAGGCCCGCGTCACCAAAGTGCAGGAGACCTGGACCGTGGTGGAGATCGTCGCCGGGGGCGCCGCCGAGCGGGGCGGCCTCAAGGTGGGCGACGAGCTGCGGGGCATCGGTGACCTGAGCTTCCCCGGCGCCGAGTGGGAGGCCGCCGTGGCCTACATCCAGGCCCACCCGGAGCAGGCCGTCCCCTTCCATCTCACCCGGGACGGCCGGCCCATGGACCTTTCGCTCACGCCCCGGGCGGAAGGTGGCAAGGGGCGCCTGGGCTTCATGCCTCTGCCCGTGGCCACGCCGCTGGAGCTCCGGCCCTTCCAGGCGGGCGACCTCCTCACGGGGGGCCGCTACGCCGTGGAGACCTCCTGGCGCCTCACGGGCCAGGTGTTCGGCTTCCTCAAGCGCCTCGTCACCTTCCAGGCCCGCAGCGCCGAGGTGGCCGGCCCCATCGGCATCATCCGCCAGGGCAGCCGCGCCGCCCAGCACGGCTGGGAGACCTTCCTCTTCATGTGCGCGGCCATCAGCCTCCAGCTCGCCATCCTCAACGCCCTGCCCATCCCGGCCCTGGACGGCGGCCATATGGCCCTGCTGGCCTTCGAGAAGCTCCGCCGCAAGGACCTCACCATCGAGCTGAAGGAGAAGATCCTCACCGGCGGCTTCCTGCTGCTGGCCTCCCTCATGGCCCTGGTGATCTTCCTGGACCTGCTGAAGCTGCGGAAGTAGCGACGCCTTCGAGCGCCCAGGCCCGGTCGGCCCCGGCTCGGGGAAGCAGAATCCGGAAGGTGCTGCCCCGGCCAGGGGCGGTATCCACCTGGAGGGCCCCCTGGTGTTGCCGGACGATCCCGCGGACCATGGCCAAACCCAGCCCGGTGCCCTGGCCCGAGGGTTTGGTGGTGAAGAAGGGCTCGAAGATGGTGGCCTGTACCTCGGGCGTCATGCCGCTCCCGGTGTCCGACACCTGGATCCCCACGTACTCGCCGGACCTCGCCTCGGTCCAGACGGCGCAGTCCCGGTCGCGGAGGGTCCAGTTGGCCGTTTCCAGCGTGATCCGGCCCGGGCCCTGGATCGCGTCCCGGGCATTGACCACCAGGTTTGTCAGCACCTGCTCCAGCTGGGTGGGGTCCGCCCAAGCGACCCATAACTCCCCGCCGGGCTTCCAGGTGACCTCGATGCGCTCGCCCGCCAACCGCCCCAGCACGGGCAGGAGGTCCGCGACGGCCTGGTTGAGGTCCACCTCCTTCGGCTCCGAGGGCTGGCGGCGGGCGAAGCCCAGCATCCGGGAGGTGAGGTCCGCCGAGTGCCGGGCCGCCTTGACGATCTGCTCGAGGTACTTCCGTTCGGGACGGTCCTCCCCCATCTGGAAGAGGGCCATGTCCGCATTCGCGAGGATCACGCTCAGCATGTTGTTGTAGTCGTGGGCCACCCCGCCGGCGAAGCGGCCGATGGATTCCAGCTTCTGCGCCTCGTAGAGCTGGGCCTGGAGTTTCGTCCGTTCGCGGGTGTGGCTGTCCTGCTCCGTGATGTCCCGCGCAATCCCCAGCACGCCGACGAGGACCCCCGACTGATCCACCATCGGCGTCTTCAGGGTTTCCAGGAGGATGCGAGCGCCACTCTCCGCCAGGGTGACCCACTCCTCGTTCACCCGGGGACCCCCGGCGGCCACAGCCTCGCGATCCTTCTGGCGGAAGAAGTCCGCCTGGTCCTTCGAGACGAAGTCGTAATCGGTCTTGCCGAGGATGTCCGGCTCCCGGGCGCCGAACAACCGTTCGAAGGCCGGATTGCAGGCGAGATAGACGCCCTGCGGATCCTTCAGCCACACCAGGTCGGGGATGGTCTGGATCAGGGTGCGGAGCTGGGCCTTCCGGCTGGCCATGTCGGCCACCAGGCGCTTCACCATGTAGAACAACAGGAGGGCGGTCACGGTCACGAAGCCCCAGCCCTTGAGGATGCCCAGGCCGGTCACCCACTCGGGGTTCGGCGCCACGGCCTGTACGAGGCGATCCGAGAGCAGGATCCACGCCCCAGAGATGAGCGCATAGGTCAGGGCAATCCTCGCGGCGCCCGTGGTGGCGGCTTTCGGCGGCAACGCTGGATTCGGGCTGGATTCGGGCATGGGCATGTCCGGTTGCCCAAGAGGCTAGCGCAAATCCCGCCCAGAATCGCGCACCCAGGCTCGTTTTTCTCCCCGTCTGGCACGACCGCGCCCGGGTGGGCATCCAAGACAGCGTCCCCAGGAGCCCCATGCGCCTCGCCTCGATTCTCGTCCCCACCTTGGCCCTGGCCACTGGCCTCTCCCTCCCCGCCACCGAAAGGAAGGCCCCCATGTCCCTGCACGAGATCACCCTCAACACGCTGGAAGGCAAGCCCCAGTCCCTGGCCACCTACAAGGGCAAGGTGGTGCTGGCCGTGAATGTGGCCAGCGAGTGCGGCTTCACGCCCCAGTACGCCGGGCTGCAGAAGCTCTACGCGGACTACAAGGACCGCGGGCTGGTGATCCTGGGCTTCCCCTGCAACCAGTTCGGCGCCCAGGAGCCCGGCACCGCGGCGCAGATCGAGGCCTTCTGCCAGACGAACTACGGCGTGACCTTTCCCCTCTTCGAGAAACTCGATGTGAAGGGCGCGAAGCAGGCGCCGGTGTACCAGTTCCTCACCGCGACGTTCGGCGAGCCCGCCTGGAACTTCCACAAGTACCTCGTGGGCAAGGACGGGCAGGTACTCGCGGCCTTCCCCAGCAAGGTGGCCCCCGACAGCGCCGAGCTGAAGGCCGCCATCGAGGCGGCCCTGAAGTAGCTACTTCGTCGAGATGACAGCCGCCGGCGGGGTCTCGCGCATCTCGACGTAGAGGGCCTTCACGCCGTTGATGAGGAACTGCATGGCCACGGCGGCCAGGATGAGGCCCATGAGCTTGTTCACCACCTTGGTGCCGATGGCCCCCAGGCGGGCGAACACCACCGGGGCCTTGCGCAGGAACAGGTAGACGATCCAGGTATTCAACAGGATGGCCAGCAGCACCACGCCGTACTCCAGCCAGCCGATGCCCGCGATCATGCCCATCACCGTGGACAGCGTGCCGGGGCCCGCCACCAGGGGGATGCCGAAGGGGATGATGGCGAAGTCCTCGGGCAGCTTGCGGCTGGCTTCGGCCTTTTCGTCCTCGGTGCTGCGCTCGCGGGGATCCTCGCCGTAGAGCATGGCGATGGCCCGGTAGAGCACCAGCACGCCGCCCACGAATCGCATGGCCAGGGCCGTGAAGCCGAAGAGGCTGAACATGAACTGGTCCACCAGGGCGAAGGCCAGCATGGCGGCGCCCGCCGTGAGCGCGGCCTTCTTCGCGCTGCGGCGCAGGGCCGCCTCCTCCATGCCCACGGTGGCGCTGGCGAAGATGGCCGCGGCGCTGATGGGGTTCAGCACCGAGAACAGCGAGGTCGCCACGCCGAGGGCGAAGGACAGGGTAGGCAGGGGACCGAGGTGGGGCATGGGGGGAGTGTAGCGGGAGGTCGGAGGGTCGGAAGTCGGCGTCGGGCGATCTGGGAAGGAGGACTGGCGTCTGGAGGCCTGTAAACTCCCCCTATGCGCGATCCGGATGCATTGCGGGACCAGCACAAACGGCGCCTGGCGTGGATGCCCTGGCTGTACTTCGCGCTGAAGCCGCGGCATCGGGCCTGGGCGGAGGCCTGGCAGGCGGAGGTGCAGGCGCAGCTGCTCGCCCAGGAGACGGTCCAGCTCGGGGTGGGCTGCTTCATCGCGCCGGAGGCGGCCATCTTCGGCGAGCCGGGCCGGGGTGTGGTGCTGGGCGACCGCTGCGCCATCGCCGCCCAGGCCTTCCTGCACGGGCCGCTCACCCTGGGGAACGACGTCAGCGTGAACGCCGGCGCCCGCCTCGAGGGTGGCCGCAAGGGCCTCGACATCGGCGACGGCACCCGCATCGCCAGCGGGGCGGCCCTCTACGCCTTCGACCACGGCCTGAAGCCGGACCGCGAGATCAAGGACCAGCCCGTGCGCTCCCGGGGCATCCGCCTCGGGCGCGATGTCTGGATCGGCGCCAACGCCGGGGTCACGGACGGCGTCACCATCGGCGACCATGCCGTGGTGGCCATGGGTGCTGTGGTCACCCGGGACGTGCCGGACTGGGCCATCGTGGCGGGCGTGCCCGCGGTGGTGGTGGGTGACCGGCGGCAGCCCTGAGCCTGCGTCGTCCCCTGCCACGCCGGGGTTCCAGGATGTTGCAATTCGCTCGGCGACACTCGGAAGATGAATCGCCAACCGGCCTGGTTGCATGATTTTCAGGTCTGGCACGGGTCGTGAGATACCTCTGCCATGGGGTGGAAACCCCGCTCCGAGAAGGAGGTCCCATGCGACGCCTGATCCTGCTCACCCTCGTGGCCCTTGCGGCCTTCCCCCTGTCCGCCCATGGCCGCTGGCGCGGTCCCCGCCGCGTGGTGGTGGTGCAGGGTGAGGTCTGCCGCGACGCCTACCGCCGCTGGGACGACGACCGCTGGGAAGGCCGCGGCTCCGGCTACCACCGTGGCTACTCCCGTGGCGATGACCGCCGCTACGGCTGCGACGATGACCGTGTGGTCCTCCGGCCGCTGCCCCGGCCCCTGGCGCCGCCGTTCCAGGGGCGCGTGGAGCTCTGGATCCGCTGACTTCAGGCGAATTCGACAGCCGGTGTCCGATCCCCGGCGTGAAGCTGGAAGGACTCCACCCGGTCTGTTCAGAAAAATTTTCGCTCTGGGCTTGACTCATGCGAAAAAAAGACGAATATTGTAGAAACGGGACAGACGGAGCCCCCATGCGGACCTCTTTTCGCAGTTTCGGCTACAAGTTCAGCGGCTACTTCATGGAGTACGGCCCCCTCGAGGCCGAAAGCCTGGAGGCCGCCAAGGCCCAGATCCGTAAGCGCCTGGGCGTGAGCCGCCTCCCGCTCGGTCTCCAGGTCTGGGACCTGGCCGAGCGGCCCATCGCTCGCTGGCGGGTGGCCACCGCCAGCTGACGGGGTTCAGGCCTTGCGACCCTGCCACGCCTTCCACCAGGCCTGACCCTCGGCCACATCCCGGGCGATCTGGATCCGGAGTTCGTCTATGGAAGCGAAGCGCGCTTCGCCGCGGATGCGGTGCAGGAAGCGCAGCTGCAACCGGGCGCCGTAGAGATCGGCCTCGAAGTCCGGCAGGTGGGTCTCCACCGTGAGGCGCTGGCCTTCGAAGGTGGGCTTCTCGCCCACGTTGGTGAGCCCCAGGCGCGCGCCCCCCAGCTGCGGGTGATGATGGGGCAGGAAGGCCTCGGTGACATAGACGCCGAAGGCCGGCAGCTGCTCCTGCTCCCAGGCCAGGTTCGCCGTGGGGAAACCCAGGTGGCGGCCCCGCCGGTCGCCTTCCACCACCACGCCGGTCAGGGTGTAGGGATGGCCCAGCAGCTCGGCGGCGGCTTCCACGTCACCGCGATCCAGGGCCTCGCGGATGCGGGTGCTGGAGAGCCGCCCACCGTCCGGGGCCCGCAGGGCCAGGGTGTGGACCGCGCAGCCGTGCTCCGCGCCCCAGGCTTCCAGGGTCTCCACCGTGCCGCTGCGATCGCGGCCGAAACAGAACGCCCGCCCCACATGGAGCTCCACAGGCGCGAGGGCGCGGCGCATGCCCGCGAGGAAGGCGGCGGGACTCAGCTCCGAGAAGGCACGGCTGAAGGGGATCACCCACGCCAGGTCCATGCCCTCGGCCGCGAAGGCCTCCAGGCGCTGCTCCAGGGTCATCAGGAGCTTCGGCCGGCGCTGGGGGGCCACCACCACCGTGGGGTGGGGATCGAAGGTGACCACGGCCGCCCGCAGGCCCGCCGCCCGCGCCCGCCCCGCGGCGACCCGCAGCAGTTCCCGGTGGCCCGCATGGACGCCATCGAAGTTGCCCAGCGTGACCACGCAGGGGCCCGCCGCCGGGGCTGCTTCCAGGGTGTGGCGCCACACCTCCATCATTCGACCCCATCCTGCTCCAGGGGCCAAGCCAGACTGGCGACCACGCTCCCCCCCAGCACGGCGGCGATGACCAGCAGGCTGTACTGCACAGGGATGTGCACCCAGTCCGCGACGCACATCTTCACGCCCACGAAGGCCAGCACCATGGCCAACCCGGTCTTCAGCCGGTGGAACCGATCCATCATCTTGGCCAGCAGGAAGTAGAGGCTCCGCAGGCCCAGGATGGCGAAGATGTTCGAGGTGTAGACCACGAAGGGATCGCGGCTCACGGCGAGCACCGCCGGAATGGAATCCACGGCGAAGACCAGGTCCGTCACCTCGATGGTGATGAGCACCAGCAGCATGGGCGTGGCGAAGCGGCGGCCATTCCGGTACGACCAGAAGTGTTCATGGCCGCCCTTCTCGTCGTAGGGCACGAAGCGGCGGAAGGCCTTCACCAGGGGGTTCTGCGCGGGGTCGGGATCCTCGCCCTTCACCAGCAACATCTTCACGCCCGTGTAGAGCAGGAAGCCGCCGAAGACGTACATCATCCATTCGAAGCGGTTGAGCAGGGCGGTGCCGGCGAGGATCATCCCGGCCCGCATGACGAGGGCCCCCAGCACGCCCCAGAACAGCACGCGGTGCTGGTGCCGCAGGTCCACCTGGAAGCTCTGGAACACCAGAACGAACACGAAGAGGTTGTCCACGCTGAGGGACTTCTCCAGCACGTAGCCCGTGAACCACTCCAGCCCCTTCTGGGTGCCCTCCGTCTGGAAGATCACCGCATTGAAGATGAGCGCCAGGGTGATCCAGACGGCGCTCCAGACCCCCGCCTCCCGCATGGTGGGGGCGTGGATCTTGCGGTTGAACACCCCCAGATCAAGGGTGAGCATCAGGAACACGAAGGCGTGAAAGCCACCCCAGGCCCACCAGGGAGCGGCTTGCAACAAAGCATCGACCAAGGGTCCTCCAGAACATCCAGCTTATCGAGAGGGGGAAGGCCCCGTGGGATGACCGGCAAATCCCTGTGGGAAGATGGTCCCCGTGAGCCTTCCCCGCCTCTTCCTCGATGCACCGCCCGACGCCGCCGAGAACCTCGCCGTGCCCCTGGGCGCCGAGGCCGCCCGGCACCTGCGGGCCCTGCGCCTGCAGCCCGGCGACGCCCTGGAGCTGGTGCTGGGCGACCAGCCCTGGACGGCGGACCTGGCGGAGCTGGACCGGGGCCACGCCCTGGCGCGCCTGGTGGCGCCCCTGCACGAGGACCGCGAGCCGCCCATCCCCCTCCAGGCCTGCCTGCCCCTGCCCGCGCAGCTCAGCCTCTTCGACGAGTGGCTGGCGCCCCTGGTGGAGCTGGGCGCCACGCTGATCCAGCCCGTGATCTACGCCCGCAGCGAATACGATCCCGCCAAGACCGCCGCCCGGGCGGACCGCTGGGCCCGGATCATCCAGTCCGCCTGCGAGCAGAGCCACCGCAGCCGCCGGCCGGAACTGCGCCCTCCCGTTCCCTTCGAAGCCCTGGCGGCCTGGGACGCCCCCCAGAAGTGGGTGGCCTACGAGCTGGCCACGGGCCAGGCCAACCCGGACCTGTGCTGGGAGCCGCTGGCCTTCACCTGCGGGCCCGAGGGCGGCATCACGGACGCCGAGTTCGCCGCCCTGGCCGCTGCCGGGTGGCAGCCCGTGAGCCTGGGTCGGAGCATCCTCCGCGCCGTCACCGCCCCCGTGGCCCTGCTGGGGGCCGTGCAGTTCGAGCTGGGAAGGTCGTCCGACAAACCCCGTCTTGCGAGGTAAGCTGGAGTTTCCCTCCGGAGCCCCCATGCGTGTCCTGCCATCCCTCCTGGCCGCGATCCCCCTCCTCGCGCAGGCGCCGCTGGCGCATGAGGTTCGGGTGCAGGAGGGTCCGCTCCGCGCCCACCTGGCCTTCCTGGCGGACGATCTGCTGGAGGGCCGGGGCACGGGCCAGCGCGGGGCCGAACTGACGGTGCGCTACCTGGAGACCCAGCTGCAGACCCTGGGCCTGCGGCCGGCCCGGGGGGCCTCGTACCGCCAGCCCGTTCCCCTCCTGGGCCTGCGCACGCTGACGGGCCGCAGCACCCTCAGCTTCCTGGGCGGCGGCGCCTGCACCACCCCGGCCTTCGGAACCGAGATCGTCTACGGCTCCGGCGTCGCCAAGGCCGAACAGGCCTTCGACGCGCCCGTGGTCTTCGCGGGCTTCGGCATCCATTCGCCCGCGGATCATTGGGACGACTTCAAGGGCATGGACCTCAAGGGCAAGATCCTGCTCGTCCTGGTAAACGAGCCCGCGCCCACGGCCGGCGAGCCGAACCTGTTCGAAGGCCCCGACCTCAGCTACTTCGGCCGGTGGACCTACAAATTCGAAGAGGCCGCCCGCCAGGGCGCCGCCGGCATCCTGCTGGTGCATACCACGCCGGCCGCCAGCTACGGCTGGCCCGTGGTCCGCAACGGCTGGGATGCCGAGCGCTTCCAGCTGGCCCAGGGCCCCGAGGGCACCCCCCTCCAGGGCTGGGTCACGGAAGAGGTGGCCCGGGCCCTGGTAAAGCGGGGCGGCCAGGAGCTGGACGCCCTGCGCGCACAGGCCGAGCGCCGCGACTTCCGGCCCGTCCCCCTGGACCTGCACCTCAAGGGCACCCTGGCCAGCGCCGTGCGCACCGTCGAGCAGTTCAACGTGGCGGGCGTGGTGCCCGGCTCGGACCCGGCCTTGAAGGATGAAGTCGTGATCTACTCGGCCCACTGGGATCACCTGGGCAAAGGCGCGGCCCCGGCCCCCGACACCCACCCCGGCCATGAGATCGACAGCATCTACAACGGCGCCGTGGACAACGCCTCGGGCTGCGCGGCCCTGCTGGCCATGGCCCAGGCCGCCCGCCACGCCCCCGCGAAGCGCAGCCAGATGTTCCTCTTCGTATGTGGGGAGGAGCAGGGGCTGCTGGGCTCCAAGGCCTACGCCGCCACCCCCGTCTGGCCTCTGTCGAAAACCGCCGCCGACCTCAACCTGGACAGCCTCAACTTCGTGGCCCCCACGCGGGACATCGGCCTGCCCTTCGCCAACCGCAGCACCCTGGGCGACCTGGGCGCCGCGGTGGCGAAGGCCTCGGGCCTCCGTGTGGCCCCCAGCCACCCGGATACCGCCGGCGGCTACTTCCGCTCGGACCACTACAGCTTCGTCCAGGCCGGCGTGCCCGCCCTGTCCGTGGGCGGCGGGCGGGACTTCCTGGGCGACGATCCCGCAGGCTTGAGGGCCAAGGCCGCCGCCTATGGCCGCCGCTACCACCAGGTGACCGACGAATACGACCCGGCCTGGGACCTGCGCGGCATGGTCCAGCAGGCCCAGTTCACCTTCGACCTCGGCCAGGCCGTCGCCAACGCCCCCACCAAACCCACCTTCAAGGCCGCCCGGTAGCCCCGACGCCAGCCTTCCATCCGGAAAAATTTAGGTTTGCCTAAACAACCTTGTCACACCCATTCGATGGTGAAAGAATGCCCCCGAAACCATCACCCAATCTTAGGCGACACCCCCCTCACCCAACCCCTGTCGTCTAATCCTTGTTAGAACGACGTGGGCGGCCTCGTCAGACTCTGCTCCTGGTGGGACTTCACCATCTTCCCTTCGCGCTAGAGTGGGTTCTCTTCTCCCATCGCCTTCCTGTTGTTTCGTCAGTCCGTTTCCTCCGCTCTTTTTCATTTGAAGCGCAAAGGGTCTGGGTCTTTGGGCGGTGCGGACTTCACCCGCCCACATCGCTCTAACTGGTTCCATCCAGCGCCCTGGCTCATCGGTCGGTCGGCGTCCGTTCTAACCAGGTCGTTCAACGCGGACCCTACCTGCACGACCCGCTTCGTCCTCTCATGGCCCTGCTTCCTCGGCTCCGTTCCACGCGCCGCCGCAGGCAGGGCCGGTTAACTTCTTCCGTTAGGCCCCTCACTGAGCTCACACTCTGTTCCATCATGGAGATCTCAATGCCAGTAGAAGCCACTGTCTTTCTCGGACCGCTTCAGAATCTACTTGGCTGGTTCCAGAAGAATCGAATGCACAAAGATGAACAAAAGGATGCAGCACTAGAAGCTATCAATAGGGCACTCTTCGCGAGCATGAAATATGTCGAAGAGCAGCAGCGGTCGAACCTACCAAATCGCGAACGCGAGTTTGAACTTGCTGAACTTTGGGCTAATGCCGCAGCAAGGGTTAGCCATGCTAGCTCGGAATTATCGGTACGACTCCAAGACAAATCGGTCTACTGGACCAAGCCAATCAAGTGGTCCAGAGATGAGGTCCTGGAAAAGCGTATTGATTTTGAAGCTATTCAACGCGAAATCAGGCAGCTCATCACAGGGGCCTAACCCTCCGCTCAACTCGGACCCCGCCTGCATTGTCTTCCGATCTCTCTCAACTTCTCGCTTCCTCGGCTCCGTTCAGCGCCTCGGTGCAGGCGGGGCCGGTTAGCTTCATTCGTTAGGCGCCAGATATGACCCTTCGATTCGCAAACGAACAAGCCTTTGAAAAATATCTACGTGATCTTATTCATGAGCACATATGTAAAAGAAACCCTGGAGTTGTCATCTTAGATAATCAAAATTTGGCGGACATTGTCATATGCAAAAACACAGGTGCAACAGGTATTTTCTTTATCGAAGTTAAACACCTGAAACCAAGCATGAATCGTTTAGGCATTGGCGGTAAGCAAGGAACTGGTTATCAGCCAGAAATCATCACCAAGCGCCCACAATACCTTGAATCTAACTTACGTTGGGCCCTCTACAGTGAAGCGCATGTGAATGATAAATTCATCTTCATCACTACAGAACAGCTCTGCGCCACCTATCTTCAAGGAAATGAAGTCGGTGAAAAGTACAATGGGATCAAGCAAGATATTTTCATTAAGGAAACCGGGCTTTCTGATGAACAATTTATCTCTAGTGTCCAATCATGGCTTTGCATTCAATAGCCATCTCCACCAAGCGCCTAACCCTTCGCTCAACTCGGACCCCGCCTGCATTGCCTTCCGCTCTTTCTCTTCGTTCCGCTTCCTCGGCTTCGTTCAGCGTCTCGGTGCAGGCGGAGCCGGTTAGCTTCATTCGTTAGAACGACGTGGGCGGCCTCGTCAGACTCTGCTCCTGGTGGGACTTCACCATCTTCCCTTCGCGCTAGAGTGGGTTCTCTTCTCCCATCGCCTTCCTGTTGTTTCGTCAGTCCGTT
>Ga0255338_1003508_pt1 | contig 18638 bp, 22 predicted proteins | sample MeOH1_35cm_T4_19_FD_203715 | JGI IMG/M metagenome (GOLD analysis project Ga0255338, IMG submission 203715) | Sandy soil microbial communities from University of British Columbia, Vancouver, Canada - MeOH1_35cm_T4_195 | ecosystem: Engineered > Artificial ecosystem > Sand microcosm > Unclassified ...
CATTGGGCACGATCCTACGCTATGACTAATCCCTGTCATGTCAGGCTCCTTTTGTTGTTTGTTCGTCTTCGCAAACAACATTCTAACGAAAGGGGTCCTGACTGACTCAATGCGCGCAGCGTACTATATTATTTCCGTCGCACTCGGCGGAACCAATGACCTCGAGAATCTCCAACTCCTCTGCCGGAATCACAACTCGCGAAGGGCGATAAAAACTTTCGGGCTTTATCACTAAGTACAAAATGGAGAAATTAAAATGGAAGAACTTCGTTTTCCACGGCAAATCCCGTGAAATCAGTTCTTAATCCTCAACGCTTGAGCAGGTTCAATCTCAGTCGAGGTGCGCGCCGGATACCAAGCGCCGCCAAGGCACACGATCGTACCCACAATGAGCACTCCCCAAATCAACCAAGGGTCCACTAAGGCCGGGATCTGCGAGTCGTAATAAATATCCGGCAAAATATTGACCGGATTTTTTTCGATGTAATAACTCAGGGCCGTGCCGATGATCACTCCGGGCACCAAACCAAATGCCGCGAGCATCATCCCCATCTGCGTGAAGATCTTGACGGTGCGCTGACTGGAAAGACCGAGCGTTTTCAAAATCGCAATGTCACGCTTCTTTTGTGACATGAGAAGAGCTAACACGGAAAGAATGGAGCTTGCCGCGATCAAGCCCGCCAGGCCCAAGAAAACGCCGATGATGATCTTCTCGAGGCGAAGAGCGAAGAACAAAACCGAATTGCGATCCATCCAGGTTTCAGCTACGACGTCACTGAATTTTTCGACTTCTTTTTTGAGATCATTGAGATTTTTTCCATCAGGAGTCCAAACCTCGATGCCAACCTTGCGGCTGGCGGCACCTGCGAGCGTATTCAACGTCGTATTGCGCTGATAGAACACGAACTGTGAATCCAAATCGGAAAGATTCGTAGAAATAATTTTGCTGACACGAACTTTCTCAAATTTGGGCGATTCTCCGGGCGGAAGTAACAAGCCTTCCGGCGGAACCACTGTCAGATAATCGCCTTCAAACACGCCCAGCGAACGCGCCAGATCCACGCCGACGACCACTTCGCCTTTACCAGGAAGCTCTTCCGGACTCCAAAACTGAACATTGTCACGACGTTTTTTCTCTTCCATTTGATGGATTTGATCCACCATGAATTTCAAACTCTCGGCACTGACTCCGCGGGCGATGGCCCCGTGAAACTGCCCGTCCATGGTTCGCAGAATCACGTCCTGCGTTTCATAAACGTAAGCCTTGTTTTCAGGAGTTTCCTTAAGGCGCTGATAGACCGGATGAAGTTCTAAAGTCGATCCGCGATTGATCCCATTGACCGTGACATAGAGATGAGGTTCCAACGCCAAAATGCGCTTGTGGATGCTCGCATTCATTCCATTCATAACAAACAGAACAACTAGAAATGCGGTCACACTGAGTGCGATGGCACCGACAGAGAGCCAAGCCAAGCGTTTGACAAGCGCCCCGGCCCGTTTCGAGAAAATAAAATGGCTAAAGAAGTCGGTCACCAACATGAGGGATATTGTGATGTGAAAGCACGTAGTTTTCAACAAGTGTGCAGTGTCCCAGGACTCTCAAGATTCGATGGATTCCCCATATCGTCGCGCCCACGTGGAAGCTTCTTCTATCGCTTCCCGTATATTGGCCCTATTCAACAAAAAGGAGATCCTATGAAACAGGTTCTAAGCTTGACCTTGCTATTGATTGCGGCTTCAACGGCCCGAGCAGAAAAAATATACTGCTACTTCAATGAGCCGTCTGTGAACTACATTTACAATTCAGATACAAATGAGTTTACTGTGAATACGCCCGGAGATTCAAAAGTTCTTGTCGGTAATGTGATTTTTGGTGGGAATGGCGTGATCAAAGTCAGCGATACCGGAAATAAGTATTTCTTGGAAATGAATACGACCCAACAAGGTTCCGATGGAGCCTCAGATTATATCTATCCATTTTTAGGAATTTCCTACGTCACGATCATCAACCCCAAAGGCGGTTGTGAAACAGATCACTCTAAGAAATACAAACCATAAGGGAACCATTGCTACTAGCTATTTCCCCGTTCCGACATCCGCAGGTTTGCGATTTTTTGCGGCGGCCGCAGCAGTGGCCGCCTCTTCTTCGCGAACCTCTTGAACACTCCCGCGTATAAACATGCTCTTCTGCATTGCTTTGAGCATCACGACGGTTTCATTCAAGGCTTCAACTGCACGCTTCGTCGCTTGAGGAAGTTCCGGCCCCACAGCGTTCAACGCCGGTCCCAAAACGCGGAAGTCTTTGGTTAAGCCCGCCAAGTTTTTACTCATCTCAGCGACGTCTTTTGCCAATTCCGGATTGGCTCTGTTGAGCTCAGGCAAGATGTTGTTCAACTCTTGAGTTGTCACCGCCAAATTGCTAACCACATTTTGCAGATTTCCTTTGTAAGTCGCTTGGCGGCTGAGTTTCGTCATTTCGCTAGCCATGACTTCAACATTCGCCAGGAGTGGATCCAAGCGATCAAAGATACGCACTAAAGATTGTGTACGGTCTTTGCTGGTGAGCGCTTCCACCAAGTGAGCCAAGTTTTCTAAAGTCACACTGAGTTTCGCCAAGTTGGAGCCCAAAGCCTTTCCGCTCAACAAGCTCATGATGTCCATCGTTTCATTCGACGCAAGCATCTGATATGGCAACATCGGTTTTGAATCCTCCGAGCCCACGGTGACTTCCAAAACACGATCCCCGATAATAAACGGCCGAATCAACTGCGCCGAGCTATCCTGACGAATACGTGCTTGGAATTTGCTCAAGACATAAAAATTAACTTTGATTTTATTATCTGCTTCAAGTTCCACATCCTCGACGGCACCGGCGCGAAGACCTGCCATTTGCACCAGAGTTCCCGGATGAATTCCGTCAGCATTTTCAAACGTCGTTGAGTAATAAACTTTCGCCGCAAACCAGCCTTGGCGAACGGCCACGCTGACGGCAGTCAAAAGCACGCCTAGCACTGCTGCGAGCAAAAACACACCGGCCACTCGTTCATACTTATTGAACTTGTGTTTCATAGATGCACTACCTTTTTGTCGTTATCAACCGTTTGCAGATAAAGCTGACCATCATCAATATGGATAATTTGATAATTAAACAGGCTCATGTACTTTTCATCATAAGTGCTCATGAAGATATGCTTGGCATAACCTTCCTTGCGCATCGTATGGATGTAATCCACGAAGGTATACAAAGTATCCTGCCCCAAGCCCACGGAAGGATCATCCATCACCAAAACCTGAGGCTGCATAACCAGAGCCCGCAACAGGCATGCGAGCTTTCGAACCCGGCCTGGAATGTGTGCCGGTCTTTCGTGTGCGAATTTTTCGATTTCGAATTTTTTAATAATCGAATCAACTCGTTCTTTGGCTTCTTTCATCGAAATCAACTTGTGATATGCAAGTGGCAGTATCAAATTATCAAAAATGGTGCGATTGCTGATCAAACCACCGTAGTCAAAGGTGTAACCGATCGCGAGTCGATACGGCAAAAACTCTTCAAATGACATATCCAAAACGTTTTGATCGTTGATATAGAAAAAACCAGATTGCGGCACGAGCAAACCCGCAAGAACTTGCAGCAAAGTCGATTTGCCCTGCCCTTCAATTCCCTTCACCCACACTACTTCATTCATTGGAAATTCAAAGTCGGCGTTGCGAATCAGCGGAGAGTGTCCTTCATGAGAAAACGTCAAATGCTCAAACTTCATGGTCTCGATTTTAGAGATGCGGTTTTGATCGCTCATCAGACAACTCCTAAATTTTGCAATTGATTCAAATAGAACAATGTCGTCACCGTGAGGTTGAAGACAATCACGTAGATCACGCTGTTGACCACCGCTTGGGTCGTCACTTGCGGGACTTCATGCGGACTCTTTTTAACAGACAAGCCCTGATAACAGGACACGACGAAAATAATCATTCCGCTAAAACTATTTTTGGCAAAAAAGATCAGAACGTCTTCCTTCGCAAAACCGCGCATAAGCGAGTCCAAGTAGAATGAAAACGGCATGTCCTGCAGGAACTTGGTGATAAAAAAGCCACCAATCAAAGACAAAATATTAAAATAAAATGCGAGGCAAACGACGCTGATCACGCCACCCAAAACGCGGGGGAAGACGATGAAACTTAACGGATTGATGCCCATGCTTTCGAGGGCTTCGATTTCACGATTGGCGCGCATGTTGCCGATCTCGCTGGCGACGGCCGTTCCGGACCGCGCAATCACCACAAGCGCCACAAGCAACGGCCCCGCTTCACGCACAATCATGACGATCAAAAAGTTCCCGATCATCTGTGTGCCACCTAAAAGACTTAAATTCGCCATCGACTGCAAAACCACCACACTACCCGTGGCGAGTGCCATCACAGAAACCAACGGCAAGGCCTGCCAGCCCGTGAAATAAATTTGCGAAAGGATGACATTGATGATGGTGCGGAATCCCTGTGCCTGATCAAGAACGGCAGCCTTGATGGACAGATAAACCATCAGCAAAACACGCAGCGTGTACTCAATATTTTTTGTGACAAAACGACCGAGTGTGCAAATCCTTGCGTCGATCGCCGACCATAAACTTCCCATGATTTTATATCGGAATGGACGCTAAAAAAACACACGGACCTAGGTCGATTAGTAGGCCCACAAAGAGTAAAAAAGTGATTTTAGTGCTTCAAACGAAGCTTCCATGAAGTTCACGTCGTACCGGCCAGAAACAACAGCGTGTTTAAAGATCTCAATATTCTCTGGAAACGCCCCTCTAAAGGTCTTGAATGAGCGATGCATATGCAATCGTGAGGTCACCAGAATGATATCCCGACAGCGCAAAGCTTCGACGATGGACAGACTCTGCCGTGCATTTCCGTAAGTAGTTTCGGAGTTTTTTTCGAGAACCACATCATCTTCACGGAGGTTACCGTAGAAACTCCACACCGGCATGATCTCGCGCAATCGCGAGTTGGGATTCACACCCGAGATAATTAATTTTTTGACGTTTTGATTAGAGAGAAGATCGAAGCCTTCTCGAACCCGGCCCGCACCACCCGTGAGAACCACGGCACAGTCGGCGTTTTGATTTTGCGTCCATGACAGCACCGGCTCGTCGACGACGTCGCGATACTCGGCGCTGAAACGAAACACCACCGCCAGGGCCAAGATCACCAAGGCCCAAAAACTTCTGCGGCGGAGAAACGGCCGAATCGGCACTATCGGTGAGCTAATACTTCAATCTCCACATTCACGCCCTTAGGCAGAGCCGCCACGGCAACCGTGGAACGCGCCGGTGGATTGGAAGAAAAAGTTTTACCGTAGATTTCGTTGACCGTCGCGAAGTCCGACATGCTGGTCAAAAAGATCGTGGTCTTAACCACGTTTGAAAAGTTCATGTCGGCAGCTTTCAAAACACCCTCGATGTTTTTAATCACCATCTCAGTTTGGGTTTTGATATCGCCTGTAAACACTTCGTTGGTTTTTGGATCGATGGGGATTTGGCCCGAGCAAAATAGGAAAGAATCCATTTGCACAGCTTGAGAGTAAGGACCGATTGCTTTAGGGGCGCTGTCTGTAGAAATAATTTTTTTCATGTCAAATCTCCTAGAAATAGAAAGTCACTGCGGCTTGCATCGGTGTATCACCGATCGTTCTAAAGCGCACGTCTTTCAAAGACACAACGCCCACACCACCTTGGAAGCTCAGACTCAAGTTCTCAAGCCCCGCAAAGAAGAACTCCGCGCCAAACAGGCCGCTCAGGTAAAAACCGGATTGCTTGTCACCGGCAATCTCACGGTTGATAAGGCCCAACTCCCCGCCCATGAAGAAGTTCATATTGTCTTCTTTGAACACGATGCGATGAACACCGCCACTCAAAGCAAAGCGGGAGTTATCCTTCTCCGTGTCAATCGCCAAGCCGCCGACCACCCCGATCTCAGGATTCGGCCAGTACTTCACCGACAGAGCCGGAATATTGATCGACGTATCATTTTTCACACCAATACCGAGGCGGTTCACTAGTTCTTTTGCAGAAGCCATGCTCGAAAAGCCCACGAAAGCGACAAAAATGCTCAGAAAAGCAGCTGTTAAACGCATAAAGTTCTCCTTAAACAGCTGACTATTAAAGTAGAAAAACACGGGAAAATTCAAGCACAAACAGAACTTGCTTGAAAATGAGGCCCATTTTAAGAAATACTGAGTCATCCGACAAAATGGGGCCGTAGCTCAGCTGGGAGAGCGCAACGCTGGCAGTGTTGAGGTCGTCGGTTCGATCCCGATCGGCTCCACCAAAAGAAGCTTTCGAATTGCAGAAGGTCTTAGAGTTTAAGAACGAATTAGAAAACTGATGCCCGCAATGAGCAAAGTAAGTTCCACAAGTAAGACGAACATTTTCTCTGAGATCGAATGAAGAATGCGCTTTCCGAGCCAAGAACCTAAAATCATAAGAGGACCTATTCCAAGTCCGATGAGTATCGTTCTAGTAGTTAATAGATCAGAACGTCCATAGGCGATGCTTTTAAATACATGCATGACGACCGTTGCGAGAGCTTCAGTACCGATAAATGCACTTTTGGTGAGGCCGAATGCAAGAAAAAACGGAACCATAAACGGGCCAACACTACCAACGAGTGCTGATAGAAAGCTCATGAGGGCCCCCAGGGGCAAAAAGGCAACGATAGGAAACTTCACAACTTTCTCGCGCTGCCAACGCCTCCACACAACAGTCAGGATAAGAAAAAGGCCAACAATACGTAAAAGCAAAGAAGTAGGGGCTGATGCAAAAAAATATCCTCCCAATAAGGCTGAGGGGATCGCACCTATGGCAAAATAGAGAACAACAGAATAATTCAACTCGTGCCTATGAAAGTAGACTCTGCTTCCATTGCCAATAAGCTGAGCGATAGTAAGTATCGGAATGGCGTCTTTGACCCCGAAAAAATACACGAGAACGGGAAGAAGTACTGCAGCTCCCCCGAAGCCAGTAACCCCCGCTAAGGTGGAGCCCAAAAGGGCGCTTGCGCCCAAAAATAAAATCTCTAATGGCTGAATCACGTTGGTAATTATACGTATTTCTAGATTTTTTTCATAGAGAAAGTTATCTGGGGGCGTTGTGAGTATTGATCTTCTCTTTCACCCAGAAAACCTCTATAAATGAATGAACCGTGAGAGGATTTTACCATGACTTCATTTATAGACCTCGGCCTCCTGACCTCCCTTGTGAAGACCTTAAAGTCCAAACGCCACTTTCATCCGACCGAAATTCAAGAGAACGTCATCCCCCTTCTGATGAGCGGCCAGTCCGTGGTCGGTGTGTCTGAAACCGGGAGCGGTAAGACCCTCGCCTATGCCCTGCCTATTTTGCACGCACTCAAAACATTGGAAGCCGAAGGCAGTCCTGTGACGGAGCCAAACTCTCCACGCGCCATCGTGCTGGTACCAACGCGCGAACTCGGCGATCAGGTTTCAAAAGTTTTTAAATCGTTGACGCATGATACGCGTTTACGCGTACGTCCCGCGTTGGGTGGCATGGCTCTCGCGGATACTCGCAAAAACATTTCGAGTCCGTTTGAGATTTTGCTGGCGACTCCCGGTCGCATTGTTCAATTGATTGAAGGCGAATTAATTAATCTATCCGATGTGCGCACCGTCGTTTTCGATGAGGCCGATCAGATGATGGACCAAGGCTTCTTACCAAACTCCAGCTTCGTCGTGGATTCCTGCCCGAAAGAACTTCAGCTTGCGTTGTTCTCAGCCACGGTCTCTCCGACGGTGCAAGAATTAATGAACGAGCTTTTTGCCGAGGCCGAAGTGATTCGCACCAAAGGCAGCGGCAAGTCCGTTGCGACTTTGACAACGACGAATTTAAAAGTCGAAGACGGCAAACGTTGGCCACTTTTTGAGATGCTGATCAAACAAAAAGTCGAAGGCGGCACAATGGTCTTCGCCAACACTCGCGAGCAATGTGACAAGATCGCGCAAGAACTCCAAGACAAAGGTTATCAGTGTGTCGTCTATCGCGGCGAAATGGAAAAAAGCGATCGTCGCGATAACTTAAAAAAATTCCGCGATGGCAAAGTGAGTTTGCTGGTTGCAACTGACCTCGCTGGCCGCGGTTTGGATATTGCGCACGTGGGCCGCGTGATTAACTATCACCTGCCGAAGCAAATGGAAAACTACGTTCACCGCATCGGCCGTACGGCGCGCGCGGGCCGCAAAGGCACCGTCGTGAACCTCGTGACCGAGAGAGATGTGCATTTGATTTCAAGACTCGAAGGTGTGAAACAAGTGACGTTTGAAAAAAGGCAGAACGCGAACAAACCAAAGCCATCGGGAAAACCAAAACCTTCTTCAAAACCAAAGTCGGTCTCGGGTGGTCAGAATTCGAAACCAAGACCTGCGGGCAAAAAGAACAAACGGCCTTAAGTACTAAAGCGATAGCCCGGGCTCTTGTTCTCCTCCTGCCCGGTTGCTAAAATTTTCTCATGATACATATCATGCCTCGAACGCTACTGAAGTGGCCTCTGACTTTCGTGGCATGGATTCTTTGTGCGCCCGTCTCTGCCAAGACTTCACAGGGACAAACTCAATGGGCATCGAAAATTGTTCACGCCTCCAAGCTCTCGGTTGCCAGTGCCTTTGCAAGCTGCGAGAGGGGCAATAAAGTTTTCTCGCGCGCCTACTTCGATGAACTCGTGCGAAAAGTTTCGAGTGAACAGGAAATTCCAACCCAAGGCTCTAACGGCTGCTCTTACAAACCAGCGGGGTATTCACAAGAAACTCAGCGCATGGTACTGAGTGAAAATATTGTTGATCCCACCCCCGGTAATGGCACCGACTGTTCAGGCTATGTCAGCGGAGTTTTATGCCGAGCCGGCGCGCGGTTAAAACCCGGCAGTGACGACTGCGGCCCCTCCAGCACCGAGCAAATGATAAAATGGGGGAACTCAGCAAACGACTGCTTCGAACCTCTGCAAATGAATGCCACTAGCCAATTACAACCAGGTTGCCTCATCATCTGGAGAAACAAGCAGTCTAAGTACGGTCACGTTATTGTCGTCCAAAAAACGGGAGAGGATCCCTTCGCGGTTCGCTCTGTCAAGGACTGCAAACAAGCTCCGGATATGAAGTCGTGGGATTTTCAAGAAGCCGAAAGCCTATACAAGTATGGCCCTTCTCAGTGGGATGCCAACGCGCGGTTTGGCACAAAAAAAGGACCGGATTCGGTCCCTTTGGGACTCCTGCACGAGGCCGCATGCAAAGCAGCTAAATCCGAAAAAAAACGACCCGCAAGAGTTTCAAAAGGCCCTTGGACTATCAAAGTTCTTTGCCATAAGGGCCCCAAGAAACCGAGCTGCATGAGCAAAGTCGCAAGAACCTTTAAAGATGAGTCCTGTATTTTCGCCTGCACCAACGCGCCTGCCGGTCAGAACAAAAAGCCTCGGGTTTCTGCAAAAAAACCTGTGATCCAATAAGGCTTTAAAATGCTTCCACCTGATAGCTTTTTCGGACACAATACCGTCATGATCTACGTCGATGCCGATGGTTGCCCCGTGAAAGATGAAATTTACAAAGTCGCTGAACGCCTTCACGTCGAAGTGGTTCTGGTCGCTAACAAATACATGAACATTCCTCAAAACAAGCTCTTCAAAATGCAGGTGGTGGATGCGGGGTTTGATGCAGCCGACGACTGGATCGCCGAGCAAGCGACTCCTCGCGACCTGGTGATCACGGCGGATATTTTACTGGCCGAACGCTGTGTGAAAAAAGGCGTCCGCGTTCTTGGCCATAAAGGCATTGAGTTCACCGAAGACAATATCGGCATGTCCGTCGCCAACCGCGAACTGATGCAAAACCTCCGGCATATGGGAGAGAACCGCGGCGGCCCCGCCCCGATGGATAAAAAAGCGCGCTCACAGTTTTTGGGAACTCTTGATCAGATTCTTCACGCGCTGAAGAGGATGCAATGATTCATCTTCTCATGAGTGAAACGACGGAATTCACAAAGGTGGAGCAGAGCTTTTTCTCAGCTCTCGGCGGAGTCCCCGAGTCCTTTGCTTACATCCCATCCCGTACAGATTCTGAAAGACGATATTTTTCAAAGTATCAGAAACATTTCGTCGGTCTTGGCGTGAAAAACTTTACTTACTGCGATTTCGACCAAGAATTCAGCCAAAAGAGCTGGGACATTCTTGAATCCAGCTCTGCGATTTATCTTTCCGGCGGATTTACACCGAGTTTTTTAGAAACTCTCCAAAAAAGAAACGTGCTTCCTCTCCTGATTGGTATGGCGAAGACAAAACCACTCATTGGCGTCAGTGCCGGCGCTCTTATCATGGGAAAAGATATTTCCATTCTTAATGAAGATCCACACGAGGGTCCCGCAACTAAAAACTTGCAGAACCTCTCTGGACTAGGACTTTACTCCTTTGAGTTTTGGCCTCACTTCGGGAGAAAGTCCGGAGATGCAGAGTATCTGAAGCATCGATCTGAAAAAAACAAAAACGTCATACTGAGTTGCGACGATTTTGGCGGCGTTATTATCGATGATAAAAACATCCGCTGCGTAGGAGACGCTCATACATTCGAGAGCGGATCTTACAAAATAAAAAAGCACAGTTTTTAGACTGTGCTTGAGGATCGTTTTGATATTTCTTTTGCTTTTATTGAGCTGGTTTTAAACCAAGGCCTTCACAGCTCGATGATAGAGATTTTTGGCAAGTTTCTTCAGAAATTGAAAACTGGTCTGCCTTTGTCGACATCACTTTAATTTTCTCAACGAAGTTTTCTTTGCTGACTTTTGAAAGAGTATAAGGCTCTTGAGAAACTCCATTCAACTTCGCAGTGACTTTGATTGTGGAGGCCGTATCCCCTTCAATAAGGGTATCCACGTCGCAGCCAGTACCCTTTTCACGAATAACGGGGCCGTCTACAGTGGATTTATCAACGCCCTTGGTAACGCCGGTGTTATAGAATGTGGCTGTTACTTTATCCTGACATTGATACCACACGAATGAATACGTGTAAGGCACACCGTCAACCTCTTGAACTGCGACTAATGGAATATTCTTATCTTCAGATTTTTCAGAGGAGTAAAAGCCAACAGAAATTTGTGGCTTCAACGGTTCGAGTTCGTATTTATCTCTGAAACACGCGCTGAGGCTTGTTATCGCTAGAATGGACAATAGAAAAATATTTTTCATTAAGACTCTCCCGAAAAAAAGAGACAATACCCTCGATTGTCAAAAAAGTCGACGGGTGCCCTTCTTTCCGGAAGGTTTTTCGAGAAATCTTGCAGTTTTTTTGGAATCGTCTAATTCCTGAACAAGAAAATATTTCAACAAACTCCCTCGGTAGAGGGAGCTTTCAATGAACTAACTACCCTGCACAGGTTCCGTTAATGCAGTTCTTACCACCGTCACAGTCCCAAGAACCGCTGCAAACACCGCCGGCACCGCCAGAGCATGTTCCATTAATACAGTTTTTACCGCCGTCACAATCCCAAGATCCGCTGCAGACTCCACCAGCACCACCGGAGCACTTGCCGTTGATACAATTCTTGCCACCGTCGCAGTCCCACGAGCCACTGCAAACTCCACCTTGGCCACCGGAGCACTTGCCATTGATGCAGTTCTTGCCGCCGTCACAGTCCCAGGAACCAGTACAAATACCGCCGGTGCCGCCAGAACATTTGCCATTGATACAGTTTTTACCACCATCGCAATCCCAGGACCCACTGCACACACCGCCTGTGCCACCAGAACAAGTGCCGTTGATGCAATTCTTGCCACCGTCGCAGTCCCACGAGCCGCTACAAACCCCACCAGTGCCACCAGAACATTTTCCGTTGATGCAGTTCTTACCGCCATCACAATCCCACGAACCACTGCACACACCACCGTTGCCACCGGAGCAACGACCGCTGATACAATTTTTTCCGCCATCGCAATCCCACGAACCGGAGCACACGCCGCCGGTGCCGCCCGCACATTTTCCGTTGATACAATTCTTACCGCCGTCACAATCCCAAGATCCGCTGCAGACTCCGGCATTGTCGACGCATGCGCCGTTTTTGCAGGTTTGCCAAACTTCACATTTGGTCGCGCATGTATTCGCCGCAGCAACAGCTACCTCGAGTGGTTTAAAAATTTTTGAAAATAGATTTTCAGAAGCTGCAAAGCTGTTCAAAGAACCGAACAGCAGGAAAAGAAACATAAAAAAGTTCAAACATCGATCTTTACTTGGTGTCATTATTATCCCCCTATTTTTGATAACTTGAGGCTCTTCAAATTTCAGGCCAGATTTTTTTGACACCGGAGGCGATAGCTTTCTCTTTTTACAAATTTCTGACAACTTTCTTGGGAAAGTGCATTAGATTGCCTCCATGTTCAAAATGCTTTCTTGGATTGTCGGGGTCTTTTTATTATGCGCATTGGTGTTTTTCGCCTGGCGCGTGCCCCCTAACAACTTAGACCAGTTCCGTCAAACTTGGTTTCAAGAGCTCAGCCATGACGCCCCTTCGACGGGATCCGTGTCACTACAAAGTGTGCTTTTAGAAAAGAAATCGTCGGAGCTTTCGGACCTAGGATTTTCTCTGCCACACTATCATCTCTATCCAGGGGACGAAATCCGCGCGTTGAACAATGCGACGATCACTTGCCATATGGATTGGAAAAGGCCCTTCTCAAAGGAGCTGATCAAAGCCTGGCAGTGGGCGAAGCATACGTGCAAGCAGGGAAACCTGCCGGCCGACTTCTTCAGTACAAAACCATTTCTTCATCCCTCGGGACAAAGTTATGTTTTTTTGAATGAAACTTCGCCAGCTCCGGTGGCTCTGTCTTCTCCAGAACAGCGTCGCTCTTTAATGAGTCTCGTCGAGAGTCTGCAAGAGGGCGATGAGTTACAAAAATATTTAGCTGTGAATTTATTGCCGCTTGAAAAGATTCTTGCAGAAAACCCCTTAGTGACTTCGGAAGACTGGGTTTTCGTCAGAGATCCCCGCGACGACACTAGCAAAAAGTATCTTGCCTTCCCTCGGGCTGGTTGGGATGGGTTTTTCGCAAAACAGCCCTTCAATTTCGAGAGCTCGCCTTCAGGCTTTTGTGTGGAGCAATACTCGGAAGGCTGCTGGGTTAAAAACCAGCGCATCGATGAGCAGCAAGCGCGCTGGGTGCGCCTGCTGATTGTATTTCTGATCGCTATCGTCGGCGGCGTGATTCTTTGGTCTTATCGCCGTCATGCACGGCTGAAGAAAACCGAAGAAGAGCAACGCCGTTTCGCTTTGCAAATGCTAACACACGAACTGCGCACGCCGGTGACGAGTTTGCTTTTACTGGTTGAAAATATGCGTTCGCAATTTGATTTGCTCCCCGACGAATCGCAAAAAGATTTTATGAAACTCATCGATGAAGTCCGTCGACTGCAACGAACCACTGAAAGTAGTGAAATCTACTTAAAGATGGAGCACTCATCAAAAGATGAAGGACAAGAATCCTTCTTAGCTCTAAGCCTGATGAAGAAGCTCGAACAAATCCATCAGTTCGAAAGTGTGATCTACGAGAAGGATCTGCAACTCTTCGGCAAAGCGGAGCTGATGGAGTTTTGCCTCAGCAATTTGCTTCGCAATGCCCATCGCCATGGGAAAGGTCCTGTGACTTTGAGCATTCTTCGTGATTCGCAGGACTGGGTTTTGGAAGTTAAAGATGAGGGATCATCTCCGACTGTGACTTTGCAAGAACTTGCACAGCCATTTTATAGAAGCGAACGAAGCCAAGGATTGGGACTGGGTCTTTCGCTGGTGGCGCAGATTTGCAAACAAAACGGCTGGAAGTTTTTATTAAATACCCACCCGACTCGTTTTTCGATTCATGTTCCCAGAGCCCGCGGAGAACGACCGTCATGAAAATCCTTTTGGTCGATGATGAACCTACATTATGTGAAAACCTAAGCCGCTTTCTCCACAGCGAGGGATTCCAAGTTGTGGAAGCCACGGGCCTGAGCGAAGCAAAGGATATGGATCTGAAAGATGTGCAGCTGATTTTGCTGGATTGGATGCTTCAAGACGGCAGCGGCTTGGATCTGCTACGCTGGTGGCGCTCGCAAGGCGTGCAACTGCCAGTGATTTTTCTGACTGCCAAAGTCGATGTCGTGGATAAAGTTTTAGGGCTTGAAAGCGGCTCGAATGATTATGTAACAAAACCTTTTGATCCGAGGGAACTTTTGGCGAGAATTCGTGTGCACTTGCGCAAAGCTATGACCTCGCAGCTTTGCGCCAATGGCATCATTGTCGATCTTGAAAATCGCAAGGTGACTTACGAAAGCAACGAAAAGTCGCTGACGAAAACCGAGTTCGATCTTTTAAAGTTTTTCCTGAGCCAGCCAGACAAAGTTTTCTCGCGCGATGAGATTTTGCAAACCGTTTGGGGCTACGATCAATTCCCAACCACGCGCACGGTGGATGTTCACGTCATGCAGCTTCGCCAAGCCTTTCGTTCGGAGTTCTTTGAAACGATTCACGGTGTTGGCTATCGCTTTAAGAGGATGAAATGAATTTACAAAATTCTTACAAATCGCTTACAAGTGCCGCCAGATTTTTTGCGACAGTACCTTCAACAAAAGGAGGTTGCATGTTCAACTCAGTATTTAAGAAAACGATTTTCGGAATTATAATTTCAACAACTCAAGCTTGGGGGGCTTCACCCGCTTTGCTCAAAGCTCAGGAAGCTTACCTTGCTAAAGATAATAAAACAGTCTTTACGTCCATTCATCAAGCTTTACGTGGACCAAAACTGTCGCAAGCGGAAATGAGAAATCTTTCCGGTCTCTACTCCCGAGTCCTCGCAGAAGCTCCACAGCAAGCGGACTACGGATGGACCTTGCCACAACAAATGAACAAAATGCGTGTGATGGTGGAATACATTGCTACTGATGACTCCAATAAGAACTACAATCTGGTTGTCACTGGCAACTTGAAGGCGGGCTCTCATATTAAGTCATTTATTATTAAGAAATATCCAGACCTCGTGATTGTCGATAAAGAAAAAAACATCGGCGTCTTTAAGTCCGAATCTAAAGCGAACAACACGGAGGATTTCCGTGGCCGCCCTCGCAATGGCCAAGCTCTCCCCGTTCCGTCGGGCGCTTATCTCATCGACTTCTCATTGGACTCCGGCGAAAAAACCTCTGGTTGGTTTTACATTGCTGAAGACATGAACTCCCCTGCAAATCCAGAATTCGTGGGGCTCACCAACGGTCAAGTGATCACGACAGGCACGCCAAGTTTTTCTTGGAAAATGTTCCAGTCGCCCAATCGCAAAGCCGATGAAGAGTACCAAGTCATCTTCGCCGTTAATCCACTTAAAGATGATGGCAATTGGGGCGCGGCAAATTTTGTTTTCTACCAAAACAACTCAAAGGTCACGTCAATGAATCTTGCAACCGACACCCCCTCCGAACCCGCGCAGGTTCCACTCGCCGATGGTAATTATGTCGCTTCTATCGCTTACAACGACTATAAAATGATCTCTCCCGTGTGGATGCTACGGAGCTCAAAGATTTACAAAAAGATCACTGTTAAAAAGTAATAAGTTCCCTTTCGGCCGTCACAAGACGGCCGTTTTTTCGAGTTCTCCCGTTCAGTCGCCAATTCCGACCGTTCAGAAGCTGCTAGTTTCTTTCTCTCTCTGCCTCGGGCAAGTTGGGTTTCAACAAACCAACTCTTAAAAGGAGAGTATCCATGAAAAAGACAGCATTAGTATTAACTATCCTCCTCGCTTCCCAATTGAGCCATGCTCATAGCTTTACCAATGGAACCTATAAAGGAAACGGCCTGTGGAATTCCAAGACCAAAAATGGCGGCTATCAGGTCTCCACCGTGATCGACAACAACACAGTAAAAACCCACTACACCCTGCCAGACGGAAACGCCCGTGACTGGAACTTCGACATGCAACCTGGAAAATCTACATTCTTTGACGTCGTCACCCAGGGAGTGAAGGTCGGCACCGGTTATTGCCTTGAGAAAGCCTCTGTTTGCCATTATGAATTGACGGTAGGCCCAATGAAATTGGAAGAGACCCTCGTTCAGCAAGGAACCAAATTCTATCGCTACGGTTCCAAAGATGAAGGCCAAGGTCCTATCATGTGGCAAGAAAGCACTGACAAAGAGTAATGTGTATGAAAAGGGACTGGATAAGTTTTTTCAAATATAGCTTGCGGGCATTGAAGGGATCTTTCATCGGGCTCCTCCTGGTCCCTCTGTTTTATACTGCTCTGAATCCCCGTTTCGACGGGGATTTCATACCGGGACTGCTCGCCAGTATGATGATTGGCCTCATCGTCGTCGTCATCAATTACCTGTTTTTTGTCATGCTCTATGCGGCGGCTTATCAACACAGTGTTCCGCTCATGCTTCGCATGAAAGAATCCATCAAAGTTCAAATTGCTATGGGCTTTGCTGGGATGACCTTGGGACTGCTAGTGGCTTCGATCGTTAGAGCCGACATGAATTTCCAGGGAATCATGATGGGCCTCACAATTGGCTCCATCACTTACCTCGTGTTTATTATGAAATCCGCTTACACCCAGGTCCAGAATCACAATCTGCAACTGCGAGCGGAGTCGGCCGAATCGAATTTGAATGTGCTAAAAAATCAGATGCAGCCGCATTTCCTCTTCAACTCGCTCAATAGCTTGGCGGAGCTGATTGATTCCAACCGCGATCAGGCTTCGCAGATGACTCAAAAACTTTCGGATCTTTACCGAGAGATTTTAGAGTCTTCAAAATCCCAAGTTACAAATCTGGAATCGGAGATTTCGATTGTTAGAAAATATTTGGAACTAGAATCGCTGCGTTTTGGCCCAAGGCTGAAGTATGAAATCACCCTTCCACAAAATATTGAGAATGTGAGAATCCCAAGCCTGCTCTTGCAAACCTTGGTTGAAAATTCCGTTAAACACGGAATCAGTCAAAGCATTGAAGGTGGCAATGTGCTCTTAAGAATCAACCGCGAACCAGAGGGATTCACCGCGCTGATTGAGAACACCTCTGCGAAAAAGACAGAGACAGCAAACTCGTCCGGCACGGGTCTCAAAAATACCATCGCCCGCCTTGACTTGCTCTATGGGCCCCGCCACGGTTTTAAGATGAGCACACTCGACGGCAGGACCTTTGTTCACTTTTGGTTCTCAGGACAGGCGCATGAGTAAGAGGATCCTCATCGTTGATGACGAAAAAATAGCTCGCGACCGCATGCTGCGCTTTTTGAAGAGCTATCCTGAAAAGCTGGAAATTTTTGAAGCGAGCAATGGACCCGAGACACTTTCAGCCATTGAAACGAAAAAGCCCGACGTCATTTTCTTGGACATTCAAATGCCCGAGATGACCGGCTTTGATGTACTCTATCAGATCGAAGAACGAAAGTTCCAAGTCATTTTTCAAACCGCCTTCGATGAGTTTGCTATCAAGGCTTTTGAGGTCAGTGCTTGCGACTATCTCCTCAAGCCCTACCCCGAAGAGAAACTGCATGCAGCTCTTAAAAAAGCCTTTGTAGCCAATGACCAACAACGAAGACTTCTCCAGCTCGAAGAACATTTGAAAAAATCAGAAAATTATTTGAAAAGCCTGGTCACCAAAAAAGGAACACAAACCAAGATCATCGATTTACAGGATGTTCATTACTTTAAAAGCGAAGATCACTACACGTTTGCTGTCACTGCCAGTAGCGAGTTTATTGTTGATTTGTCACTCAACTCCCTCGAGGAAAAACTGGATCCCGAAGCCTTTGTGCGCTGTCACCGCAACTGCCTAGTTAAAAGATCACAAATCGAGTGCATTAGTGGATCCGAGAGCTCGACCATTCGCCTAAAAGCTGGCGCCGAACTCCCGGTGTCCAGAGAAAATCGAAAGAAATTACTTCAACAAGCAAAGCTGAAGTAATTTCCAATCGTCCCTAGGATGCGTGCCAATAGCCACAATGACGTTCACTGATCTCCACAGGTGAAACATCTTTGCTAGGCGCCCAACCTTTAAGAAGCTTTTTAGCACCCAGACCTTGAGTGTCGGAGCTAAAATCACTGGGCGTGAAATTCAGGAGATATTGAACCTGAGCTCCTCTGCGAATAATAGAAAATTCACCATTTTTTTCTATTCCCAAAACATACTTAGCGTTTTTATTATAGCCATAGAAGGACTGAGGAAATGAATTTTGATCCATACTGATGGCTTCAACCTTATAGCCATTCACTGTCGCCGTGTTTGTCTGATCAAAAGCGCTAAAACTTCCCTCGTCGTTCGAAAGCACACTGTCGACGAGGCTTGAAAGGCCGACCAGCTCCGAATCGGCAATAGCTTTCGGCCCTGTCACGCGTGCGGCTCTGCCGATTTTCCCGTAGAGCTTCGTAATCATATAAACGACATTCGGCTGCGCAGAGGATTGAATACAATGGTAATGGCCAAAACCCTCACCGCTACCAGCAGCAAAGCTGGTATTCATTGCTAATAAAACGACAAGAGTCATAAGAGTTTTCATACATGGTCCTTTAGTCTTTGTGGTCCTTCTTTGCAATCCCCAGGAGCACGCCTAAACCGATATACGCACTTTCA
>Ga0255338_1003509_pt1 | contig 18636 bp, 14 predicted proteins | sample MeOH1_35cm_T4_19_FD_203715 | JGI IMG/M metagenome (GOLD analysis project Ga0255338, IMG submission 203715) | Sandy soil microbial communities from University of British Columbia, Vancouver, Canada - MeOH1_35cm_T4_195 | ecosystem: Engineered > Artificial ecosystem > Sand microcosm > Unclassified ...
GCGGATTGTCTCGGTGATCCGATGCCGCGTGATGGAGCGACGCTTGGTGGCGATGATCTCGCCCCCATTCGGTTTCACCCCGAGGGCCGATGTCTCTGGCAGTTCAAGCAGCCCGGCGAGACGCTTCGCCTTGGCATGGCTGCGGTGCAGGAGCAGCCGTCCCCGATCCAGACAGAATGTTCGTATTACGAACATTGGTTCGATGACCTTGGGTTTGAGCCGGGGGAGTCTTTCGGGCGCCCCGGTGCGGCGCGCCGTGCACAACTCCGCGACCGGGCAGACATGGCACATAGGATTTTGCCGGACGCACACTGTTGCGCCGAGTTCCATCATTGCCTGGTTATGGGTGCCGGGATGGGCATCGACGATCAGGGCGTCAGCCAGTGGCGTGAAGTGTTTGACCGCCTCGGTGCCGTCGCGGAACTGGCGCCCCTCGCCGGTCAGGCGGGCGAGGATGCGGACGACATTGCCATCCACGACTGCCACGGGTTCATCAAAGCTGATGCTGGTGATGGCCGCGGCGGTGTACGGGCCGATCCCGGGCAGTTCGCGCCACTCGGCGGGAGTGCGCGGCGGAACGGGCATCGCGACATAAGTCTGGGCCAACTGGTGCAGGTTGCGGGCGCGGGAGTAATAGCCGAGGCCTTCCCAAAGTTTCATCACCTTAGCCTCGGAGGCGGCGGCCAGCGCGGCGAAGTCGGGCAATTCGCGCAGCCAGCGCTCGAAGTAGGGGAGAACGGTGACGACCTGCGTCTGCTGGAGCATGAACTCGGAGACGACAGTCTTGTAGAGCGAGGGGTTCTCGCGCCATGGCAGTTTCCGCTGATGGGCGAGATACCAGGCGTGGAGCGCCTGCTGTAAGGCGGGGCGGCGGGATACGAGCTGCGGTATTTTGACCACGGGAAGTCACTAAAAGGCACAAAATGCCGGACAACTGAAGTCAGACGTCATTTTTTGGGTGTTTTTGTATCTTTTTGTGGCCATCTAAACCCATGCCCAAACGGTCTGACGACGCCGACGAGGAAAAGCCCAAGGCGATCACCTCCTACACCATCAAGCTGGACGACGCCCAGATGGAGAAGTTGCGCGCCGCGACCCTGGCCAAGCATTGGGAGGAGGTGGAGGTCCCTTACGCGCGTTTCGCCTTCAAGGGGCCGAAGGTCAACGTGACCGCCTACACCAGCGGCAAGGTCGTCGTAGCGGGCAAGGATACCGAGGATTTCGTGCAGAATGTCATCGAAGCGGAGGTCACCGGCGCTCCCAAGTTGGGTTACGACGAGGTGCTGCACCCCGACTGGTATGAGCCCCACGCCGGACTCGATGAGAGCGGCAAGGGCGACCTGTTCGGCCCAGTCGTGGCCGCGACGGTGGTGGCCGACTGCGACGCCGTGCGCAGCTGGCTCAAGGCCGGTGTGCGCGACAGCAAGACCGTGGTCGACACGCAGATCCTCAAGCTCGACGAACTCATCCGCAACACACCCGGCGTGGTGGTCGAGACCTGCTACTACGGCATGACGAAATACAACGAGGTGATGGCCAAGCCTTATGCCAGCCTCAACCGTCTGCTGGCGTGGCAGCACGCCACGGCCCTGCAGGAGGCCCTGAAGAAAAAGTGGGTGCCGCGCGGCCTGCTCGACCAGTTTTCCAAGGAGCCGCTCGTCCAGCGCGAGCTGAAGAAGAAGGGAGTGGAGCGGTTCGACCTGGCGATGCGCACCAAGGCCGAGGAAGACCCCGTGGTCGCGGCGGCCTCGATCGTGGCACGGGCGGAGTTCGTCCGGTGCATGGCCGTGCTTTCCCGGCAATTCGGCGACAAACTCCAGAAGGGGGCGGGGGCACAGGCCAAGGCGCAGGCGGCCGCGCTCATCCAGAAGCTCGGCGCGCGGGCCCTGCGCGACTTCGCCAAGCTGCATTTCCGGACCTGCTACGAGGTGGTGTCCGAGGCCGGCAAGCTCGACGAACTGCCACTGCCGGTGCCGAAAGAAAAGACGGAGTGGAAACGTTGAGCCGGACCATGCCCATACGCCGCCAGCTCCGTGGGTTTGACCTGAAGCAGATTCAGGACACCAGCGGTTTGATCGGCGTGGACGAGGCGGGGCGGGGCGCGCTGGCCGGCCCGGTCGTGGCCGCCGCCGTGCTCGTGTCGCAGGAATTCCTGGAGGGGCGCTGGGCCGTCAGCAAATCCGGCCGCGTCAATGACTCCAAGCAACTGACGGCGGCGGAACGCGCGACCCTGTGGGCCGAGTTCGAGGAACTGGTCGGGCAGGGGCAGATCCACGCCAACTTCGGCACCGCCAGCGTGGCCGAGATCGAGACGGTCAATATCCTCGGGGCCACCAAGCTCGCGATGCGCCGCGCGCTCGGCGGTATCTATCCGCCCACAGCCTTCGAACTCAAGGTGGAGCCCGATCTCTTTGCGAGCGAGGCCGAGAAGGCTGAGTTCCAGCCGACCGTGTCGTGCCGCATCCTCATCGATGGGCTCCCACTGCGGCATTTTCCGTATCCGCACCAAGGAGTGGTCAGCGGCGACGCCCGCTCCCTCTGCATCGCGATGGCCTCGATCATCGCCAAGGTGACCCGGGACCGGATGATGGACGAGTTGGACCAGCAGTATCCCGCCTACGGTTTCGCCCAACACAAAGGCTACGGCACCGAGGAGCACCGCGAGGCGATCCTCAAGCATGGCCGCAGCCCGGTGCACCGCGACAGCTTCCTGCGCAAGCTCTTCGCCCAGCCGCGCGACCTCGAGGGCCAGATGACATTGTTTGGTTGAACCGCCGCCCCGGGCGGATTTCCCTCTCCCCTTGATGGCCGGAAAAAAACACAGCTCACTCGACAAGGTCCTCGGCCGGCTTGACCAGCTCGACGAGGCCAACCTGCACAACCTCGTGCAACGGCTCGTCCGGGAGCGGGCGGTGCTGGAGGCGGTCTTCAACACCCTGCAGGAGGGGGTGCTCGTGATCGATGCCGCTGGCGTCATCGAATACGCCAATGAGGCGGCGGCCGGCCTCATCGGCCTCAAGGATCCCGCGGCGGGCGAGACGCTCTGGCGCCTGGTGCCTGGGCTGCGGGATTCGCTGGAGACGGGGACGGCGGATACCCCGGTGGTCACGCGCGAATTCGAGCTGGCCTACCCGCTGCGGCGGGTGGTGCGGCTCTACATGGTGCCGTTCGGCGACGCCCCGGGCGCGGCCCGGCGGCAGGCCATCATCCTGTCCGACATCACGGCCGAGAAGGAATCCACCGCCGAACTGATCGAGAACGAGAAGATTTCATCGATCCTGCTGCTGGCCGCGGGCGTGGCGCACGAGCTGGGCAACCCCCTCAACTCACTCACGATCCACCTGCAGCTGATCGACCGGAAGCTGATGAAGCTGAAAGCCTCCAAGGAGACCCGCTCGCTGGAGGACTCGATCAAGGTCTGCCGCGACGAGGTCACGCGCCTCGACGGCATCATCAAGAATTTCCTCGAGGCCATCCGCCCGCGTCCGCCCAACCTGACCGAGGTCCACCTGCCCGAGGTGATCGGCGAGGTGCTCAGTTTCCAGCAGAAGGAGCTGGAGGACCGGGGCATCACGGTGGATGGCGAGCTGCCCGCCGGCACGCCGGTGATCATGGCCGACCGCGACCAGTTGAAGCAGGTGTTTTTCAACCTGATCAAGAACGCCATGGAGGCCATGCCCCCGGGCGGGCGCCTGAGCCTCAAGGTCCGCACCGACGACGACTCGGTCTACGTGGCCATGGCCGACACCGGCAGCGGCATCAAGGCGGAGGATCTGGCCAAGCTGTTCCAACCCTACCACACCACCAAGGTCAGCGGCCACGGCCTCGGGTTGATGATCGTCCAGCGGATCCTGCGCGACCATGGCGGGCACGTGGGCATCGAGAGCAAGGAGGGCGTCGGGACGGTCGTGACGCTGCAGTTTCCCCAGAAGCACCGCCGCGTCCGCATGCTGGCGGGTGGGTGAACGTCAGATGTCCGAGCCGCGGCCGGGGCTTGGCTCGGGCACGTCGGGCTGCATCGCCAGCACGATCAGCTCCTCATACTCGCGTCCGGGTTGGCGCACGTTGCGCACATTGAGCAGGAAGTCCCGCTTGCCCTGGCTGGGAATCTCGATCTGCACGCGAAAGTCATTGAACTCGGTGTGGAGCTCAACCGTCTGCTGCAGGAATTTCATGAGCCCCGGGATGCTCCACGGGCCGCCGCTCAATTCCGTCACGAGCCGGCCTTCCGTGAGCGGGGCCGCGGCCTGAAAGGTCTCGTAGAACGCACGGTTGGCCATCCGGACCCTCAGTTCGGGATCGAGCACGACAACCGGCTCGCGCAGCGTTGCGACGATGGAACTGGCGTAGTCGTTGGTGCGGCGCAACAACTCCTGCTCCCGGGCCAGCGCAGCCATGCGACCGCGCACGAGCCACGCGCTGGCTCCCAGCTGCCCGACCACGGCGAGGATCAGGACCAGCTCAACACGCAGGGATAGTGCGGCTAGCCGCGCCGCCTCGAGCCGGCGGGCTTCGAGGGTGGCTTCCTCGCTCCCGAGCATCTCCGCGACCAGCCGGCGCATGGTGTTGAGCGGTATGCGGCTTTCAGGCACCTGACCCTGGGCCGCGGTGAAGTCCTTTTCGTGAGCTGTTCGCACCATGGTCTCGCAGAAGCCGAGATTCTGCTGCACGGCTGCCACCAACTGCGGCAACCGTTCCTGGTGGCTGGGATTGTCGGAAGTCAGCCGGCGCACCGTGATCAGCTCGTTGTTGGCCGTGTCGGTGAGCTCGTCCACCGAGCTCAGCCAGGCCTCATTGCGCGAGATCAGGAAACCGCGCACGGCGCTGTTGATCGAGGTAACCGACCCCTGCAACTGGTGCAGGCTGCGCTCGACCTGGAGGGTGCGCACGATGAGTTCGTCCGCGGCCCGCTGCGCCCGGCTGCTGTGGACGACGAGGGCCACCGCACCCACCGTCAGGGCCGCGGTAATCAGCCAGCCAGCATTGATCCAGGATGATTTGAGCTGCATGGGGGCGGGTGAAATTGAAAGCTGCAGGGTGAAGGTTAGGGGAGAACGGCTGGTCCCACTGGTAGCTATGGCCCTAGCACCACGCTCATGAGGCCGGCAGAAGGCAAACCGGGCAAGCGATTATTCCCGTATGCCCCGGAGGTGCCGGGCAGGGGGGACGGCCTGGACTTTACTTGGAATAAGCCTGCGGCTGGAATCTCTTAATAATACATGTCCAGCGAGATATTCACGCAATTGGTGGACGCGCATTACACACCGCTCTTCCGCTTTGCCCTGAGCCTGACGAAAAATCCGTCGGACGCGGGTGACCTGACCCAGCAGACTTTTTTCATCTGGGCGAAGCAGGGACATGCCCTGCGCGAGGAGGGGAAGGCCAAGTCCTGGCTGTTCACCACGCTCTACCGGGAATTTCTGCGCGGCCGCCGCCGCGCCGAACGCGTGACGCCGCTGGAGGAACTGGGGCCCGTTGAGTCCGACCCGCCGGCGCCCGAGGTGGACCTGGTCACCGGCATGGACGCGGGTCTCGTCGTCGCGGCACTGCAGGAAGTGGACGAGGTCTACCGCGTGCCTTTGACGCTCTTCTACCTGCAGGACCTGTCCTACAAGGAAATCGCCGAGATGATCGAGGCCCCGATCGGCACGGTCATGTCGCGGCTGTCGCGCGGCAAGGCGCAGTTGCGCGCAGCCCTCGCCCGCAAGGAAGCGGGCGCCCGGGGCAAGGTGGTCCCGTTCCAATCCCAGACCGCGAGGAAACTCTCATGAACAACGCAGAGGCAAAATTTATCCTGCAAGGTTACCGGCCCAACGGGGCCGACGCCGGGGACGCGACGTTCAGCGCCGCCCTGGCGCAGGCCCAAAATGATCCGGCGCTCGGCCGGTGGTTTGCCCAGCAGCAGGCTTTCGACGCGGCGGTCGGAGCCAAGCTTGCCGCGGTGCCGGTGCCGGCGGATCTGCGCGCCGCGATCCTGGCCGGTGGCCGCGTGACCACGGCCGGCACGGCCCACCGCGCCTGGTGGAACCGGCCCGCGTGGATGGCGGCGGCGGGGGTGGCGATCCTGTTGGCGGCAGGCGTGGCCCTGTGGCCGAAGCAGGCGGCGGCCTTCAGCGACTTTGCCTTCGCCGATGCGAAACTGAGCGCCATGCACGGTGGTCACGGCCATGAGAGCAACGAACTGCAGGCCGTCTTGAACGATCCGGCCACGAGGCTCGGCCAGAAGCTCCCGATCAATTTCGCCAACCTGCACGAGACCGGCTGCCGCACGATCACTTTCAAGGGTCGCGACGTGCTCGAGCTCTGCTTCAAGCGCAACGGCGTGTGGTTCCACGCCTACATCGCGCGGGCGGCGGACTTTCCCCGTTTGGCTTTGAACTCCACGCCGGCCCTCGAGGACCGGGGCAGCACGGCGATCGCCTCGTGGACCGACCACGACCATGTCATCGTGGTGGTAAGCAAGACCGGCCGGAAGAATCTCGAGGCGTTGCTGTAATTAAGCCGTGCCAAAGCCCGGGGGAGCGCCGTAGCCTGAGGCCGTGAGCAAGCCCGTCCCAGCGACCCCCGAGCATCTCCGGCTGGCCGAGGACGCGGGCCGGGGCAAGAACTGGAAGCGCTGGGGTCCCTATCTGGCGGAGCGGCAGTGGGGCACGGTGCGCGAGGATTACTCGGCGGACAGCGATGCGTGGAAGTATTTTCCCTTCGAGCAGGCGCAGAGCCGGGCCTATCGCTGGGGTGAGGACGGCCTGCTGGGCCTGACCGACCGTGAGTGCCGGTTGTGCTTCGCCCTGGCTCTCTGGAACGGCCGCGACCCGCGCCTGAAGGAACGGCTCTTCGGCCTGTCCGGTCCGGAGGGCAACCACGGGGAGGACGTAAAGGAGGCCTATTTCTACACGGCCAGCACCCCGACGCACAGCCACATGCGGGCGGTCTATCACTACCCGCAGGCCGAGTTTCCCTACGCCCGGCTGCGGGAGGAGAACGCGCGGCGGGGGCGGGACCGGCCGGAATACGAACTGGAGGACACCGGTGTTTTTGCGGAGAACCGGTATTTTGCCGTCACGGTGGAATACGCCAAGGCCGGCCCCAACGACCTGCTGATCGAGATCTCGGCGAAGAACTGCGGGCCGGAGCCGGCGACCCTGCACCTCCTGCCCACGCTGTGGTTCCGCAATACCTGGTCCTGGGGCGTGAAGCACGGGACCGCCGAAGCCAAGCCCCGGCTGCAGCAGGCCGCCCCCGGACAGGTGATGGCGCATCATCCCACGCTGGGCCGTTATTTCTGCGAAATCGAGGGGGAGGGCGGCCGCGCCGCCCCGCTGCTCTTCACGGAGAACGACACCAACGTGCGGCGGCTCTTCGGCGTGGAGAATGCCGGGCCGCACGTGAAGGACGCCTTCGACGATTATGTGGTGCACGGCCGCACCGAGGCGGTGAATGCCCGGCGCACCGGCACCAAGGCCGCGGCGCACCGGGTGCTCCAGCTGGCGCCGGGCGAGACCCGGGTCATGCGGTTGCGGCTGTATGACGATGCCGAGGCACCCAAGAAAACCTTCGGCGATTCCTTCGCGCAGGTCATGGCGCTGCGGCGGCAGGAAGCGGACGATTTCTATACGGTGGTGCTGCCGGCCGGCGTGAGCGACGAGGAGCGCAACGTGGCCCGGCAGGCTTTCGCCGGCCTGCTGTGGTCGAAGCAGTATTATCATTTTGTCGTGGCCGACTGGCTGGAAGGAGATCCCGCGCAGCCCACGCCGCCGTCAGCGCGGCGGAGCGGCCGCAACAGCGACTGGCCGCACCTGTTCACCCGCGACATCATCTCGATGCCGGACAAGTGGGAGTATCCGTGGTTTGCGGCGTGGGACACGGCGTTCCACATGATCCCGTTCGCCCGGCTCGATCCGCAGTTCGCCAAGGAGCAGCTGAACCTGTTCCTGCGCGAATGGTACATGCACCCCAACGGCCAGATCCCGGCCTACGAGTGGAATTTTTCCGACGTGAACCCGCCGGTGCACGCCTGGGCCTGCTGGCGCGTCTACAAGATGACCGGGCCGCGCGGCGGCCGCGACCGGCTGTTCCTGGCGCGGGTATTCCAGAAGCTGCTGGTGAACTTCACCTGGTGGGTGAACCGCAAGGATCCGGGCGGCAAGCACCTCTTCTCCGGCGGCTTCCTCGGGCTCGACAACATCGGGGTCTTCGACCGCTCGAAGCCGCTGCCGACCGGGGGCAGCCTGGAGCAGGCGGACGGCACGGCCTGGATGGCCTTTTACTGCAGCACGATGCTCGCGATGGCGCTGGAACTGGCGGAGGGCGATCCGGCCTACGAGGACATCGCGTCAAAGTTCTTCGAGCACTTCGTGGCGATCGCCGACGCGATGAACAATCTCGGCGGCACCGGGCTGTGGCACGAGGAGGACGGATTCTACTACGACCAGCTCAAGCTGGACGGGCAATCGTTCCCACTGCGGCTGCGGTCGATGGTGGGCATCATCCCGTTGTTCGCGGTGGAAATCATCGAGGACGAGCAGTTGGACAAGCTGCCGGGCTTCGCGAAGCGCACCCGGTGGTTCCTCGAGAACCGCAAGGACCTGTCGTCGCAGATCTCATATCTGTCGCGAGGCAAGTCGTCCATGGGGCGGCGGTTGCTGGCCATCCCCTCGCGGGAGCGGCTGGCCCGGGTGCTCAGGTATGTGTTCGATGAGAAGGAATTCCTCTCTCCCCATGGCGTGCGCTCGCTGTCGAAGGCCTATCAGGACAAGCCATTCGTGCTGCAGGCGGGCGGACAGGATTATCAGGTGGGCTATGTGCCGGGCGAATCCGACTCGGGACTGTTTGGCGGCAATTCAAATTGGCGCGGACCGGTGTGGTTCCCGACAAACTTCCTGCTGATCGAGGCACTGGAGAGCTATCATCACTTCTATGGGGACAGCCTGCTCGTGGAGTTTCCCACCGGGAGCGGCCATCGGATCACCTTGAAGGAGGCGGCCAAGGAATTGTCGCACCGATTGGTAAAATTGTTCGTCCCCGGGGGTGACGGCTGCCGGGCCTGTCATGGCGGCGGACCCTTGGCGGGCGAGAAGGAGCGACTACAGGGCATGGTGCTCTTCCATGAATACTTCCATGGGGAAACCGGTCAGGGTTTGGGAGCGAGCCACCAGACCGGTTGGACCGCCTTGGTGGCACGACTGATTGAGGATTCCGGCAAGGAAAGGTCTCGAAAACACTAAAGATTTTTGGGCAAGAAAGACGCGTAAAAAGAGTGTTTTTTACGAGCGACGGAAACGATTTGGTCAAAAGCGCGACAGGGAGTCGCGAAGCCACTTTTACAGGAGAAATTCCTGCTTGTAGGGGTCGCATTGATAGCCTTTGTCCCGGCCACCTGCGACATGAAAAGACTCCTTACACAAATCCTCCTGCTGGTCTCCGTTCTCTGCTTTACCCTCAAAGCCGGGGCCGACGACCGTTGGGAGACTTTGCGCGCCATCAACTGGGTGGAGAACCCGACCAACCATACGCGAATGGGCCGTTTTGGCGAACTGGGACCCTACCAGTTCCGGGCGGCCACCTGGCGGATGCACACCAATAAGTCCTTCCAGCTGGCGAACCAGCGCGAGGCTGCTGATGCGGTTGCCATCCAACACTACGAGTGGATCAAACGAGCCCTCGTGAAAGCCGGGATCGACGCCAGCCCTTTCAATATTGCCATGGCTTGGAACACCGGCGTGGACAACGTCCTCAACGGCCGGGCACCCAGTGTCAGCTACGACTACGCCGAGCGGGTCACCAACTTGGTGCACACCTTCAAGCGTAACGCGGCCAAGGCCCCCGTGGCCGTCGTGGCGGATCTGCCCGCGGTCGAGGTCAAACGGCCCGTCATCGGGATGGTGCACTTTGCGGTGCTGCCCGACGCTCCGCGCTTTGAGATCGTGCTGCCGCCGCCGGCCCCGGAGCCGGTGGTCTACACCAGCCATGAACCCGCGCCCGGCCCGGCGCCGGCCCTCTTTGTCGTCACCACCACGGCGACCCTGACGCCCCGGCTCAATCTCATGCCGAGCCTGACCTACTAGGAAACAATCAACGCCGCCCATGCAGGCGGCGTTTTACTTTGGGCGGGGACCTTATTCGAGGAAAGTGGTCTGCTTGGGCGGCTTGCCGGCCCTGCGCGCGGCCTCCTCCTCGGGCGAGGAGTTGAGATGCCGGGGCGGCCGCGAGATGCGGGTCGCCATGGCGGCCTCGCGGTCGGTCACGATGCGGTCGCACATCTTCTCAATCTGCAGGTGGAGCCAGTGTGTCGTGGCGCTGGTTTCGGTGTAATCGGCCGGGCCGTAGTGGTCGATGCGGCCGTTCTGCCGCAGGCGGTCGTTCTGCTCGAACTCGGCCCGGACGGCGGGATTGTACACGGCGTAGGTCTTGCCGCCGCCCTTCTTGACCACCGAGAAGCTCGGCACGTCGCTTGGGCCGTCGGCGATGTAGATCATGTTCTGGAGCGGGATCCGGCGGTCCTCGGGCGTGACCTTGGCGTTGACGTCGATGGCGGGATTGCGGTTCGTGCCCTTGTTGATCTCGAAGATGGCCCGCGTCTTGGTCGTGTTGTCGATCATCATGCCGATCTGGGCGATCTCGGCCGCGGCCTCCAGGGTCATCTCGTTCTGCTTGAGGAAACCGGGCCGGAGGGGGTTCTCGATGAACTCGCAGGCCCAGATGGCATCGAGGTGCGGCGCCAGCGCGCTGCCCCGGATCATCTCGGCGAGGCCCGTGCTGACGACGTAATGCTCGAGCTGGATCTCATGCTTGGCGTATTCGGGCTTGGCCTTCACCCACGCGCGCGAGGAGGCAAAGAAGGCCGGCAGGCCGGGGTAGAATTCGATCTCCCGGCCGCACTCACGGAGGACCTTGTTGCTGAGGCCGGCCATCTTGCCGGCAAGCACGTAGGTGAGGAGATGGTTGAGGTAGCTGATCTCCGGCGAGATGTTGTAGCCGCGCTTGCGGTAATTTTCCGCGAGGGCGTTGGTCTCGGCCCAGAAGTTGGCTTCGTCGACGCCGTAGCGGCGGAAAAGCGGGGCCTGCATGTAGGCCGGGATCAAAGTCTTGTCAAAGTCCCAGACGCAGGCGATGATGTTCTGAGTGAAGAGCGTAGAGGCCATCGCGGAGATTTTCTATTAGACGGCAGGTATGCCGTTCAGCTTGGCCGTTGATAAAGCCGCCGCTTGCGGCTTAAGCAATTCACAATTTCCCCGTTCACTCTCCCCGCATGGATCAGCTTCCCGACATCACCACTTTCCGCCGCCGCCTCGACGAGCTCGATGCGCAGATGGCTGATCCGTCGTTCTACACCAATCCCCGCAAGGCGGCGGACATCACCCGCGAGCAGCAGGGCCTGCGGCAGATGACGGAGAATTACCGGGAGTACGAGCGTCTGGGCCGCGACCTGGCCGAGCACGCCAAGCTGATCAAGGACCCGCGGGCCGACGCCGAGCTGCGCGCGCTGGCGCAGCAGGAGATCCCGGAGCTCACGCGGCTAAGTGAGGCGCTCCGGCAGTCCATCCTCCTGGCGATGATCCCGCCTGAGCCGTCTGATTCGCGCAACACGGTGTTTGAGATCCGCGCCGGCACCGGGGGCGACGAGGCCAGTCTGTTTGCCGCCGAGCTTTACCGGGCCTACGCGAAATACGCCGAGGGGCGCGGCTGGAAGATCCAGCCCATGAGTTCCAGCGCCTCCGATCGCGGCGGGCTGAAGGAGATCATCTTCCTCGTCACCGGCCAGCAGGTCTACAAGCAGCTGAAGTACGAGAGCGGGGTACACCGGGTGCAGCGAATCCCGGTCACCGAGGCAAACGGCCGCATCCACACCTCCACGATCACGGTCGCCGTGCTGCCCGAGGCCGAGGAGGTGGATGTGCAGATCGACCCCCAGGATCTCGAGGTCAGCGTGATGCGGGCCAGCGGCCCGGGCGGGCAGGGCGTCAACACGACCGACTCCGCCGTGCGCCTCGTGCACAAGCCGAGCGGGCTGATGGTTTATTGCGCGGATGACCGCTCGCAGATCAAGAACAAGGCCCGCGCGATGGCCGTGCTGCGTTCACGACTGCTCAAACTGAAGGAGGACGAGGAACAGGCCAAGTATGCCGCCCAGCGCCGCACCCAGATCGGCACCGGCGGGCGCAGCGAGCGCATCCGCACCTACAATTTCCCGCAGAACCGCCTGACCGACCACCGGATCGGTCTCACCCTGTACAACCTGCCGTCGGTCATGGAGGGCAACCTCGACCCGGTCATCACGGCGCTGCAGCGGGCGGACTTTGAGGAAAAACTGGCCCTGTTGACCGGCGGCCCGCTGCCCGTGCGCGCCAGTGCGGCGAGCGACGACGATTGAGCCCATGCTGACCGTCCTCGAGATCATCAAGCGCACGACCGAGTTTCTTGAGAAACGCGGCGTCGAGGGTGCCCGGTTGAACACCGAATTGCTGGTCGGCCACGCCCTGGGCCTGAAGCGCATGCAGCTGTACCTGCAGTTCGAGCGCCCGTTGACTGAGCCTGAGCTCGAGAAAATCCGGCCGCTGGTGAAGCGGCGCGGAAACCGCGAGCCGGTGCAATACATCATCGGCGAAACGGATTTTTCCGGCCTCAAGCTGAAGACGGACCGCCGCGCGCTGATCCCCCGGCCCGAGACGGAATACCTGATCGAGCAGGTGCTGGGCCGGGTTGCCTCCCCGCCGGCGGCGATACTGGACCTGGGAACCGGAAGCGGCGCGATCGCCCTGGTGCTGGCGACCAAATATCCCGCCGCGAACGTCACGGCTGTTGATCACAGCGCTGACGCCCTGGCCCTGGCGCGGGAGAACGCGGAGGCGCTGGGCCTGGCCCAGCGCGTAAGCTTTGTCCAATCCGATTGGTTCACTAGCCTGCCGGCGGACGCGCGCTACCAGCTGATCGTGGCGAACCCGCCGTATCTTTCGGACGCGGAGGTGGGGGAGGCCCAGCCCGAGGTGAAGGACTTCGAGCCGCTCGCCGCCTTGTCGGCGGGCCCGGACAGCGCGGCGGACCTCAAGCACATCCTGCGCGAGGCACAACCGCGGTTGGCTCCGGGTGGATTGCTGGCGTGCGAAACCGGCATCGAGCAGCACGCCCAGTTGCTGGCCTTGGCTGCCGAAATTGGCTATGGGCGGACGGAATCCCTGCGCGACCTGACGGGTCGCGAGCGTTACCTGCTAGCCTTTGTGTAGGCTGGTGGCCGCGGCCACCGGTGCCTGACCATCCACCCAGGCGAGCGGATTCTCGTTAAGCCGCAGGGCGTCGGCGACCACCCGGAGCGTTTCCCGCAGGTGGACGTCAAATTTGCTCTGGGTCTCCGGGTCGGGCTCGTCGGTGTCCCCCTCGCTGGCGGCCACCACCGGCTTCACCTCGGGCTTGGGCCGGGCGGCCTCGGCCTTGAGGACGGAGTCGAGTTTCACCTCGTGCGAGGCGTAGTTGGTCTTGGCCAGCTGGTCGCGTTCCGCGTCGAGCGTCTTCTGGAAGGCCTCGTCGTCCTGCTTGAGTTTGAGCCGCTGTTCGTAATTCAGGGAAACGGTCTTCTGTTCCTGCCGTTCCTTGAACCAATCGATGTTCTTCTTCAGGTAGGCAAATTCCTCCAGGGAGTCCTGGCGCGCGAGGCTCGCCTGCAGCAGGGGCTGCACCACGGACGGGGCCAGCGCCTTGCCGGTGAATTTGGTCGGCTTGATCTCGTCCCACATCAGGGCGTGGGGGAGGCTCGATTCCCCGATGTTCGGGATGAAATCGTCGATCGAGGGGAGAGTGATGTCGGGGATGACGCCCTTGTTCTGGGTCGAGGCACCGTTGGGCAGGTAGAACTTCCGCACGGTGAGCTTGGCCGCGCCGGTGTTGGTGAGTTCCTGGCTCATGCGCGGGATGTAATTCTTCATCTCCAGCACGGCCTGCACGGTGCCCTTGCCATGGGTGGAGCTGTCGCCGATGATGACGGCCCGGCCGTAATTCTGCAGGGCGCCGGCGAAGATTTCCGAGGCGGAGGCGCTGAAGCGCGACGTCAGCACGGCGAGCGGACCGTCGTAGGCGACCGCGGAGTTGGTGTCGCTGTCCACGGAGACTTGGCCCTGGAAATCGCGTTCCTGGACCACCGGGCCTTCCTTGATGAAGAGGCCGGTAAGGTTGACCGCCTCGGAGAGCAGGCCGCCGCCATTGCGGCGCAGGTCGATCACGAGGGCCTTGATGCCCTGGGCCTTGAGCTTGCCGATCAGCTCGGCGATGTCCTGCGAGGCGGTGTTACGCACATCCTCGGGCGCGGTGTTGTCGGGGGAGCCGTCGTAGAACGAGCGCAACTCGATGACGCCGACGGGCACAGTCTGGCCTTCCTTGCCGACCGGGAGATCATAGGTGACGGCCGTGGCCCGGGATTCATCCAGCTTGACCACGTCGCGGGTGATGTGGACCTGCTTGGTCTGGGTGGCATCCACCGCATTGTGGGGCAGGATGGTCAGGGTGACCTTGGTGCCCTTCTCGCCCCGGATCAGGTCCACGATCCGGCGCAACTTCATGCCGACGATGTCGACGACCTCGCCGCCCTCCTGCTGGACCGCAATGATCTTGTCCTTCTCGTGGATCTGGCCGCTGAGATCCGCCGGGGTGCCGGCTTTTACCTCGCGCACGATGCAGACATCCTCCTCGAGGCCCAACACGGCGCCGATACCGACGAGGGAGAGTTTCATCTGGATGCTGAAATCCTGCAGGGAGTCGGAGGACAGGAAATCCGAGTGCGGGTCATACATCCGGGTGAGGCTGGTGAGAAACATTTCCTGGATGTCCCGCGGCTCGATGTCGCCGAGGTTCTTCAGCATGCGTTCGTAGCGCTTGCGGAGGGTGGTCTTCGCCTCCTCCTGGGTCTTCTTGGCCAGCAGGTCGTGGAGCATCTCGAACTTAAGGCGTTTGCGCCACAAATCGTCGGCCTCGGCCGCGGTGGCGGGGAAGGGGCTCTTGCTGCGGTCCGGGGCGTAGGATTCCTGGGTGGTGAAATCGAACTCCTTCGGGATCTCCGTGAAAATCCAGGAGGTGCGCGACTGCACGCGCTGCTCATAGACCTTGTAGATGTCGAAGGCGGTGTCGATGTTGCCCAGGTAGGTCAGGTCGGTTTCGATGCGCGGGCCATATTGCCGGCGGAAGGCCTGCTCGTCGCCCAGCGTGAAAAACAGCCGCTGCGGATCGAGTTCCTGCATGTAGGACGTAATAAGCTGGGGATAGTCCGCCGTGGTGACCGCATCCTTGTTGTAATGAAAATGCTCCAGCATCTGGACGAGGTAGCGGGTCTCGAGCCGCATGACCGGCGTTGTCTTGAGTTCACGATCCGGGACCGCGAGAGCGGCACAGGACAAGCCGAGGGAAAGGACGACGGCACCAAAAAGAAGGCGGAGGGGGAATTTCACGTGGAGGGGATTGACGGTCGGAGAGTACTTGGAGCCTATTAACGAGGGAATGTTTCGCAAATAGTGACAATCGGTCGGCCGGCGGGATGGGGCTGCGGGCTAGTGTTTGCTGAGCAAATCCTTCGCATCGTCAAGCGTACGCTTTTCCTCGTTGCTCAGGGACCCAAAGCCCTGGCTGTTGATCTTGTCGAGGATCCGGTCCACATCGGCGCGCAGACTGGCGGATGGCCGGCGCTGCCCGATCACAGGGGTGGGGGCTGAACGTTTGCCCGAGCCAAAGCGCAGCCAGCGGGGCAGTGAAATCCCTGCGGCGCGGTCCCAACCTTGGCTGGCATGGAAGAAGCGCATGTACAGCCAGCCCGCCAGCATGCCGCCCAAGTGGGCCGAAGGTGTCAGTCCGAGGGGCGCCCCGGCCCCGATCAGCTCATAAAAGATCAACCCAAGTATCTCCACGCCAACGATGATCAGCACAATCTGCCTGATCCGGATGCTGACGGGAAAGAACAGCAGATTCATCTCCAAATGGGGGTGAATGCCGGCCAGCACGACCAGGAGTGCAAATACGCCGGCACCTGCGCCGATGTGGCCCCCTTCATGCCCCCAGTGCACGGCGGCCCAGCCAAGACCACCAAGCAGGACTGCAGCGGTAAAAACCGCCAAAAACCGCTTTGGCCCCAGCACCGGTTCGAGTTCACGGCCCACAAAGACGAGGCCGAGGATGGTAAAGAGGATGTGGAAGGGATTGCTCGTGCTGTGGAGCAAACTGTGGGTCAGCAGGGTCCAGAGGTGCCCGTGTTGCAGGCTGGAAATCGTGAGAACCAACTGATTGATCAGGACCGCGCCGGAGCCAAACCACGGCGACAGGATGACCAACTGCAGCACGAACGCCGCGACGAGTGTGGCCACGAGCCAGATCAAGGCCGAGGTGGACCGGCGGGGGTAATCGTGGCGCATATAATCCCGATCGGATGACATCTGCGGGGACGGTATGCCCGACATCCCGTAACACAAGCCCATCGAACTGTCGCGCTGCCCCCCGGCTGCCTGCCCATGCATCGTCTTGACAGGGTATTAAATCCCTCTTGATTGACACGTCTCATGGCCAACAAAGCAGAAAAGTGGAAGGACAACGCAGCGGGCAAGTTTTACGTCGATCAGCAATGCATCGATTGTGACCTTTGCCGGGAAACCGCCCCGGCTTTTTTCAAACGCCATGAGGAAGGTGGATACTCCTTCGTCCACAACCAGCCGACGACCGAAGAGGATGCGGCGCTGTGCATGGAGGCCCTCGAAGGCTGCCCGGTGGAAGCCATTGGCAACGACGGGGAATAAGCCACCACCGCAATCCCTGACAAAGCCGCGCTACCGCGGCTTTCTTTTCCCCTTTCAGGTTAAGCGACCTGTAATACTGTTTTAACCCAATGGCGAATTCCCGAGTATTTCCCCGCGTGCTGGGCTGTGGCTTTGGCTTGATCATGACCCTCCTTGGCTCACTCCCGGCCCAAGAGGTTCATGTGCTGCCCACCGTATCGGTCTATTCCGTGCAGGTAGCCAACCAGACGCCCGTGGCGACATTTCCCATGCCCGTGTCCGGGCTTCAATTCGAGCCGCGCGTTGACGTCCAGGCGCGCAACTTGGCGGAAGGCCAGGCCGACGTGGCGATCCGCGGCGGCGTCTTTGAGAACACCGGGTTCAAGTTCGGCGCCATGTCCATCTATGATCCGCAAACCGGGCACTACCTGGCGGAATTGCCCATCGCTCCGGCGATGCTGACATCGCCCCGGGTGCTGACCGGCGCGGATAATGCCGCCGAAAGTTTCAATGCCGCCGTGGGCACGGTCGCCTACGGCTGGAGGCCGATCACGCGGCAGGGCGAACTGTCCATCGCGGTGGGCGACTACGCGACCAATCGCCAGGGTTTTTATCAGGGGGTGGTGCTCCCCTCCGCCCCGGGGGGCAGGGCGGTGGCGGCGGATATCGACCTCGCCCGTTCCGAGTCGGACGGCTCGGTGCCGTTTGGCGACCATCACTTCGAGCGTGCCTCGGGCCGCCTCCAATTTCAGGCGGAGCACAGCCAGACGGATTTCTTCGCCGGCTGGCAGAAAAAATTCTTCGGCTGGCCGAACCTCTACACGCCCTTTGGCTTCAACGAAACCGAGAGTCTCCGGACCGAACTGTATGCGTTCAATCACCGGGCGTCATCCTCTCCCGGCAACTTCTGGCAGGTGGGCGCGTACTATCGGCGCAACTACGATGACTATGAGTTCAACCGGGCTGTGCCCGGCCTGTTCAATCCCTACCAGCACACCACGCACGTCCGCTCCCTCGCCCTCGACGGACGGCAGGAGTCGGGCGACTGGGCCTTCGCCTACAGCGCGCAATACATGCGCGACAACCTGCAATCAACGGCCCTCACCTTTGGCCGCTTCCACAGCCGTGATTACCTGAAGCTGGCGTTCATCCCGCAATACACGACTGAAACGGCGGGCGGTTCCCTCACGCTGCGCGCGGGCCTGTCCCATGAAGACACCAACCGGGATGCCTCGGCAGTCTCGCCGGTGGTGGAGATTGCCCTGCTGCGCCCGACGGGTCTCCGTCTTTATGCGCAGTATGCCGAAAGCACCCAGGTGCCCACCTACACCGCGCTGAATTCAAACGCGGCGGCGGGGTTGTTCCGCGGGAATCCGAATCTGGGTCGCGAAACCAGCCGGAATCTCGAGGCGGGGCTCGATTTCAAGCAGGACGCCTGGACGGTTCAGGCGGCGGTTTTTCATCGCTGGGACGACGAGCTGGTGGATTGGACCTACCGCACCGGCCAGTCCTTCCGTGCGGCCAACCCCGTGGACATCGGCACCACCGGATTTGAGATGGTCGCCGTCATGAAATCCCCCCGCTGTGACCTGATTTTGGGCTACACGTTTCTGGACAAGGATGCCGATTACGGCTCGGCGGCCATTGATGCCAGTTTCTACGCGCTCAACTTCGCCAAACACCGGCTGACCGCGGCGGTGGTGGTGCGTCCCGGCGTCGGTTTTGAGCTGCGCCTGGACAACGAGTATCGCATTCAGGAAAAAAATTCCCTGCGGACCATCGGCGGCAATGAAGCGCTCCTGTCGGCGCTCGGGCTCTATTACATGCCGGCGGCAGTCCCGGGTCTGGAACTCTCGATCCGGGTCGACAACGCCTGGGACAGTGACTTTCAGGAAGT
>Ga0255338_1003510_pt1 | contig 18635 bp, 19 predicted proteins | sample MeOH1_35cm_T4_19_FD_203715 | JGI IMG/M metagenome (GOLD analysis project Ga0255338, IMG submission 203715) | Sandy soil microbial communities from University of British Columbia, Vancouver, Canada - MeOH1_35cm_T4_195 | ecosystem: Engineered > Artificial ecosystem > Sand microcosm > Unclassified ...
CTCGTCTCTATCACCCAGGAGCTCGGCGACGATCCCGGGCAGGTGATGATGCGGCAGGTCATCGCGCTTTTCGACGAGTACCAGAGCCGCGAGAACGCCAAGCACGTGCTCCGCGCCATGAAGGAGAATGCGCGCCAGGGCTTCTACAACGGCGCGCCCGTCCCGCTCGGCTACCGCACCGTCGAGGTGGAAAAGCGCGGCGCAAGGGTCAAGAAGCAGCTCGAGATCGACCCCGTCGAAGCGGAGCTCGTGAGATTGATCTTCCGCCTCTACATCCGCGGCGACGGCACCTCGGGGCCGCTCGGCGTCAAGGCGATCGTCACCCGCCTCAACGCCGAGGGCCACCGCACCAAGCGCGGCGCCCGTTTCGGCGTCGGCACGATGCACGGGATCCTGACGAACTCCGTCTACGCCGGCGCGTGGCTCTTCAACCGCCGCGACTCCCGGACCCTGCGCGAGAAGCCGGTGACAGAGCACATTTCGGTGCCGGTCCCGCCGATCATCGACAAGCCGGAGTTCGAGGCGGTGCAGGCCATGCTGAAGAGCCGCGATCCGCGCGCGACGCCGCCGCGCGTCGTCACCGGACCGGTCTTCCTCACGGGCCTCGCCACCTGCGCCACCTGCGGGGGCGCAATGACGCTCCGGACCGGCACGTCCAAATCCGGCACGGTCCACCGCTACTACGCCTGCTCCACCGCGATGCGGCAGGGCAAGACCGGCTGCCGCGGACGCTCGGTTCCGATGGACCGGCTCGACGACCTCGTCGTCGACCACCTCTCCCACCGCCTCTTCACCACCGAGCGGCTGTCCTCGCTCCTCGCCTCCGTCGCCGCGCTGCGGGCGGAACGGACGGCCGAGGTCGACGGGCGGGCCGCCCGCCTCACCCGCGAGGTCGTCGACGCAGAGGAGAAGCTGAAGCGGCTCTACAAGATGGTGGAGGAGGGCTTCGCCGAGCTCGACGATATCCTGCGCGGCCGCCTGGCGAGCCTGAAGCTCGACCGCGACCGGGCGACGGCGGCGCTCGAACGCCTCCGCGCGCAGGCCGCGCCCGCCGGCACGATCCCGCCCGATGTTGTCGAGCGCTTCGGGCGAATGATGCGGGAGACCATCGCCACTGGCGACACGCCGTTCCGGAAGGCCTGGCTGCGCGCGGTGATCGACCGCATCGAGGTCGGCGACGACGCCATCCGCATCGTCGGCGACAAGGCGACCCTCGAGCAGGTCATCGCCGCAGGCGACGCAACCACGCTCGGTGTTCGCAGTTCTGTACGGAAGTGGCGCGCCCGGAACGATTCGAACTATCTCGAAGTCGTGAGAATTTCAGAGTGAATATGTCCGCTTTCGGGCGCCGCCGCTTTCAGCCTGAATGACCGAAACGGAGGCGCAAAGCGGCCTTTCGAAAGGGCGTGTCGGGGAGGCCGCTTTGGGCCCCCATCGGACGTGCCTACGGCTCGCCGGCGTCGGCGGCATCCTCCGCGTCGTCGTCGCCGCGGCCGAGCGGCATCAGATGGCCGGCGAGCAGCCGCTCCTTGCCGAGCAGCCCGGCCTCCTCGAGCGCCGCGACGTCGGGCAGGTCGCGCAGCGAGCCGAAGCCGAAGTGGGCGAGGAACGCCGTGGTCGTGACGTAGGTGTAGGGCGCGCCGGGCTCGGGGCTGCGCGGCCCGGCGGCGACGAAGCCGAGGGCGCGCAGGTCGCCGATGGTGTCGCGGCCGACCGCCTTTCCAAGAATCTCGCCGAGGCCGGCGCGGGTGATCGGCTGGAAATAGGCGATCGCCGTCAGCACCAGCGTTTCCGCCGGCGACAACGGCTTCTCGAGACCGCCACCGAAGGCGGCGCGGATCGCCGCCGCGAAGGACGGCCGCGTCCGGTGCTGCCAGCCGCCGGCGACGGCGACGAGCTCATAGGGCCGGCCGCGCAGCTCGGTGCGGATGTCGTCGATCAGAAGCTCGAGGTTGCAGTCGCGGCCGACCAGCCGGGCGAGCACGTCGCGCCAGACCGGCGTCGGCGCGGCAAAAATCACCGCCTCGACGCGGCCCATCCACTCGCGCCAGCGCGCCTCGGGCGGCAGGTCGGCAAGCTCGGTGTCCAGGGGCTCGGCGGATCGGCGCGCCATCACCTAGAGCCCGTAGAGCCGGAAGGTGGCGCGGCCGGTGAGCTCGCGCACGCCGCCGAGCGCGACGAGGCGATCGAACAGCCGCCGCTGCGCTCGATCGCTGCCCGGGCCGCCGGCTGTCGCGCCGAGCGCATCCTCCTCGAGCAGGCGCGCGACGATCGCGTCCGCGTGCCGGCCGCGCAGTTTCGGCGCCACGGCAAGGAGCCGCGCGGCGCGGCGGCCGAGGTCGGCATGGAGGTCGGCGGCGGTGATTGCCGCCCGGGCATAGGCGCGGTAACAGGCGATCGCCCACGCCTCGCCCGACCCGCCGGCGACGGCGACCGCGCCGCCGAGCCTGAGGTCGGCGCGGCCGACGTGGGCGGCGAGCAGCGGCACCGGCGCCGGCCAGCCGAGCCGCTCGGCCAGCACGGCGTCGGCAAGCCACAGCGCCAGCGGCCGGCTGTCGGGTCTGAGCCGCAGGCTTTCGGCCGCCACCCCGGCCGCCGCGGCGACCGGCCCCTCCCCTTCCCGGCGGGAGCTGGCGAACGCCACCACCGCCTCGAGCGCCGGGTCGGCGCCGAGCTCGAGCAGCGCCGGCAGCCGGCGCCAGTCGCACGCCGCCGGCGTGGCGAGGGCGCGCCACGCGGCGAGCAGCCGGCCGGCAGGGCCGGGATCGTCGCCCGGCCGGCGCAGATACCAGTGGTCGCGCAGCGTCTCCGCGTCCTCGGTGCGGCCGGCGAGCTTGGCCAGCCCCGCCGCCGCGGCGAGCGCCAGGCGCTGGCGCCAGAGGGTGCCGACCGGATGGGGATCGCGGGCGATCGGATGCAGCACGGCCAGCCCCGCACCGGCAAGGAACGCCGTCTCCTCAAGGGTTTGTCCGGCCGCCGGCGACCGGGCCCAGGCCGGTGGCGGGCAGCCGGCGGCGGATGGCTCGGGCTGGGTGCGGGGGCGGCTGACCATGTCGCACGGTAGCCGAGAACGGCGCTTTCGGCCATCGGAATGCGCTCTAAGCGCCGCGGGTGTCGGCGGCCAAAGAGGTCCGATAAGATTGCATTATCGGACATACATTCGATCCGCGCAGCGCATGCACCTGTCGCTCGGCCGAGATGGCTGGAATCGCCCGGAACCCGTCGTTTTTCGCCTCCCCTCTTCCCGGATGGGTGGATTCCTCGCCCTAATTGAGCGGACCACTCCGCATCCCCACCCGGCCGCACAAGCACCGTCGCCGGTGGCGGCAGAGGACAGCACCACTGCGAAGGCCGTACGAAGAGCACTGCCCCGGCGCGTGCACTTGCCGCCGCCGCATGCTACTCAGGTAGAATATCGCCAATCAGCAACCTTGGAGCCACAAATGCCCCTGAGCATCAAAGATCCCGAAACGGAGCAGCTCGCCCGCCGGCTCGCCGAGCGGACGGGCGAATCGATCACACTTGCAACCAAGCGAGCCCTGCAGGAGCGTCTTCGCCGCGTCGGATCCGACGCGCGTAAGGTCGCCCTCATCGAGGATCTCAAGGCAATTCAGCGGCGCTGGAACGCCCTTCCGGTCCTCGACCGCCGCTCCCCCGAAGAGATCCTCGGCTACGACGAAAACGGCATTCCCTCCTGATGGTCATCGACACATCCGCCATCGCCGCGATCGCCTTCAACGAACCGGAGGCGGATAGCTTTCACGCGCGCATCGCTGACGATCCCGTCCGCCTCATCTCCGCGGCCACCGTCCTCGAGGCCGCGATGGTCATCGAGACACGCCTCGGCGAAGCCGGCGGCGCGGAGCTCGATCTCTGGCTGCACAAGGCCGACGTCGAGATCGTAGCGGTGACCGCCGAGCACGCCGACCAGGCACGCCGGGCCTGGCGACGCTATGGCAAGGGCCGCCACCCGGCGGGCCTCAACTTCGGCGACTGCTTTTCCTATGCCCTCGCCACCCTCACCGGCGAGCCGCTGCTCTACAAGGGGAACGACTTTTCGCATACCGACGTCCGCAGCGCTTGAGCGCGGCCATCGCCTCCGACGGCCCGACTGTCATGATGACAGCGCCGTTCCGTATGGATATCAGCGTCCATACCGTCAGGCCCTCGAGGCCAATCTCCCCGGAAGACGCCGCCGCCGTTTCCTGACGACGTGGGGCGATCTTCGCTTCAATCCTGCCGACGTGTGAATCGACGATTGCTCAGGCGCGGTCTCGACAGGCATCGTCGGCATCGAGCGCAGCCGACACCGTTGGCTGCCGTATTCGGCGCGGCAACCGGCAACCATGCCCGCAAGCAACGAGCCCTGGGGTAAGCTCGAGCACGATGCCAGCGGGCGCGTCGTCGCCGAGCAAGCCCTTCGCCGCCATTGCCGAGACGTCGCCGCCGTCTTCGACGGTCTGTGCCGCTTGCCGGGGATCGGTGGGAGGCTCGCCCGTCTCGCTGGGCGAGGCGCCCTCGACGAGGTGACGCTCGCGAGGTTCGGCTGGCTCGTCCACCTGCACGACTGCGGCAAGGTCAATGCGGGCTTCCAGGCGCGACGCGACGTGCGCCGGCCCCCGGTCGGCCACATCAAGCCGCTCGCCGTTCTCTTCGGCGACAAGGCCGATCGCGCCCTCGCCGGCGAAGCCCTCGCCGCGCTCGGCGCGGAGCGGCTGGCGTCCTGGGGCGCGGGCGTGGACGCCCTGTTCGATGCCGTCCTGTCCCACCATGGTCGTCCGTGGCCGCGCGACGAGCCTTCGCGTTTTGACGTCGTCCACTGGAGGCCATCGGAGAACTACGACCCGATGGCAGAACTGCGCCGTCTGCGCGATGACGCCGACGCGATGTTTCCCGCCGCGTTTGCGGACCACGCGCCGTCGCTGCCGACACCGGCGCCTTTTGTCCACGCGATCGCCGGGCTCGCTCAACTCGCCGACTGGATCGCCTCGTCCGAGTGGAGGGATCGCCTGCAGGACCGCGACCGCGCCGCCTGGAGCGCGGCCCTGCTGCGGCGCATCGGCCTCGACCCCGGCTTGTTGCGCGGTCGCCTCCGCGCCGGCGAACACGTGCGCCTCGAAGCGGCCTTCGGCTTTCCGCCGAGGCCGGCGCAGGCGCTGGCCGCATCGGTGCCCGGCGCCCTGTGCATCCTCGAGGCGGAGACAGGCTCCGGCAAGACGGAGGCGGCGCTGTGGCGCTTCGTCGAGTTGTTCCGGGCGGGTGCCGTCGATGGGCTGTTCTTCGCCCTGCCGACGCGCACGGCGGCGGCGCAGCTGCACCGTCGCGTCGAAGCGATGGTCGCCAGGCCCTGGCCCGCAAAGGCTCCTCCGGTCGTGCTCGCGGTTCCCGGCTATCTCGACGATGCGGAGCCAGGCGGGCTGCCGCTCGCGGACGATCCGCTCGACGCCGCCGCCGGCGAGGGCACAGCTCCGACGGTTCCCGTCTGGGCGTCGGAGCACCCGAAGCGCTACTTCGTGGCGACGATCTCGGTCGGCACCGTCGATCAGGCGCTGCTCGCGGGATTGCGGGTCAAGCACGCCCACCTGCGCGGGGCGGCGCTCCTGCGCCACCTCGTCGTCGTCGACGAGGTGCACGGCTCGGACCGATACATGCGCGGCATTCTCGAACGGCTCCTCGAGCATCACCTCTCGGCCGGCGGCCACGCCCTCCTTCTGTCGGCAACGCTCGGTGCCGAGACGCGGCTGCGGCTCGCCGGCTGCGGACGATCGGGCGACGGCGCCGTGACCGAGATCGACCTCGCCGAAGCGATCGCCACGCCCTATCCGCTGCTGACGACCGTCTCCGCGGAGAATGTCGGCGAGGTCGAGATCGCGGCCGACGGCCGATCGAAGGCCGTGGCCGTCGAGACGCGGAATCTTCTCGACGATCCCGCGACCGTCGCCGCCGAGACGCTCGCGGCTGCGCGCGCCGGGGCGAAGGTGCTGGTCGTCCGCAACACCGTCGCCGGCGCCCTCGCGGTGCAGTCGGCGCTCGAGGAGATCGCCGGCCCCGACGCGCCGGAATTGTTCCGTGTCGCCGGCGTCGCGACGCTGCATCACGGCCGCTTCGCCCGCGAGGACCGCCGCCTGCTCGACGCAGCCGTGGAGGCGGCGCTCGGCAAGGCCCGGCCGTCGGGTGGCTGCGTCGTCGTCGGCACGCAGACGCTGGAGATGAGCCTCGACATCGATGCCGACGTCCTGATCACCGACCTCTGTCCGGTCGACGTCCTGCTGCAGCGGCTCGGCCGCCTCCACCGCCATGCCTGCGAGCCCGACGGCCGCCCACGCCGTCGCGCCGCCGGCTTCGACGAGCCGCGCGCCATCGTGCTGACGCCCGCCGGCGGGCTCGCTCCATTCCTCGCGGCGCGGCGGCCGGGCCGACTGCCACAGCACGGCCTCGGCTTCTCCATGCGGGACGGGACCGTTGTCGGCGTCTACGCGGACATCGCCGTCCTGGAGGCGACGCGGCGCCTGGTCGTGGCGGAGCCCCTGTGGCGGATTCCCGAGATGAACCGCGAGCTCGTCGAGCGAGGCCTGCACTCGCAGGCGATCGATGCGCTGATCGATGGGCTGCCGGACGCCGACAGGTCGGCATGGCGAGATCACCGGACGACGGTCGAAGGCCGCGACTTCGCCTTCGGCGCCGCCGCGGCCGCGAGCGTGCTGCGGCGGGACCTCGGGTTCATGGACCCCGCCAATCGCCTCGATGCCGACGAGCGGATCCGGACGCGCCTCGGCGAGGACTCCCTCATGATCGACCTGCCCGAGGGGACCACGGGGCCGTTCGGCCGGCCGATCCGCCGGCTGTCGCTGCCGGGCTGGATGGCGACGATGCTGCTGCGGGCGCCTTCCACGCTCACCGTGCAGAGCCCGTGGTCGGAGTGGTCGACGCATCTGAGCTATGACCGATGGGGCCTGCGGCTCTCGCGCTGACCGCAGCTCCTCCTTGCACCAAAGGCAGAGACCTGCTACTTAAGCGCGAAGCTTAAGTATTGTTTTTATCGTTGAATGCACTGACCGCGTACACGACATGTACGGCCTCGTCGAGGCGTCGGAAGGTGGTGGCCCTTATTGCCTTTACCGCTGATTGCGGACGCGATCGGCTGCCCCGCCAGCGCGGGGAACGCCGGCGGAGGTGCCGATGGACCTTCTGCACGATGCGCTTCTGAGCGTGACGCCTCCGTCGGGGCGCCCGGCGGGGCGCATGACCCTCCCCGGCCTCCTCGCGGCGCTGGTGCGCGAGGAGGTGGGCGACTTCCCGGCGTTGCGGCCACACCAGCGTCACGTGTGGCACGCCTTCCTCGTCCAGATCGGCGCCCTCGGCACGCTCGACCGTGCGGCCGAAGATCTGCCGGTCGAGGAGGACGCCTAGCGCGATCTCCTGCTGGGGCTGACGCCGGACGATCCAGACGGCGCGGCGTGGCGGCTCGTCTCGCCGCCGTCGCGGCCGGCGCTGCTTCAGCCGCCGATCCCCGGCAGTGACCTGTCGGGCTTCAAGGCGATCGAGACGCCGGATGCTCTCGACATACTGGTGACGGCGAAGAACCACGACGTGAAGTCTGGCGGGATGCGGCGCGCCGAGCCCGAGCACTGGATCTACGCGCTCGTCAGCCTGCAGACCCAGGAGGGCTTTCTCGGCGCCGGGAACTACGGCGTGTCGCGCATGAATGGCGGCTTCGCCAGTCGGCCGGGGCTCGGCATCGATCCGGGGCGGGGGCCTGGCGCGCGCTTCGTCCGCGACGTCCGCCGACTTGTCGCCGCCCGCGACGACATCGTCCGCCACTATGGCTACCGCAGCCGCGGCGGTCTCGCGCTCCTCTGGCTCGAGCCATGGGACGGCACGAGCTCGCTTCCCTCGGCCCGGCTCGACCCGTTCTATGTCGAGATCTGCCGCCGGGTGAGGCTCGTCGCCGGCGGTGACGGCCGGCTCGCGGCGCTCGCCGCCGGCTCGAAGGCGGCGCGCGTCGAGGCCAAGCTGCTCAAGGGTGACACCGGCGACCCGTGGACGCCGTGCGTTCCCGACAAGGAGGGCTACAAGGCCCTCACCCTCTACGCCGGCGGCTTCTCCTACCGGCGGCTCGTGCCGCTGCTGTTCCCGCACTCCGGCGACGCAGACGCGGCACGCTAGGCGCTGCTGCAGGTGCCGATGGCCGACGATCCGGCGACCGGGCTCGCCGTGCTCGCCCGCGCCCTCGTCCGCGGCCAGGGCAAGACCGAGGGCTTCTTCGAGCGGCGCATCCCGATCTCGATGACGATGCGCCGCGCCTTCGGCCGGACCGAGGCGAGGGACGCCGTCGCCGCCTGCGCCAACGATCGTATGCGCCAGTCGGGCGACTTCGCCCGCCGCGTCCTCTTCCCGGCGGCGCTCGCCGCCTTTACCGGTGCGCCGCGCACCGATGCCGGCGAGCGCGCCCGCGACGACGACGCCAACAAGAGCCGCGCCGGGCGAATGCGCGATCCGTTCGATCGGCGGGTCGACGATACGTTCTTCGCCGCTCTCGACGAGGAAGTCGAGGAGTTCGGCGATCCACCGGCGGCCGCGCGCGCGAGGGCGAAATGGCTCCTCGGCCTCGGTCGCATCGGCCGCGATCTCGTCGACCGGGCACTCGAGGCCGCCCCCGGCTCCTCTGTCCGTCGCTGGCGCACGCGGGTGCGCGCGCACGACGTGTTCACGAGCCGCTTCGAGCGGTTCCTGAAGGACGAGGCCGATCCGGACGCGCTCGCATCGGTCCGGTCGCGCGCCGACGGGGCGGCGGGATCGTCCGACGGGGAGGCTGCCGCAGCCGGCGGCGAGGAGGAGGCATGACCGACACGGCCGGGATGGCGGCGGCGCCGCCGCCGCCGAGCGCGCCATCCGACATCGGCTTGGCGATCGCCGGCATCGCGCGCCAGATCCGCAGGGAGGACTTCGGCACCGGGCCGCTCGCCAGCGTGCGGCGCAACGCGCCGGGCGCGGTCCTCGGCCAGCCGGCGTTCCACCGGCTCACGGCGGATCTGCCGGAAGAATGGCTTCGCGGCGACGCGCCGGTGCGCTGGGCGACGCTCGTGCACGCGATGGCGATCGGCGCGTCGCTCGGCGAGACGCCGCCGGAGAAGCCCGCCGGCTAAGCCTTCGCCGAGGCCCGGCTGTCCGCGGCGCGCTTCTCGAGGCTGATGGCCGCCGAGGGCGAGGGATTCCGGGACCAGGTCGTGCTCGTCGCGCGCCACCTGCACGCCAAGGCGATCGGCTTCGACTGGCGAAGGATCGGCGAACTGCTGCTCGTCGAAGGATGGAACGAGGCGCGCGCCGACACCCTGCGGTTCGCCCTCGCCCGCTCCTACTACGGCGCCATGGCGCGGCTCGATCGCGCCCAGACGAGCGCCTGAATCTCCGGAGGGCGCCCATGCCGACGCCACGCTTCCTGCAGATCCACAGCCTCGTCTCCTATCCGGCGGTGCTGCTCAACCGTGACGATTCCGGCCTCGCCAAGCGGATCAGCTACGGCGGCAAGGTCCGCACTCGCATCTCCTCGCAATGCCTGAAGCGCCATTGGCGGACGGCCGAGGACGAGTGGAGTCTCGCCGGCACCGGCTTCGAGCTGTCGGTCCGCACCCGCGAGGTGTTCGAGTTCGAGATCGGCCCGAAGGTCACGGCCGCGCTGCCCGAGGTCACCCCGGCCGTGGTCGACGCCGTCGGCGCCGCGCTGTCGCGGGCGCTCTACGGCGAAAAGGCGGACGACGTCCGCAAACGCCAGGCACTGCTGCTCGGTTGGCCGGAAGTGCGCCATCTGACCGAGGTTGCGATCGAGCTCACCCGCGGGGCGACTGACGAGGCGTCGGCGAAGGTCGCGGCGGAGGCGTACTTCAAGAACCGGGACGTCAAGGCGAACCTTTCGGCGATCCGCGACATCGCCGGCTCGCTGGCGAGCGGCCTGGAGGCCGCACTGTTCGGCCGCATGGTGACGTCCGACCCCGCCGCCAACACCGACGCGGCGATCCATGTCGCGCATGCCTTCACGGTGCACGCCGAGGAAACGGAAACCGATTATTTCACGGTCGTCGACGACCTCAAGGCCCGCGACGAGAACGAGGATTCGGGTTCGGCCGGCATCTTCGACACCGAGCTCACCTCCGGCCTGTTCTACGGCTACGTCGTCGTCGACGTCCCGCTTCTCGTCTCCAACCTGACCGGTCGCGCGCCCGACGTCTGGAATGCCGCGGACACGGAGCGCGCAATCGCCGCCAAGGTGGTCGAGCATCTTCTCCATCTCGTCGCCACGGTCTCGCCCGGCGCGAAGAAGGGATCGACGGCGCCTTATGCCTTCGCGCGCACCGTGCTCGTCGAGGCTGGCCCGCGGCAGCCACGCTCGCTCGCCTCCGCTTTCGAGAAGCCGCTGCGGGCAACGGCGGAAGCCGGCATCGGCGAAGCAGCCGACGCGGCGCTGTTCGAAACCCTTCGGAAGTTCGATGCCGCCTACGGAATGCGCGAGGCGCGGCGCCATCTGGCGGTGGACCCGGCGGCTCGGGACGGCTTGGACGCACCGCTGCCGCTCGACGCGCTCGCCGCGTGGACGGCCGGGGCCGTCGCCGCGGCGGAGGCTTGAGCGCGATGGCCCGCCATCTCGTGCTGCGGCTCGAGGCGCCGCTCGCGGCGTTCGGCGACGTTATGGTCGACGCCATCGGACCGGTCCGCGACACGCCGGCCGCGTCGACGTTGACCGGCCTCATCGCCAATGCCCTCGGCTGGCGCCGCGAGGAGGGGGAACGCCACGCCCGCCTGCAGGACCGCCTCGTCTTTGCCGCACGCCTCGATCGCCGTGCCGAGCGCTTCACCGAGTTCCAGACCGCGCAGCTCGGTGCCGCCGACCGCGGCTGGACGACCCGTGGACGGCCGGAAGGTCGCGCCGGCGGCGCCGGCACCTATGCCGGCCCGCACATCCGCTACCGGGAGCACGACGCCGACGTCTCGATCGCCGTCGTGCTGCGGCTCGATCCGGCCGACGAAGCGCCGGACGCCGCGACGCTCGCCGCGGCGCTCGACGAGCCGGCCAGGCCGCTCTTCCTCGGCCGCAAGCCGTGCCTGCCGGCGAAGCCGATCTTCGCCGGCTTCGTCGACGCGGACGATCTCCTCGCCGCCCTGAAGCAGGTGCCGCTCTCCCCGTCGCGCCGTCCGGGCGACGTGGACGTGATGATCTACCTGCCGGCCGGCGAGCCCTGCCCGCCGTCGTTCCGCAGCATCCACGTCTGCGACCGGCGCGACTTCGTCGCCGGCGTTCACGCCGGCGACGTCGTGCTCCGTGCCGGCAGCCTGCCGCGCGGCGAGTTTCCGACCATGCCGGAGGCGACGGCATGAGCCTCCACATGCTCTCGTTCCGGCCGGACTTTGCGCGGCTCGCACGCCTCGCGGTGCGGGAGAAATTGCTGCCGCCCGGCGGCGACCCCGGCTATGCGGTCCACGCCGTCCTCGCCGCCAGCTTCGGCGAGCTGGCGCCGAAGCCCTTCCTGCTGCTCGCGCCGGGAGAAACGGGTGGCGGGCCCGCCGGCCGGCTGATCGCCTATTCCGCCGCATCGCTGGAAACCCTGCGCGCGCGGGCGGAAGAGTTCGCCGACCCGGCGTTCTCGGCGGTGCTGCAACTGCCCGAGGCCGAGGCGAAGCCGATGCCGGAGCGTTTCGCGGCCGGCCGGCGTCTTGGTTTCCGGCTGCGGGTGCGGCCTGTCGTGCGGACCGGCCGGCCGCGAGATGCGGTTGCCGCTGGTGGCGATGTCGCCGAACGTACCGTGTCGCCGGAGTCGCGCGGCCGCGAGCGGGACGCGTTCCTCGCCGCCATCGAGGGCACGCCACCAGATGCCGGACCGACCCGGCCGGTCGTCTACGCCGAGTGGCTCGCCGGTCAGTTGGAGCGCGGCGGAGCGCGCCTCGCCTCGGCGGCCCTCGACGGCTTCGCCTTCGCCCGCCTGATGGTGCGCGACCGCAGCGCCGACGCGAGCCGCCGCCGGTTCGTCACCGGTCCGGATTGCCGCCTGTCCGGCACGCTGACGGTGGAAGACCCAGAAGCCTTCGCCGCCGGCCTCGCCCGCGGCATCGGCCGCTACCGGTCGTTCGGCTTCGGCATGCTGATCCTGACGCCGCCGTGAGGGCGCAATGCTCGTCGGTCGCCTCGGCCTTGAGACCGCACGCCTGCCGCACGCCGACCGGCACGGCCTCGTCCATCTCGACCGCGGCCACCTGACGGTCGTCGACGGCGCCCTGCGCTTCGCCTGCGCCGGCGGCGGCACCCTCGAGCGGGGAGAGTACACCATCCCGCACCAGGCGATCTCGCTCGTCCTGCTCGGACCGGGCTCGACGGTCAGCCACGATGCATTGCGCCTCCTCGCCCGCCACGGCGCCGGGCTCGCCGCGGTCGGCGACGACGGCGTCCGCCTTTACACGGCGCCGCCGCTGCTGCCGGACTTCTCGAACCTCGCGCGGCGCCAGACCGAGCTCTGGGCCGACGAGCGCCGCGGCCGTCTCGACGTGGCGCGGCGAATGTACGCGTGGCGGCTCGGCGAGGTGCTGCCGCACCGCGACATCGCCGTCCTGCGCGGCATCGAAGGCGCGCGCGTCAAGGTGCTCTACGCGAGCCTCGCCGAGCGCCACGGCATCGTCTGGAAGGGCCGGCGCTACGACCGCTCTGACCCGATGGCGGCGGATCCGGCGAACCAAGCCATCAACCATGCGGCGAGCGCCGTCGAGGCAGCCGCGGCGATCGCCGTCACGGCGACGGCGACGATCCCCCAGCTCGGCTTCATCCACGAGGATTCCGGGCAGAGCTTCGTCCTCGACGTCGCCGACCTGTTCCGCGACGGTGTCACCGTTCCGTGCGCCTTCAAGGCTGTCGCCGTCGCCCGCAAGCGGCCGGGCGACGCCACTGGAGCGCATCGTACGCCGCCTGACCGGCGAGACGCTCAGGCGCGAGGGCGTCATCGCCGCGATGATCGACAGGATCAAGGAGCTGTTCCAGCCGGCCGACCGGGCGCCGCCACCGGGACCGGCGCGCAAGTACCTGCCGCCGGGACGGGCCGCTCGGGCCCCGCCCGGCGACGCGATGGGCGCGGCCAGCGCCGACGGGCCGGCCGCGGAAGATCACGGCGCCGACGACTCACCGCTCGACGAGGAGGGCCCGGGCCATGCCGATGACGGTTATCGTGACGCGTGACGTCGCCGATCGCTACCGCGGCTTCCTCGCCTCGGTGATGCCGGAGGTCGCCCCCGGCGTCTATGCCGCGCCGGAACTCTCGAAGGCCGTCCGCGAACGCATCTCGACGGTGCTCGGCGACTGGTGGGCGAGCCTTCCGGGCGGCTCGATCGTCATGACCTGGCGCGACGGCGGCGCGTCGAGCGGTCTCGGGCTCGAGGTGCTCGGTCTGCCGCCCGTCGAGCTCGCCGACCTCGACGGTCTCCTCGTCGTGCGCCGCGCCATGCCGGTGCCTGCCGCGGACACATGAGCGACACCCCGCCTCCGGCAGCGACGACGCCATGCGGCGCCACGCTGCGTTCTTTGACATCGTCAGCGATTTCAGCATTCTGACGCTAAGAGGCTCCCCCGCCCACGCGGGGATGGACCCTAGCGCCCAGGCTTCATTTTCAGGGCCGCAAGCCGCATCTGCCGAGCGGCCTGCGTGTCGGCCAACCGGCAGGCGCCAACTCCCGGTTCCGACCCGCCGCATCATTGTCGACGCGTATCTCTGAAATATCCCCCGCCCGATACTATCGGCACTGACCGAAGACTAACCTTCCGCTGGCCCGAACGTGCAGGAAGACGAGCACGTCCTGGCGGACCGGGAGGCGATGTCGATGGGTGGAGTGGACCGCCGCGCGTTCTTGAAGCAGTCGGCGCAGTTCGTAGGCGCGGCCACGATCTTGGCGATGGAGGGTTCGGTGCCGGCGGCAGCGCGCAGCAAATTGACCGATCTCACGGCGACCGAGGCGGTCGCCGCCATGACGCGGGGCGACATCACCACCGAAGCCTATACGCAGGCGCTCCTCGATCGTGCCGCGGCCCTTCCCCAGCTCAACGCCTTCCGCGTCCTCGACGGTGACCTCGTGCTCGAGGCGGCGCGGGACGCCGACCGCAAGCGTGCCGCTGGCGCAAGGCTCGGCAAGCTTCACGGACTGCCGATCCCCGTCAAGGACAGCGTCAACACCCGCGCCCTGCCGACATCCTACGGCACCGCCGCCCTGCGCGACTTCAGGCCGGCCAGCGACGCCGCCGTCGTGAAGGCGCTGCTCGCCGAAGGCGGCGCCGTCATGGGCAAGACCAACCTGCACGAATTGTCCTTCGGCTGGACCAGCAACAACGGGACCTTCGGCCCCGTGCGCAATCCCTATGACCTCAGCCGCATTCCTGGCGGAAGCAGCGGCGGATCGGCTGCCGCGGTGGCTGCCCGCATCGCCCCGCTCGCCGTCGCCGAGGACACCTGGGCCTCCATCCGGCTTCCGGCGGCCTGCTGCGGGCTGGTCGGGCTGCGGCCGACCTACGGCCGCTATCCGGACGAGGGCATCATGCCCCTGACGACCATGTTCGATCAGGTCGGGCCGATCGCCCGGACGGTCGCGGACCTCGCGCTGTTCGACGCCGCAGTGACGGGCGAGGCGCGCCCGATCGATCCGCTGCCGCTGAAGGGCGTCCGGATCGGCGTCCCGCGCCGCTTCTTCTGGGAGGGGCTCGACGCGGAGGTGGAGCGCCTCGCCACCGAGGCGCTCCGCAAGCTCGCCAATGCCGGGGCTGTGGTGGTCGAAGCGCCGCTGCCGGAGATCGTCGCCCGCCCGCCCGACGTGGCCGCGACCATCATCTCCTTCGAGGCGCAGGCAAGCATCGCGAGCTTCCTCGCGGAGCATCGGGCGGGCGTCTCGTTCGATGCCATGTTCGCGGCCGTCAGCGACAATGTGAAAACCCTGTTCAAGGCTCTCGCCCTCCCGCCGAACCGGCCCTCCCGCGAGCAATATGAGAGCGCGCTCGCGCAGCGTGCCGCCATGAAGGCGGAGGTGAGGACCTATCTCGAGCGCAACGGGATCGCGGCGCTGCTGTTCCCCGCCACCATGGTCCCGCCCCCGCCGATCGGTGCGGAGGACGAGGTGACGATCGGCGGGGCGCGCGTGCCACTCGCGGTCGCGGTGGCGCGGAACATGGCGCTGGGCAGCTGCACGGGTTTTCCCAGCCTGGTCCTGCCGGCGGGGTTGACAGGGGGCGGGTTGCCGGTGGGCCTCGAACTGCTCGGCACCGGGGGGAGCGATCGCACCCTGCTCGCGCTCGGCCTCGCTTTGGCGCCGGTGCTGGGCAGCGTGCCGCCGCCGAAGCTTTGATCCCGGAAGTGCCGTCGCGGCAGGTCGCCGGCGCCTGCAACGAACAAAGAAAAAGGAAGTACGTGGATGATGCGGAGAGATGCGCTCAAGACCATCGCCGCCGCGGGGGGGATGGCGCTCGCTGGAACGGACGGCGCCGTCGCGGCGGCGGCGGGGGCGCCCGGCGGCCGGACATTCGTGCTCGTGCACGGGGCATGGCACGGCGGCTGGTGCTGGCAGCGGGTGACGGACCGTCTCACGCGCGCGGGGCACAGGGTCTTCACCCCCACGCAGACCGGCCTCGGCGAGCGCAGGCATCTGATGTCCAGGGACATCACGCTCGATACCTTCACCCTCGACGTCGCCAATCTGATCGAAATGGAGGACCTTGGTGACGTGGTGCTGGTCGGCCACTCGTTCGGCGGCTGCGCGCTGAGCGGCGTGGCCGATCGGATGCCGGAGCGCATCCGCCGCCTCGTCTATCTCGATGCGATGATCGTGGAACCGGGACGCAAGCCGTTCGACGCGCTGCCGGCCGAGGGCGTCGCAGCGCGACTGAAGGCGGCGGAGGAATCGAGTGGTGGACTGAGCCTGCCGGCGCCCGCGGCGGCCGCGTTCGGCGTCGCCGACGCGACGGACGCGGCATGGCTGGAGCGCCATCTCACGCCCCAGCCGCTCAGCGCCTACACGAGCCCGCTCAACGTCCATGGGCCGATCGGCAACGGCCTTGCCGCGACCTACATCGGCTGCGTGGCGCCGGCCTATGCGGCGCTCAACAGCTCCCGCGACTGGGCCAGAAACCGCAAGGGGTTCGACTATGTCGAGCTCGACGCCTGCCACGACGCCATGGTGAGCGCACCGGACGCGCTCGCGGCACGCCTCCTCGACATCGCGGCGCACTGAGCCGCGGCGTCCAACAGACAAGACATCCAGGCAAGCCTTCAAGAACAAACCGTCAGAGAGGCTTCACCGGCGGGCACGCTTCGCCGGACGGCGGAACCGCGTTCCAGGGAGCGGACAGAAAATGGATGACGCGCAGACGATCCTTGCCTTCTCGAAGGTGCGCAAAAGCTTCGGCAGCGGCGCCGAGGCGCTTCCCATCGTGGGCGGCGTCACGTTCGACGTCGCACGCGGCGAGTTCATCACCCTGCTGGGCCCGTCCGGCTGCGGCAAGTCCACCCTGCTCAACATGAGTGCGGGCCTGATGCAGCCGACCTCCGGATCGGTCAGCTACGACGGCGCGCCCGTGCGGGGGATCAACCTCGACGTGGGGTACATGACGCAGGCAGACCACCTGCTGCCGTGGCGGACCATCGCCGGAAACATCGCGGTCCCGCTGGAGATCCAGGGCCTGCCCAAGGCGGAGCGCGCCGCGCGGATCGAGCAGCTGCTCACGCTGGTGGGTCTCGAGCGCTTCGGCGCGCACTATCCGAGCCAGGTCTCCGGCGGCATGCGCAAGCGCGCGGCGCTGGCCCGCCTGCTCGCCGCCGATCCTGCAACGCTGCTGATGGACGAACCGTTCAGCGCGCTCGATGCCCAGCTTCGGCTCACCATGCAGGGCGAGCTGCTGAGCCTGTGCGCCCGCTTCCGCAAGACGGTGCTGTTCGTCACCCACGATCTCGACGAGGCCATCACGCTCGCCGACCGCTGCGTCGTGCTCGGCGCGCGGCCGACGACGATCCGGCGCATCGTGCCCATCGACCTGCCGCGTCCGCGCGATCCCGTCCGCCTGCGCACCAATCCGCGCTACCACGCGCTGTACGCCGAATTGTGGGACCTCCTGGCGGAGCCTTCCACCACCGCGCCGCAGGCGCAGGACGCGCCGTCCGCGGCGAGCATGGCGGGAGCCTTCGCATGATGGTCGCGCTCTATCGCATCCTGTTCCTCGCGGCGTTCCTCGCGATCTGGGAAGCGGCCTCGAAAGCCTTCGACGCGGCCTTCTTCATCTCCCGCCCGTCGCTCGTAGCGGCGAGTTTCCTGAAGATGATCTCCAACGGCAGCTTCTTCTACAATCTCTCCATCACCGCGACCGAGGCGGCGTTGGGCTTTCTTTTCGGCGCCATCTTCGGCATCGTCGCCGGCCTGCTGCTCGGCCGGCTGAAGCTGCTGGCCGACATCCTCGACCCCTTCCTCATTACCTTCTACAGCCTGCCAAAGGTCGCGCTGGCGCCTCTGTTCATCCTGTGGTTCGGCATCGGGATCGACATGAAGGTGATCCTTGCAGCCGTCACCGTCTTCTTTCTCGTCTTCCTCAACACCTACACCGGCGTGCGCAGCGTGAGCCCCGAGCAGATCGCCATTCTCCGCCTGATGGGCGCGGGCGAGCGGGCGCTGATCTCCAAGGTCATCGTGCCGTCGGCGCTGACCTGGGTGTTCACGGGCCTGCGCCTGTCGGTGCCCTACGCCCTCATCGGCGCCATCGTTGGCGAGATCATCGCCGCCAACCGGGGCATCGGCTACATCCTCTCCGACGCGGCGGCGCAGTTCGATACGGCGGCCGTGTTCGCCGCGCTGATCGGCATCGTCGTCCTCAGCCTGATCTTCAACGGCATCGTCCGCCTCGCGGAAAGGGCCCTCATGCCCTGGAAGGCCGGAGAGGGCACCCGGGAAATATCCATCTGAAAGAACTCCGAAGGGGAGGATGCCATGCTCCACCGTCGCGCATTCACGAAGCTCGTCGCGATGATGCCGCTCGCCGCGCGGGCCTCCGGCGCCTGCGCCGAGGCGCCCGCGAGGCTCACCGTCGCCCAACCCAGCGAGGGCTTCCTCTACCTGCCGATCTATGTGGCCCGCGGGCTCGGCCACTTCCACGACGAGCGGCTGGACGTGGAGGTGACGGTCTTCGGCAAGGGCGCGGCCGCCGCGCTCACGTCGGTGATCGGCGGCGAGAGCGACATCTATGTGGGCCTGCCGGCGGTGCCGCTGCAGGCCTGGGCGAAGGGGCAGAAGACACAGCTGTTCGCGGCGCTGCTGAAGCAGTGCGGCAGCGACATCGTGCTCTCCGCCGGGGCCGCCCGCAGGACCCGCCTCGGCGAGCGCAGTACACCGACCGAGAAGGCGGAGGCGCTGCGCGGCCTCAAGATCGCGGTGGCGGGCGCGGGCAGCATCACCGATCTCGTCGTCCGCCACGTGGCGATCTATGGCGGGCTCGATCCGGACCGTGACCTCACCATCATCCCCATCGGCGGCGGCGGCAACATGATCGCGGCCTTCGGCCAGGGGCGGGTGGATGGCTATTGCCTCTCGGCGCCGACCTCGACCATCGGCGTCGTGACGTTCGGCGGCGCTCTGCTGTT
>Ga0255338_1003511_pt1 | contig 18632 bp, 15 predicted proteins | sample MeOH1_35cm_T4_19_FD_203715 | JGI IMG/M metagenome (GOLD analysis project Ga0255338, IMG submission 203715) | Sandy soil microbial communities from University of British Columbia, Vancouver, Canada - MeOH1_35cm_T4_195 | ecosystem: Engineered > Artificial ecosystem > Sand microcosm > Unclassified ...
AGTCTCCGTTCAGGATGCGAGGCGCGAGGTTGGAGAGCATCCAGGAGCCCGCCGCGCCGGCGGAGATTGCGCCGAGCATCTTCTTGGGGTCGATGCCGCTCTTGGCCGCCAGCATGATCGCTTCGCAGCCGGCGAGCATGTTCACGGCAACGGCGATCTGATTGCACAGCTTGGTGGTCTGCCCGGCGCCGGTAGGTCCGATGTGGATGATATTCTTGCCCATTGCCTGGAACACCGGCAGGCAGCGCTCGAAGACCTCATCCTTGCCACCCACCATGATCGATAGGGTGCCGGCCTTCGCGCCTACGTCGCCACCGCTCACCGGCGCGTCCAGCATCTCCACGCCCTTCGCCGCAAGCGCCGCGGCGATCTCACGGGTGACGCTGGGCGACATCGTGGTCATGTCGATGACCACGGAGCCGGGCTGCGCGCCTTCGATCACTCCGCCTTCTCCCAGCACCACGCGCTGCACGTCCGGCGAATCGGTGACGATTGTGATGATGATGTCGCTCTGTGCGGCGACGTCGGCCGGCGTGGCACCGGCCCGGGCCCCGTAGCCGACCACCTCGTCGATCCCGGGCTGGCTGCGATTCCAGACGGTGAGCGAGTAGCCGGCCTTGAGCAGGTTGGCGCACATGGGTCGACCCATGATGCCCAGGCCGATGAATCCGATCCGGGGTTTATCCATTCGCGTCTAACTCCAAATCCAGGGGCGCTGCGCCCGTGGCACTCAATTGTCAATTGAAAATTCGCAATTGCCAATTGTCAATTGGCCGCGGACCTAGTGCCGCGGTAGGTCCGGCACCTCGGGCAGGGTGAAGCGGCTCTGGCCCTCTTTTGCCAGCTTTGCCTCATGGCAGGCCAGGTGCGCATAGCCGTCGTCCAGGATATAGTCCGCGTCCTGGTCATCCTCGTCCGCTTTCAGGACCCAGCGGGCAGGGCAGGGCTCGTCCACGATTAGCTTCGCGCAGAAGAGGCAGTTGCGACCGTCCGCTTCCGCCGGGTTGCCATGTCCTTCGTAGACCCACTTGCGTTCGATGCTCATCGTGTCTCTTTCCTCCGGGTGCGGCCCGGCGATCATTGCTCCGCACATTCTACAGTCTAAATCGCACGTTCACACCTGGCGACCGGAAATCCTTGCGGCAAAAAAAGCCCTGCCTTACCGGCAGGGCGCCCAAACGAGAGTTACCTCGTGAGCCGATTGAGCTGCTTATCGTGTCTTAGACGCCCCACACGGGCCATTCCGTTACGGTCACAGTTTTGCGATTCTATTGAGGTTGTCGCGTTCGAGGCGTCGCCGGCTGTTGATAGGGCAATGGGGTCGCTTCGCCAACCTGGTGCATCGCCGAGAGCTCCCCTGTGGCTCCAGCACCTGTTTTGAAAGTGCCTCGGCGCGTGCCCGAACGCCAATCGAACAACCTGTATGTAGCCTGTGGGGTTTGGAAACGTCTAGCTCCGTGAAAAATGGCGCTGATGGAACCCGTTGAGGCAGGAAGGGTCCTAAACGAAGAGCCCGGATCGAACGGCGGGCAGAAGGGGAGTTAGTGATGAAACGAGGATGGATCACACCGGCAGCCCTGGCGCTTTCCGTAATGGGTATCGCAGCGGTGCCGGCGAGCGCGCAGCCGAAGGCGCAGTTCGTGCAATACAACCGCCATCGCAGCCGCGACCTGGAGGTGCGCACGGACTCGCGCAAGCAGGAGATGCTGGACCGCGCCGCGCAAATCCGGCGCCGCGCCCGCGACCTCTATGAGAGCGGACGGCTGAGCCGTGATCACTACGATCGGACGCTCGCGAAGTTCGATCGGATCCGCGAAGACACGCGGGAACGAGACGTCATTCGAGGGGACCGCGCCCGGGCGAACATGGACTACCTGGATCAGGTAGAGAACACCATGATGGAGTGGAGCCGCGCTGATAGCGGGCGCCGACACCGTCGCTAACCACGCCGCGGATGGTCGCCCGAAACTGAGTAAACCTGCCCGCGGATCAACCCGAAACACGCGGAAGGAAGACGCGGGCAGGCCTCACCGGTTTTACGATTGCGCTTTTAACCGCGGAGGTCGATGCGTATACAGTGGGCAATCCGCTCCTGTTGCATGTCTGTCGTGAAATCGCTGGAAAGGGGTCGACCTCGGTGTCGACCCCTTTCTAATTGGATCCCAGTCATCCTTGTCCAGAACCCTCTCTCTGGACCCTTCCTGGCGCTCCTGGCGTCCTGGCGGTTAATCCCTGAACGGTCACGCTGGATGCCAGGGGGTTTCTGGCTCGCCGGCGCGGTGGTTGACGGCGCGGGCGAGGGTGAACAGCAGGTCGGAGAGGCGGTTCAGGTAGACTACTGCATCCGGGTTGAGCGACTCCCGGCCGGAAGCCGCGATGACCGCTCGCTCCGCGCGGCGGCAGACGCAGCGTGCGAGGTGGAGTTGCGCGGCCAGCAGCGTACCTCCCGGCAGGATGAAGTTCCGGAGCGCCGGAACGCCCACTTCGTAGCTGTCGATCAAGGTCTCCAGCGCAGCAGCCATGCCCTCGGTGACGCGGGGGATGACTTTGCGGCCGACCCGCTCTCCCTCTTCCTGCGGCGAAGCCAGGTCTGCGCCGACCACGAACAGGTCGCCCTGGATGCGCTCCAGCACCGCCTTGAGGTCGGGGTCTTCGCAGAGCGTCGCGCAGATGCCGAGGTGGGCATCGAGTTCGTCGACTTCGCCGTAGGCGTTCACCCGGGGATGGCTCTTCAGCACGCGCTGCCCCCCGAAGAGTCCCGTTTCGCCCTGGTCGCCGGTTCGGGTGTAGATTCGCATCGTTGCACTCCGGGAAATGAGGAAATCAGGAAATGAAGCCTGCCGGACCGACTTTCAAACTGCGGTCCCCGATTCCCCGCGCCACTCATTTCCCCATTTACCCATTTAGACCATTTCCTTCCGGCAGGATGGCGTCCGCTTCGATCTCCACCAGCATCGCCGGGTTGATGAGGCGGCTCACTTCGACCATCGTGGTGGCCGGGCGAATTTCGCCGAACAACTCGCCGTGCGCGCGGCCGGCGGCTTCCCACTGGTCGATGTTGGTCATATAGATGCGGGTGCGCACCACGTTGGCCAGGGTGGCTCCCGCCCGGCCGAGGGCGGCTTCGATGTTCTGGAGCGCCTGCTTGGTCTGGGCGTAGGGATCGTCGGGTCCTACGATCTCACCCGCCGCGTTCGTGGCGGTAGTGCCTGATACGCTGATGAATGGCCCCACCTTAACCGCGCGGGAGTAGCCGATGATCGGCTCCCAGGTGCTTCCTGTTCCGAAGTTCTCTCGTTCCATCGTCTCTGATTTGCTCCGCGGGCCGTGCGGCCCGCCCTGTTCGGACTACATCAGTCTACTCGTATCACAAGCCGGACACCTCGCGAGGAGAATGAGATCCAACCCTGCGGACTCCGCACGCCGCGGTCCGGCATTCGCCGGCGCAGGCTTCCTGCGTGCCAGGCACTACACCGACTGCCGCATGCGCACCGCTGTTGAACCCGGGGATGTGTGGAAAAGATGTGGTTAGTCCTGGTGCCGAATGGGAACATGCGTCGCATTGCAGTCCCGGCACCACTCGGAGGCGCCAAACGGAGCCGGTGTAGTGGGAAGAACTCGCTCATTACGCCGCAGGAAGCCGTAAAACGCCGCTGGACGGAGAATCCCCGCATTCGGGGTTTGGCGCGGCAGTGCCCGGCCAGCGAACTGACATCGGGGACTGCGACACGGAAGCGAACCTGACTGTTCGTAAGTCGCTCTCCGCCAATTCTCGCCCAGGAGAATCGCGTAAATGTCCACTTGCACGTTTTTGGCCACCCCGCGCCGCGGAAGCCGCTCCGGTTTCACGCTGATCGAATTGCTAGTCGTGATCGCGATCATTGCAATACTGATCGGACTGCTCCTTCCGGCTGTTCAGAAGGTCCGGGAGGCTGCAGCCCGCGCCTCGTGTTCGAACTACATGAAACAGCTCGCCATTGCAATGAACACGTATCGGGGTCGGCTGGGCTCCTTTCCAGATACGCTGCCGCCGCTCGAACCGTACGTGGGTGACGCCAAGGACGCCCTGGACGGCGCGGCGGGCGGCTACCTCTTCAAACTCCAGTTGATCGGAACCGGGGACGGAGGCGCCCTGGACTTCAAGATCGTCGGCAGCCCGGCGGAGCCCGGGAAGACCGCGTCTGATTGGCTCTGTGTGATGAAGGATGAAGTCGTGATGGACTGCACCACGGCGGAACAGGCGCGGCTGGCACTGGAGCGAAGGCGGCAGATGGAGTTAGCGAATTTGGAAGCCGCCGCCGCAGCAACCAGCGACCTGTTGGACCTCGACTCCAGGGCGTCCCGGTCAATCCGGCCGTACCTCATGAACCCGGAGATCGTCCCATGCGTGTTTGAATTGCTCGGCGGAACCGAGGGCCGGATTTCAATTGAAGAGATCTTTCGCCCGCGCCAGCTCGCACCCGAGTTGGATCCGATCTTACAGAAGTTCCTCGCGCAGGTGTGCGCCAACAGCGCCATCGGTGCCGGTGACGAGCAGCTGAGCCTGCTCCCTGCCGTGCAGCTCGGGGACCTTGCCGGCGACGCGGCACAGCTTCTCTCCTACGACACCCTCCGGATCCTGACTTCAAGATCCGTGGCTAACCGCGGCCTCCTTAAGTCGCTATTGGCAAAGCTCGATGCCGCCGAGGCCGCCGCTCAGAAGGGGAATGAGCGCGCGCAGGCCGGCCATCTACGAAGCTTTGTCAACGAACTCGCGGCCCAGTCCGGTAAACAGATCGACCCGGGCGCGGCCCACGTGCTCCAGAACCTGGCGATGACGCACTAAAAGCTCGTTCAAGTTCCGGCCCGGCGAATGGATCGTCGGGCCGGATCTTGAGCCGGGTCGCCCTCAGCCGCACGTTCGCACCCGTTCCGGCTCGCCAGGAGTACCAGGGCGCGTGCCGTAAACGAAGGCGCCCCCTCGATCCGAGTCGCCCGTTACGACCGCCTGATGGTCGAAATGTCGTGCGCCTTTTCTACCCGTAACGATGCAGATGGCTATAATGGCGGTGGTTTGGCTGATTAGTGAGGAGAAGGAACAGCATGGCAGCAATCGAGGAGCGTTTGGCGGAACTGGGTTTGGAGCTTCCTACGGTGAACCCCGGAATCCTGGCCCCGGCAGTACGGACCGGCAACCTCGTGTACACGAGTGGCGCCTGCTCGGCAATCAAGGGCAAAGTCGGCGGTAACGTCAGCCCGGAGGAAGGCTACGCCGGGGCTAAGGACTGCATCATCCAAAACCTAGCGCAGGTGAAATGGCTGATTGGTGATCTTGACAAGATCACCCGCGTGGTAAAGCTTCTGGGCATGGTCAACTGTGCCGAAGGCTACTCGGGCACTCCCGTTGTGATCAACGGCGCCACCGAGACTCTGATCGAGGTTTTCGGCAAAGAGAAGGGTTGGCACGCCCGAAGCGCTATCGGGGTTTACCAACTCCCCGGCGACGCCGCGGTAGAGATCGAAATGATCGTGGAAGTGGCGGACTAGCAGACGGTTTGGGTAGGACCCTGGGCGGCGAAGCTCCCACTTACGTTCAATCAACCAGGCCGCTCCTTCGCGCGAAGGAGCGGCCTGGTTGATTCTGGTTACGAACTCCGGCTCTCTGTAGGCGCTAAAGCCCGTAGAAGCGCACCGCGTTATCGTGGAAGAGATTGCGCTGCACCTGCGGGCTGCGGGTCTTCACGATTTCCCGCACTCCTTCGGTCCAGGTCTTGAACGTGCCGCCCAGCGTACAGACCGGCCAATCTCCGGCGAAGATGACGCGGTCCGGTCCGAAGGAATCGAGCATGTGGTTCACAATGGGGGCGATGTCCGCCACCGTCCAGGCGTTCGGCTTCGCGGAGGCGAGGATGCCGGAGACCTTGCCCACCACGTTCGGGCGCTCGGCTAGTTCAGCGAGGTCGCGCTTCCACTGGGAGAGATCGGTGGACTGCACGTTCGGGTTGCCGCAGTGATCCAGGATGAACCGGGTCCCGGGGCACTGGTCGATGAGCCGGGTCCCGTCTCGCAATTCGGGGGAGCGCATGCAGAGGTCGTAACTCATGCCCTGCTCGCCGAGAAACTGGATGTCCTTCACGAAGTTGGGCTCCAGGCAATAGCCTTTCGGCGTGCCCGGCCCGTGTAGTACCTGCCGGATGCCCTTGATCTCCGGCGCGGTGTGGAAGCGCTTGATGTAGTCGCGGAACCCGGGCAGACCCGGCCGGCCGGAGATCACCCCCGCGGCAGTCGGGGTGTTCTTGTCGTGACAGAGGCCGATGACGTACTCCGCCTCCTTCACTTGCTGTTCGGGATCCACGTCTACCTCCATGTAAACCGCCCGGACCACGTTCAGCCCTTTCGTGGCTTCCAGATAGTCCTTCGTCAGGTAGCTATGGTTTAGCGAGGGGGCGCCATCCAGCCACGAAAGGTGGAACTTGGTGAGGTCCCAAAGGTGCTGGTGGGTATCAATGATCGGCAACGCAGCGGGGTCATTAGACACGCTCTTCTGATCCTTCTTCAAGCGGGCTTCAGCACTTCCGGCCGTCAGACCCAGGGTGGCGGCGACAGCGGCTTGCTTCAACAACTCACGACGGGGCATGGAACGAGTCAACGGGGTAGTCTCCAATTACAAAGGGCGAGCCGAACGGGGTTGTCCGGGTAAATCAGGCCGGAGTCCCGCGCTATTTAACTCAGCTCATAGATTCTGAGGGCGTTGTCGTGAAACAGCTTCCGCTGCTCCTCCGGTTTCCGATCGCGAACGATCCACGCCAGGGCCTCGACCCACTGCTTGAACGTCGCGGCTTTAAGGCAGACGGGCCAGTCGCCGCCGAAAACCACGCGGTCCGGACCAAACTCTTTCAACACGTGCCGCACGATCGGCTCTAGATCGTGCGGGGTCCACTGCGCGGGGCGCGCCGAGCCGACAAAGCCCGACACCTTGCAGATGACGTGCGAGCGCTTTGCCAACTCGGCGATGTCACGTTCCCACGCGGTGCGGTCTGGTTCCTGCACGTTGGGGTTGCCACAGTGATCCAGGATGAAGCGCGTTTGCGGGCAGGCGTCTACCAGGCGGATTGCCGGCTGAAACGGCACCTGCCCCAGAAGGTCGAACCGCAGACCGCTATCGCCGAGTAAGCGCACGCCCTGCACGAAAGCGGGGGCGAGGTCACCGCGTGCGTCAGCGGACGGTAGACCGCAGCGGATGCCCTTCATGTAGGGGTTGTTCTTGAAGCGCTGCAGGTAGTCTTTGAACCCTGGATCGGCTGGGTTGCCGCCCAGCACCACGCCCGCCATCGGGTTGTCCTGACGCTTACAGAGATCGAGGACGTAGTCCGCTTCCGCCTCGCGCTGCGAGGCCTCCACCGCCACCTCCATGTAAACGGTCTTGACGACGTTCAACCCAGCGGTGGCCTGGAGGTAGTCGTCCATCCGATAGCTGCGGTCGAGCACACTCCCCTTGCCGATCCACGGCAGCCGGAAGCGGGACAGGTCCCAGAGATGCTGGTGGGTATCGATGATGTGCTCAGGCATGGGCGTGACCGGACTCCTCACCGTGACATTGCAACTGCATCGCATTCCAACGCTCGGCGCGCTCTACGCGGCCGGTCAGCGCCTGAATAGCGGCCTGGACCAGGTGCGGCCGCTGTGGGTTGGCAGTAAGCGCTACGAGAGCCTGGGCCAGCTTACCGGACTTACCGCCCTTAATAGCGGTCAGGTAGCTTCGTGCCGCCGGGGGATCTATCGCCGCGCCGATCGTGATGGATAACTCGTAGAGCAGTTCCAGGAGCGCCACCAAATCTGCCGGGCGGAAGGATGGGGCACTGCCGAACAGTCTCAGAAGCGCTCCGTGAACCACCTCAGCATGCAGCGGAGAATTACGGGATGCGCTGCCCAGCGTTTTTGACCAGCGACTGCCGTTCATGATCCCGCCGGGTTTTAGCGGCTCGATCGTACTATGTGCACCCAACCCAGCCAGAGTCGCAAGGATCTCCCCCAGGGATGAAGCGGTCACGCGGCCGTCGTCGATGGCCGCGATCAGCGCATCGGTGGCGAGTCCGGACTCACCGGGCTCCTTGGCCCCAAGTCCCAGGCCGAGCAACTGTCCTCCCATTCCGTTCAGGTCGGTGTCAGGCTCCAGCAGGGCTTCCAGGTAGATACGGTAGGGCCAGTTCGCCTCCCACCAGTCCAGGTTTTCGCCGATGCACGCACAGCCGCGAGTGAACCAGGCCTCCCGGCCTGCGGGCCAGAGGGTGGACAGCCACCGCAGGGTCGGCGCGTCAGCCTCGGCCTTGAGGTGGAGCAAGACCGTTGGCGTGTCCGCTTTGGCCGTTTTCGGCACAGGCGGATCTACGGCTACGGAGAGACGGAATGCAACGTGCACTTTGTCTCGATCCTTGTAGGTCCAGCGCTCCACCTGAATTGCCGGACGGCACGAGCAGGTGGCGTCCGGTCCCCGTTGAGGATGTCGCGCCTCGACTGCCGGATCCTCGGCATAGGGGTTACGCGCCCGTGAAGCAGCGATCCAGAGGGCCGCGGTGGGACCAATCGCCTCGTCGCCGCCCAGCGCGTAGCGGAGTGCCGCGCCCAACTCCCCGGGGAAATCTGCCGCTGCTCCGAGGGCCGCAGCGCGATGGTCCGGCGCGAGGCGGAGCAAAGCCAGGTGTGCGTCGTGGGTGGGCAGCTTGCCCCCCGCCGGCCAGGCTATGAGGCGTTCGACCAGCACGAGTGGATCGATCCACCCACCGGAGTGGGTGGGAGCGCTGAGCAGCGGCGCCGGTGTCTGGGCGTCCACACGGCGGGCGAGTTCCAGGTGGCGCTCGCCCAGGAAGAAGTTGGGCTCACCTGAGTTCCAACGTCGCCGTTTCGGGATCGGCTCACCCAGCCATACGAGGGCCAAATCCGGAAGGTCGCGCGAGAACCACCCCAGCCACGGAAGGTCGCCGCGGGCGGCGAGCTTTGCCGCCCGCTTGCGCAGCGGTGCGGTCAGACGGTCAAAATCCTCCGGCCGCCGGTCACAGAGTCGGGAGACGCCGTCAAGGACCCGCTCGATCTCGTCGGGAGAGTCGGAGTTTTCGATCAGGGCCGAGAAGCGCTCGATCAGCTCGTCCACCGTCACGATCGGCTTGATCGTCGCTTCCCTGCAGAGCTTGGGAATTCTCAAGTCGTTGAGCTGGAGCGGCGCGGGTGAAAGCTGCCCCGCCTGCGCCGCCTTCAGAGCGGGCTCCACCCCCGCGACTGCCGACAGGTCGGTGGGAAGCGCCTGAATACGTGCCTCAAGTTCGCCGAGGTCAAACACTGGTGCGGCCTCCGCGGAGGCAGAGGGGACTGCGCCCAGCCACGCTTCTACCGCCGGCCGCTGGGACGCTGCGAGGTCCTCCAGGCGGGCGCGGACGAGGTCCGCCAACTCGGGGTCGTTTCTTACTCCATAGCGGGTGATGAGCTTGAACCCCGCCTCCTGCACGTCCGGTGATTCATGGAGCAGCGCCTCGCATGACAGTGTGGCGACGGCGCTCGCGACCGCCGGGTCGCGGCGGGCGGCGCGGTCGAGCAGACGGAGCGCCGACTTCACGGTACCCTTCTCTCGTGCGCCGAGAGCCGGCGCGGCGTGACCTACGTATGAGGCGGCAGGGACGAGATCCGCTTTATCCAGAACGGTCAGCGCCTTGAGCGAGAAGGAAACCGTCGGCGGAATGGGGCTGGCGAGCAGCGCCAGATACTGCTCCAGGCGGCCGGCGCGTTCTTCCAGGGTGGGAGCGAGCGCCTCGTGAAAATGGGCGAACCATGCAACCCGAAACTGCGCGAAGTCTCGCGTTAGCGCGCCGAGACTCTCGTCCAGTAGCCGGTTTCGGGGCAAGAGCCCCTCGTTCGCCAGCGTTATCAGGGCCCGGCTCCAGGTGAGCTCGTCGCGAGTGTACTTGTCGCGCGCGGCGAGGCTGTTCTCACCGCTGCCCTCCACCCGGAACAGCCGCCAGACATCATCTGTCAGCAATTCTGGGTCATCTTTCAGTAGTGTGATCGGGCTCTCGCGCCGGTAACACGCGAGCATTGCAGTGGTGTAAGCGTCACTGGCGGGCTTGGGGATGCGCTTCTGCCGCACGAGTAGACGCACCCGTTGCCACATGACATTCTGCTCTAACGCCCAGTCAGCCCACGCAGCGAGCCAAGCCGGCTGACGGAGCTCCAGGAGATCGAACGCCGCATCGGGAAGGTGCCATGCGCTCCACCCTAACTGCTTGATTTCCGCGAGCGTGCAGGTGCCGCCCACCGCGGCCGCAGCGGCCGTGGCGAGACGCTCCAATGCCTGCCGGTCGCTGGGCAACGGTATCCCGGAAGAATCCGGCTGATTGATCTGCCGCTCCCACGCAGCCCGCTGGAGTCGCTGCACCATGGGCGCTGCCGCCCGCCGCTCGGGCTCCGAGGCCGCGCTCAGCAGCACCTTACACCGCTGCACGTCGCCCGCCCGGATTGCGGTTTCCAACTCATCGGGGGTCATTGCATCTCCAGAGTTCAGCTCGAACGTTTTGGGGACGGTCGCAACCTGGGGGATTACGACTCGTCATTCAAGGTGAGTTGAACGGCGAGGACGTGTTTACAGGGACCGCGATCGCCCTGATGCTTGGCAAACCAGGGGCAAGTGCACCGGGAGCCCTCGGAATTGAGCCGTACGCGGTGTTCCACGCCGCTACCCTGAACCCACGCGTCTACCTCGTCGCCGGACTGAGACTCCACCCGAACCGCTTGCTCCGCCACGAGCTTCCGCGCGTCCTTCAATCTGGGCTGTAACCCCTCGATCCGCGCGAGGTCGAAAGGCAGCTCTCGGTGGAAGTAACCGGCCTGGAAAACGTCATAGCCCACCAGGCCTCCGGCGGCGAGCTTGGCGAGGGCGGTGCGTACCGCTCCGGCGTCCAGGCTGCACTCGCGGGCCAGCGCCTCGGCATTGAGCCGCGATTGCCAGCGAAGGGCCGTACGCACAGACTGAAGGGCACCCTCGTCACTCATTTGCGCCAGATCCGTGAGGAGTTGACCCTCTCCGGAAAACCCTCGCCAGACCTCCGGGCTAAGGGCGATCTGGAAGCGGGCGTCGCCGCAGTTCGCCTCCCACAGCGTGGCCTGCCCGTCGGGCGTGGCATAGACCCGGAGCCCCTGGATGTGGCGAGCAAGGTCTTCCAGTAGCCGAAGCCGTTCCACACCGGCCACGCGGACCGCTTCTCTGGACGCAACCTGGCTGAGGCGCAGGCCTGGCCCGGAGCGCGTCACCCACGTGGCGCGACCTTGCGAGCCCTGACGCGGCAGCGAGCGGAGGAAGCGGCGCGCCTCCGTACCGGAAACTTCCATCCTGGGCGTCATCGCCGCCAGGTACGCTTGCGATTCCACGAACCCCTTGAGCCAGCGCAGCGGAAGCGGCACCTTTCGTTCGACCACACTGCCGCCATCGCTGACAACCTCCACCTCACCGGCGCCGACTGACAGCCGAACCGGCTCGCGTTCATTGACGCGGGCGAGGGCGGTGCGCATGCCCGGGTTGAAGTCCACGTTCGTAGTGCCGTGCCCCAGGAAGACGCCGTCGATAGCGCTGGGCAGCAGGTCCACCCGGGCATAGGTGCTGCAGCACGCGGAGAACGCCTCAAAGCGGAGACGGTCTTCACTGCAGGTAACCACCGGGTCCGCCTGCGCGATAATGCGCTGCAGCATTTGCGCTGGGATGTGGAACCGGGACTGCACTACCCGCACCAGCGTCAGCAGCAGGTCCGCCGTCCGGCGCGGTTCGATCAGCGTACCGCGGAAAAAGAGAGACGGCGCCCCTGCCTCGGCGGTGGTCGCAAGGAGGAGGCGCTCGCCCGTTTGATCGTGGTAGAGTGCGGAAGGTTGCGGGTAACGGTAGGTATAATCGAGGGAAGGTCCGGCCATTGACTGCTCCCCAGGCTAGTGGTGCGGAGCAGTTCGCGGGCCGCTACGATTCGTCCTGCTCCGCGTTGCGCCAGCGCTCGACCCGCTCGCGCAGTGTGGCTTCGCGGCCGTTACCGGTGGGCTCGTAGTAGGGGCCGCTGGTAGCGCCTTCCGGGACGTACGTGTCTTTCACATAGTTGCCGGGGTAGTCGTGCGGGTACTTGTAGCCGCGCCCGTGCCCCAATGCCTTCGCTCCCTTGTAGTGGGAATCGCGGAGGTGGATCGGCACCGGACCCTGTGGACGAGTGCGCAGGTCTTCCTGCACTTTGGCGATGGCCTTCACCACGGCGTTGCTCTTCGGCGCGCAGGCGATGTAGATGGCGGCTTGCGTCATCGGAATCTGCGCTTCGGGCAGGCCCACGAACTCCAGCGCGTGCGCGGCGGCATTGGCGACCACGAGGGCCATGGGATCGGCGAGTCCTACGTCTTCCGCGGCATGGATCACCAGGCGGCGGCAGATGAAGCGCGGATCTTCTCCCGCGGCCAGCATCCGGTGCATCCAGTAGATGGCCGCGTCCGGGTCGGAGCCGCGCATGCTCTTGATGAACGCGGAGACGATGTCGTAGTGCTGATCGCCGTTTTTATCGTAAGCTAGGGCACGCTGCTGCACGGCCTGCTCTGCCAGAGCGAGGGTAATGATCCGCTGGCCCTGGAGGTCTGGCTCGGCGGCCTGCACCGCTGTCTCCAGCGCCCCCAGAGTGCTCCGCGCATCGCCATTGCCCACCAGGAGCAGGTGCTCTTCCGCCTCCGGCTCTAACATCGCGTGGTACTGGCCTAGGCCACGTTCCTCATCATCCAGCGCGCGGCGCATGAGGTCGCGGATATCGGCTTCTTTGAGCGCCTCGAACCGGAAGATGCGCGACCTCGAGATGAGCGGAGTGTTGACCTCGAAGTACGGATTCTCCGTGGTCGCGCCGATAAGGGTGATGGTTCCGTCTTCCACATGGGGAAGCAGCGCGTCCTGCTGTGCCTTGTTGAAGCGATGGATCTCGTCCACGAACAGGATCGTTCGCTTCCCCGAGGCCTTCCGCCGCTGGCGTGCGGCCTCGAACGCCTTCCGGATCTCCGCCACCCCGGAGAGTACCGCGCTGAACGTTTCGAAGTGCGCGCGCGTGTGGCGCGCGATCAACATCGCCAGCGTGCTTTTACCGCACCCGGGAGGACCCCAGAACAGCACCGAAGAGAGCTGATCCCGCTCGATAGCGCGGCGGAGAAGAGTGCCCTCGCCTACGATGTGCGCCTGACCCACGAACTCGTCCAGCACCCGCGGCCGCATCCGTGCCGCAAGCGGAGCATTCCGATCGACCTCGATCGTGGTAGCCGCTTCGGAAGGGTTAGGTTCGTCGTCGAAGAGCGTGCTCGCCATCAAAGTAAAAAGTAAAAAGGCAAAAGTAAAAGCTAAGCAGGCGAACAGGAGGTCGGTGCCGGCCCTCCTTTTGCCGCTTTACTCTTTACTTTTGCCTTTTGAATTGGCCCCGCAGTGCCGTGTGCCCTTAAGCTTTTGAACCCGTTGAGACACGGGCGGAACCCTTGTTCCTTCGGCTCGCGATTCCGGCTCTTGCCCCTTCTTCAGAGACCGTCAACACCGGCTGCCACTTGCCTAGAGAGATTTCCAAGTTCCTGGATTGTGAGTGTTGGCTCAAAGCCTCAGATGACATCACGCACACCGCAGGGGGTCAAATCTGGGTGCACGAGTTGAGTCTACCACGGGCGATTTGGGACCGCAAGACTCGTGCGGACGGTGCTTTTACTCGGACGGATGGAAGCGCGCGATGACCACTGCGTCCGGTTTTCCCGCTTCCTGGGCGATGAGCCAGAAGGCGACGTACCCACCGAGCGGGATCTTGACGGAGTAGTTCTTGACCACCGGGTCGCACGCTCCAGACTGGGGTTTGCCGGTGCGCAGCTCCGCGTCTACGTCGATGGTACCGGCGCGCACAGTCGGGGTGAGCGTAAGGCCATAATTGGGCGCCTGCTGTCGCCGGCGGCCGAAGCGGACGACGATGGGCATGCCGTCTTCGGTCTCGCGGGAGAAGCTGCCCATGTCCCACACCTGCTGCCCATTCAGTTGCCGCAGCAACTCCGCGACCTTTTCCGCATCCGCACCCGTGAGTACGGTCTCTCGCCGCAGGCGCTTGAGCCGGAGTTGAGCCTGCTCCGGGAGTTGGCCGGGGGTGAGGTTATACACCTCAATGTCCACGCGAAGCTGAGCGGGCGCAGCGATCACCGGCGCAAGCGGGCCGGCCACGAGCACCGCGAGGCAAGCGGTGCTGCGTATGAAGAAGTCTCGGCGTTGCATCGTGCTACTCCCACTGTCGGCCGAGTTTCTATTCGTTGTTCCGGACGAGAATCCTCTGATCGGCACCGAGCGGGGGCGAACCGCAGCGCGAGCTTACACTGCACCTGACGTAGCGACCATCGGCCGGTCCGATTCCTGGAACTGCGCGTCATACAGCCGGGCGTAGGCACCGCCGCGTGCCAGCAGTTCGCTGTGGGTTCCGCGCTCCACGATCTGGCCGCGCTCCAGCACGAGGATCAGGTCCGCGCTCAAGATGGTCGAGAGGCGGTGGGCGATGGCGAATGTGGTTCGACCGGACATCAGCGTGCCGAGGGCGGCTTGGATCAGCCGCTCCGATTGCGTGTCGAGCGCGGAGGTCGCCTCATCCAGGATCAGGATCCGCGGGTTCTTCAGCAGCGCCCGGGCGATGGCTACGCGCTGGCGCTCTCCTCCCGAGAGCTTGTGTCCGCGCTCTCCGACCACCGTGTCATACCCATCGGGGAGCGTGGCAATGTGATCGTGGATTGCAGCGGCGCGCGCGGCGGCGATGATCTCTTCGTCGGTGGCTTCCGGCCGGCCGTAGCGGAGGTTTTCGCGGATGGTGTCGTGTACCAGGTAGGTCTCTTGGGTAACGACGCCCACGAGATCCGCCAGCGAGGCCAGCTTGATCTTCCGAACGTCGTGGCCATCCACCGTTACCCGGCCGGTCTCGGTGTCGTAGAGGCGGGGAATCAGGTAGGTGAGGGTGGTCTTCCCGGCACCGGAGTGTCCGACGAGCGCGACCAATTGCCCGGGCGCCGCGCGGAACGAGATGCCGCTGAGAGTGGGCTGCTCCTGCGACTCTTCGTAGCGGAAACTGACGTCTTCGAACGCGATCTCTCCCCGGACATCGCTGGGCCTTAGCGTAACCGCGTCGGGCGCGTCCGTGATTTCCTGCTCCAGGTCGAGGTATTCGAAGATCCGGTCGAACAGCGCGAGTGCGCTGGTCACCTCCACCTGCACGTTGAGCAGTCCGGTGAGCGGGAACAGCAGCCGCGCCTGCAGCATGGTGAACGCAACGATGGTGCCGATGGTGAGGTGCTGATCGCCGCGCACCACCACGAAGTAACCCGCCAGCCAGTACACCAGCACCGGAGTGAGCACGAACGCCAGGCCGATGAGGCTGAAGAAGCCGCGTAGGATGACTGCCTGCTTAACTTGCGCCTGCGTGAGCTCGTTGTTGTCCTCCTCGAACTTACTCAGGGCGAGCGCGCCGCGCCCGCTCGTTTTGGTCAGCAGCACTCCGGAGACGGAAAGCATCTCCTGCATCGTGGCGGTGAGCGCGGCCAGGCGCGTCTGCACGGTTTTGCGGGATGCCCGGGCGGCCGTGCCGACGCGAATGCCCACCAGCGCGAAGACCGGCAGGATGCCGATGGACATCACGGTGAGTCGCCAGTCCATGTAAAACATCACCACGAGCGTGGAGAGCACGGTCGTGAGATTGGAGAGCACGCTGGCCGCGGTGTCGCTGACCACGGACTGGACCCCGCCCACGTCGTTCGCGAGGCGCGACTGGATCTCGCCCGTGCGGGTATTGGTGAAGAAGCGAAGTCCCATGCCCTGCAGGTGGCGATACAGCGAGTTGCGCAGGTCCCGCATGATCTGCTGGCCCACCACGACGCCCAGATAGCTAAAGCCGAGCGAGCAAACCGCGCCGCCCACCGTGGCCAGGAGCGTGTAAAGGCTATAGCGGCTCACGACACCCATGTCATGGCCGAGTAACCCGCGGTTAATGATGATCTGGAGGTAGAACGGCGAGAGGAGGCCGAGCCCCACCGAGGCGAGGACCGCTACGGTGGTGCAGACCACCTGGAAAAGGTAGGGGCGGAAGAGCCGTCCGATGCGACGGAGCGTACCGGGTCGCAGAGGTCGAGGCGGGGAATCGGCGGCACCTCGCATGTGCATGTGCATAGAGAGTCTCTACACGCCAAAGCTGGAACGGAAGAACCGAGAGTAAAGGCGCAAAGGAGTATAGGCAACGGCAGCCGGGAAATGCTCCAGTTGGCAAGCTGGGGGCGAGATCCGCGCTACTGCGGCAGAGTCCCCACCTGGCTTCCAGCTTGTCAGGGAGGAGTCTACCCGCGTCTGCGGTGGGGGCGTCTCAACGCGGCTGTGCCGTCGAGACGGCGGTACCACGATTCGGAGCTCTGTCAGGCCGTCCTATCAATACTTCCAGCCATTATGTTCAGCGTAGCCAAGGATGCCGAGCAGGCATTCCGGAGACGGCAGCCCGCGCGGTCCGGTGAGCCGCCAGCAGCAGCAGACCTTGCGCTCGGTATCCAGGAGGTAGCAGGAAGGTGCCTCGTAACCCGGATAGGTGGGGCCTTTTGAGTTGACGCCGTAGACGCCGTACAGCTCGCCGATCCGGCCGCCTTCGTCAACGAGGATGGGGAGCGAGATCCGGCTCTGCTTGGCGAAATGAGCGTGTTCCTCGCGTCCGCCGTTTACCACAAATGCCGGCGAGCAGTTCAGCTTGGGGAATAACCGGGCGTAGGAGCTCCACCGGGCGAATTCGGCGCGTCCGGTGGGGCAATACTCGCCTCGTCCAAATACCAGGATCACCATCTTCCCGAGTTGCTCCCGGAGTGACCAATCCCGGTTCTGCACATCCTGCAGCGTGAAGTCGGGGGCGAGGTCGCCGTTCTTCAGTGGATACATCAACGTCTCCGGGCGCGTGGAGGGAACGGCGGTAAGCCGAGGTAACGCCTTAGACGCAGTTTAGCGCAAGCACGCGGCGTGCCGCACCCAAAGACACGCAAAAGGGAGGCGTGGAGCAGAAGTCTCCACGCCTCCCTTTGGAGGTAACCGCTCACTGCACCGGGCTAGTCGGGGTCGGCGGCACGGGTGAACATGCTCGTCGTAGCGCGGTTCATCCACTTGGAATGACCGTCCGCGAAGGCGACGTTGGCGCCGCTGTTGTGACGGCGGACCGTATCCATGGTCGACTGCGGCCAAGCCACCGGAGAAGCCGAAGCCGGGTTCGCCACGCTGATGCCGCTGAGGAGCGATGCATGGTCGTTTGCATACCACCAGGCGTCCATGGTGCCGGAGCCGGTGGAATAGCCGTCATACAGCAACACGGTCGTGGACGGCGCCTCCACGGAGGCCATCGCGGCACCGCTCAACCCCGTTCCCGCGGCGCCGTTATAGAGGTAGGAGAACGGGAACGTGGAATAGGCCATCTGCGCCTGGGTGGGATACTTCTTGGACGGGCACTGAAATACGGACCTGTTCTTCACGTACGGCTGAATGAACTCGGCCCACGTGTAGTAGTTGCTTGAGGCGGTTTCGCCATCCGGAATGTGTACCCAGGCGCTTCCGGCCCCTCCCTGCCACATCCAGGGGAAGATCTCGTCGTAGTCCTGGACATACATCATGACGGCGCTGCCCATCTGCTTCGTGTTGGAAAGACAACTGGAGGTGCGCGCCGCTTCCCGGGCGCGAGCAAACACCGGGAAAAGAATTGCGGCCAAAATGGCAATGATAGCGATTACTACGAGAAGCTCGATGAGCGTGAAGCCGCGGCGTGACCGGCTCTTCTCAAAACCGGACCGCGAGAAGTGTGACATCCTAATCTCCTGTAGCTTAAGCGTTAGCCGGTGTCGATGAGCCCGGTGGGTTTGGATAATCGGAATTACTGGAGTAATCAAGGCGCCCGGCTTGCCTGCGAACCCACGACTTAAGGTTAGTTCCACACCATTACCCCGGCGTTACTCGCCGGTAACTGCCGTGTTAATGTTGTGTAAACGAATGGTTACTGGAAGCGTTCTTAATACACGAACACCGGCAGTACTGCTGGCAGCTCTTTAAGGCTTGCCGCACTTCCGGCGATATCCCCATGAGCGGCTCAATCGCGCGCATTGCGTCTGCGTTTGCTGCCTGAGAGGGGGGCGTTCAATGGAGACTTCTCGAACCACGATCAAGGTGCTGGGCAACTGCCGCCTGGAAACGCCGATCGCGCCCAAGTTGGGCGATCACGCACTCTTTTTGGTGGGCGCCGCCGAGCGCGTGCCGGTGGACAACCGCCTCTCCACCATCCAGCAGCACGCGGGAAACGCGGACCTCATGCCTGCTTTCGAACTGGCGGGACCGCGGAACCGCATCTACTTCGATCCCTCCAAAACCCGCTGCGGGATTGTTACCTGTGGCGGCCTCTGTCCCGGCGTGAACAACGTAATCCAGGGGCTCGTACGGGAGCTAATCTCTGGCTACGGAGCCCGTTCTGTGGTCGGGTTCCGCTGCGGCTACCAGGGGTTCATCGCACGGTACCGGCAGACCGTGATCGATCTGACGCTGGACGCGGTGGATGGCATCCAGGATCAGGGGGGCACCATCCTGGGATCGTCGCGGG
>Ga0255338_1003512_pt1 | contig 18625 bp, 16 predicted proteins | sample MeOH1_35cm_T4_19_FD_203715 | JGI IMG/M metagenome (GOLD analysis project Ga0255338, IMG submission 203715) | Sandy soil microbial communities from University of British Columbia, Vancouver, Canada - MeOH1_35cm_T4_195 | ecosystem: Engineered > Artificial ecosystem > Sand microcosm > Unclassified ...
AGGCCCTTTACCTGAGCGATCCGGACGGCAACGGCCTCGAGCTCTACTGGGATCGCCCGCAAGACCAGTGGCCCCACTCCGCCGACGGCGGCCTCGCCATGTTCACGAAACCGCTCGACCTCCGCAGTCTCCTCGCCGAAGCCGAGACTACGGAACAAGCAGATGAAGCCTCCCGGAGTGGTCCCGGTTAGCAACCCCCGCGTCGTTGCAAAGGCGGTGCACCCTGCCAAACTCGCCCACGGCCCGCACCGCCAGCCCCCGCACCCGCCTCAAGCACCCCAAACCTCCGAGCGCGATAGCGATCCACCAACGAGCCCGCAAGGGCTCCCGCTGTGCCTGACCGGGTACCCGCAAGGCGGGTGGGGGCGTCGCTCGACGCCGCCCCGCGCAACGGGTGAACCAACCTTCGCCACGGCTCTCGCTCCGTAGCGCGGGAAGTCACCCCAGAAACGGAAGCCCGGAGCCGCCCACCAGCGAAGCGCGGGCCCCACGCAGAGGGGCGCGGGGGTAGCCCGAAGACAAGCCCCCTACGACCGCCGCTTGGAGCCCTTGGGCTTCCCCGCCGGGTCAGGCGTCCCCGCGCTCTTCGGCCGGGTCACCGGCCGCGGCGCCGCCGGCAACTCCTGCCGGTCGCGCAGGAATCGCTCCAGGTCGCTCTCTTCCACCATGAAGACCCCCGGCGAAAGGGTAACCAGCGGCACCCCCGCGGCGACCAGGGCGCGACGGATCGTGTTGGCGCTCCCCACTCGCGCGCGGCGCGCGGCGGTGGCCATTTTGATGAGCGGCATAAGGGATGAACTCTCCAATCAGGTGGCGGACTCCTCCACAATTATCTGCGCGCTAACCCTGGAGTGCACACGGATGCGGAATAAGGCGCGTGTTCCTCGACGAGGCCTGGCCCGCATCGCGCAGCCCACCACCGCCGCCTTACCGGCCGCTTGGCCCATGCTGCGCCAGCGAGCCGGTCGAGCCGCACACCGCCACTCCGCCGGCGAAAGCAGACTTCACGCAATCAATCCCGCCAGCCCGAAGGTAGCTCTGGCTCCCAAGCGATCCTGCTACGGCGAGGGATTACGAGAGTACCGGATCGTACCCTCGAGGGGTTTTACTCCATTACTCCACCGCTCCGTTACCCCGCGCGGGGAGTGCGAGCCTGCGCAAAGTCCAGGACCACCCTATCCGGCCTGCCACGGCCAGGTGCCCGTCCGGAAGTACTCCTGCAAATCCGTGCAGAGCGGGAAGACACCGGGAACATCGTTCTGAATTCCCGGAAAGCGAGCCAGCGGTGGGTCGAAGAGGTTGTCCTCGGCGTCGTCATTCACCGTCGACACCTCCCGCAGCAGGGTATAGGGGCCGCCGGTACCTTTGAAAACGTGGAACTGTCCCGGCTCCAGCCGAATCGCCTCGCCTCTCCTGAGAGTAAAGGGCGTGCCCGGCGCTACTTCCCGCGTGAAGCCGTTGATGGAGACCCCCATGGGGGTGTCGGAGCACTCCGCCCGGCTCAGCACCAACTCCAGCTCACCGTGTTCCACGATGATGTGCTCGCTCTTTTCATGGTGCGTGTGGCGTGGGCAGACCTGGCCCTCGAGTGACAGCATCAGCTTGTGACAGTAAGGCGTCCCGGAGGCGAGCCCCGGACGGCCGTTGATCGCCGTCACGAGAAAAAGCCCTTGCTCTCCGAATGCACCGCTGCCGAAGTCGGTGAGATCCAGCCCACAGTTCCCCTCCAACAACTCCGACGCGGACGTGGCCGGGACGCGCTCCCAATCCTGCGCGCTCCAGAACACCCATGGCGGCAACGCGAGATGCTTTCCCAGCAGTTCCAATGAGCGTGCGGTAAAGCAGTTGATCTCAGACCGTTTCATCGATGTGTCCCCTCGGCGCTGCGGCCAGGTCGTCTTCGTGGCGTTCCCGGAACGCCTCCACCTTACGGCGCTCCTGCGGCGTGCCTGCCCGCCGTCCACTCGTCGCGATGGGGACGGGGACTGGTAGTACCCGGCGCCTCATCGCGGAGTTCGAAGCAATTGAGCGGCGGCCACTTCTCCGGCAACGTCCCTGGCAGCCACCCCGCAATATGCGCCGGTGCCGCCGCTGCGAGAGGGCGGACTCTTCCAGGGTTGCCTGGGCCTTCTGGTCCACCCGCAGGCCGTGCGCGTCGCCCTGGAGCTGGCACTTCCGCAGCGCGGGCTTCGACTGCGCCCCGTGCGCTCGTGGCTGGTCCTCCGTACGGAAACCGCCACCACACGCCACCCGGGAGGGGAATTGGGAGGCAGGCATTGGGCGCTAGGTGTTCAGGCGTTCGGTGTGCAGGCGATGTCCTAAGCATCAAGCGTTGAGCGTTGAGCGTTAAGTAGAGAGCCTGATGCTTAACGCTCGGCGCTCGCCGCTTGACGTCTGGCTCCTCCCTATCCCCTATCCCCCACTCAGGCTGTCCGCCCGGGGGAGGACCTGGGCGTCCACTTTGGACCGGGCGACCTTTTGCATGCTGGTGGAGAGCCAGACGAACATCCCAGGAAATTCGGCCTCGTTATGGTTTGAGTACGACGGGGTTCACGCAGTTCGGTGGGCGTTGGCCGGTGAGGACGGCGATCTGGTTCTGCACCGTGACGCGGGTCATCCCGCCGCGGGCGACGAAGCTGCAGCTTCCCAGGTGCGGGGTCACGAAGATACCCGGCGTGTGAAGGATCGGATCGTCCGGCGAGGGGGGCTCCGGATCGGTGACGTCCAGGCCGGCGGCGAAGATGCGGCCGTCGTTCACCGCCGCGATGAGGGCGGCCTGGTCGATGAGGCCGCCGCGGCCGGTGTTCACGACCACCGCGGTGCGCTTCATCTTCTCGAAGGCGGCGGCGTTCAGGATGTGCCGGGTGTCCGGGGTGAGCGCGCAGTGGAGGCTGAGGAAGTCCACCTCCGCCAGCAGCTCCTCCTGCGAGCGGTACTCGCAGCCGAGGGCGAACTCCACTTCCGGCTTCCGGTGGCGCGAGTGGTAGAGCACCCGCATCCCGAAGCCCTGCGCCCGCCGCGCCACTGCGGTACCGATGCGGCCCAGGCCCAGGATGCCGAGGGTCTCCCCGGACACTTCCTGGCCCCACAGGAGGCCCTGTGCCCACTGCCAATTGCCGTCCAGCGCCGCCAGCTGCCCCACCCCGAACTTGCGAGAGGCGGCAATCAACAGCCCGAACGCGATGTCCGCGGTGGCGTTCACCAGCACGTCCGGCGTGTTGGTGACCGGGATGCCGCGCTCCGTGGCGGCGGCGACGTCGATGTTGTCGTAGCCCACGCCGAAGGTGCTGAGCACGCGCAGGGAGGGGCCGGCGGCGTCCATCACGGCCGCGTCCACCTTGGCGGCGTTCACCGCGACGAGGCCGGACAGGCCGGGCACTCCCGGGAGCATCTCCTCCGGAAGGGCCTTCTCCGGAACGGGCCGGACGGTGACTTCGGCGATTTCGCGCAAGGGGGCGAGCTCCGGCTCGCTCACGGGACCGGTGATCCAGACTCGGGGCTTCATATTTCTGTAGTCAAAAGTAGAGAAGTGCCGGGATCAGTTCGCTGTCGGGGCGCCGGATGCCTGCCTGTCGGAGGTTGGATCCAAGGCTATACGGAAGGGAGCATGAGGGTGCGGGGGTGGGGGAGGGAAATGAAATTGAAAATTTTCAATTTCAAATTTCAAATTGGTGACCTTATGCTTCAGGGCTGCCGGGGGAGCATGAAAAAGCCCCCTGCCGGAGCAAGGGGCCTTTCGTGGAGTGAGGAGGGCGACTAGTTCACGTCGAAGTAGTCGGCCGTTCCGGTGCCGCCAGCCGGCATCGGGCCGAAGAGACGCTCCAGCTTCTCGGACTTCACGTGCCCGTCCACGTAGCCGATGTTGGCCATCTCGGAGTGGCGCGGGACCAAGCGCCGCGTGTTGTTACTGTCGTTGGTGGTGAACCAGCTGGTGGCACCGTCGTTGGCGTTGCGCGGCGGCGTGAACTGCCAGTCGCTCGCACCCGTCTGGTAGTTCACCCAGTTGTTGGTGACGAAATCCGTGGTGACGCGGCCATCGCACTGGGCGGCATCCCCGATGAGCACCGTGTCCGCGGGGGCCTGGATCTGCGCCAGCGCCGCACCCGTGGGCCAACTCATCAGGTTCAGGTTGGTGCCGTAGCCTCGCAGGTAGGTAGGCGGCGCGCTGGGGCACTTGAACACGCCCGCGTTCTTGATGTACGAGTCCACCATGACATACCAGCGGCTGGGGCCGTTGCCGCCCGGAGGCAGGATCTCGTCGTAGTCCTGCGTGTACATCTGGATGGCGGTGCTCATCTGCTTGAGGTTGCTCTTGCAGGAGGTGGCGCGCGCGGCTTCGCGGGCGCGGGCAAATACCGGGAAGAGGATTGCCGCCAGAATGGCGATGATGGCGATCACCACGAGCAATTCGATGAGGGTGAACCCTCGCGTCTGCGGACGCCGGACCATGCACGTACTCCTTTTACCCGCTACTTCGCGGGCCGGATGATAGCGCCCCCGGCACCGAATCATTGGTGTCCAGGGGGTTCCGTTAAGACTACGCCATGGGCGGCTGTCAGGTCTCTTGCAGTTAGGTTTTACGTTCTACAATATTTCAGCAAAAGCATACTTCTGGTCACTTTCATGCCGATGAACGTTATTGCACCCCGCGCTCCCGGCAGTTGGCCGCGCGAGCCTCGGGGAGCGGGCCACGGCGTTTCCTCTCGAACAAGGAAGCCGCGCGGGTGACCGCGAACAGGAGAGGCGACCACTGCCGGCAGCAGGAGCGCACTCCACCGATGACCACCGCCGCCCCGCCGGACGAGAACTGGGCTCCGGCCTGGCAGCGCTACACGGCCGGCGTGCTGTGCGCGTTCCTCGTTCTGGCCTACGTTTACGTCTGGACGATCCAGCCCGGTTACGGGCCGGACGAGACCCGCCACTTCCACTACATCCAACTGCTGCTGGACGAGCACCGGCTGCCGCTCCTGATCAACGGGCAAGAGCAGGGCGGCGCTCACACGCTCCATCCGCCGCTCTATTACCTGCTGGTGAGCCCCCTGTTCGCCCTGGCCCGCGGGCTGGGGGAGCGCGCGGTCTACCTGACGATCAAGAGCTTCTCGCCGCTGATCGTGCTGGGCGCCCTGCTGCTCTTCCGGAGCACGCTCCGGCGCGTCTTTCCGCGGCAGCCGTTCGCCGTTGCCGCCGCCTTCACGGTGGTGGCGCTGCTGCCGGAGCTGCAGTTGGAGGCGGCCGTCATCAACAACGACTCCCTGGCGATCCTGCTGGGCTCGCTGTTCCTCTGGCAACTGGCGCGGACCTGGGACGCGCCGCCTTCCGTGCGGGACGCGGCGCTCACCGGGCTGATCATGGCGGCGTTCGTTAATACCAAGGCGCAGGGGTGGACGCTCGCTCCTCTCTGGGCGCTCTCGGTGGGCCAGCGGGCGGTGCGCTTCCGCACGCAGCTGCCCGCGTGGCTGCGCGACCTCGGGCTCGGCTACGCGCTGCTCCTGCTTCTGGGCACCTGGTGGTACGTGCGCAACTACCAGCTTTACGGGCAGCCGGTGCCCCTGGACTTCATGGGCGGCGCCGTGCAACCGCACAGCAGCCGCACCGGCGAGCTACTCACCCCGCTGCAGGTGTATACCAGCGGGGAGGTGGTGACGCTGGGCTGGCGCGCCACGGTGGGGCTGTTCCAGAGCTTCTGGACCCAGATCGACTGGATCAGCGAGGAGTACCGGCCCGCGATCTTCGGCACGCTCCTGTTCTTCTGCCTGCTGGCCCTCTCCGGCGGGCTGTGGCGGCTGTGGCAACTCTACCAGGACTGGCAGCAGGGAAAGCTGAAGGCTCCCCAGCGCCTCCCGGTGCTGTCCCTGCTCGCAGGAGGCTACGCGCTGAACTGGCTGCACACCTGGTTCGTGGCGACGTTCCTGCACCTCGGCTTCTACCAGGGCGGCCGCTACCTGATGCCCTCGATCTTCGGAGCCGGGGCGGTGCTGGCCGCCGGCTGGCAGGTGCTCACCCCACGGCGCGCGCAGTGGGCGGTGGTCGGCGTGCTAGCGCTCGGCCTCGTGGGCTTCAACGTGCTCTGTCTGGTAGAACTGATTACCTACCTCAACCCCAAGTACGTGCATTGAGACCCAATCATTCACCGCAGAGACGCGGAGCGCGCAAAGAAGAGAAAACTAGAGGTTGACCGACAATCGAGTGGGAGCATTTCTGCGCGGGCTCATCGGTATCTCCTGCGACGCGTCGTAGTCCCGCCCTCCCCTCTACTCTGCGCGCTCCGCGTCTCCGCGGTGAATTACCTCCGAGTCAGGATCCCCCGTGACCACTGAAGCACTTCCGCCTCGAATGAAGACCTGCCTCGTCATCCCCACCCTGAACGAGGAGGCGACGATCGCGGACGTGGTGCGCGAGACGCGGCCGTTTGTGGACGAGGTGCTGGTGGTGGACGGCCACTCCACCGACCGCACCCGCGAGCTGGCAGAAGAAGCGGGCGCCCGGGCGGTGCTGGATCCCCGCATGGGCAAGGGCGCCGCCCTCCGCCACGCGCTGCAGGCCACGGACGCGGAGATCGTGATTTACATCGACGCGGACGGCTCCCACGAGGCCTCGGATATCCCGCGACTGATCGCGCCGATCCAGGCCGGCGAGGCGGACCTGGTGGTCGGGTGCCGCATGACCGGCGGCAGCGACGAACTGCACGGAGACCTCTTCAAGTTCACCCGGCTGATCGGCTCCGAGATCATCACGATGACGATCAACTACCGGTGGAACGTACGCCTCACGGACGTGCAGAACGGCTTCCGCGCCATCCGCCGCGACGTGGGGCTAGCCCTCGGGATGCGCGAGAACCGGTTCGCCATCGAGGAAGAGATGGTGATGCGGGCACTGCGCAAGAAGTACCGCGTGGTCAACGTCTCCAGCCACGAGTACAAGCGCCGCCACGGCGTCTCCCGCATCGTGCTCCAGCGAGACTGGTTCTCCTTCGTGTGGTGCGTGGCGAAGCACGTGCTGGGACTGACCAGGTAAAGGCGTTCAGGGGTTGGGTGTTCAGGGGTTGCCTGGTTCGAAGAGCTCTCAGTCCTAATCGTAATCCTGATCTTATTCCCCTGGCATTCAGGCGTTCGGGCATTGAGCACGTGAGCCCCGCTTCCGTACCCCGTCATCCTGGAGCGAAGTGAAGGATCCCGACCTCGGGCGAGAGGTGCTCGGATACGGCTTTCGGACGGAGGCGAGATCCTTCACTCCGTTCAGGATGACGGAGTACGGGGAAGGCGCAGTTTCCCAACCGGCCGCCAACCTCTAACGCTCACTCACGGCACGTACACGAACTCGTTGAGGTTCAGCATCGCGTGGCAGAAGTCCGCGAGGGGGCGGTGGGTGAGGAACGCTTGCGCGAGGGACTGCTCCCGAGGCGTGGCGGAGCGGCCGAAGGAGAGGCGGTAGGCGCGCTCTACCTGCGCTTTCGGATCTTTCCCCGCTTCCTTCTCCAGCCGCTCGGCGAAGAGGGCGGCCTGGCGGTGGATGAGGGGGTCGTTCAGCAGCAGCAGCGCCTGGGTGGGGGTGGTGGTCACGTTGCGCTGGGCCACGCTGGCGGAGATCTCCGGGCAGTCGAACGCTTCGAGCTGCGGATAGATCAGGGAGCGCTTCACCTTCACGTAGACGCTGCGGCGGCGGGTTCTGGGCGTGTCTTCGCCTTCCGGCCAGTTGATGCCCTGGTAGGTGTCCGCACGCAAGGAGGGGTCTACGGGCGGGTAGACCGGCGGGCCGCCCATCTCCAGATTGATCGTGCCGGCCACGGCGAGCATGCTGTCTCGGATGGCTTCCGCTTCCAGGCGCCGCACCGGCACGCGCCAGAGGAAGCGGTTTAGCGGGTCCGTCTGCATGGCTTCCGCGCGCGCGTCGGAGGACTGCTGGTAGGTGCTGGAGAGCAGGATGAGGCGGTGGATCGGCTTGAGCCGGCGGCCTTCCTGGCGAAAGCGGAGCGTGAGCCAGTCGAGCAGCTCCGGGTGGCTGGGCAGCTCGCCATTGATGCCGAAGTTGCTGGGCGTGTTCACGATGCCGCGGCCGAAGTGCTGGCGCCAGATGCGGTTCATCCACACGCGGTCCGGAAGCGGGTTCTTCTCGTCCGTGAGCCACTCCGCCAGGGCGCGGCGGCGTCCGGTGGTGCTCGCCGTGGCGGCTTCCGGGCCTACCTCGGCCGACCCGCCGGGCAGGGAAACCACGAAGCCCGGCTGGACGACGGGGCCGGGCTTGTAGGCGTCGCCGCGGATCAGCAGGTGGAACGGCTCCGCCTTATTGCCGCCGTCCGTAAGGCCCAGCGCCTTCGGGAGCTGCGGGCGCTTGCCGTCGAGGGCGCCGATCGCGCCGCGGAGGTCCGCGTAGCGCTTCCGCTCCGGTTCCGGCAGGGCGGCGCCGATCTGGTCGTCGTTCGGGTTCGCCTGGCCGGCGGCTTTGGCGGCAGCACGGCCCTTCGTCTTGAGCGCTTCCAGCTCCTGCTTCAGGGGCGCAGCCTCAGCGTCTAGCTCCCGGTTGCGGCTCTCCGCGGCCTTCCGCTCCGCGTCGGTCGGAATGTCGACCTCCCGGCGCACGGTGGGCGCGAAGAGGGCGGCGAGGCGGTAGTAATCGGTCTGCTTGAGTGGGTCGTACTTGTGGTCGTGGCAGCGCGCGCAGCTGACGGTGAGGCCCAGGAATACGGAGCCGGTGGTGGCCACCAGGTCGTCCAGCTCATCGGCGCGGGTGGTGGGGAGCTTCACCATCGCGAAGTCTTCCTGCCCATGCGCCAGGTAGCCGGTGGCGACCAGCGCGGTCGCCTTTGCGTCCGTGAGGAACTGGGTGGACGGCGTGATCTCCTCCGCAGGGGCAGGCGCGACGCCGAGCTTCGCGACGTCGTCCAGGATCTCGTCGCCGGCCAGCTGCTCGCGGATGAAGCGGTCGTACGGCTTGTCCGTGTTGAACGCGTGGATCACGTAGTCGCGGTAGCGCCAGGCGTTCGGGCGGTCCTTGTCCCCCTCGAAGCCGGAGCTCTCGGCGAACCGGACCAGGTCCAGCCAGTGGCGCGCCCAGCGCTCCCCGTAATGGGGTGAGGCGAGGAGGCGGTCCACCACCTTCTCCCAGGCGTTCGGAGCCTTGTCGGCCACGAAAGCATCCACCTCTTCCGGGGAGGGTGGCAGGCCGATCATGTCCAGGTAAGCGCGCCGGATCAGCACGCGGCGGGCGGCGGGCGGGTTCGGCGCCAGGCGCTCTTTCCGCAGGCGGTCCAGCACCAGGGCATCGATCGGGTTCTTCACCCACGGGGAGCGCAGCGCGGGCACTTCCGGCGCGGCCGGCGCTCGAAACGACCACCATACCTGCGCCTGCGCCGTCTCGACGGCAGTTCCGGACCAGGGCGCGCCACCGTCCACCCAGCGACGCAACTTCTCGATCTCGGCGGCGGGGATCTTGCCCCCCGGGGGCATCAGCGGCGTCCGGCTGCCGGACACGAGCTGGTAGAGCAAACTCTTGGAGGCCTTGCCCGGCACGAGCGCCGCCCCGTGGGTTCCGCCTTTGAGGGTGGACTCCAGGGAGCGGAGGTCCAGGTGCGCCAGCTTGTTGCCCACGCCGTGGCAGCCAAGGCAGCGCTGGGAGAGGATCGGCTGGATCTCCCGCTCGAAGTAAGCGGCGTCCACCGGCCCGGCGCTCGCGGCGGGCTTTGCGGGAACGATGGCCTTCGGCGAGGGCGCCGCCTCCGCGCCGAGCAGCGTGATCCCCATCAGGGTCACCGCCAGCGCGCCGAGAGGAAGCCCGAACCTTACTAATGGAGCCCCGCCTGCCATTCCGTCTCCCCTGCATCCCACCACTGCGTGGATGTAGCACACTCTACCATGTTACGGCGTGGTGCAGGCCGCGCCCTCCCGCATTCGGAAGTTCCACGTCCGGGACCGGTAGACTGGCAATCAGGAACGATAATAGACAATTGGAAATTCTCAACTGTCAATTGCCCGCATGAAGCACTGCCCCGTTCTCGCCGCGACCGGACCGATGGAGCAACTCCGCTAACCAGCCGGTTTCCTCAGCGGTGAGGCGCGGAGGCGGCGGAGGCTGGGAGTAATCGATCTGGCTCGCGTAGGCGCATCGGTCGTAGATGGCGCTGAAGGCAGCACCCAGGTCGAGCAGGGCGTCGGCATCCGGTTCGAGGAGCGGGATGGGCACCGCCGGTAGGGGCGCCTCCAGTGGAATGGGCCAGACTTCCACCCGGGGCCGCCGGCTACCGCGGGCCAGAACCACGTAATAAGGCGCAGCCGGGACGGGGATTTCGAGGGGAGGCCGCTCGCCGGCGCGGAGGAGGTCGATCTCCACGAGGTTTATTTCCGTGCGGAGCAAGTCGCGGCGCTTGCGGCGGTACTCGTGGTACGCCTCGTGCCCCGGGCGCTTGTTGACCGGGGAGAGGATTTCGATGACGGTCACCAGTTGCTGGCTGCCCGTAGCCCGGATCTCGACCCGGTTCAAGACCAGCGGGACCTCCAGCGGCACCGCGCTCTCGACGGGGACCGGCATGAGCGTGGCGGCGCCGGCGCTCACCGGACCCGGGCTGGCGCTTCGGCTCCAGACGCCGACGTCCGGGCGAATTCCGCGAACGGCACCAATCTCGACTTCTTCGTAAGTGACGTACGGAGTGAGGCGGGCGAAGTAGCGTGGCTGGATGAGCGGGTTGAGCCGCGCCTGAATCTCCGGCGCCAGATTGCCGTGGAAGTCGGACCAGAGCTCCGGTTGCTCCAGGTAGGGATCCATTCCGGGAAAGGGTGAGCTCATCAGCGTTCCGACAGCACGCCGAGAACGTGCTGCTCTAGGGTCGTAATCAGAATCGATAAGGAGCTAACGGATGGGTCCCCAGCAGGCCTTCCGTGACTGTCATTCCGAGTGTAACGAGGAATCTCGGCACCCGTTTTCGAGCCGGTACCCGTTCGGCCGTCAGATCCCGTCAGGTGGCGAGTACCTCGGCAACACCTACGTGCCCGCAGTGGTCCAGCCGAGATTCCTCGCGCAGCTCGGAATGACCCGTACGGGTGGCTCGCCGGGGTAGATCGGCTTTCTCCCGCACGCAATAATGACCAACACCACGAGTGCTCAAGTCATCCATGGGATGATACAGCAGCCGTGCGAGGAATTCCTACGGCTACGCTGGCCTAGGGAAGCAAAGAGGGCGGGATGCGTGGTGCACCCCGCCCTCCGCTCACCCGGGTTGTGCCGGCTTACTTGACGAGGTTCATGATGTCCTTGGACATGATGATCACGAAGAGCAAGCCCACGAAGACCACGCCCGCGGTCATCGCCAGCTTCTGCTGCTCCGGCTCCAGGCGGCGGCGGCGCAGCACCTCGATGGTGAGGAGGAGCATGTGCCCGCCGTCCAGCACGAAGATCGGGAACAGGTTGAACACGGCGAGCGAGAGGCTGAGGGAAGCGAGCACGTTGAAGTAGTAGATCAGCGGCAGCCTGCCGACCTGTCCCAGCATCACCCAAATCGCCACGGGCCCGCCGAGACCTTCACCGGCCTTCTCCGGGTTGCTGAACAGGTTCTTGAACAGGTCGCCCAGCATGACGGCCATCATCACGAAGAAGTTGCGGAAAACGATCAGGCCTTGCCGTACCGATTCTTCGAGCGAAACACGCGCGCCCTGCCCGGGGACCGGCTGAAAGCCGAGGATGCCCACGTACCGCTCTCCCGGCTGCACCCGGGTTTCCAGCGGCCCCGCGGGGCCGGTGACCTCGCGCCGCTCACGGCTGTTGCGCCAGGTTACGAGGGTGACCGGCTGACCGGCCGCTTCTCGTAGGACCCGCTCGACGGTGACCTCCGGGGTTTCGCTGCCCTTCTTGAGCTCCTCGACCAGCTGCCCATTGATCTGCTGAATCTGGTCTCCCGGCGCCAGGTCCAGGGCGGTCCCCTCCGGCACGCGGGCCACGACCAGGAACTTATCGACCGGCAGCTTTTTCTCGCGCGCCATGCCGTTCAGCATCAGCTCGTCCGCGCCGCGGCGGACGCGCATGGCGATGGGCTTGTTCGCGCTGCCGTTTACCTGGCCGAACACCTGATCTAGCTGCGTAATCGGCTTGCCGTTCACCTCCAGGACGTAGTCCCCGATCTGGAGCCCCTTACGCGCGCCGGTGACCGGTTGACCATTCCGGGACACGACTTCCATCTGGGAAGCCGCAGACTTCTTGTCCACAACCGCCACGACCGCACGGGACTTATCCGGCACGCCGATCAATACGCCGCTCAAGGTGAGCACGAGCAGGCCCAGGATGATGTTCATCAGCGGGCCGGCAAGGTAGACCAGCGCGCGCTCCGCGGGCCGGCGGCCGTTGATGCCGTCCGTGGTGATCGGATCGTCCGGCTGCATCCCCTTGGGGTTCACGAAGCCGCCGATGGGCAGGGCGCGGACCGTGTAGTCCGTGCCGCCGCGCCGCATGTAGGTGACCAGGCGCGGCCCCATCCCCAGCGCGAACTCGTAGACGCGCACGCCCACGGACTTGGCCGCGATGAAGTGGCCCCATTCGTGGATGGCGACCAGCAGGCCCATGGTGACCACAAACATCACCGGGTTCCGCAGCAGGTCCCACCGCACGATGGCGGCGATGATGATCCCCACCAGCACGAGCAGGTTGGTCATCAGCTCGCGCCGGTCGACGGGCTCATCCGGGTTTTCAATCGGTTCGATTTTTTCGGTATTAGACATAGGGTCGAATAGTTAATGGAAAGGGAGGGCGTTCAGGTGTTCGGTGTTCAAGTGTTACCTACGCTGATTCGTCGAATACCTTCCCGTACCCGTCATCCTGGAGCGAAGCGAAGGATCTCGCCCTCGTGCGTGGGTGCTATCGAATGCAGCACTCGCACGGAGGTGAGATCCTTCAATGCGCTCCGCTCCTTTCAGGATGACGGGGTACGGATCGAAGTTCGGCGTTCATGCGTCGATAAGTAAGCTCGTCCTGCTGATCTTCACCCGTCTCCGCTCCTATCGCCTGGTGAGCTCCCGGTCGCGGTTCGGAGGGGGCACGCCCACTACTCCATTTAATACGGCGCGCGCTCAGTTTTCGACAGCCGTTTGTCGAGCCCAGGCGTCGATCTGGAGCAGCTCGTCCAATTTCGGGTTCGCAACCACCGTGTGCGCGTCCATGGCGCGTTTTACCCGCTCGGCGATGCCGGTGAACGGGATTTGTCCGTTCAGAAACAGATCCACGGCGGCCTCGTTGGCGGCGCTGAGGACGCAGGGCAGTGAGCCGCCCACCTCCGCCGCCTGGAACGCGAGTCCGAGAGCGGGGAAGCGGTCCAGATCCGGCGCTTCGAAGGTGAGGTTACAGCACTTGACCAGGTCCAGCCGTTCGAGCTGGTTGGGCAGGCGCTCCGGGTAGAAGACGGAGTACTGGATGGGCAGGCGCATGTCCGGGATGCCCATCTGCGCCATGACGGAGCTGTCCTGGAAGTAGACCAGGGAGTGGATGATGCTCTGCCGGTGCACCACCACGTCGATGCGGGAGGCCGGGATGTCGAACAGCCACTTCGCCTCGATCACCTCCAGGCCTTTGTTCATGAGGGTGGCCGAGTCGATGGTGATCTTGCCGCCCATGTTCCAGGTGGGGTGGTTGAGCGCGTTCTGGATGGTGGCCTGCTCCATCGCCTCGCGCGACTTATCTACGAACGGCCCGCCGGACGCGGTGAGCGTGATCCGCTCCACTTCGCGCCCCTGGTTGCCGCGGAGGCACTGCCAGATGGCCGAGTGCTCGCTGTCGATGGGCAGGATGGTGGCGCCGGACTTGCGGGCCGCGGCGGTCATCAGGTGCCCCCCTACTACCAGCGCCTCCTTGGTGGCGAGGGCAACGTTCTTCCCTGCCTCCAATGCCGCGAGGGCGGGAGCGAGCCCGGCGGTGCCTACCACGGAGATGATGACGAGGTCCGCTTCCGGCAGCGTCGCCGCTTCGATTAGCGCGTCGGCTCCAGTGCGGATGCGGCCGGCGGACGTGTCTAACTGCGTGCCGGGCGCCGGATCGGAGAGCGCGGCCAGCTTCGGGCGATACCGCTCCACCTGGCCGCGAAGGGTCTCCGCGTCGCTGCGCGCCGTGAGCGCGACCACCTCCAGCCGATCCGGGAACCAGTCTACGATGTCGAGCGTCTGCGTGCCGATGGAGCCGGTGGAGCCGAGGAGAGCGATGCGAGTCATTATCTTCGATGGGGGTTGGGGGATAGGGATTAGAGGATGGGGAGGGGAACGGATCGCCTGAGTGCGGAAGGCGCTCGCGGTTTCCCGGGGTCACCCCTCTACTCACTGTATCGTCATGGGGAAGCGTGCTCCGCTAGTAAATCTAAGCTTTCCCGTCCCCATCCTCTAACCCCCAGCCCCTAACCCAGCGAGCAGCGTCACACGGCTGCTGGTTCCAGCACGGCGCCGAAGCGGCGCTCGCGGTTCTGGAAGTCGCGGATGGCGGCGTGGAGGTCTTTGGCGCTGAAATCCGGCCAGAGGGTCTGGGTGACCCAGATCTCGCTGTAGGCGGACTCCCAGAGGAGGAAGTTGCTGAGGCGCATCTCGCCGCCGGTACGGATGAGGAGGTCCGGATCCGGAAGGTTGGGGGCGTACAGCTCCCGGGCGATGGTCTCTTCCGTGATGTCCGCGGGGTCCAGCAGGCCCAGCTTCACGCGCTCGGCCACGCGCCGGGTGGCGTCCACGATCTCCGCGCGGCCGCCGTAGTTGATGGCGAGGTTGACGGTCATCCCGGTGTTCTCGCGGGTGAGCGCCATGTCGCGGTACAGCTCGTCCTGGAGGGAGGGCGGAAGCTCGTGGAGGCGGCCCAGCACGTTGACGCGCACGCCCTTGCGGTGGAGCTCTTTGATCTCCTTGCGGGCGACGAGCTCGATCAGGCCCATCAAGGCCTTCACTTCTTCTTCGGAGCGGCGCCAGTTTTCCGCGCTAAAGGTGTAGAGCGTAAGGTGCTCCACCCCCAGGTCCCCGCACGCCTGGATCATCTGCCGGACGGTGTGCTCACCGCGCCGGTGCCCCTCCACCCGGGGGAAACCCCGCTTGCGCGCCCAGCGGCCGTTGCCGTCCATGATGATCGCGATGTGCCGCGGGATCCGCGACTGATCCAGGCCTTCCACTTGCATTCCTGCTGCTCCGAAAACGGGTATCTTCTACTGTTACGACCTCTTTGTGGCGCAAAGTAGTGTCCGGGTTCTATTATAGCCCCAGTTTTCCCACTTCGAACACGGAGAGTTGTAGGGAGTGTGGGAGAGAGAAGGCCGGAGTCATGGAGTAGCAGAGTAGTGGAGTAAGGGATTGACCATTACTCCAGTGCTCCAACACTCCATGACTCCGGCCCGGCCAGTGGGATGCCGCTCCGCCTACGGGGAACTCAACTCGAACGGATGATTATACTTCGAGGAGCTCTTCCTCTTTGTGCTTCTGCATGGCGTCCAGCTCATGGACGTACTTGTCCGTGAGCTTTTGGGCATCCCCTTCGGTGCTCTTCGCTTCGTCTTCACCGAGCTCGCCGTTCTTCTTCAGGGTGCGCAGCTCTTCGATGGCGTCGCGGCGGATGTTGCGGAGCGCGACTTTCCCCTCTTCGATGCGCTTGTGCACCTGCTTGATGAGGCCCTTGCGGGTTTCCTCGGTCAGCTGGGGGATGAGGAGGCGCACGATGGTGCCGTCGCTGCTGGGGTTGAGGCCCAGGTTGGCCTTCTGAATGGCACGCTCGATGGCGGGGAGCGCGCCGCGGTCCCAGGGCGCGATCACCAGCATCCGGGCCTCCGGAGAGGTGACCGTGGCGACCTGCGGGAGCGGCATCTTGCTGCCGTAGTATTCCACCTCCACCCGCTCCAGGATGGAGGGATGGGCGCGGCCCGTCCGGATCGACTGCAGGTCGTGCCGGGTCGACTCGATGCTCTTCTGCATGCGGGTTTCGCTATCCCGCAGCAGCTTCTTCAGCACTTCGGCGTCTGCCATGGTCGTGATACTCCGAAAGATCTTCGGTCAAAGCCGCAATTGACGCTTGAAAATCTCCAATTGTCAATTGTCAATTCTCTTGTTACGCCGCGCCGACGACGGTGCCCACCTGGTCCCCGCGGAGCACGCGGCGGATGTTGCCGGCCTCGTTGAGATCGAAGACGACGATGGGGAGGCCGTGCTCCATGCTGAGCGAGAAGGCGGTGAGGTCCATCACCTGCAGCTTCTGCCGGAACGCCTCGTCGTGGCTGATGGTGGTGAGCCGCTTCGCGTCCGGGTGCTTGCGCGGGTCGCGGTCGTAGATGCCGTCGATGTTGGTGGCCTTCAGCAGCACCTGCGCCCGGATCTCCAGGGCGCGGAGGGCGGCGGCGGTATCCGTAGTGAAGTACGGGTTGCCGCTGCCGGCGCCGAAGATCACCACGCGCCCCTTCTGGAGGTGGCGCATCGCGCGGCGGCGGATGAACGGCTCGGCGACGGAGGTCATGGAGAGCCCCGTCTGGGTGCGGACTTCGACGCCGCACTTCTCGAGGGCGTCTTGCAGGGCGAGGGCGTTGATGACGGTGGCCAGCATGCCCATGTGGTCCGCCGTCGTGCGGTCGATGCCGGACTGGCTGGCGAGGCCGCCGCGGATGATGTTGCCACCCCCCACGACGACCGCCAGCTCACAGCCAAGCTTGACGACGCTGGCGATCTCCTCGGCGATGCGACGGACGGTCGGGGGATCGATGCCGCTCCCCTGACCGCCCGCAAAAGCCTCACCGCTGAGTTTCAGCAGCGCCCGCGTCCACTTCAATTTCGGCTCGGGGGAGGAACCCTCCGCCGCGTGGTCGGCAGCTTCGCTCAATGGCTTAGATCTCTTCGCCTACCTGGAAGCGCACGAACCGCCGCACGCCGATGTTCTCGCGGATCTTGGCGCGCACGTCTTCGACCAGGTCGCCGACCTTGCGCTTCTTGTCCCGCATGTACTCCTGGGTGAGCAGGGAGTTCTCGTCCGCGAACTTCTTGACGCGGCCTTCCACGATCTTGGGCAGTGCCGCTTCCGGCCGGCCCTCGTTGCGCGCCAGGTTCTCCGCGATCTCCCGCTCCTTCGCCAGCACGGATTCCGGAATGTCTTCCGGCTTCAGGTACGTGGGGTTGGAGAAGGCGATCTGCATCGCCAGCTCGCGGGCCAGCGCCTGGAAGTCCTCGTTGCGGGCCACGAAGTCGGTCTCGCAGTTCAGCTCCACCATGACGCCGATCTTGCCGCCCAGGTGGATGTAAGAACCCACCACGCCTTCGTTCGCCGCCCGGCCGGCCTTCTTCTCCATCGAGGCCTTGCCGCGCTCGCGGAGGAGCTGGATCGCCTTGTCCATCTCGCCGTCGGCCTCGGTGAGCGCTTTCTTGCACTCCATCATTCCGGCGCCGGTCTTCTCGCGGAGCGCCGCTACCGCCTGAGCCGTAATAGCCATAAAACTAACCTTCCTCTTCTCGTCCCTCGGTCGCCTCTACCAGGTCATCGAGGCGTCCGGTGCTGAAATCGACGTTCGCTTCGTCGTCCGCCTCGGCATCCGGCGCTTCTTCGATGAACTCGGAGTCCTCGTCCACAATGTCCTCGGCCGGCGACCACACCTCGCCCGTGATCTCGGCGATGGTGTCCGCGGCGCGGGAGGTGAGGAGCTGGATGGCGCGGATGGCGTCATCGTTGCCCGGGATCACGTAGTCCGCATCGTCCGGATCGCAGTTGGTATCCACCACCGCGATGATGGGGATGCCCAGGCGGCGCGCTTCGTCTACCGCGATGCGCTCCTTCTTCAGGTCCACGATGAAGAGCACGTCCGGCAGGCGGTGCATGTCCTTGATGCCGCCCAGGAAGCGCTCCAGCTTGTCCTTCTGTTCGCGGAGGACGAGCTGTTCCTTCTTGGGGAAGCGCTCCATCGTCCCGTCCGTCTCCCAGCGCTCCAGCTCCTTGAGGCGCTGGATGCGGCCCTGGATGGTGGGGAAGTTGGTGAGCATCCCACCCAGCCAGCGCTCGTTCACGAAGAACTGGCCGGTGCGCTTGGCGGCGATGCGGATGGGGACCTGCGCCTGGCGCTTGGTGCCGACGAACAGCACGGAGCCCCGGTTGCTGACCACCTGGTGCAGGAAGTTGGACGCCTCGTCGAACAGGGACAGGGTCTGGTGGAGGTCCAGGATGTAGATCCCGTTGCGGGCCCCATAGATGTATCGCTTCATCTTGGGATTCCAGCGGCGGGTCTGGTGGCCGAAGTGTACGCCGGCCTCCAGGAGCTCCCTCATAGTTACGGTTGCCAAGGTCTTCTCCTAACGGGTTAATCGAATTTCCGCCCGCTAACGGGACGGAGGTACGCCTCCCCTTTCCTCTATCGGGCTCGCGACCGGAGGCTCCGCCCACGCGGCTGGCTGACCGGCACCCGCAATCCCGTCCGAAAGGGTGTGGAGTGCATTGCCGACCGCGCTCTCCCAAAGGGATCCCGCGGCCCGGCAAAGTTTACCACGGAACGATGGGGCCGTAAAGCCGGCCCCGGGGTTGGGGGTTATTGAGCGGCGCGTTATTGATCCGTGCAGAAAGATCTAACCATAACCTGCGTGAATGAAGAAGTTCTGGATCAACTCGGAATGTCGACGTAACTCCCGGAGCTTCTGGCGCAGCACGGCCCGTAACTCCGGCAGATCCT
>Ga0255338_1003513_pt1 | contig 18621 bp, 16 predicted proteins | sample MeOH1_35cm_T4_19_FD_203715 | JGI IMG/M metagenome (GOLD analysis project Ga0255338, IMG submission 203715) | Sandy soil microbial communities from University of British Columbia, Vancouver, Canada - MeOH1_35cm_T4_195 | ecosystem: Engineered > Artificial ecosystem > Sand microcosm > Unclassified ...
GCCCGGCCGCCATCACCGTCCTGCTGCTGTGCCTCCAGCTCAAGCAGATCACATTGGGCGTGATCCTCGTATTGTTCTTCAGTGTCGGTCTGGCGGTAACGATGGTGAGCGCCGGCGTCCTGGCCTCGCTCAGCGTCAAGCATATCGGCAAGCGCTGGTCCGGGTTCAGCACGTTCGCGCGCCGCGCGCCCTATGCGTCGGGTGGTCTCATGGTGGTCATCGCGCTCTACATGGGCATTTCGGGCTGGATCGGCCTGAGCGGCGGGCATCTGCCCCAGGTCTGAGACGAACAATGCGCTTCCGCGAAGCGTGAATGTCCGAGGCGAGGCGTTCCCGCACCGGGTAGGGACGATCCGGCTCTCCATGGGTCGAGAGCGAATTGACTTGTCGCGGCACAACCCTAGTTTGGCGCCGTGAACCGCTTCCTGCGCCTCCTCCTGCTGACATTCGCCATGGTCGGGCTTGCCGGCCAGTCGACGGCAATGGCGATGGCTCCGATGATGGCGAGCCCGTCTGCAAAGCAGGCTGCGATGACCGGCATGGACTGCAAGGACATGGCGACGACGCCGTCTTCGGGCGGCGCGCCGTGCAAGAAGCTGACCTGGCAGTGCATTGCCGCCATGGGCTGCCTCACCGCAAGCGCGCTTGAACCCGCGATGCCGGCGATGGACATGCATTCACTCGCTCGCACCGCGCCCGCGTCGCGGGACGTCACGCGCCTCGTCGGGCGCTCCTACGGTCCCGAGCCAGACCCTCCCAGTTTCCTGATCTGACACCCGGAATCCATCGATTCGCCGCTTCGTAAGCGCGCGGGTCGATCACCAAGCTCAGATCAAGGATATCATCATGTCGAATCGGCTTTTTGCGGCCGCCCTTGGCGCCGCCGCTCTTCTCGTTGCCATGCCAGCCTTTGCCTCGACGCCGCAGTTTGCGGTTCCCGCGCAGGGTCATTTCGAATGGCGTGCCGGCACGCAGGTGGGGCCACGCGCTCCATTGAGCCCTCCAAACCGCGTCTGGGTCGGCCCCAGCTCCGAAGCGAAAGCAATGGCGACCTGCGACTGCGCGATGATGCGGACCTCGCGGAAATCGTAATCGCCCGAACGCGATAACGACCGGCCGGCGGGGCGCGTCCCCGCCGGTCAACCGGCCGCTCGCGCGGCCGCGATTGGGGAACCCCATATGATACGATCCATGTTCTGCGCCGCGCTGCTGGCATCCGCCTGCCTTGCGGCACCCGCTTTGGCTGGGCCGCTCACGTTCGAGGAGGCGCTGGCGCGTGCTCGCGCCAGTGCACCTTCCCTGCATGCCCGGCAGCTGGGCTCCGATGCCAGTCGAGCCGCGCGGGGTGCCGCCGGCGCGCTGCCCGATCCGAAGCTCTCGCTCGGCGTCGAGAGTTTCCCCGTCTCCGGGCCGCTCGCGTTCGAGCCGTCACGCGACAATTTCACCATGGCGCGCATCGGCGTGTCCCAGGAGTTTCCCAATCTCGCCAAACGGCATGCACTACAGGCGCGGGCCGATTCCGACATCACGGCGGCCGATGCCGACATTCTCGCCGAGTCGCGCACTGTCGAGGTCGAGACCGCTATTGCCTGGATCACGCTCGCTTATGCCGAGCGGCGCCTTGTCGCGCTCGACGCAGTGCGCGCGCGGCTCGAACGGCTGGTGGGCACCACACCCGGTGCGGTCGCGTCGGGCGGGGCCCGCCCGGCACAGGTGCTGGCCGGCAGGCAGGCGCTGGCGGCACTCGACGATCGGCGCGACGAGCTGGTGTCGGCGGTGGAGCGCGCGCGCGCCGACCTGATGCGCTGGACCGGCGATGTGGCGCCGACCGTGGCGGGACCGGTTCCTGATTTCCCGGTCGATGCGGCGCAGCTCCACGGGGCGCTCGACGCCAATCCCTCGCTGGCCGCGATCGCGGCGCGGGTCGGTCAGGCGGAGGCCGATGTGCGCCTCGCCGAGGCGGAGCGCCGGCCCGATTTCGGGATCGATGTCGGCTATCAGCGCCGCGACCCGCGGTTCGGCGACTATGTGTCGGCCGGCGTGACCATCAGCCTGCCGCTGTTCAAGCGCCACCGACAGGAGCCGATGATCGCCGCGCGGCAGGCCGATGCAGCGCGAGCCCGGGCCGAGCGCGAGGATGCCGCACGGGTGCTGACAGCCTCGCTCGATGGCGGTCTCGCCGACCATGTGATGCACCACGCGCAGTGGATGCGCTCGCGCGACACGCTCGAACCGCTGGCGCGGCAGCGCGTCGATCTCGAAACCGCCAGCTACGGCGCGGGCCGCGCGAGCCTGGTCGATGTCGTCGACGCGCATGTCGCGCTGGTCGAGGCGGCCCTCGCGACGCTCGACCGCGAAGCCCTGGTCGCGATCGACGGCGCGCGCCTCACTCTCACCTATCGGAGCATATCCTGATGACCCCGCGCGATCTCATTCCACGCGGCGTCGTGTCGCGCGTCGCCCTTGTCGCGATCCTCGCCGGCGGCGCGATCGGGTTCGGCGCTGCGCGGCTGACGGCGCCGTCGGCACCGGCGGCATTGACCGGTGGCGCCGCGTCCGGCGAGCGCAAGATCCTCTATTGGTACGACCCGATGATTCCGGCCGAGCACCATGATGGTCCCGGCCTGTCGTCGATGGGGATGACGACCATCCCCAAATATGCCGATACGGATGCGGGCGCCGCTCCGGCCGATACCGGCGTTCGGGTCGATCCGGCGGCGGTCCAGTCGCTCGGCGTCAGGCTCATGGCCGTCGAGCGCGGGTCGCTCGCCTCCGATCTGACGGTCACCGGGGTGATCGATTTCAACCAGCGCGATGTGGCGGTGGTGCAGGCGCGGGCCGCGGGGTTCGTTCAGCGCGTCTATGCGCGTGCGCCGGGAGATGTGATCGGCGCTGGCGCGCCGCTGGCCGATGTGCTCGTGCCCGAATGGGGGGGAGCGCAGGCCGAGTTGCGTGCCGTCGCCCGCACCGGCGACGCGGCGCTGATCGCCGCATCGCGTGAGCGGCTGCGGTTGCTCGGCGCGCACGGCGCCGCCGGTGGGGGCATGACGACGATCCGGAGCCCGATCGGCGGGGTGATCCAGACGCTCGACGTACGCGCCGGCATGACGCTCTCTGCGGGCCAGACGCTGGCGCAGGTGTCAGGGCTCGGCACCGTCTGGCTGAACGCCGCCGTGCCGGAAGCGCAGGCAGCTTTGGTCCGAGTCGGCCGGCCGGTGCGTGCGGAGCTTACCGCGCTGCCGGGCGAGATTGTCTCCGGCCGTGTCGTCGCGATCCTGCCGACAGCACAGGCGGAGAGCCGGACGCTCACCGTCCGCATCGAGCTTCCCAATCGCGGGGGCCGGCTGCGACCTGGAATGTTCGCGACGGTCCATCTCGGCGGCGAAGGCGGGTCGGGCTTGCTGGTCCCGAGCGAAGCGGTGATCCGCACGGGCAAACGCGACCTTGTAATGGTTGCAGGTCCTGCCGGCCGCTACCAGCCGGTCGAAGTCAGGCTTGGCCGGGAAGGAGGAGGAAAGACCGAGATTCTGGCGGGGCTGGCCGAGGGCCAGAAAGTGGTCGCGTCGGGCCAGTTCCTGCTCGATTCCGAGGCGAGCCTCGGCGGCATCGACGCGAAACCACTCGAGGGTGCTCCGATGACGCCTGCGGACCAGCGGCGATGATTGCCGCCGTCATTCGACTGTCGGTCCGGGCGCGCGTGCTCGTGCTGATCGCGTCGCTGGTGCTGGTCGTCGCCGGCGTGCTCGCGGTGCGATCGACGCCGATCGACGCGCTCCCTGATCTGTCCGACGTGCAGGTGATCATCCGGACCAGCTATCCCGGCCAGGCGCCGCAGCTGGTCGAGAATCAGATCACCTATCCGCTGGCGACGACCATGCTGTCGGTGCCCGGCGCCCGGGTGGTGCGGGGCTACTCCTTCACCGGCGATAGCTATGTCTATGTGCTGTTCGAGGATGGCACCGATCTCTACTGGGCACGCTCTCGCGTCCTCGAATATCTCTCGCAGGTGCAAGGTCGCTTGCCGGCCGGTGCGACCGCGTCCCTAGGGCCCGATGCGACCGGGGTCGGCTGGGTCTATGAATATGCGCTGGTCGACAGGACCGGACGGCATGATCTCTCGCAGCTTCGCTCGATCCAGGACTGGTTCCTGCGCTACGAGTTGAAAAGCGTGCCGGGCGTCGCCGAGGTCGCGGCGATCGGCGGCATGGTCCGCGAATATCAGGTCGTGCTGGATCCGGCGAAGCTGGTCTCCTACGGTATCCCGCAATCCGTCGTGGTCGATGCGCTCAAGCGCGCCAATCAGGAAGCTGGCGGCTCGGTCGTCGAAATGGGCGAGGCGGAATATACCGTCCGCGCCAGCGGCTATCTGAAGACGCTCGACGATTTCCGAAGCGTGCCGTTGAAGTCCGCAGCCGGCGGCGTGCCCGTGACGCTGGGCGATGTCGCGACGATCCAGGTTGGTCCGGAAATGCGGCGCGGCGTTGCCGAGCTGAACGGCCAGGGCGAAGTCGCGGGCGGGGTCATCATCCTGCGGTCGGGCAAGAATGCCCGTGAGACGATTGGGGCGGTGAAGGCGAAGCTCGCGGACCTGCGGCACAGCCTGCCGCCGGGCGTCGAGGTCGTGACGACCTATGACCGGTCGGCGCTGATCGACGCGGCGGTCGAGAATCTCCAGGGCAAGCTGCTCGAGGAATTCTTCGTCGTCGCGATCGTCTGCGCCTTGTTCCTCTGGCATGCGCGCTCGGCGCTGGTCGCGATCCTGACGCTCCCGATCGGCGTGCTGATCGCGTTTCTCGTGATGCGATTCCAGGGCGTGAACGCCAACATCATGTCGCTGGGCGGGATCGCTATCGCGATCGGCGCGATGGTCGATGCGGCGGTCGTGATGATCGAGAACGCCCACAAGCATCTCGAACGCTGGGCGCACGACCATCCTGGCGAGACGCTCGCGGGGGAGGAGCGGTGGCGCGTGATCACGACAGCGGCGAGCGAGGTCGGTCCGGCGCTGTTCCTCAGCCTGCTCATCATCACTTTCTCGTTCATACCAGTGTTCAGCCTGCAGGGTCAGGAGGGCCGGTTGTTCGCGCCGCTCGCCTTCACCAAGACCTATGCGATGGCGGGCGCGGCGCTCCTTTCGGTGACCCTTGTCCCGGTGCTGATGGGCTGGCTGATCCGGGGGCGTATCCCGGCCGAGAGCGCCAATCCGATCAATCGCTGGTTGACGGCGATCTACCGGCCCGCGCTCGACTGGGTGATGCGGCGGCCCAAGGCGACCTTGGTGATCGCGGCGCTGATCTTCGCGACCACGGCCTGGCCGCTCAGCCAGCTCGGTGGCGAGTTCATGCCGCAGATGGACGAGGGCGATCTGCTCTACATGCCCTCGGCACTGCCCGGTATTTCGACCGCTCAGGCGTCGCGGTTGCTCCAGCAGACCGACCGACTGATCAAGACGGTGCCCGAGGTTGATACCGTATTCGGCAAGGCCGGCCGTGCGGAGAGTGCGACCGATCCGGCGCCGCTCGAGATGTTCGAGACCACCATCAGGTTCAAGCCGCGTGACCAGTGGCGTCCGGGCATGACGCCCGCGAAGCTTGTCGAGGAACTCGACCGGACGGTGAAACTGCCCGGCATCGCCAATGTCTGGGTGCCGCCGATCCGGAACCGGATCGACATGCTCGCGACCGGCATCAAGAGTCCGATCGGGGTCAAGGTATCGGGCTCCGACCTCGCTGAGCTCGACCGGGTCGCGCGCGATGTCGAGCGCGTGGCCAAGACCGTGCCCGGGGTCAGTTCTGCCTTTGCCGAGCGGCTGACCGGCGGGCGCTATATCGACGTGAAGATCGATCGCGCTGCCGCCGGCCGTTACGGACTCAATATCGCCGACGTGCAAAGCGTGGTGTCGGGCGCGATCGGCGGGGAGACGGTCGGGCAGACAGTCGAAGGCCTCGCGCGCTATCCGATCAGCGTGCGCTACCCGCGCGAGCTGCGCGACAGCGTCGGCGCGTTGCGCAACCTGCCCGTGCTCACGCCCTCGCTCCAGCAGATCACGCTCGGCACCGTCGCCGATATTCGCGTGACCGAGGGTCCGCCGATGCTTCGCAGCGAGGATGGTAGACCGACCACCTGGGTTTATGTCGACACGCGCGGACGGGCGCTGTCCTCGGTCGTCGGCGACATCCAGAAGGCCGTTGCGAAGGGCGTGAAGCTCTCGCCGGGGGTGAGCATCGCCTATACCGGCCAGTTCGAATATCTCGAGCGCGCGGCAGAACGCCTGAAGCTGGTTATCCCGGCGACGCTGCTGATCATCTTCCTGCTGCTCTACGCGACGTTTCGGCGGCTCGACGAGGCGGCGCTGATCATGGGTACGCTGCCGTTCGCGCTCACCGGCGGCATCTGGACGCTCTATCTGCTCGGCTACAACCAATCGGTCGCGACAGGGGTTGGGTTCATCGCCCTTGCCGGTGTGTCGGCCGAGTTCGGCGTGGTGATGCTGATCTATCTTAAACAGGCGCTCGCCGCGCGCGGGCCCGAGCCATCCAGCGCGCAAACGGACGAAGCGATCCGCGAGGGTGCGCTGCTGCGCGTTCGGCCCAAGGCGATGACCGTGGCAGTTATCCTGGCCGGCCTGTTCCCGATCCTGATCGGACACGGTGTCGGCGCCGAGGTGATGAGCCGGATTGCCGCACCGATGATCGGCGGCATGCTGACCGCGCCCCTGCTGTCGATGCTTGTCGTCCCCGCCGCCTATCTGTTGTTGCGGCGGCGGGCGGGAAGTCGCGTAACCTCTCCGCAACTGGAAGGAGTATCCCGATGAAAATCACTGCCTCTATGATCGCCACGACCGGCGCGCTCGCCCTGCTTGCCGGCTGCGGGCCGAAGGCGGCCGACAAGACCGACGCGACCACTGCCAATGCCGCGGCGCCCGCCATGGCGATGCCCGCCCCCGGCGCAGCGCAGGCCGGCAAGACCGTCAAGGGCGTCGGCGAAGTGACCGCGATTGATGCTGCCGCCGGCAAGATCACCCTGAAGCATGAGGCTATTCCGGAGGCGGGCTGGCCGGCGATGACGATGGCGTTCACGGCGGCCCCGCCGATCGTCGCCAAGGCCAGGGTCGGCGAGAAGGTGGCGTTTGATCTCAAGCTCGGCGCCGTCGGCGGCGAGGTCACCGCGATCAATCCGCGCTAGGCACCGGTGTGCGGGCCGGCGCGGCCTGTAACGACAGACTGCGCCGGCCGGTTGACCCGGATCGATCCCGTCCCTATCTCGCGCTTCTCTTTGGGGAGTAGCCACCCGCGTCGAGCGGGGCCTTCGTCAACATGCTCGGATCGCCTTATGGCGGCCCGTGGCGGGGGCAGCGGCGCCGACAGGCCCGCCCGGCAAGACCAACGACGCTACGCCTCCCTTGGCCGGGGGCGACAAGTGTCGTTCGGTTTGGCCTCGAAAGCATGTTTCATGGTTGGTATCATCACGCTTGGCGGCCTCGGCCTGAGCCTGTCCGTCGACGCCTTCGCGGCGGCGGTCGGCAAGGGCTCTCAGGGTGATTCGCCCCGGTTCCGCGATGCGCTGCGCGTCGGCGCGATCTTCGGCTTCTTCGAGGCGATTACGCCGGCGATCGGCTGGGCGGTTGGCCTTGCGCTCAGCACCTGGATCGCCGCGGTCGATCATTGGGTCGCGTTCTTCCTGCTCGGCGCGGTCGGCGGCCATATGCTGTGGCAAGCCTCACGGGCCGCACCGGAACCGGGGGACGCCGCGCCCGCGAAACGGCAGGGGATCGGCCGCCTGGTCGTCACCGCGCTCGCGACGAGCATCGACGCAACGGCCGTCGGCGTCACGCTCGCCTTCCTGCACGTCAATATCCTGGTAGCGTGCCTCGTGATCGGCGGCATCACGACCGTCGTCGCCACGGCCGGCGTGACGGTCGGCAGGCATGCCGGTGCCTATCTTGGACGTTACGCCGAGGTGCTGGGCGGCCTGACGCTGATCCTGATCGGCAGCGTCATCCTGCTCGAGCATCTGACAGCCTGACGCATGTCTCGATTAGCCGGTTCGCGTCGCCAGCGCCTCGACGATCCGGCAGTCATCGATGGTGCCGCCGGCACAGCTCGCCACCAGGCCCGCGACTTCGCGTCGTAGCGCCTGGAGATCCGCGATCTTCCTGTCGATCTCGGCCAGATGGTCCTTGGTGACCGCGTCCACCGAGGCGCAGTCGCGCTTGCGGTCGGCCGCGATATCGAGCAGCGCCCTGACCCGGTCGAGCGTGAAGCCAAGCTCGCGCGCCCGGCGGATGAATTTGAGCCTGGTAAGATCGTCGGTCCCGTAGACACGGTAGTTCCCGTCGGTGCGCGCCGGTGCGGCCATCAAGCCGTCCTGTTCGTACCAGCGCACGGTTTCCGGAGTGCTCCCGGCAGCGCGCGCGAGGCGTTCGATTGTCAATACTTCCATCGCCCTTGACCCTGTAGTGGCTTCAGGGTCCAGGTGGGGTGCCAGGTCGATTCCGTCGAGGTGAAGCATATGGCATGCACCAGCTGCGCTTCCGCAGGCGATCCCGTCGCCGACCGTCGCTGGCGCCGGGTGCTCTGGATCGCGCTCGTGATCAACCTCACCATGTTCGCCGGTGAAATCGCGGCCGGCCTCGCATCGGGCTCGCGATCGCTCCAGGCGGACGCGCTCGATTTTCTCGGCGATTCGGCGAGCTATGCCATAAGCCTCGGTGTCGCCGGAATGGCGTTGCGGTGGCACTCGCGCGCGGCGCTGCTCAAGGGGGCGACGATCTTCGCGTTCGGTGCCTATGTCCTCATCACTACGATCGTCGCCGCGCTTGGTGACGGCGTTCCTCACGCAAAGACGATGGGTATCGTCGGCGCGATCGCGCTGGTCGCGAACGGCGGCGTGGCTCTCATGCTCTACCGCTACCGGTCGGGCGACGCGAACAGGCGGTCCGTATGGATTTGCTCGCGCAACGACGCGATCGGCAACGTCGCCGTACTCGTCGCGGCCGCGGGAGTGCTCGGAACGGGCACCCAATGGTCCGACCTGGTCGTCGCCGGAATCATGGCCACGCTCGGTATCTCCGGCGGTCTGCAAATCCTGCGTCAAGCAGTGGGCGAATTGAGCGCAAGAAGATCTGCGAAGAACAGCGAAACTATACCATCACCTTCTACTCAGTTATGAAATAACATGGCAGTTGCGACGGTCACATCCGGCAATGTGTCGCGAAAAACAGTCGGCGTGCGTCGCCGATCAGAAAAACTCTTTGAACCCGTCTCGCGATCGTCTAGTTAGACGCAGAATGCGCAAGTTGCTCGCCTCGATCGCAAGCCTGATGCTGGTCCTGACCCTCTGGTCCGGGTCCCAGTCGTCGGTGGCCTATGCGGCGGAGGCCGGCACCTGCCTGACGGTGGTGGACGGCACCTCGCCCGGCCACTCTCCCGGCGATGCCGATGAGGTTTCCGGCGACAGCGACAAGGCCACGCCGCACCATCACAGCGTCAGCCACAGTCACGAAGTCGGGGTACCCGCGCGGCTTTGGACCGGTGTTCATATCGTCAATGCGGCCGCACTCCGCAGTTTTGCCACCGTGTCGCCGCCGACACCATTCGCGCCACACCGCGACCTGAGACCCCCGATCGCCTGACTTCGCCACTGCCCGCGTGCTTGATCGCGCGGGGATCTCGCGAACGTCAGGAGAATTCCCATCATGTCCCGTACCCTCGCGGCGCTTCTCGCCGCGACCGTCTGTGCCGGCACCGCCGTCGCGCAGACGCCTCCGGCCATAACGGCCGAGGCGCCGCTTACGCTGGCGGAGGCACTTGCTGCCGCGCGCACCCGTTCACCCGGGCTCGAAGCTGCCGACGCCGGCATTCGTGCCACCGATGCCGCGCGTACCGTCGCCGGGCTGCGGCCCAACCCCTCGTTCGAGGCGCAGACCGAGAATGTCGCCGGGACCGGCGCCTATCGCGGGCTGTCGGGTGCAGAGACGACGGTTGGGTTCGCGTTGCCGATCGAACTGGGCGGCAAGCGCTCGGCCAGGATCGCCGTTGCGGATGCGCGCGGTGATCGCGCGCGACTGCAAGCCGCCATCGCACTCGCCGACCTCGAGCTACAGGTCACACAGGCATATATCGAGGCGAATGCGGCGGAACGACGGCTCGGTATAGCCCAGGATCAGGCGGGCATCGCGACGGAAGTGCTCCGCGTCGCCACCGACCGAGTGCAGGTTGGTGCGACATCCCCCATCGATCAGCAGCGCGCCGAAGTCCTGGCGATCAATGCCCGCACCGCCGCCGAGCGGTCGGCGCGCGGGGTCGCCGTGGCGCGGGCAAATCTGGCGCGCCTGATCGGGCAGCCTGTCACGGCACCGCTCGATGGCGCGTGGTTCGAGCGGGTCGGGACTACCGGCCCGGTGCTCGCTGCCGGAAGCGAGGGCACGCTCGCCCTTGCCGCCGCGCGCGCCGACCTTGCCACAGCTTCTGCCCAGGTGCGGCTGGCGCGCGCGCAGCGCATTCCCGATGTGACGCTGAGCGCGGGGGCACGACGGCTGGCGGCGACGAATGATGTCGCCGCCGTGCTGGGTCTGTCGATTCCGATCCCGTTGTTCAACAACGGCCGGGCTGCGATCTCGCAGGCGCGGGCCGAACGCGATCAGGCCGACGCGCAGAGCCGGGTGGCCCGGATCGACGCCGAACGCGCGATTGCCGAGGCCGAGGCTGACGTCGCCAATGCTGCCGCCACAGCTAATGCGGCGCGCGGGCCGGCCTTGGCTGCGGCGCAGGAAGCCGCGCGCATCGCCCGCATCGGTTATGGCGGCGGCAAGTTCAGTCAGATCGAACTGCTCGATGCCGAGCGGACGCTGTCGGAGACGCGCGCGACCGCGACCGATGCGATCGCGGCCTATCACGATGCCCAGGCGCGGTTGCGCAGGCTGACCAGCCTGGCGCCCGCGGACCTTCAAAAATCCGGAGACAATTGATGATCGACAACAACAACAAGCGTTTGCTCGGCGGCGCGGCTGCCGTCGCGCTCGTCGCGGCGGTGGGCGGCTTCGGCGTCGCTCGCTGGACGGCCGGCAACCCGGCCTCCCCACCTGTTGAATCCACGGCACCGGCAGAGGCAGCTTCAGCGGATGCGCTGAAAATGACCGCACCGGCGATCAAGGATGCCGGAATCGCGACTGAGGTCGTCGGCAGCGGCGGCCTTGCCGCCGAGATCGTCAGCCAGGCGATTGTGTCCGCCTCGCCGACAGGCGAGGCGATCGTCACCGCGCGTGCGGGCGGGGCCGTTACGCGCGTGTTCAAGCGGCTGGGCGATCCCGTTCGCGCTGGCGAAGCGCTGGCGATCGTCGAAAGTCGCGATGCCGCGCAGATTGCCGCTGACCGCACCGCTGCGGGCGCCAAGGCGACACTTGCCGGCAAGGCGCTGGCACGTGAGCGCTATCTCTATGATCAGAAAGTCTCGGCCCGGGTCGATCTCGAACAGGCTCAGGCCGAAGCCGCGGCCGCTGCCGCAGAAGTACGACGCACGCAGGTTGCAGCCGGCGCGGCCAACATCACCAGCGATGGGCGTGGCGTCATTGTTGCGAGCCCGATCTCCGGCCGCGTCACGACAAGCACGCTGCGGTTGGGCGCCTATGTCCAGCCCGAGGCCGAGCTGTTTCGCGTCTCCGATCCCCGTCAGATCCAGATCGAGGCCGCTGTCGGCCCCGCCGATGCGGCGCGGCTTGCCGCCGGCGACCGGGCGATCATCGAGATTGCCGGTGGCGGTACGCTCGAAGCGAAAGTGCGCGCGGTCACGCCAACCCTCAACGGCGAGACGCGCTCCGCGACCGCCGTGCTCGATGTGGCCGGCTACGACCTGCAGCCCGGGCTTGCAGTGCGTGTTCGGCTACTGCCCAGCCGCGGCGCTTCATCCGCTGCGATCGTCGTGCCGGAAGAGGCGGTCCAGTCGGTCAATGGCAGCGACGTCGTGTTCTTGCGGACTACAACCGGGTTCCGCGCCCGGCCCGTGAGGACCGGCCAGCGCAGTGCCGGCCGGGTCGAGATCGTCTCCGGCCTCACGCCGGGCCAGACCATCGCGACGACCAACGCCTTCCTGCTCAAGGCCGAGCTCGGCAAGTCCGCCGGCGAGGAGGAATAGACTATGATCGCCAATCTCATGGCGCTGTCCGTCCGGGCGCGCTGGGGCGTCGTCGCCCTGTTTCTCGTCATTGCCGCCTTTGGCGTCTGGCAGCTCACTCGGCTGCCGATCGATGCAGTCCCCGACATCACCAACAACCAGGTCCAGATCAACACCGTCGAGCGCGGCCTGTCGCCAATCGAGATCGAGAAGCGTGTGACCTTCCCGATCGAGACTGCGCTTGCCGGCATTCCGGGACTCGAGACCACCCGCTCGCTATCGCGTAATGGCTTCAGCCAGGTCAGCGCGATCTTCACTGATTCGACCAACCTCTATTTCGCGCGCCAGCAGGTCAGCGAGCGGATCGCCCAGGCACGCGACAGCCTGCCCGACGGCGTGCAGCCACAGATCGGGCCCGTGACAACCGGCCTAGGCGAAGTGTTCATGTATGCAGTCGACTTCGCCAACCCTGGAGGCAAGGGTGCGAAGGTCGTGAATGGCCAGCCGGGTTGGCAGTCGGACGGGAGTTTCCTCACCCCCGAAGGCGACCGGCTTGCCGACGAGGTGTCACGCTCCGCCTATCTTCGCACGGTGCAGGACTGGATCATCCGGCCGCAGCTTCGCGCCGTCCAGGGCGTCGCGGGCATCGATTCGATCGGCGGGTTCGAGAAGACCTATGTGGTCGAGCCCGATCCGGTGAAACTGAGCAGCTTCGGCGTCTCCTATTCCGAGCTTGCCAAGGCACTCGAGGCCGCCAACCTCTCGGTCGGGGCCAATTATTTCAATCGGGGCGGAGAGGCATTCCTCGTCCGCGGCGACGCCCGCATTCGCGATCTGGACGAGATCGCCGACGCGATCATCGCCACGCGTGGTGGGGTGCCGGTCGCGGTCAAGAATGTCGCCACCGTGCGCATCGGCGGTGACCTGCGCACCGGCGCGGCCAGCATGAACGGGCATGAAGTGGTCGTCGGCACCGCACTGATGCTGATCGGCGAGAACAGCCGCGTCGTAGCCAGAAATGTCAGCGAGAAGGTCGCGGCGGTCGCAAAATCGCTTCCGCCCGGGATCAAGATCACTCCGACGCTCGATCGCTCCAAGCTGGTCAACGCGACCGTCGAAACGGTCCAGAAGAATCTCGCCGAGGGTGCAGTGCTGGTCGCGGCCGCCCTGTTCCTGCTGCTCGGCAACGTCCGCGCGTCGATCATCGCGGTGCTCATCATTCCCTTCTCGTTCCTGATGATGGCGATCGGCATGAACGCGTTCAAAGTGCCGGGCAATTTGATGAGTCTCGGCGCGCTCGATTTCGGGCTGATCGTCGATGGTGCGGTGATCATCATCGAGAATTGCCTGAGGCGGCTGGCCGAACGCCAGCATCACGAGGGCAGGCTGCTCGCGCTTCGCGAGCGGCTCGAGGAGACGATGCGGGCAAGCCAGGAGATGATCAAGCCGACGGTATATGGCCAGGCAATCATCTTCCTCGCCTTTGCGCCGCTGCTGATGTTCACCGGCGTCGAGGGCAAGACCTTCTCGCCGATGGCGATTACCATCATGCTCGCGCTTGCTGCGGCGTTCGTCCTTGCGCTTACCTTCGTGCCGGCGATGGTCGCGCTGCTTATTCGCGGCAAGGTCGCCGAGAAAGAGGTGTGGATCGTCGCCTGGATCAAGGCGCGCTATGCCCCAGCCCTGGAACAGGCGGTGGCCCGGCCCTGGCCGTTCATCGGTGCCGGCTTCGCCTTCTTCGCGGCCGCCGTCTTCGGGTTCGGCTTTCTCGGCCAGGAGTTCATTCCGCAGCTCGACGAGAAGAACGTGGCGCTCGCCTCCAGCCGGGTTCCCTCGGTGTCGCTGGAACGATCGCTTTCGATGCAGCGCGATGTCGAGCGCGCGGTGACGAGCCTGCCTGAAGTGGAGCTGATGTTCTCGAAGACCGGGACGGCCGAAGTCGCGACCGATCCCATGCCGCCGAACATCTCGGACGGCTTCGTCATTCTGAAACCCCAGGACCAATGGCCCGCTGGCGTTGAGACCAAGGCCGACGTGCTCGAACGGATCGGGAAGAAGTCCGGCGCGAAGATCGGCAATGCCTATGAGGTCAGCCAGCCAATCCAGCTGCGTTTCAACGAGCTGATCGCAGGTGTTCGCGGCGATGTCGCGATCAAGCTTTATGGCGACGATCTCGACAAGATGAGCGCGGCAGCCGCACGCATCGTCCAGGTTCTCAAGGCGGTGCCGGGTGCCGCCGACGTGAAAGCTGAACAGACCAGCGGGTCGCCGACGCTCGACGTCCGGTTCGACCGGGCGGCGATCGCCCGGTACGGGCTGACGGTCGAGGATGTGGCGGACACCGTTGCCTCCGCGATGGGCGGTCGCGAGGCAGGCCTTGTGTTCGAGGGCGACCGCCGCTTCGCGGTCACGGTGCGCGTGCCGGCGGCAACGCGCGACAATCTCGACGCACTTCGCAATCTGCCCGTTCTGTTGCCGCAAGAGGCCAGCGGACATCGTGCCTCGCTGCCGTTGTCCCAGGTGGCGCAGTTCCGGTTCAGCGAAGGGCTGAACCAGATCAGTCGCGAGAACGGGAAACGTCGCGTCGTGATCCAGGCAAATGTGCGCGGGCGCGACGTCGGATCCTTCGTGGCCGAGGCACTGCCCAAGGTCGAGAAGGTCGCCCTGCCGAGCGGCTCCTATCTCGAATGGGGCGGCCAGTTCCAGAACCTGCAGGCAGCCTCGGACCGGCTCGCGATCGTCGTGCCGATCTGCTTCGCGGCGATCTTTGCGCTGCTCTACATGGCGCTTGGCGGCATCGGGCGGGCGTTCGCCGTGTTCGCCGCCGTTCCGCTGGGGCTCGCGGGTGGGGTATTCACGCTGCTCCTGACCGGCATCGCCTTCTCGGTGTCGGCGGCGGTCGGATTCATCTGCCTTGCCGGCGTCGCGGTGCTCAACGGTCTGGTCGTGATGACCGCGATCCGTGAGCGCCTTGAGGCAGGCGTCGAGTTGAGCCGGGCGATCGTCGAGGGCACGTTCGAACGCGTGCGGCCGGTCATCATGACCGGGTTCGTGCCGGCCATCGGGTTCGTACCGATGGCGCTCGCCCATGGCACCGGTGCCGAGGTGCAGAAGCCGCTCGCGACCGTCGTCATCGGCGGCCTGATCGCCGCGACCATCCTTACGCTTCTCGTGCTGCCCGCCATCGCCAAGGTCGTTCTCGGCCTCGGCGAGCGTTGGCGCGCAAGAGGACGCTCGGAACACGATGCCCCGCCGGCGGCGGCCTGAGGAAAGGAGAGAAAAAATGACAAGGAGCATGAAGCTGCTACGCATCTACACCGACGAGGCGGCCTTTTTCGGGGACCGCAAGGTGTTCGAGGAGGTGGCGACCCGCGCGCGCGATGCGAAGATGGCGGGCGCAACCGTCCTTCGCGCGTTGTTCGGGTTCGGCCGCTCCGCGCACCAGCACCGGAAGCACTTCCTTGAAGACGACCAGTCGCTCGTCATCGAGATCGTCGATGAGGATGCGCGCCTCCGGGCCTTCGTCGCGACGCTTGACGACATGCACGGGATCGGACTGATCACGCTGGAAGGCGTGGAAGTCCTGGGCGGCGACAACGCGCCAGCGGTCGACGAGGGTGAGCAGGGAGAGGCTGAATGACCGAAAAGCTTCGGCTGGATCTGCCGCTCGTCCTTCCCGATATCAGCAACGCGGCGGACGCTTGTGTCGCCCGACTGCTCGACGACCTGCGCGGACGAGACGGCGTCGCCGAGGCGCATGTCCGTACCACTGAGGGCAAGACGGCGGAACTCTGCATCCACTATGATTCCGACATCATCCCGCTTCCGCGCATTCGCGCGCTGGTTAGCCAAAGCGGCGCCTCGCTGACCGAACGCTACGGGCATATCGCCTGGGAGGTCGAAGGCATCACGCACGAACGCCGCGCCCGGACTATCGCTGACCGGCTTGGCAGGCTGCCGGGCGTGCTGGAGGCGCATGCGAGCGGTTCGGGAGTAATTACGCTCGAGTTCGATCGGAACGCGACGTCCGAATCCGCCATCCGCCAGGCCATGAACCAGATGGGCCTCTGGCCACACGGAGAAGCCCCGGCTGCGACGGCGAAACTGCCGGCTCCATCGCAAAAAACCGGCCACGGCCACGATCACGACGTCGGCCACGGTGCCGAGCCGCACGTTCACAGCGAAGGCGAGGACAGACACGATCACGCGCATGGCGGCATCTTCGGCCCCAGGACGGAGATGATCTTCGCCCTGCTGTGCGGCGCGATTCTCGGCATCGGTTTTGCTATCGAAAAGCTGACCGCCGCTTCTGTCTGGGTGCCCCTGATCGCATACCTCGCCGCCTATTTCTTCGGCGGCTTCTTCACGGTGCGCGAGGCATTCGACAATCTCCGGATGAAGCGCTTCGAGATCGACACGCTGATGCTGGTCGCCGCTGCCGGGGCTGCGGCTCTGGGCGCCTGGGCGGAAGGCGCGCTGCTGCTGTTCCTGTTCAGCATCGGCCACGCGCTCGAACATTACGCCCTGGGACGCGCCAAGCGTGCGATCGAAGCTCTTGCCGAGCTGGCGCCTCGCACCGCGCACGTCCGCCGCGACGGCAAGGTGAGCGAGATCCCCGTAGAGGAACTCGCTGTCGGTGACGTCGTGCTGGTCAAACCCGATGAGCGGTTGCCTGCCGACGGATTCGTCGTGAAAGGTACGACGTCGATCGATCAGGCGCCCGTGACCGGCGAAAGCATTCCCGTCGACAAGCGCGAGGTCATGGACGACGCGGCGGCAAGGGCAATGCCCGACCAGCTGGAGTCAGCCTATCGCGTGTTTGCCGGTACGATCAACGGCAGCGGCGGGATCGAGATCGAGGTCACGCGCAAGTCGACCGACAGCACGCTCGCCAAGGTGGTAAAGATGGTGAGCGAGGCGGAGACGCAGAAATCGCCCACCCAACGATTCACTGATCGCTTCGAGCGGGTGTTCGTGCCCGTCGTGCTGGGTCTGGTAGTGGTGCTGCTGTTCGCCTGGGTGGTCATAGACGAGCCGTTCCGTGACAGCTTCTATCGCGCGATGGCAGTGCTGGTCGCGGCCAGCCCCTGTGCACTCGCGATCGCGACCCCGAGCGCGGTGCTGTCGGGAGTCGCTCGCGCCGCGCGCGGCGGCGTGCTGGTCAAGGGCGGCGCGGCGCTCGAGAACCTCGGTTCGCTCACCGCCATCGCATTCGACAAGACCGGAACCCTCACTGAGGGAAGGCCCCGCATCACCGATATAGTGCCCGCCCCCGGGATCACCGAGGAGGCGCTCCTGAGAGTCGCCGTCGCGGTCGAGAGCATGAGCGATCATCCGCTCGCCCGCGCCATCGCCCGTGACGGGCGCGAGCGGCTCGACGACAAAGTCCTGCCGGACGCCACCGAGCTGGGTAGCCTGACCGGCAAGGGGGTCAGGGCAAAGATCGACGGCGATTCGGTATTGATCGGCAAGGCCGAGATGTTTGGAGGAGACGGAATTGCTCCGCTTTCCGAGGCCATGAGCCAGGCTATCGCCCGACTTCGCGAGGTCGGGCGGACAACCATGGTCGTTCGTCAAGGAGATCGCGACCTCGGCGCCATCGGGTTGATGGACACACCGAGAGAGGCTGCGAGGGCGACGCTGGAGCGCCTGCGCGCGCTCGGGATACGACGGATGATCATGATCTCGGGCGATCATCAGAAAGTCGCGGAAGCCGTGGCACATGAGGTCGGCATCGACGAAGCCTGGGGAGGCCTCATGCCCGAGGACAAGGTCAACGCCATCCGCAAGCTTCGCGCGCAAACAAAAGTGGCGATGGTCGGCGACGGCGTCAACGACGCGCCCGCGATGGCCAACGCGACGGTGGGCATCGCAATGGGCGCCGCCGGGTCAGATGTCGCGCTGGAAACCGCGGATGTCGCACTGATGGCGGACGATCTGGCACATCTGCCTTTTGCGGTGGGCCTGAGCCGGCACACCCGTTCGATCATCCGCCAGAATGTGTTTGTGAGCCTGGGTGTGGTGGCCGTGCTCGTGCCCGCGACCATCTTCGGCCTCGGCATCGGACCTGCAGTCGCGATGCACGAAGGTTCTACCCTCATCGTGGTGTTCAACGCGTTGCGGCTGCTCGGCTATCGGGATGCCTGAGGTTGCCGGACAATGACCGCCGACAAAGGGAGGACCGCGATGCACGGTCACGAGCATGACGACCATGCGGGACATGGCCATGTCGATCGCGCGCTTGGCCCCACCCAGGAGGCGATACGCGGCCGCGCCGCCCATCTCGGCATCATGCTTTCCTCGGCGATGCCGCCCTGGAAGATCAGCGTCCCGCGTGGTTCGCGCACTGTGTCGCGGTTGAAGCCTGCCGAGATGCCCAAGACGGAAGCAGAGAATGACGCGTAACGGCTTGAGGGCGGTCGGAGTGCTGCGGTCGATCATGCCGTCGCTGATCCTGCATGCTCTCTTCCGGGGCCTTCGCAACCCGCGTCGGTCGGAATTCACCAGCCG
>Ga0255338_1003514_pt1 | contig 18619 bp, 23 predicted proteins | sample MeOH1_35cm_T4_19_FD_203715 | JGI IMG/M metagenome (GOLD analysis project Ga0255338, IMG submission 203715) | Sandy soil microbial communities from University of British Columbia, Vancouver, Canada - MeOH1_35cm_T4_195 | ecosystem: Engineered > Artificial ecosystem > Sand microcosm > Unclassified ...
CGTGCTGGCCGCATCGGAGTTCGTCGGCCGCGAAATCCAGGCCGGGCGGCTGCAGCTGCAAGCCGGCGATGGCAGCGCCAGGCTGACCTACCACGACGCCTGCAAGCTGGCGCGCCACGGGGGCGTGATCAACGAGCCACGTGCCGCGCTGCAGGCCTTGGGCGCCGATTTTCGCGAAGGCACCCCAACGGCCGAACTCAACTGGTGCTGCGGCGGCGGTGCCGGCGCCTTTCTCATCAACCGCGCCGCACCGCTGCGGCACAAAGCCTGGGAAATCAAGCGTGCACAGATCGACGCCACCGGTGCCGACACCGTGGTGCTGTCGTGCGCCAGCTGCCGCCTGAATTTCATGGAAGCAGCCGAGATCGACCAGTGGCCCACCCGCATCGCCAGCCTGGTGGAACTGGTGGCCGAACGGCTGCCGCCGTCCGGCACGCATTAGGCCACCCAAGCCACGAATACCCCCATGGCCGGCTTGGGCTCGTCGGCGCGCCGACACCTGGCCGTCGCTGCGGTCAGACAATGCGGTCATGAACACACTTGCCGCCTACCCCATCACCCGCAAATGGCCTGCCCAGCACCCCGACTGGCTGCAGCTCTATTCGCTGCCCACGCCCAATGGCGTCAAGGTCTCGATCATGCTGGAAGAGACCGGCCTGCCCTACGAGCCGCATCTGGTGAACTTCGAAACCAACGACCAGCTGTCGCCGGAATTCCTCTCGCTCAACCCCAACAACAAGATCCCGGCCATCCTCGACCCCAACGGCCCCGGCGGCCAGCCGCTGGCGCTGTTCGAGTCCGGCGCCATCCTGATCTACCTGGCCGAGAAGACCGGCCAATTCCTGCCCGCCGACCCGGCCACGCGCTACGAAACCCTGCAGTGGCTGATGTTCCAGATGGGCGGCATCGGCCCCATGTTCGGCCAGCTCGGCTTCTTCCACAAATTCGCCGGCAAGGACTATGAAGACAAACGCCCGCGCGACCGCTACGTGGCCGAGACCAAGCGCCTGCTGAAGGTGCTCGACCAGCGGCTGCAAGGCCGCGACTGGATCATGGGCCGCGATTACACGATTGCCGACATCGCCACCTTCGGCTGGGTGCGCAACCTGGTCGGCTTCTACGAGGCGGGTGATCTGGTGGGCATCCAGGACTTCCCGAACGTCACGCGCGTGCTGGCCGCATTTGTGGCACGGCCGGCCGTGGCCAAGGGATTGAACATTCCCAAGCGCGCTTGAGCACGGCGCAGGCTGGCAGCAACCACATGCCCATCCCGTCGGAGTACCAGCGCGCCTCGCTCGAATTCGACAAGTTCATGGCCGATGCGCGCGACATCTCGGGCCTGACCACCACCAACATGGCCTGGAACATGGTCGTGGGTGTGCTGTACACCTTTCGCCGACGCCTGGACGTCAAAGATGCCACACGCTTTGCCAATGTGCTGCCGCCCGTCCTGCGCGCCATCCTTGTTGCGGACTGGAACACCGATGAACCCCGTCTGCCCTTCGGCGACAGAGCGGCCATGACCCGAGAGGTCCAGTCCCTGCGGGCTGCGCACAACTTTGCGCCGGAGACGGCGATTCACGACGTGGCAATGGCGCTGCGACGCAATATCAACGAAGAAGACCTGGACCGCGTGCTGGCGGGTCTGCCAGAAGGCGCGATGGATTTCTGGCGCGCCTGAACGACTGCCAGCGGACGGCCTGTCACTGGCACTCACCCCTTGCCTGTCGGCCACGCGGCCTCAGACACCGGCGATCACGGCCTCTATTTCGGCAAAAGTTCTGGCCACTTCGTGCGTGTGGATCTGCACGCCCAGTTGGCGCGCGATCTGGGACGCAGAAAATATGCCGAGAAGATATTGCTTTCCGTCTTGCCCCTGCCCCACGACGATGGCATGGGCCCTCCCGTCCGATCTCAGCGTGGCAACGATATCGCCCACGGAGGCTTTTCTCACATCGTCCATGGCCATGGCTTCCACCTTGTCCACTGGCACCATGACGTCGGCAACACGCAGTTCACCACGTCTGGATTGACGCCTTTGGGCCACCAGGACGGGCTTCTCGCCCAGAATGTCAGTGGAGGTGACCACGCCGGCAATCTGCTTGTTCTCGCCCACGACAATCAGCAACCTGACCCCACGCACCAACATGGAGTGATTCGCGTCCTCCAAGGTCGCCTCTGCATTGATGGTGGCCGAAGGCACCTGCGACAGGTCCGTCATGACAAGCGTCGCGTCCGAATCGGCCGTGACCGCTGGCGGGTTGAACGCCTCGAAGAGGTAACAACCCATGGCGGCAATGGCCACCTTGGTCAAGGGACGGTATTCAAGACTTTCGTTCATGGTGTCACCCTCGGAAATTGAAACGCTGCGAGCTATGGAAACCCACGAATTTCCACATGCAAATTCAGTGCCACAAGCTCGCCGTCAGGTCATTACGGCCAGACCTGTTCAGGCTAATGCTCAGGGTGGGGTAGTGTCGTCCGTAAAAATACGGATGATTTCAAACGACTGCAACCGGCTGCCAATAGCTGACGCGCCCAGCCCTTCCTGTAAGCAGCTGTAGAAGTCGAGCCGCTGCGACAAGGTCACCTCGCTCATGAAGCGCAGTTTCCAAACCCGACTTTGTCTGGCGACCTTTCTGAACTATCATTACTTCGACCATCCGCCGGGGACATGGCAGCCTCCCCGCCTCAAGACGCTAGCGTCCAAGGCCTGCTCCTATCTTGGGTCCCGTACCCTCAAGAGGAGACTTTGTGAACGAAAAGCGCGCCCCCGGTTCTACATCTACAGCACCGGAATCTTCCCCTCGCCACACACTTTGGCAACTTGTCCGTTACATGCTCCGGCTTGGAGCGCTGGGCTTTGGTGGCCCGGTCGCGCTGGTCGGCTACATGCACCGCGATCTGGTGGAACAGCGCGGCTGGATCAGCGAATCTGACTACAAGGAAGGTCTTGCCCTCGCGCAGATGGCGCCTGGCCCGCTGGCGGCACAGCTTGCCATCTACCTCGGCTATGTCCACTACCGCATCCTCGGAGCCACGCTCGCCGGCATCGCCTTCGTTGTGCCCTCCTTCCTGATGGTGGTGGCCCTGGGCTGGGCCTATGTCACATTCGGCGGGCTTCAGTGGATGCAGGCCGTGTTTTACGGTGTGGGTGCCGCGGTCATCGGCATCATTGCCATCAGCGCCTACAAGCTGACCAAGAAGAGTGTGGGCGGGGACAAGCTCCTGTGGGCCATCTACCTCGCGCTGGCGGTGGTCACCGTCGTGACGGAATCCGAGATCGCCTGGCTCTTTATCGCGGCGGGTGTTCTGGTGTGGTTCTTGCGCGCACCACCTCCATGGCTCAAGCGCGGCGACGCTGCCGCCTTGCTGTCGGTGCAATTGCCTCCAGCCGCGGGACTGGTCACGTCCTTCGATCCGGCTCTTCTGACGCAGATCGGACTGTTCTTCGCCAAAGCCGGCGCGTTCGTGTTCGGTTCCGGGCTCGCCATCGTGCCATTTCTTTACGGTGGCGTTGTCACCGACTACCACTGGCTGAACGACCGGCAATTCGTGGATGCCGTTGCGGTTGCCATGATCACACCCGGTCCGGTGGTGATCACCGTGGGTTTCATTGGCTACCTGGTGGCCGGTTTCCCGGGCGCTTGCGTCGCGGCGCTGGCAACGTTTCTGCCTTGCTACCTCTTCACCATCATCCCGGCGCCGTATTTCAAGAAGTACGGCAAGCTGCCTGGGGTCGTGGCCTTTGTCGATGGCATTACGGCGGCGGCCATTGGCACCATCACGGGCTCGGTGAGCGTGATTGCACAGCGCTCGATCACGGATATCCCTACCGCGTTGCTGGCCATCACGGCAACCGCCTTGCTCTGGCGATTCAAGAAGCTCCAGGAGCCGGTGATCGTCCTGGCTGCGGCGGCCATCGGATTGATCTTGTTTCCGCTAAGCCATTAGGCACAGAGCCAGAAAGGAGTCCACCATGAAATGGATCACCCGCGAACGCCCGAAGATCGACCGGATTGCCTGCCCGTGGCTGGTAGCCCGCTTCGTCGATCCCCAGGCTGAGTTTCTCTACGTACCCACGCCCGACGTGATACGGGTGGCCGCCGAGACCGGGGCCATTCCCTACGATATTCCCGGCGTCGAACTCACCCACGTTGGCGATCTGTGCAGCTTTGATGCCATCCTGAGCAAGTACAAGCTGGAAGATTCCGCGTTGCAGCAACTGGCCGTCATCGTGCGCGGCGCCGACACTTCCCGGCTTGACCTCACGCCACAATCCGGCGGGCTCTATGCCATCTCATTGGGGCTGTCGCAGAACTTTTTGGATGACCACGAGATGTTGCGCCACGGTATGGTGATGTATGACGCGCTCTATGCTTGGTGCCTGAGCTGCCAGTCAGAAACCCACAACTGGCCACCGAAGATTTGAAAATTGGCCGCACGTGGACGAGCCGGGGTTAGCCCTCATGACAGTTCGCTTTCCACAAAGACAAAGACTGCTTGGGGTTGCGGACTCAACCGGTCGATGCCATGGCGCCGACCATCGCCGCCATCAAGTTCAAGGCGCAGCATCAGGGTGTATAAACGGGTCCCCCGGTCCTGCGCCATGTCTTTGAACCCGCGCGCAGGCCCCCATCACACAAAACAAGCCAGGCGCCTTTGAGCGCCGCAACCGCAAGGAAGATCCAACATGGGCGCGCAGTGGAAAGCAAAAGGCAAGGCACAGGCCGCAGATGCCAGAGGCAAACTGTTTGGCAAGCTGGCCAAGGAAATCATGGTGGCGGCACGCAACGGCGCCGACCCGGCCCTGAACGCCCGCCTGCGCCTGGTGGTGGAGCAGGCCCGCAAGGTTTCCATGCCCAAGGACACGCTGGAGCGCGCCATCAAGAAAGGCGCCGGCCTCACCGGTGAAGCCGTCAACTTCGAGCACGTGATCTACGAAGGCTTCGCGCCGCACCGCGTGCCGGTGATGGTGGAATGCCTGACCGACAACGTCAACCGCACCGCCCCCGAAATGCGCGTGCTGTTCCGCAAAGGGCAGCTCGGCACCTCCGGCTCGGTGGCCTGGGACTTCGACCATGTCGGCATGATCGAAGCCGAGCCCGCTGCTGCCGGCGCCGACCCGGAGCTGGCCGCCATTGAAGCCGGCGCCCAGGACTTCGAGCCGGGCGAGGAAGGCGGCGCCACGCTGTTCCTGACCGACCCCACCGACCTCGACCTGGTGAGCCGCGCCCTGCCCGCCCAGGGCTTCACCGTCCTGTCGGCCAAGCTGGGCTACAAGGCCAAGAACCCGGTTGACCCCGCCACCCTGAGCGCCGAGGCGCTGGAAGAAGTCGAAGCCTTCCTGGCCGCCATCGATGCCAACGACGACGTGCAGAATATCTTTGCCGGCCTGGGCAACTGAGCACCACGCCCGAATCGCATTCATTGACAACCGACCGCCATGACCGAAACCACGCAACGCCCCACCTTGCCCGACCATCTGTCCATCGACCCGCGCAGCCCGCACTACGTGGCAGCAGTTTTCGAGCATGAGGTCGGCATCCGCTTCAACGACAAGGTGCGCATGGACGTCGAGGAATACTGCATCAGCGAAGGCTGGGTGAAAGTGCCCGCCGGCAAGACGCTGGACCGCAAGGGCAACCCGTTGATGCTCAAGCTCAAGGGCAAGGTCGAAGCGTTTTACCTCTGAGCGACGCGGCCACAGGCCATCAGCGCGGCTCAGCCGCGGCCTAACTCCGGGTGTAGGCCAGGCCTGAGGCCACACCGCCAAAGAGATCGCCCTCCACCAGCGCCACGCCGGCAAACTCGGCTTGCAGGGCACGCTGGAACGGCCGCAGGGCCGAAGAGCCGCCGGTGAGGTAGATGGCGTCCAGTGCGCCGTTCGTCAGGCCCGCACGCCGCACGCACTCGCGCGCGCAGGCCACAGTGCGTGCCAGCAGGGCGTGCAGGTGCGCCTGCATGGCGCTCACCGTCATCGGCGCGGCCAGGTTCGCCTCCACGTACGACAAGTCCATGGTGGCATCGGCATCCTGCTGCGAGCAACGGATCTTGGCCTGCTCCACCTCATGCGCAATGTGGTGGCCATAGCGCTGTGTCAGCACGCGCATCAGACGCTGGTGCAGGCGCGCATCGGCGTAATTGGTCCACAGCGCCTGGGCGTCGCTCAGGGCCCGCGGTTGGTACAGCCAGTTGATCAGGTGCCAGGTGGAGAGGTCGAAGAAGATGCGGCTGGGCACCTCGCGCCCCTGCGGCCCCAGATGGCGGTAGCCCAGCAGCGGCATCACCTGCTCCAGGCTGAGTTTGTGGTCGAAGTCCGTGCCGCCGATGTGCACGCCGGTGGTGGCCAGCACGTCCTGCGAGCGGTCGGCCTGCGCCATCCGCTGCGGCCCCAGGCGTACCACGGAGAAGTCCGAGGTGCCGCCGCCCAGGTCCACCACCAGCACCGTGCTCTCCTTGTCCAGGCGTCGCTCGTAGTCCAGCGCCGCGGCAATCGGCTCCAGCTGGAACGACACCTCGGTAAACCCCACTGCCTGCGCCGCCTGCAGCAGCGACGCTTGCGCCAGCGCATCGCGCTCCGGGTCGTCATCCACAAAATGCACCGGTCGCCCCATCACCACGCGCGTGGGTGCCGCGCCCAGCGCCTGCGTGGCGCGCTCGCGCAGCGTGGCCAGGAAGGTGGCAATGATGTCCTGGAAGCTCACCTGCCGGTGGTTGACCACCGTCGTCTCCAGCAGCAGCGGGCTGCCCAGCAGGCTCTTGAGCGAACGCATCAGCCGGCCTTCGGTGCCGTCCAGGTACTGCGCCACGGCGTCGCGGCCGAAATGGGTGCTGAGGTCTTCGCTGTTGTAGAACACCGCCGTGGGCATGGCGGTGGCCGCGCCCTCCAGCGGAATCAGGCGTGCCGCGCCATGGGGCTCGGCCCAGGCGATGGCCGAATTGGAGGTACCGAAGTCAATGCCGAGGGTGCCCTGGAGTGAAAGTGTCATGAAAAGAAAACGTGATGGCCAAGGCCCGGAGTCAGGACGGGCGATTGTGCCACCGAGGGCACCCTTGCCACTCGTTATGAGCTTATCTTCCGTCGCTGGCTAATGAGTACTTTTGACGGGAACGGCCGCTCAAAGACTTGCCCGATCGCCAACATTCACCCATTTGGGGGATATAAATCTGGTGCGGAATCGATACGATAGAAAACATCATTCAACAAACACGATGAGACGCAGCATGAGGTGGATTCTTTATTTTTTGGTCCTTTTTGCGCTTGGGGGATGCGCCACACCGATTCCATTTAACACAGTTACTTTAGGCGGTGAGCCGACAGTTACGTCCGACAAGCAAGCCGTCCTGTCGCACATCTCAGGCGCAGTGCGTGGCTCGAACAGTTCGACAATGATCCCTGTCGGCGCCATCTTTGTTCCCATCTCAAGCGGCCCGGTACCCCGCCTCCAATTCCATACAGGGGATCAATCGGAATTCATTGACGTATTGCGCTCTGAACTATTGCGGCTCAAGGTATTCAAGACTGTGGCAGTAGGCGGCGGCGAAGTTCCGGCCGAGTTCAAGATCACTGTGGTCTTCGCTCAAACGTTTCACGAGATCAGCATTCAGGAGTACACGCTCGACGTTGCAATGAATATCGAAGGCGGCAAGAGCCCCCTCCTCAAGCAGTACCGAGTCAATTCAAACGAGAAGGCCTCCATGTGGGAACGCTTGAACACCAACGCCTACGAGGGCAAAGCCAAAGCAGTCCAAAGGCTTCTTGAGAAGCTTGTGCCCGACATACAGGCGTATGTTGCAGAGAACATCCAGCCCATCATTCCAAGCAACATCGACCGTCGAGTGGAGATTAGCCGCGAACTGTGACGATGCGTCCAAGCCAACGGGTGAACTTCAAGCAACGCGTATCGCACGCACGCTTTCCAGACCAACTCGGATGGATCGCCAAGTTCTGCCTTCATAACCTGGAAAGCGCGATTCACATCAACTTAATTCTCAAGGAGTTTCGAATGAAGCCTTTGGCTCTTCTGTTCGTGGCAGTTTTATTTCTTTCTGGTTGTGTAACAGCTCCGCCGACACCCAAACCTGCTCCCCTGGTCACTTCTGCTTTGCCCCCCTCCGGGAGGACCCAGATCGTGTTCTTCAATAGCACCAATCGCATGCTTTGGGGTCCCGGGACCGGGCGCATTGAAATAAGGATCAACGGGGGACCCGCCGATTACTTGCGCCAACGGAAATACGTGCAAGTATTTTTGACGCCAGGCAGCTACAAACTTGAACTAAGTCATTTTGATATTTTCACATTCAACGACACGTACCCATTGGAAGTGGGCACCAAGCCAATGTATATCGAGGTTTTCAACAGCCCGGTAAAAACAAATTTTGAAATACATTCAGACCTTCCTCCTGACTTTGCCGAAGACTATGTGTCCGAGCGCTCATAAGGCAGGGCCTCAAATCTGCGCTCGGGGCGCTACAGGGAATTCATGTCGTCTTTCTGCCACCAAGCGTCGAAAGGAGAAAAGAGCCTCACAGAAACTTACAAAGTTGCCATGAAAGATTCATGATCCGCCGTCAAGATAGCCGCTCGCATTTGTTTCGTAGAAAGACTTTGCGCGATGGCGTGGCGGCAGCTATTGTTGGGGCTCATGCCGTCAGGTTGTTCATCAACGTTTTGATGAATTGATGCACTTCAATTTTTGGGCGGATGGGGTGCATTTGCGTTGGCCCAGTCAATGAGGGTGGCATGCCATGAATCTCAACGATACCCAGAAAGTCCCTGCCGTGGAGGCCCCTGGCGGCCAAGCGTCGGAGAGCCAGATCGCACAGCTGGTGGCTCAAGTCTATGAGACGGCGCCGCCGGAGTTGCGCATCAGTTTGCTGGAGCAACTGCTCAAACCGCTGGGCATTCTCTCGCTCATCGCCGTTGCCGATGGCATTTTTGCAAAAATCCGTTTCAGCAGCGGATGGCCGAACATGCCGATCCGCTTCGAGGATGCACAGAAAGTGCAAGCCAAAGATGTGATGGCCTTGGTCGAGCGTGTTCAACAGGTCAGCGTCAACTCTGTCGATGGGCTGACCAAGCTGCTCTCGGCCTCGCCGGTCATGGCCGGTTCGGCCGCTGCGGTGCTGCTGGTCGCGGTGCTCGTGCAACGCGCCCGCACTCGCCGTGCCGATGACGATTGATCCGTTTGCAGCGTCTCCCCGCTATCCCCCACCAACGGCCCAACCGGCACGCCACATGGGCGTGATACCTGCGCGCTGAGTGTGGACATGCGCACGACACCGAAAGCGGGAAGAGAATGCAGATACCGGGGAGGGTTCAGGGCGCAGCTTCTCGACGTCATGATTCAGCGCCCATCAACTTACACAGGAGATGGATGTGAAAAAAGTACTGTCGATGATGGCGGCCGGTCTTTTGGTCGTCGGTTCGGCCTGGGCCCAGCCCTACGGCATGGGCGCCGGGATGATGGGGGGATATGGCGGCGGCACGGGCATGATGGGCGGCTATGGCCAAGGCGGCTATGGCTATGGCATGGGCCCCGGCATGATGGGTGGCTATGCCGGGCGCGGTGACTACTGGGGGCTCGACCTCAGCGCGGATCAGCGCAAGAAGATCGATCAGATCCAGGAGGAAACCGCGAAGGCGCACTGGCAGCTCATGGGCAACATGCAGCAGCAAGGCTTTCACATGAACAACATGTTCGGCCCCGGCGGGCTGGACGAGCCGGAGGCCCGTAAGGCGTTCAACACCATGGTGGACGCGCAAAAGGAAATGTTCGAGTCATCCCTCAAGGCGCGCAAACGGATCGACGCCATTTTGACCAACGAACAGAAGGAGCAGCTGCGTCGCAAATGGGGGCGCTAGCGACAGGGCATGCGTCAGGGAGCGCCGCCCATGGAGATGCACACCCCGCACCAGGGCCATGCTGATCACCAGGCAGCGGTACCGGCCGGCACGGTCTACACCTGCCCGATGCACCCCGAGGTCCGGCAGGACCATCCTGGCAACTGCCCCAAATGCGGAATGACGCTGGAGCCCGTGCTGCCCAGCCTCGATGACGAAGAAAACCCCGAACTGACCGACTTCCGGCACCGCTTCTGGTGGACGCTGCCGCTGACCATCGTTGTGACCTTCATGGCCATGTTCGGCCACCGCTTCGGCTGGATGGCGATGGCCACCCAGAGCTGGCTGGAGCTGGTGCTGTCGATGCCCATCGTGCTGTGGGGCGGCTGGCCGTTCTTCGTGCGCGGGGTGCAGTCCGTCACGCGGCGCAGCCCCAATATGTGGACCCTGATCGGGCTCGGCACGTCTGCCGCGTTCATCTACAGCGTCGTTGCCACGCTGGTGCCTGGCGTGTTCCCACAGACCTTCCAGTCCATGGGGCGCGTGGCGGTGTACTTCGAGGCTGCGGCCGTGATCATCTCGCTGACCCTGCTGGGCCAGGTCCTTGAGCTGAAGGCGCGCTCACAGACCTCGATGGCCATCAAGTCGCTGCTCGGGCTGGCCCCCAAGACGGCGCGGCGCATCGCGCCCGACGGCACCGAGGAGGACGTGCCGCTGACGCACGTGCACGTGGGCGACCTGCTGCGCGTCAGGCCCGGCGAGAAAGTCCCGGTTGACGGTGCCGTGGTGGAAGGATCGAGTGCGGTCGATGAGTCGATGCTGACGGGCGAGCCACTACCGGTGAGCAAACGCCCGGGCGACAAGCTGATCGGCGCCACGCTCAACACCAGCGGCGCACTGGTGATGCGCTCCGAGCGCGTCGGCGCGCAGACCATGCTGTCGCAGATCGTGCAGATGGTCGCGCAGGCGCAGCGCTCGAAAGCGCCCATGCAGCGCATGGCCGACCAGGTGGCGGGCTGGTTCGTCATGGCCGTGGTGGCCGTGGCCGTGCTCACCTTCTTCGTCTGGGGCCTGTTCGGGCCGGAACCGAGCTGGGTCTACGGCCTGATCAACGCCGTGGCGGTGCTCATCATCGCCTGCCCTTGTGCGCTCGGGCTGGCCACGCCGATGTCGATCATGGTCGCCACGGGGCGCGGCGCCACCCGGGGCATCCTGTTCCGCGACGCGGCAGCAATCGAGAATTTCCGCAAGGTCGACACGCTGATCGTCGACAAGACCGGCACCCTCACGGAGGGAAAGCCGGCTTTTGATCGTGCGGTCGCCGTGGCGGGCGTCAGTCCTGACGAAGTGTTGCGCCTCGCCGCCAGCCTGGACCAGGGCAGCGAACACCCGCTGGCCGACGCCATCGTGCGCGCAGCGCGCGACCGCGGCCTGGCGCTGGCCAAGCCCGAGGGCTTCGAGTCGAATTCGGGCATCGGCGTGCGCGGCACGGTCGAAGGCCGGCAGCTCGCGCTGGGCAACACGGCACTGATGCAGCAAGCCGGCGTGGCGGTCGATGCGCTGCTGCCGCAGGCCGAAGCGCTGCGCACCGAAGGGGCGAGCGTGATGCACCTGGCAGTTGACGGCCGGCTGCTCGGACTGCTGGCCGTCTCCGACCCGGTCAAGGCCAACACACCGGAGGCGCTGGCAGCGCTGAAGGCCGCCGGCCTGCGCGTGGTGATGGCCACCGGGGATGGCTGGACGACCGCACACGCCGTCGCGGCGCGGTTGGGCATCGACGAAGTGCACGGCGAGGTCAAGCCCGCAGACAAGCTGGCCCTGGTGCAGCAACTGCAGCGCGAAGGGCGCGTCGTCGCAATGGCCGGCGACGGCATCAACGATGCCCCGGCCCTGGCCCAAGCTGACGTCGGCGTTGCCATGGGAACGGGCACCGATGTGGCCATGAACAGCGCACCGGTGACGCTGGTCAAAGGCGACCTGCGCGGCATCGCGCAGGCGCGGCGGCTCTCCGAGGCGACGATTGCCAACATGAGGCAGAACCTCGGTTTTGCCTTTGTGTACAACGTGCTCGGCATCCCGCTGGCAGCAGGCTTGCTGTTCCCGTTCACCGGCTGGCTGCTGTCGCCGATGATCGCGGCGCTGGCCATGAGCCTGAGTTCGGCATCCGTCATCACCAACGCGCTGCGTTTGCGCGGCAGGCGCTGAAGGGGGCGCAGCTGAGCCCTGCCCTATGGCAGCGCTTCATCCGACAACCGGCGTCCTGCCTGCGCTGGTGCAGGCAGAAGTCGGCTTTCCACTTTCAGACATCAAATCAGCCTTCAGCCCTTGATGAATATACGCCAACAGCTATTAATTCGATAGCATTCGGGTGGCCTGGAGGGCCAGCCGGACCGGACCGGCAGACAGCGAACCAACAAATGCAATTAAATGGTTGCACAATTCATTTTCCTTGTGTAGCATAAACATGCAACCATTTTGTTGCATCAAATTCCAGCCAAGGAGCGTTATGAACCACGATCACCGTCAACTGCTTCTGTCCGCATCACCCACAGAGGTCTACCAGGCCCTGACGACGCGCTTGGAGCGCGCCAGCCTGCAAAGCCATAGGGACCACGGCGCCCCTTTCCTTGCCCCTGAACTGGCCGCCTTGGCCTGATCGCCTCAACAGGAGAACCATCATGGACACCAGAACCTCCCCCACCAGCACCGACCGCATCGAACGCAGCATCCACATCAAGGCGCCCCGCTCGCGCGTCTGGCGGGCGCTGTCCAATGCGGAGGAATACGGCAACTGGTTCGGCGCCAACCTCAAGGGCCAGACCTTTGCACCCGGCCAACGTGTGCAGGGGCCGATCACCATTTGCGGCCACGAAAACGTGATCTTCGATGCGCTCATCGAGCGGGTCGAACCCGAACACCTGCTGTCCTACCGCTGGCACCCGTATGCGGTGGACCAGGCCATCGACTACTCGAAAGAACAGCGCACGCTGGTGACGTTCACCTTGAAGGACGCCGCCGAAGGCACGCTGCTGACCGTGGTGGAAAGCGGCTTCGACCAGGTACCCCCCGGGCGCCGCCTGGAAGCCTTCCGCATGAACAGCGCCGGCTGGGAAGCCCAGTTGAAGAACATCGACCGCCATGCCACCACGCTCTGACAAGGCCCCGCGGCAGACCGCGACCGACCTGGCCTCGGTCTTCTTTGCGCTGGGCGACAAGACGCGCCTGCAGCTGATCGCCATGCTGTGCGCCGGCGGCGCATTCTCGATTGCGCAGCTCACCGCCAACACCGACGTCAGCCGCCAGGCCGTCACCAAGCACCTGCAGATGCTGGCCGATGCGGGCCTGGTCAAAGACCTGAAGCTCGGCCGCGAACGGCTGTGGCAGTTTGAGCCGGCCGCCATGGAAGAAGCGCGGCGCGAACTCGAAATCATTGGCCGACAGTGGGAGCAGGCCTTGGGCCGCTTGAAGACCTCGCTGGAAAAGTAACGCCTGCAGGGGCGTTCTCTGCGCCCTCATCCGGGCCGCGCTCACCCGAGCCGCCCCCCAGCCCAGGCAAACCGGCGCTAGCAGCTATTAGCGCGCCGTACCTGAGTTTCCCCTATGCCATCACGGAGATCGCCACTGTCGTCCGCATATTATTTTTCTCGTGATTGAAAATGTTCTTGGTAAAAATCAGGCGGTCGATCCATGGGTACAAATCGACCGCCGATTCGACGACTGCTGTGTCAATCCACCCGATAAGCTGAGAACACGTCATCGACAGGCGTGGCCAGGGCATGATTGGTGTAGTTGCTCAGCGTCTTGACTGCAATAGCCAGAACGATATAGAGCACATCCTTTTCCTGGAACCCGGCTTCCAGGAACGCCTGCACTGTCGTGGCACTGGGGCGCCCCTGCGAGCGGACCATCTCTGCAGTCAAGGTGTACAAAGCGGCGAGGCGGGTCCCCGGAATCGGCTGATGGGCGCGGATGGCCTGCAAGACATCAGCGGGTACACCGGATTTCTTGTCGGCCATCATGCTGTGCGCTGCAGTGCAATAGTCGCAGCCATTCACTTGGCTAACGGCCAGAAACACGACCTCCTGCTCCGATGGTGTCAGACCCGACTCTGAGCGGAACAAGGCATACCCGTGAAGATAGGTACTCAGCACGGCCGGGGTATTGGCCATGTTGGCGTACATGTTGGGCAGGAAGCCGACTTGCTTGACGGCCTTGTCGAGAATCTCCTTTTGCGCCCCCTCGGCCGTGGCGGGGTTGACGGGGTGCAGTGTGTGGAGAATGGGCTGGGCAGACATTTGAAATGTTCCTTAAAACCGGGTTGAAAAATGGTCGACCAAATCTAAATAGTTGGAGGCCAACACAAACCCGATGGTAGGAATCAGTCCCGTCGTGCGGTGTACCGCACGTCTCGCATTGTTGTCCGAACGTCTAGCTCAGCCTAGTTTTGCATTCCGGGTTGACAGAACGGCCTGTTTGGCAGACCTTGCACATCCCCTAGCTTGGTTAATGCGGTTTTTCATGCAACTCCTTGAGCCACGCAGTTGGGGAACACCCCAACTTTCTGACAAAAGCCCGCGTGAGAGCACTGGCACTGCCATAGCCGACATCGTCGGCAACGTGTTTAAGTTGCCGCCCCTTTTTAAGTAGGTCCTGTGCCGTCATGATCCGCCATGACGCGAGATAGTCTGCTGGCGTTTCTCCGGTGATCTCACGAAATCGCACAGCGAATCTCGCTCGCGACATGCCAGCCAATGCAGCCATACTTTCCAGGTCTCGCTCCCGCGACGGAGCGTTATGGATATCGGTCAGCACCTTCGCCAGCCGATTGTCAGCGGGCCCAGCCAAAGTGCCACCTTGCGTTAGCCCGTGCGCCATACAGTACCGGAGCAGCCGAATCATCAACACCTCGCACAAGCGATCCAGAACCGCCTGACGGCCACAGTGGTCAGAGAAAGCCTCTTCAAACATCAGTTCCAGCAACTGATCTACTTTTGAAAGCGCGGCCAGCTCGACCAGTACAACATTCGGTAGCGAATCGTTGATGGGGTTTCTCCCGCCACCACCAAACTGAACCGTCGCGCAGACCACATCTGCGCCCGCTCGCTCGTCGGTGATCAGTCGGTGGTTGTCCGGGCGCGGCAGAAACAATATGCTCGGCTTCGTGATGTGGATCACGCCATTTCGCTCCCCGATCACTTGAACCGGCCCATGCTTGACCAGATGGATGTGTCCGCGCAAGGTGTCGGCATCGTAATCGTGAACGCCACAGATGTTTCCAGTGTAGAAAACCCCGGCGTGCAGGGAGAAATGCGTCAGCAGCTTGGTCAGCGTGTCCATCTGGCGATGATACGATTGATCAACACATCAATGCATTAGAGCGTTATCTGTATTGATTTCGACTGTTGCTACCGCTGGCTTGGGATCCAGCCCAGCCATCGGTTTGAATCGCACTGTGAATTGATAACTACGCACTACCGCCATCCATACAAAGAAACCCGCTCTGGCCTGCGTCAGAGCGGGTTTCTTTTTTCAGGCATCAAATCGGCCTGTAACCCTTGAAAGTAATAAGCAAAAAGCTATCAATTCAATAGCAATTCGCACTAGGTCAGAGCGACATCTGGGCGCCAGCCTTCTCGCAACTGAACGGCCCCGGCGCCCGGCCGTCCCCGCCGATCAGGTGATGGAAACCCCGATCACGGCGCCCGTGCCGTAGGTCACGGCGGCGGCGGCGGCACCAATCACGATCTGCCGCACCACCGAATACAGCGCCCCGCGCCCGCTGAAGAGCGACGTCGCCAGACCGATGGCCCCCAGCGCCACCACACTCAAGCCGGCGCTCCAGGCCATGCCGGCCGCACCGCCGGCAAAGAAGAACGGCAGCACCGGGAACAGCGCCCCCACGGCAAACAGCACGAAGGAAAAGCCCGCCGCGCTCCACGGGTTGCCGCCCATCTCGGCGGGGTCGATACCCAGCTCCTCGCGCGCCAGCGTTTCCAGGGCGGTGGTCTTGTCGCGCATCAGTTCGCTTGCCACGCGCTGCGCGTCTTCGCGCGGCAGGCCCTTGGCCTGAAAAATCAGGGCCAGCTCCTTGCGCTCGGCCTCCGGGGTTTCTTCAATCTCCTGCTGTTCGCGGGCGATCTGGGTCCGCGCGAACTCCCGCGAGTTGGTGACCGACAACCATTCACCCAGCGCCATGGAGACCGCCCCCGCCACCAGGCCCGCCAGGCCGGTGAGCAGAATCGTCTGCACCGGCGCGCCCGCACCGGCCACGCCCATCACCAGGCACAGGTTGGACACCAGGCCGTCGTTGGCGCCCAGCACCGAGGCGCGCAATTCATTGCCCGAGCCGCGGCGGTGCCAGCGTTCCGACTGGCTGATGTCGGCACCCGCCAGGCCGCCGTGCTTACCGCCCGCCGCCGCCAGCACGGCCGCGTGCGAACGCTCCTCGCTGGACAGGGCCGCGGCATCGGCCTGCCCGGCGTATTTGTCGCGGTCGCTGAATTCCGAGACGGTCAAGGCCGGCAGCACGAAGCGCGGGCCAAAGCGCCGGGCCAGCCGGACCAGCACACGGGTGCGAAAACTGGGCGTAAAGCGCCCGGGCGTCACGCCCGCGGCCACCAGCTTGTCGTGCCACAGCTGGGCGTGCGCCGCCTCGGCCTGCGACAGCTGCAGGAATAGGTCTTTGCGCACCGGGTCGTTCTCGGCCCGGGCCAGGCCGGCATACAGCGCCGCGCCGTCCAGCTCGTCGCGCAGATTGATTTGGTAGCGTTGGGTGTCGGTGCTCATAGCGCCAGAGCATACCTGCGCACGGCCGGCCCTGCACCGGGCGCGCGCCTCAGGCGCCTGGCGCTAGCGCCCCATCAGCGCACGCACATGCGCGGCGGTGCCGCTGGCCAGACCTTCCAGGCTGTAGCCGCCTTCAAGGACAGACACCACGCGGCCGCCGGCCGTCTCGTCGGCCACCTGCAGCAGCTCGCGCGTGATCCAGTGGTAGTCCTCGTCGGTGAACTTCAGGCCGCCCAACGGGTCCAGGTGGTGGGCGTCGAAACCGGCCGAGATGATGAGCAGCTCAGGCGCGAACTCGCGCAGCGCCGGCAGCAGCACGTCCGACATGGCGGCGCGGAAAGCGGCCGAGCCGGTGCCGCGGGGGAACGGCACGTTGACGATGTTGTGGGCCACGCCGGTCTCGTGGCGCGCACCGGTGCCTGGGTAAAACTGGCCCTGGTGGCAGGAGCCGTAGAACAGGTCCGGGTCGTCGTAAAACGAGTTCTGCGTGCCGTTGCCGTGGTGCACGTCAAAGTCCACCACCGCCACGCGCTGGATGCCGTGCTGCTGGCGCGCGTGAATGGCGGCAATGGCCGCCTGGTTGAAGACGCAAAAGCCCATGGCCTCCCCCGCCTCGGCGTGGTGGCCGCAGGGGCGCGTGGCGCAGAACACATTCCTGGCCTGCTGGGCCACCACGTCGTCCACGCCGGCGCAGGCCGCGCCCACGCAACGCATCACCGCCTCCAGCGAGCCCGGCGACAGGATGGTGTCGCCGGCGTCCAGCGCGCGGTAGCCCTCGGTAGGCGACGCGGCCTGCACGTCCTCCACGTAGTCGGGCGTGTGGATGTGCAGCACCTGCTCGAAGGTGCCCAGCGGGGCGTCGCGCCAGACGGCGTCGGCAAACTCCGGTGTCTTCAACGCGGCCAGCACGGCTTCCAGGCGCTCGGGCGACTCGGGGTGGTGCGGACCGGGGCGGTGGTTGAAACAGGCTTGGTGGGTGTAGATCAGGGTGCTCATGGTGAGTATCTTTCTCGAATGTTCGGGCGCTGCGCTGGCAGTCTCTGGACGTCCGAGGCAGCCGCTCAGATAATGTTCTTGAACTGTAGCGGATCGTGCGCGCAAGCCACTACACCTGAGTTACCCCCAGCGGTGACAAAAAGACTGAATTTTTCATTAACTTGCAAGGAGCAGTCCGTTCCAGCGCATGACCGATCTCGGCCAACTCCAGTCATTCAGAATATTTCTCAAAAAACCGACATTCGTGCCCCATTCGAGGGGTAAACACAAAGCCCATCATTGAATACGCCCCTAAACGTCTTCTTAAAAATATGGAAACTAGATCTCTTACCCTCGCCGACATTCTGAAAGTGTTAGGTGAAGATATCCAGGCAGAGCATGCGCTGATTGCCAGTCGGGTGACTTGGTATGTAACCTCCCAGTCGTTCCTCCTGACGGCTTACGCGACATCCTGGAATGCCAATTTCGTCTGGCAGGAATTCTTTCATCGAATTTTGCCCATTGCGGCAATCGTGCTTTCGTTTGTTATTTTCGTATCCATCTATGCTGCGACGTGGGCTCAAGATGCATATCTTCGAGAGCAGAAGTCGTTAGTTTTAAGGATGAAATCGGAACTTGAGCTGACAGACATGGAAAAGATGTCACTTCAGATCTATGAACGTACGATGGTGTCCAACAGGACTAACGCGAAAGGTCATGTCTTAGGAGGACGCATCCATACCCTAGGTCGCATCACGCCGTTGGTGCTTCCTGTCGGGTTTTCAATGTTATGGCTCTATACGCTCTTCTTCGCCCCGGGTGTGTCGCTTTGACGCTGATCATTCAGAACTAAATGCCTCGCTCGTGGACGAGGCGTCTCTGCTATCTCTCCCTGGGCTGGTGCCGATCGACCTGTGGTGCCGAGTACCTTGTTGGCGGTCATCACGTCGAGCATGGCGATAGGTATCTTCCTGCCGATAGAGTTGTTGTCACACTATTCCAAACCTCAGA
>Ga0255338_1003515_pt1 | contig 18597 bp, 15 predicted proteins | sample MeOH1_35cm_T4_19_FD_203715 | JGI IMG/M metagenome (GOLD analysis project Ga0255338, IMG submission 203715) | Sandy soil microbial communities from University of British Columbia, Vancouver, Canada - MeOH1_35cm_T4_195 | ecosystem: Engineered > Artificial ecosystem > Sand microcosm > Unclassified ...
CATGCCGTCATCGCCGCCGAACTGGCCCGCCAGCAGAGCCACCTCGAGCTGATCGCCTCGGAGAACTTCACCTACCCGGCCGTCATCGAGGCCATGGGTTCGGTGCTGACCAACAAGTACGCCGAGGGCTACCCGGGCAAGCGCTGGTATGGCGGCTGCGAGCAGGTGGACAAGGTCGAGGTGCTCGCCATCGAGCGCGCGAAGCAGCTCTTCAATGCCGAGCACGCTAACGTCCAGCCGCACTCGGGCTCGCAGGCCAACTTCGCGGTCTACACCGCCGTGCTGCAGCCGGGCGACAAGATCCTCGGCATGAACCTGAGCCATGGCGGCCACCTCACCCACGGCAACCCCGCCAACTTCTCCGGCAAGCTCTACAACTTCTGCCAATACGGTGTCCGCGAGGACAACGGGCTGATCGACTACGACGAACTCGCCGCCGTCGCCCTCCGCGAAAAGCCGAAGATGATCACGGTTGGCGCCTCCGCCTACTCCCGGGTCATCGACTTCGCCCGCATGGGCGAGATCGCCCGCAGCGTCGGGGCGCTGCTTTTCGCCGACATTGCGCACATCGCCGGCCTCGTCGCCACCGGTCATCATCCCTCGCCGTTTCCGCACGCCGACTTCGTCACCACCACCACCCACAAGACCCTGCGCGGCCCGCGCGGCGGGCTCACGATGTGCAAGGCGGCCCACGCGAAGGCGATTGACTCCGCCGTGTTTCCTGGCGGCCAGGGCGGCCCGCTGATGCATGTCATCGCCGCCAAGGCCGTGTGCTTCGGCGAGTGCCTCAAGCCCGAGTTCAAGGCCTACAGCGGCCAGGTCATCCGGAATGCCCAGGCCCTGGCTACGGCCATGACCGGCCTCGGCTACAAGATCAATTCCGGCGGCACGGACAACCACCTCATGCTCGTCGACCTGCGGGCCAAGTTTCCCGAGCTCACCGGCAAGGTCGCGCAGGAGACGCTCGATAAGGCCAACATCACCTGCAACAAGAACACCGTCCCCTTCGAGACCCGCTCGCCCTTCCAGGCCTCGGGCATCCGCCTCGGCACGCCGGCCATGACTACCCGCGGGCTGAAGGAAACCGAGATGAACGAGATCGCCCGGCTGATTGACGGCGTCCTCGCCGCCATCGGCAAACCCGACGAGGCGGCCGTCATCGCCGCCACCAAGCAAAAGGTCATCGCGCTGACGTCCCGCTTTCCGCTGCCGTATAAGCTCTGAACCTTAGCGCTAAGATCAAAGCCGAGTGCGGCGATAGCGGTCCAAGAACTCAGTTCGCTTACCGTTCAATGCTGGCGCTTGTTGCTTACATGCTCCTCGACCGCCTGAAGTACTTCGCCCTCTCGCTGCCCCGGACCACCGTGGTCAAGCAGTGGGGTGGACTGGTCTACAAGGTCGCGGACAAGATGTTTGTCCTCGTTGTGCTCGATGGCGAGGTGATCGACGGGGTCATCTTCAAATGCACGCCCGGGGAGTTTGACGAACTGCCCCAGATCGATGGCATCACGCAGGCCCCGTACTGCGCGAAGCGCCTGTGGGTGCGCGTGGGAGACCTATCCGTCCTGCCGGAAAAGGAACTGCTCACCCGCATTCGCCGCAGTTTCGACCTCGTCGTGGCAAAGCTGCCCAAGAAGATGCAGGCCACGATACTCTGACCGCAATTTCGGTGGCAGAATCCGCCGAAAGATGCTTTGGATGACCCATGGCCCTCACCCCCCTGCAGTCGCCCTACCGCCGGGGCACTGTGATTCTGATTGTCCTGCTGGGCGCCTATCTTTCGTTCCTCACGTGGCACTTGACCCGAAAAAACGAGGAGGAGCGGGTCCACGCGGGATTCTTGAGCCGCGCGCAGACCCAGGCTACCGTGGCGACCCAACGCCTGCGTATCTACGAGGAGATGGTCTTTGGCATCCGGGACTCATTCCTGGGGCAGAATATCGTCACTCGGGAGGAATTCTCGCGGGTCGCGCAGGCGGTGTTGCAGCGTCACACCGGCGTGCAGGCCCTGGAATGGGTGCAGATCGTGCCCCGGCAGGAGCGGGCCGCATTTGAGCAACAGGCCACCGAGGAACTCAAGCAGCCCTTTGTCATCCGCCGGCGATTCGCCGATGGCACCATGCGGCCCGCGCCCGAGGCATCCGAGTATTTTGTCATCTCCTTTGTCGAGCCCCTCGCCGGCAACGAGGTGGCGCTGGGCTACGATGTCACCAGCGCGCCGAGCGCCCCGCTTCTCGCCGCCGCGCGCGCCGATCGCCAATTCAAGGTCAGCCAGACCTTCCGGCTCATCCAGTCCAGCGGATCACCGACCGAAACCGGGGTTGTCTTCATCGTGCCCTTCTCGCGCTCCCCAGCACCCGAGACGCCGGTGGAAGGCTTCATCCAGGGCGTTTTTCATGTCCAGACCTTGTTGGCACATTCCCACCAGCTCACCACCAACGAGGCGCTGGATACCTACTACCTGGACATGGATCCCGACCAGGGGCCCCCGACGCTGCTCTATGCGAACCTGGGTGGATTCGAACCCCTGCGCCAGCCCGGTGGCACCGTGACGCCACCCTCGCTGACCGACCCCGCTGATGTCCATCACACCATCACTGTCGGCAACCGCCAGTGGCGGATGATCATCCGGAAAAACGCCGCCTGGGCCGAGCGAAACGAGTCCCAGCTGCCGACCCTCGTCCTCGCCGCCGGCCTGGCCATCACGACTTTGCTGGCCCTGTTCATCAACAACCTGCTCCAACGCTCCGCCCGGATCGAGCAGGAGGTGCGGGAGCGCACCCGCCAGCTCCGCGAGACCGAGGCCCGGTTGCAGGACATCATGGACCACAGCCCCGCCATCATCTTCCTGAAGGACCTCGACGGCCGCTACCTGCTGTGCAACCGGGCCTTTGAGCACTTGAGCGGTCGCTCGCGCGCCGAGATCCTCGGTCACTTTGATTCTGATCTGCTGACGCCCGAGGATGCCCTGATGGCCCGGTCGAACGACGCCCGGGTGCTGACGGCCGGCAAGCCCATGGAGTTCGAGGAAACCACGACCAATCCGGCCAACAACCACACCTACCTGTCCCACAAGTTTCCCATCCGTGACTCCCAGGGACGCATCTATGCCATCTGCGGGATCTCCACCGACATCACCGACCGCAAGGCGGCGGAGGAACAGAAGCTCATCATGGAGCGGCAGATCCTTGAGAGCCAGAAACTCGAGAGCCTCGGCGTGCTCGCCGGCGGCATCGCCCATGATTTCAACAACATCCTGACCGCGATCCTCGGCAATGCGACCCTCGCGGCCATGGACCTGCCCGAGGACCACCGCGCCCGCCGCCAGCTCCGGCAGATCGAGCACGCCGCCCGCCGCGCCGGCGACCTTTGCGCCCAGATGCTGGCCTACGCCGGCAAGGCCACCTTCGTCAACGCGCCCCTCAGTCTCACCTCGCTGGTGCGCGACACGGCCTCCCTGCTCGAGGTGACCGTCGGCAAGCGCGCCCGCCTTGAGCTGCATGCCGCCGACGGTCTCCCCGCCGTCATGGGTGACATCACCCAGCTCCGGCAGGTCGTGATGAACCTTGTGATCAACGCCTCCGACGCCATTGAGGGCCGCGCCGGGGCCGTCATCTCGCTGACGACCTTCCAACGCGACCTGCCCGCGGAATTTTTCCACCAGGCCGTGCAATCACCCGTCATGCCGGCGGGAAACTATGTCGGTCTTGAGGTCAGCGACAACGGTTGCGGGATGTCACCGGAGGTCATGCACCGCATCTTCGAGCCTTTCTTCACGACCAAATTTTCCGGCCGCGGCCTCGGCCTCGCCGCCGTCCTTGGCATCATCCAGAGCCACCAGGGTGCGCTTTTCGTCGAGTCCACGGCCGGGCAAGGCACCACTTTCCGCATCTTCCTGCCTGCCAGCGCCACCCACGCCCGCGCCAGCAACCCGCCCTTTGATCCCGCGGCCCTGCAGGTAGCCCTCCGGGGCACGGTCCTCCTGGTGGACGATGAGGATGCGGTCCGGCAGGTCACCGCCCAGGCGCTCTCGTCGCTTGGGTTGACTGCCCTCGTCGCGCCTGATGGCCATGCCGCCCTCCGGATTTATGAGGAACGGGCCGGGGAAATCGACCTGGTGCTGCTCGACCTGACCATGCCCGGCCTCACGGGTGAGGAGACCCTCCGCCGGTTGCGCGAGCTCAACCCGGCCGTCCGCGTCGTCATCATGAGCGGATACAGCGAGTCCGAGACCATGCAGCGGTGCGGCTCGCAGGCGATAACCGGTTACCTGCCCAAGCCCTTCGAGCTGGCCGAACTGCTGGAGCGCCTGAAACCCCATCTGGCCTGAAATAGGGGTTAATTTTCCCGGCCGGGCCTGAATGAGGCTTTGCGAACGCGCCGCTTTCGGTCAATGTGGCGGCTTTCGTGTCCACGACCACTGCCACCTCCCCCGCCCCCAAGCCTCTGTCGCTCGGCGTCATTTTCCTGACGCTCTATATCGACCTCATCGGTTTCTCGATCTTCTTCCCGGTCGGACCGGCGATGCTCGAGTGGTACGTGAACAAGGAAAGCCAGGGCGGCCTGCTGGCGCATCTCGTGGGCCGGCTGCAGGCGCTCGCCTCCGTCGCCCATGCCTCCGATCTCGCCACGGGCGCGCTTTTCGCCGGAGCGCTCGGCTCGGTGTATTCGCTCATGCAGTTCTTGTTCTCCCCGGTGTGGGGCGCCCGATCCGACCGCATCGGCCGCCGCCCGGTGCTGCTGCTGACCATCGCCGGCAACGCCCTGAGCTACCTCCTGCTGTTCTTCAGCGGCTCGTTCCTCCTCTTCTTCGCCGGCCGCATCCTCGGCGGCATCATGGGCGGTAACCTCGCGGTCGCAATCGCGGCCGTCTCCGACGTTACCACCCGCGAGAACCGTGCCAAGGGCATGGGCATCGTCGGGGTGGCCTTCGGGCTCGGCTTCCTGACCGGACCGGCCATCGGCGGGCTCACCGCCTCGATCAACCTGCTGGACCGCTGGCCTGGCCTGGCGGCGTATGGCGTCCATCCCTTCAGCGTGCCCGCGGCCATCGCCTTCGGTCTCTGCCTGGTCAACCTCCTCTGGATCCAGGCGCGCTTCCGCGAGACCCTTCCCCCCGAGTCGCGCGGCCGCGACCTCACCCTGCGCGAGCGCAACCCGGTCCACTCCCTGTTCCAGCTGCCGGACCCCGCCATCCGCCGCGCCAACCTCGTGGGCTTTGTCGTCACCTTCGGCTTCAGCTTCTTCGAGTCCACGATCAGCTTTTTCACCGCGGACGCCCTGCATTACACGCCCCGGAACCTGACGATGATTTTCATCAACATCGGGCTGGTGTCCATTTTCACGCAGGGCGTGCTCGCCCGGCGCTACGTGCCGAAACTCGGGGAGAAGTTCTCCGCCGTCGCCGGCATGGCGCTCATCGGCGTGGCTTTCGCCGGCATCGGCTACGCCATCGGGGTGGCGAAGTCCGCCCCGCTGCTCTACCTGATGCTCACGCTCAGCACCATCGGCTCCGGCTTCGCGAACGTGGCCCTCTCCTCCCTGATCTCGCTCTACGCGGCCCCGGAGGAACAGGGCAAGGTCCTCGGCATCTACCGCTCGCTCGGGTTCCTCGCCCGGGCGCTCAGCCCGGCGGTGGCCGGCTGGCTCTTTTTCAACTCCGGCGGCACCGTTACTTTCATGGTTGGCAGCGTCATTCTCCTCGGCTCGGCTTTGCTTGGCTCCGGCCTGCCGCGTCCAAAAAAATGACCCCGGGATACCGCTCCACGATATTCTCCCCCATCGCCGTTCCCGGCCGGTCCGCGGTTATCCTGCTGTGCAGCCTTTTGCTCGCCGCCTTTGGTCTTCTCGGCACCGGCTGCGTGCTGATCCCCGGCAAGGCCCCGGCCAACACGCGCATCAAGCCGCAGCCCGTCCGCCTGCCGGCCAGGATCCTCTCGCACTTCTTCCTCGTCGAGTCGCCGCAGACGGACGGCAAGACATACCGCTTCATGATCGACACCGGCTCCTCGGTCACGCTGGTCTCGCCGGCGGTCGCCGCGGCGCTCAAGCAGAAGGAAAAACGCCAGACCCCGCCCCGCACCCTCCCGGTGCGCGGCGCCAACGGCCGCGAGGTTGAGCTCCCGGCCGTCACGCTCCGCGAGTTCTGGCTCGGCGAGGCCCTCTTCGAACGCGTGCCGGCCAGCGTCTACGATTTTTCGGAGTTGTCCGCCCACCTCGGCCTGACCATCGACGGCGTCGTCGGCTTCCCGCTCTTCCGCGACACCCTCGTCACGCTCGACTACCTCAACGCGCAGCTTGAGATCGCGCCCAATCCCGTCGTCGCCGCCCCTCCCGTCCGCCAGCCGCGGACCAGCATCATCCCTTACAACCGCGAGCGGGCCACGCCGCACATTCCGGTGCAGATGGAAAACGAGTCCTTCTTCGTCCTGATCGACTCGGGCAGCGACGGCGGCCTCGCCCTGAATCCCGCCGGACTGCACCCCCGCTTCGCCTCCGGTCCGCGCATCGGCATGATCGTGAGCTCGCTCGATGGCGACAAGCGCCAGCTCGTCGGCCGGCTCGACCAGAACATCACGATCGGCACCCAGCTGGTCCAGCAGCCCGTCGTTGACCTGACCGAGCAGCTTTCCTCGCTCGGCGGGGAGCTCCTCCGGCACTTCCGCATCACCTTCGACCAGCAGCGCCACCTCGTAACCCTGGTCCGCCACACCGATGGACCCGTGGCGATGCCCGGCCGGCGCAGCACCGGGCTTTCCTTCCGCCGCTTTCCCAACTACTGGCGGCTCATTGCGGTCGTCCCCGACACGCCCAACAGCGCCCTGGCCGTCCAGCCCGGCGACCTGTGCGTCCGGATCAACGGCGAGCTCGTGGAGAAATGGACCATCGAACGCTACGGCGAGCTCGTGAATTCCGCCGCCAAGATCACCTACACCTTCCTTTCCGGCTCGAAGGAGACGGACCACGAGGTCGAGGTCTTCGAGCTGGTGCCCTAGCTGAACTGCAGCAGGAACGCCCCGGCGCCGTCATGCTCGTCCACCCACGGACGGGATTGCACGCTGCGCACCAGCTTGCACCGGCTGCCGACCCGGCTCGCGAAGAAGCCCTTGATGACGCTCTCGTTCTCGTCGCCGTCGATGCTGCACGTGCTGTAGACCAGCCGGCCGCCGGGCCGCACCAGCCGCGCCGCCGCGTGCAATAATGCGAGCTGCTGCTGCCCATGCCGGGCGAAGTCGCCGTCCTGCAGCCGCCACTTCACGTCGATGCGGTGACGCATCACGCCGGTGTTGGAGCAAGGTGCGTCGAGCAGCACGGCATCGTAAGCCTCGGGCAGGTTCAGGTTGCGGTAGAACACCGTGTTCACGGCGGTCAGGTCGGCCTGAATCAGCGCCACCTCGACGCCAGCCGGGGCGCGGGCGAGATTTTCCTTCAGGCGCACGAGGCGGATGTCGGATTTGCCCGGCGGCGGCGGCTCGTCGAGAGCCACCACCTTGCCAGACTTCATCCGGTCGGCGATGAACAAGCTCTTGCCGCCCGGCGCGGCGCAGGCATCCAAAATGGTTTCGCCGGCCTGGGGCGCGAGGAGGTCAATGCACAGGCGCGTGGACGGGTCTTGGAGGTACAACGCGCCTTCGTTGGCGAGCCGGCGGACCTCATCCCACTTGCCGGCTTTTACTTCATAAAAACCAGCCCACTTCGTCGGCGCCAGAAACTCGGGCACGGGGGCCTCGATCCTCCACCGCGCGTAAACCGGCGCCGGCTGCTGGTTCCATTCGAGCAGCTGGTGCGTCGTTTCGGGGCCAAACTGCCGGTTCCAGCGCGCCACCAGCCACTCCGGATGGGCCAGCTCCGTCGCCAGATCAGCCGGCTTCTCCGCCAGCCGGGCCGCCAGCTTGCGGGCCACGGCGTTGACCAACCCGGCTTCCTTGGGACTGGCGACGCCCTTGGCCCTTTCAACCGCATGGTGAATAACCTTGGCGGTCAGGTCAGGGCCGCCTTCCAGCAGTTCAAAACCCGCAATCATGAGCACCGCCTTCACCTTCGTGCGCGGATCGCGGGTCATCAGGCCCGCCAGGGCCGACTCCAACCGGCTGGCCCAGCGGACCACCCCGTAGAAAAGATGCTGCGCGCGGGCGCGTTCCTGGCTGGTCAGGCTTGGCGCAAGTCCTTCCAGCAACGCATCCACGCGCTCCGACCGTTCCAGCCAGCGCTCCACCAGACCGGCGGCGGCCACCCAGCCGCTCAGTTGGGGTTTGGGAGTGTCCGAGGCTTTTTCCAAACCCTGTTTGACATCATGCGTCATTGTCGCCTCTACTAATCGGTTCACCGACTCGATACGCAATTATGAATTCCGAAGCCATCTCCGCGATCCTTGCCAAGCACTCCGCCCTCAAGGCGTCCAAAGCCAAGCTGGAGGCCATGGAACCCGGTGCTTACGTCGTCCACCAGAGCTGGGGTTTCGGTCAGATCAAGTCGTACGACGAGGCCGACCTGAAGCTGGTCATCGATTTCAAGGGCAAGAAGGGTCACCGGATGGACCCCGCGTTCTGCGTCGGCAGCATGGAAGTCCTTCCGGCCAAGCACATCCTCGCCCGCCGGGAGACTGAGCCGGCCAAGGTCAAGCAGCTCATCGAGGACGATCCCGTCCAGCTCGTCATCGACACCCTTTCCGCCTATCCCAACCAGGCCGCCAGCGCCATTGAGCTCGAAATCGTTCTCCACCAGGTGGTCGGCGAGGAGAAGTTCAAGAAGTGGTTCTCCAGCGTAAAAAAGCAGCTGATCAAGGATCCCCGCGTGGGCGTCCCGGTCAAGAAAACCGACTGCTACATCGTTCGCGACGAGCCCGTCTCCGCCGAGTCGGAGATCATGGAGGAGTTCTCCAACACGCGTTCCGCCCGCCGCCGCATCTCCCTCGCCGAGGATCTCCTCGCCGCCTCCATCAAGGAGGAGTCAAAGCAGTCGCTCGGCCAGGTGCTCAGCGGCATCACCGAGGCGGTCCGGGACAGCAACCAGCTCGACGCCTCCGAGCGCCTCTACGGCGCCTTCGTCCGCGACGAGCTCGCCAAAATCCTTGGCCACGACAACCAGGGCGCCGCCCCGAGCCAGTCCGACCTGATCAAGGAAGTGCGCGGCCTCACAGCCATCGCCGAGAAGATTCCCGTCCATTTCCAGTCCCGCTTCCTCGACCTCGTCAAGGAGACCCACCCCCTCGAGTGGCGCGAGATCGTGTTCGCCCTGCTCAAGACCTCGCAGGGCAAATTCACCACCGAGTGCATCAATTTCCTGATGGAAAACGGCCAGGCCGACGAGCTCGCCACCGCCCTCACCCGCTGGAAGTCCGAGCAGAACCTCCGCGCCCCCGTCCTCCTCTGGGTGATCAAGAACCGGCACTCGAAGAAATTCTCCAAGCTGCTCAACGGCCTCATCACCCCCCGCCTGCTCGGCGCCATCTTCTTCGCCATCGATTATGAGGCGCTCCAGTCCGCCGGCACCCGCCGCATCCCGCTGGCCGAGGCGCTCAGCGACGACGCCGACCTCATTTCCGACCTGCTGGCCACCGCCGACACCGAGACCGCCCGCGACCTTGGCAACAGCCTGCTCCTGAACCAGGGCTTCGAGGAGCTCACCAAGAAGTCCCTCCTCGCCCGCTTCATCAAGCTCTTCCCCTCCCTCCAGACCCTCGTCTCCGGAGAGACCGAGACCAAGGACGAGCAGTTCCTCGTCTCCCGCGAGAGCTACGAGAAGAAGCGCGTCGAGTACGAGGAAATCGTCTCCAAGCGCATCCCCGAGAACTCCAAGGCCATCTCCGTCGCCCGCGAGCACGGCGATCTCAAGGAGAACTCCGAGTTCAAGATGGCCAAGCAGGACCAGTCCGTCCTCATGGGCCAGAAGGCGCAGCTCGAGCGCGACCTCGCCCGGGCCCGCATCACCGACTTCAGCGAGGCCAGCACCGACTCGATCAGCGTCGGCACCATCGTCGACCTGCGCGACGTTGCCACCGGCAAGGCCGTTCGCTACTCGGTGCTCGGCGCCTGGGACAGCGATCCGGACAACCACCGCATCGCCTACAAGACCCCGCTCGGCCAGGCCCTCATGGGCAAGAAGGTCGGCGAGCACGTGAAGCTCAAGATCGGCAGCGCCCACCAGGAGTTCCAGATTGCCGGCATCACCCGCTACTTCGACGCCAAGAAAGGCTGAACCGGCAGGGCGAGTCGCCCCGACGAGCCGTTAGCTTCAGGCCGCGCCTCAAGGCGCGGCTTTTTTCTGCCCGTTTCCCTTCCCCGCGGCGCGCTTGTCATAGGCCGCATTTCTCCCCATAGGTCTTGGGCGCATGACCGACACTTGGGACAGCCTCAAAGTTCTCTCCGACCCGACCCGGCTGCGCCTGCTCGCCCTGTTGCTCAAGGAGGAGCTCTCGGTCGCCGAGCTGCAGGAAATCCTCGGCATGGGCCAGTCCCGCATCTCCTCCCAGCTCGCGCTGCTCCGCCAGGCCGGCTTTGTCCTCGACCGCCGCGACGGCAAGAAGGCCTTCTATTCCCTGCGGGCCGGCCTCCCGCCCAAGCAGATCACTTTGCTGCGCGCCGCCTGTGATTCCGTCGCCGATCTCCCCGAGACGGCCGAGGATCGCGGCAACCTCGAGCGCACGCTCCACAAGCGCCGCCAGCATTCCGAGCAGTATTTCAACCTCATCGCCGGCAAGCTCGGGAAGAACTACTGCCCCGGCCGCTCCTGGGAGGCCCTCGGCCACCTCGCCCTGCGGCTCGTCCCCGCCATCACCGTGGCCGACCTGGGCGCCGGCGAGGGTCTTGTCTCCCAGCTCCTCGCCCGCCGGGCCGAGCGTGTCTGGTGCATCGACAACTCGCCCAAGATGGTCGAGGTCGGCACCGAGCTGGCGAAAAAGAACGGCCTGTCCAATCTCGCGTACAAGCTCGGCGACATCGAGTCGGTTCCCCTGCCTGACAAGTCCGTGGACCTCGCCATCCTCTCGCAGGCCCTGCACCACGCCAGCCATCCGCAGACTGCCGTCAACGAGGCGTACCGCATCCTCAAGCCCGGCGGCCAGCTGCTGGTGCTCGACCTCAAGGAGCACCATTACGACAAGGCCCACGAACAATTCGGCGACCTCTGGCTCGGCTTCAAGGAGAGCGCGCTGCACGGCTTCCTCAAGTCGGCCGGCTTCCTGAAGGTGGACGTCACGACCGTTTCCCGCGAAGCGAACGAGCCCCATTTCGAGACCCTCCTCGCCAGTGGCGTGAGGGGCGGAAAATAGACCGGGTGATCGGGGATTGAGCGATGGCTGATTTCTGGGACTCGCTCGACCGGCTTCATGCCGCCGCCCGGCGCAACCGCTGGCTGGGGCGTCTGGCCATCGTCACGCGCATCCTGCTGGCCCTGGGCTTCACGCCCTCGGGCTACACGAAGCTCGTCGGCCATCGCTTCACGCGCCTCCCCGTGGAGGATCCGGTGGGTTTCTTCTTCGAGGCGCTCTACCGGACCGGCTGGTACTGGAATTTTCTCGGCGCCGCCCAGCTGCTCGCGGCGGTGCTCCTGCTCAACCCGCGCACGACCACGCTCGGGGCCGTGCTCTATTTTCCCATCATCGTGAATGTCTTCCTGATCACGCTCTCCATGCACTTCACGGGCACGCCGATCATCACCGGGCTGATGCTGCTCGGCAGCGTCTTCCTGCTCTGCTGGGACTACGACCGGTTCGCGCCGATCGTGCGCCCAACCACCACGCGACGCGGTTGAACCACCCGCGGCGGTTACTTGGAACCGGCCGGTCCGAGCTCGTAGCTGATCCGGCCCTCGATGATCTCGCGCAGGGCGACATCCTCCGGGGCGAGCTTCTCGAGCGACTCCACCAGGGGCCGGCTGCCGCGCCGGAGCTGCTTCACGCGACGCGACACCACATTCACCAGAATGTAGGGATCGGTGATGATCTTGGCGGCGGCATGTAGGTATTCGTCTCTCATGGAACGAGGAGCTTACATGCCACCCCCGGCAAAGACGACGTCTATATCATCAGCTGGCGCCCCGGCTGTCCAATTGGTTAGCCGGCCAGCCGTTTCGGCTGATTATTGCGCGGCGTAGGTCACTCCACCTTCATCATCCGCTCGTTGTAGAAGGCCTCGGCCAGCGCGTAGGTTTTCTTCGCGTCGGTTTGCTTCAACGCCTCGGCGGCGAGCGCCCGGGCGTCGCTCATTTTCATCACGCGGACGAGATAGCGCACCGAGGGGACCAGCGTGGGCGTCATGCTCAGCTCGTCCACCCCCAGCCCGAGTAGCAGCGGGGCGTAGAGCGCGTCGCCTGCCATCTCGCCACAGACGCTGACCTTGATCCCGCTGGCGTGGCCGGTTTCCACCACCTGCTTGATCGTCCGGAGCACGGCCGGATGCGTCGGATCATAGAGATGGGCGATCCGGCTGTTGCCGCGATCGATGGCCAGCAGGTACTGGATCAGGTCGTTGGTGCCGATGCTGAAGAAATTGCACTTTTCCGCCAGCACCTCGCCGGCCAGGGCGGCACTGGGGATCTCGATCATCGCGCCCACCCGCATCTGCTCGTCGTAGGCGAGACCGCGTTGCTTCAACTCGGCCCGGGCTTCGGCCAGCAGGGCGTTGGCCCGGTCCAGTTCATCCGGGCCGCTGATCATCGGATACATCAGCTCGACCGGCCCGTGGGCGCTGGCGCGCAGGATCGCCCGCAGCTGGTTCTTGAACAGCACCGGATTCTCCAGGCACATGCGGATGGCTCGGAAACCGAGGAAGGGATTCGCCTCCGGGCCGATCAACTCCGGGTCCCCGGGCAGCGGCTTGTCGCCCCCCACGTCGAGGGTGCGGATGGTGACGGGCGCGGGCGCCAGCCCGGTGACGATGTCACGGTAGGCGGCATACTGCTGGTCCTCGGTGGGCACCTTGGCCGAGCTGAGAAACAGATACTCCGTGCGATAGAGGCCCACCCCGCTCGCCCGGTATTGCTTCACCAGCGCGACCTCGTCGGGCTTCTCGATGTTGGCGCGCAGGGTGACCGCCACGCCGTCGAGCGTCTCGGCCGGCAGCTCGTTGGCCGTCATCAGCCGCGACTCAAAGGTCTGCTTGGCTTTCTGGATCTTGCCGTAGCGGAAAAGCGTCTGCTCGGTGGGGTTGATGATGACGACCCCGTCGTAGCCGTCGACCATCAGCCAGTCGCCGTCCTTCAGGCGGGTGGTCAGGCTGTCGGTGCCGACAACCGCGGGGATCTTCATCGAGCGCGCGACGATGACCGCGTGGCTCGTGCGGCTGCCGGCATCCGTGACCAGGCCGAGCGCCGCGCTGCGATCGATGCCCGCCGCCTCGGAGGGCGAGATGTCCTGCGCCACGATGATCCGCTTGTCCACCAACTCGGTCAGACTGCCGGCGGTCTGGCCGAGCAGGATGTGCAGCACGCGCTTGGCCACATCCTTGATGTCCGCCGCGCGCTCACGCAGGTACTCGTCGTCGATCTCGGCAAAGGCCTGAATGTAGCGCTGCGCGACGGCGTTGAAGCAGGTCTCGATGTTCAGGCCCGACTTCTCGAATTCGCGGATGGTCTCCCCGATCAGCGCCTGGTCCTCGATCACCAGCAGGTGCGCGTCGAAGATCAGAGCCTCCTCCTCGCTCAGGTTCTTGGTAACCTGCTCCTGGATCCGGGCGATCTGCTGGCGGGTGACGATCAGCGCCTGCTCGAAGCGGGCGATTTCCGCCAGGCGCTTGTCGGGGTCGACCGTGTAGCGCGGGACCTCCAGTTCGCTCTGCAGGTAGAGGAACACCTGCCCGTATGCGATGCCCTTGGAAGCAGCGATGCCCTGGACCGTGATTTCACTTTGGGTGGGGGTGCTCATGCAACAGGCGCACAGCGATTAACCAACCACCGTGCGACCCGGTCAATGCGGAACTAGGAAGGCGCAGGGCGGCTCGCTGGGGAGTGCGGGCGAGCCCACCCGGCAAACCCCGAGGGTGTGACCTAAACCAGCCGGGCCTCTTGCACGAACGCGCCCTCTCCCCAGCACGCGCGGATCATCTGCTTTATCCGCGTCACAGTCTCATCCGAAACCGCCAGCGTCAGGCCCGTCGCCATGTCGCTCAGCAGTGCATAGCAGGCGCTGCCGCTTCCGGTCATGCGCATCCTGAGGCCGAATTCCCGGCGCAATTTTTCCCCGAGCATCGGGAGCGCGACATATTTCTCAAAAACGGCGGGCTCCATGTTGTTGCCCGGGAGTTCCTCCGCCGCGACGTTGCCCCGGACCCAGGCGGCAAGCCGTGCCTCCGCTTCGCTCGCCGGCACATAGTCCGCGCCCCGGGTGACCATTCGCTGGTAAGCCCAGGGTGTGCCGACGCCAAACGAGGGCTTGAAGAGCAACACCCGCCGCCCGTGCAGCCGCGTCGCGGCCGCGGCGGGCAATTTTTCGATGTGCTCGCCCCGGCCGCGCATCACCACCGGTGCACTGGCCAGGAACAGCGCGCAGTCCGACCCCAAGGTCGACGCCACGGCCGCCAGTTGCGCCTCGCCCAGCAGGCCGCCTGCGAGCTGGTTCAGGGCGAGCAGTGCGGCCACGGCGTTGCTGCTGCCCCCACCCAGTCCGGCGCCCGGCGGAATTCGCTTGGTCAGCCGAAAATGCACCCGGCCCGACCATCCAGTCGTCGTGGCAAAAGCCTCCGCCGCCTTCAGCACGAGATTACTGCCATCCACCGGCACCTCAGGGTGACCGCATTCGAGCGAAAATTTTCCCCCGATCTTGTGCTTCGCTTCCAGAGTGTCGCCAAAATCCAGCGGCGCGACCACCGACACCAGATCGTGGAAACCGTCCGGCCGCCGCCCCGTGATGGCGAGGGTCAGGTTTATCTTGGCCGGGCTGAAAAGGGATACGTCCATGAACCTTCGTCCAGTAATGCACACTAATGGGCAGCAATCCTAGTCCAAAAGCCCCTGCGATTTCTCTCTTTGATTAGTGTCCATTAGTGTCCATTAGTGTCTCTCCCGATGCCCTGCGACCTGATCCTCGCCCTTGATGTCCCCACCCGCGAAGCAGCCGCGCCGATCCTCCGCCAGTTGCGCGGGCAGCTCCGGTGGGTGAAGCTCGGCCTGCAGCTGTTCACGGCCTACGGCCCCAACTACGTGCGCGAGGTCGCTGGGATGGGCTTCGATGTTTTCCTCGACCTCAAGCTCCACGACATTCCCAACACCGTGGCCAAAGCCGTCGAGTCGCTCGGCCCGCTGCCCATCAAGATGCTGACCCTGCACACCTCCGGCGGGGGCGAGATGATGCGCGCCGCGGTGGCCGCCCAGCAGAAATCCAACCCCCAACTCCTCCTCCTCGGCGTCACGGTCCTCACCTCGACCGATGCCGCCGGCCTCAACGAGCTCGGCATCACCGCCTCGCCGGCCGAGCAGGTATCCCGCCTCGGTCAATTGGCTGTCACCGCCGGTCTCCGCGGCCTGGTTTGCTCTCCGCTGGAAGTCGAACTGCTCCGTCGCTCCCTCCCCGCCTCGACTCAGCTCATCACGCCTGGCATCCGTCCCGCCAGCGAGGCGGGCTCCGACGACCAGAAACGCGTCATGACCCCCGCCGACGCGGCCCGCGCCGGCTCCAGCTACATCGTCGTCGGCCGTCCGATCCTGCAGGCCGCCGATCCGGCCGCCGCCGCCCGGGCCATCCTCGCCGAGCTCCAATCCGCATGAGCCGCACCGCCGCCATCCTTCTCGCCGCCGGCAGCAGCCGCCGCATGGAAGGCTCCGTGACGGACAAGATCCTGGCTCCGCTCGGCGACAAGCCCGTCTTTGCCCATTCCGCCGCCACCTTCTTCCGCAGTGGCGTCGTGGATTTCTTCGTCGTCACCTACCGCGACCAGCACCAGCTGGTCGAACTCTCCGCCTACGCCCCCACTCCTGCCGTCTTTGTACCCGGCGGGGCCGAGCGCCAGGACTCCGTCGCCGCCGCGCTCGCCGAGCTGCCCGATGACATCAGCCACGTGTTCATCCACGATTGCGCCCGCCCCCTGGTCCGCGAGGAACAGCTCCTTGCCCTCTACAAGATCGTCCGCCGCGAAGGCGCCGTGGTGCTGGCTCACCGCGTGACCGACACCATCAAGGAGCATCGCGGCGAGGGCCGCCTGCGCACCCTCGACCGCCGCCGTCTCTGGGCCATGGAGACCCCGCAGGTTTTCGACCGCAAACTCATCTGCCGCGCCTATGCCCGGGTCGCCGCGCGCCAGCTCACCATCACCGACGATGCCTCCGCCGTCGAGTTGCTGCACCACCCCGTCGCCCTGCTGGAGAATCCGCATCCCAACCCCAAGCTCACCACGCCCGCCGACCTGCCCTACCTGGAATTCCTGCTTAACGGTCTTAAAGCTTAAACCTCACCACTCATGGCTCAGCTGCGCATCGGCCACGGCTACGACATCCACCGCACCATCGCGGGCCGCAAGCTCGTGCTCGGTGGCGTCACCTTCGACGCGGCCTTCGGCCTCGACGGACACTCCGACGCCGACGCGCTCACGCACGCCATCTGCGACGCCCTCCTGGGGGCCGCCGGCCTGCCCGACATCGGCCACCAGTTTCCCAACACGGACCCGACTTTCAAGGACGCTGACTCGCAGCGGTTGCTCCAGCGCGTGATCGGCGCCCTCCGTGAACGCGGCTGGTCGCCGGTGAACATTGATGCCACCTTGATCGCGGAGAAGCCAAAGATCGCCCCGCGCCTCGCCGAGATGAAGGCCGTGCTGGCCCGCTCCACCGGTCTCCCCGTGGACGCCATCGGCCTCAAGGCCACGACCAACGAAGGGCGTGATGACATCGGCCGCGGTCTCGCCATCGCCGCCCATGCCGTCTGCCTGATCCAGAAAGCGTAGGAACGGCTTCGCCGCGACTCCCCGATGCGCCGCCTCGCCACCTTCTGTTCCCTGTTCCTTGCCACCTGTCTGCTGTTCACAGGCTGTGCCAAGCGCGAGACGGACGTCACCCGGGGCATTCGCGACCAGGTGCTGCACCGCGGCCTCGCCGCCGATCCCTCGGGCCTCGATCCGCACCTGATCACCGGGTTGCCCGAGATCAACGTCGTCTCGGCCCTCTTCGAAGGGTTGGTGGGAGAGCATCCTGAAACCGGCGCACCCGTGCCCGGGGTCGCCGAACGCTGGGAGGTGACACCCGACGGCCTCGTCTGGACCTTTCATCTCCGCGCCAATGCGAGGTGGTCGAACGGCGAACCGGTCACCGCGCAGGACTTCGTCAATTCCATCAAGCGGGTGCTCACCCGCGCCCTCGGCGCCGACAATGCCGCCATGCTCTTCGTGCTGGCGAACGCCGAGTCCTGGTATCAGGGCGGGTTGAGCGACTTCGCCCAGGTTGGCGTGACGGCCGTGGACGAGCACACGCTCCGGCTCACTCTCGCCCATCCCGCCCCCTACCTGCTGTCACTGCTCGCCCACCCCATCTGGTACCCCGTCCATTGGCCCACCCTGGAGAAGGCCGGCGGCGCCGCCTCGCGCAGCAGCAACTGGACGCAACCGGAAAGCTTCGTCGGCAACGGTCCGTTCGTCCTCAAGCTTTGGCGGCGCGGCGAACTGATCGTCGCCGACAAATCCTCGACCTACTGGGATGCGGCGACCGTGCGCTTGAATTCCATTCACTTCCACCCGGCCGCCGATGTGGACGGAGAGGAGCGCGCGTTCCGCGCCGGCCAGCTACACATCACGGAGTCGCTGCCCGTCGGCAAGGTGGACAGCTACCGGCGCGATCACCCCGAGGTGCTGCGCATCAGCCCGTTCCTCGACACCTATTTCTACCGGCTCAACACGACCAAGCCCGGCCTCGACCACAAACTCGTGCGCCGCGCGCTTTCCGCCGCCATCGACCGCCGCGCCATCGTGGAGAAGATCACGCGCGGAGGCCAACACCCGGCCTGGATCTTCGTCCCCCTCGGACTCAACCCCATCACCCATACCCCGGACGGCTCTTTTTCCGCCCGCGGGCTGCTGGCCGAAGCCGGCTACCCGAACGGCCAGGGGCTGCCGCCACTCGAGATCCTGATCAACAGCTCGGGCAACCACCGGGCTATCGCCGAGGCCGTCCAGCAGATGTGGCGGCAACTCGGGGTGCAGGTCGAGGTGAACAACATGGAGATGTCTTCGCTCTTCGCCAAGCGCCGCGCCCTTGACTACTCGGTGCTCCGGTCCGAGTGGGTCGCCGACTTCGCCGACCCGAAGTCGTTCCTCGATGTCTTCCGCGGCGGCTCGAGTAACAATCACACCGGCTGGAACAGCCTCGCCTACGATGCCGCGCTCCATGCCGCCGACCGCACGGCCGATCCGGACGCCCGGCTGAAACTGCTGGCGGAAGCCGAAGCCGTGCTGCTGGACGAGATGCCCATCATCCCGATCTACCACTTCACCACAGTGCGCTTGGTGCACCCGTCGGTTCATGGCTGGTATCCCCTGCGGCTTGACCGTCACCCCTACAAACATGTCTGGCTGGAAAATTAAGCTTCCCGAGCCGGCCGCCCTTTCCTGGGTCCTATGCGTCCTATGCGCCCTGGGTGCTGGATGTTCGAAGCAGGCACCGGCCGCGGATCCCGCCCAG
>Ga0255338_1003516_pt1 | contig 18582 bp, 14 predicted proteins | sample MeOH1_35cm_T4_19_FD_203715 | JGI IMG/M metagenome (GOLD analysis project Ga0255338, IMG submission 203715) | Sandy soil microbial communities from University of British Columbia, Vancouver, Canada - MeOH1_35cm_T4_195 | ecosystem: Engineered > Artificial ecosystem > Sand microcosm > Unclassified ...
AGCTTCCACAACAACAGCGTGGACCACTTCGGCGGGCACACGTTCGGCTGTCATGAGAACTACCTCGCGCGACTGGACGAGGACTTCTTCCGGGACGCGGTGGGGTTCTTGCTGCCGTTCCTCGTTACGCGGCAGATCTACGCGGGCGTAGGGCGAGTGGGTGGCCACCGGCTGAACCGGGCCGACTTTCGCAACAATGTGATGGAAATCGGCGAGCACGAAGTCGACTACGTCTGGGTGCACAACTTCTACGCTGTGGAGTTGGATGACACGGTCGACTTCCAGCTTTCCCAGCGCGCCGACCACATCCTGAAGACCGTTGCCTCCAAGGTGCGCTTCAACCGGGCCATCATTAACCCGAAGTGGGACAGCTATTATAATTTCAGTAACCTCCACCGCCTCCATTTACTCTTTGGTGAAGCGAACATGAGCGAATGGGGCAGCGCGATGAAGGCAGGCACCACCAGCCTGGTCCTCGATCTGGTGGAAGACGGGCTCGTACCGCCCGAAGTACGCGTGGCCGACCCCATCGAGACGCTGCGCTCGGTGTCACGCGATCCCTCATGGCGCTGGATCGTGCGGCTGGCGGATGGGCGCACGATGCCCGCCATCGATCTTCAGCGGATCTACCTGGGCGCAGCCCAGCGACACCTCTCCGGCCGTGACGCGCAGACAGACTGGGTGCTGCGCGAGTGGGACTACGCGCTAACCGGTCTTGAAGCCGACCCGATGCTGCTGGACGACCGGGTGGACTGGGTCGCCAAGCGGAAACTGCTGGAGATGTACCGGGCGTCCGAGGGGCTCTCGTGGCACGACGACATCATGTACAGCCTTGATCTGGAGTACCACAACATCAACCCGGACCGTGGACTCTATTACGGGTTGGTGGAAGCGGGCCAGATGAAGCGCATCCTGGATGATGAGCGGGTGGATGCCGCGCGCATCACTCCCCCTCCGGATACGCGCGCCTCCGGACGCGGGAAGGTAATCCGGGACATGGTGGCCCAACGGACCGGTAAGTACGTGATCGACTGGGACGGCGTCTACCTGGAGCGCGAGCGGTATCTGGATCTCCGAAATCCGTTCCACACCTACGAAACGGAAGCGTGCAGCTTTGTTGCTGACCTTTAGTCGTAACCGGCCGGAATGATCTCGCCGCTGAGAGCGCAGAGGCCGCGGAGAAGATTAGAGGGGAAGAGGTGTGTCAAAGTCTCGCGCGGTGGTTTGGAGAAAAAGGGGCTCGCCCTCTCATCTCTCACAGTTGGTAGCGGCTAGCCTGAATTAAGCCATTCTCTGCCTCTCTCTGCATTCTCCGCGTTCTCCGCGGTGAATTGTCGTCCCCCGGAGGGCCACCTGTTGGGCATCTACGAAGAGCTGGGAATCCGTCCCATCGTTAATGCGAACGCCACGCTTACCCGCCTGGGAGGCTCGCGGCTGGCGCCGGGCGTGGCCGAGGCCATGGCGGAAGCGGGGCAATCGTTCGTGGATCTGCGGGCGCTGCAGCGTGCCGTAGGCGCCGAAATTGCCCGGCTCACCCGGAATGAAGCATGCTACGTGTCGTCCGGGGCGGCGGCCGGGCTTACACTGGTCACCGCTGCCTGCATCGCCCAGGGCGATCCGGAGCGGCGAGAACGCCTGCCGTTCACAGAGGGACTGAAGAACGAGGTCATCATCCACGCACACACCCGGGTGCAATACGATTTCGGGGTGCGCATGGCGGGCGTCCGCCTCGTGGAAATTGGCGGCCCCGCGGGTACTTCGGCAGACGAATTGGCTGCCGCGATCACCCCGCGCACGGCGGCGATGTTCCTCTTCCCGCGCGGCCTGGAAGAGCGCGGTGAGATCCCGCTCGAATCTGCGGTAGACGTCTGCCACGCCCGGGGTGTGCCGGTGATTGTGGACGCTGCGGCCCAGCTACCACCGAAGAGCAATCTCTGGAGCTTCACCCAGCGCGGCGCCGACGCGGTGATCTTCAGCGGCGGTAAGGGAGTGCGCGGCCCGCAGCCCACTGGTCTGGTCCTCGGCAAGCGCGAACTGATCGAGACGATCGTCCATCACGGGCCGCCGAATCCGTTCATCGGCCGCGGGATGAAGGTGGGCAAAGAGGAGTTGTGTGGAATCCTGGCCGCGGTTCGCTGGTACCTGAACCACGACGAGGACCAGGACGCCGCATTCTACGAGTTGGCCGTGGCCGAAGTCATCCAGGCATTCGAAGCGCATCCGGCGGTGAAAGCCCGCCGCATCTGGCCCTGCGAAGCGGGGCAGCCGATTCCGCGAGCGGAGTTGACGCTGGATGAAGCGCGGCTGGGACGTTCACGCGACCAGGTACTCGCGGCGCTCGTATCTGGCGACCCATCGGTCGAAGTGGGGGAAGGCCCCGGATCTATTCTCTGGGTGAACCCGCAAACCCTGGAGCCTGCCGAGTTGCCCGTGCTGCTGGCGCGGCTACAGGAGGAACTGGGCGTGGGGTGAGCGTTCTGGTTCGAGGGCTTACCGCAGCGGGATCCTTCCTGCCGTTAGGATGACTCTAACGGGAGCGGACTACGAAGGCGAGTAATTGCTCTACTTCCGTAGATGTCATCCTAAACGTAGTGCAGCGAAGTGGAGGCTTTCGGCTGTACCGCTTCGGTGCGGTAGTTAGTGCGGAGGTGCGAACCCGTCACGAGATCTGGCGGCCGAGCGAGTACCGACTTAGCAGCGGATGCCGAGATCCTTCCTGCCGTCAGGATGGCATTTACGGGAGTTGGACGCGCCATGCGGATTGGCGGTTTCCTCCCGAAAATGCCGGCCCGAGCTACATCGTTACATCGGCGGCGGGCTGAACCACCCGCGCTGCAGTGCGAAGATGGCGGCCTGCGTGCGATCGCGGACATCCAGCTTCTCAAAGATGCGGTGCAGGTGCGTTTTGACCGTAGTCTCGTCGATACACAGTTCCCGGGCGATCTGCTTGTTACTGCAGCCCCGCACCACCCACTCCAGCACGTCCAACTCGCGCGGCGAAAGCACGTCGCAAACGGTCTTTTGGGCCGTGGCGCCGGTGCGTCGGAGCGTGCGGAACTCGCCCAACAGCTTCCCCAGCGCCTCCGAAGGTAGGTAGGATCCGCCCTGGGACACCTGGCGCAGCGTGGCCACCAGTTCGCTGTGGCTACAATCCTTCAGCAGGTAGGCGCGCGCTCCGGCGGCGATACCTTCGAAGATGAACTCGTCCTCATCGTGCATGGTGAGGAGTACGACGCCGACTTCCGGCCAGCGATTCGCGATCTGGCGGGCCGCGCCGATACCGCCAATGCCCGGCATACGCACGTCGATCAGCGCTACATTGGGCCGGAGACGCTCGACCAGTGCCACCGCCTCTTCGCCATCCGCGGCTACTCCCGACACCTGGATGTCTTTTTCCAGGTTCAATAGCCGGATCAGGCCTTCCCGAACCAACTGATGGTCATCCGCGACAACTACATTAATCATTTTTCCGGTCCCCTTCTCGCTCGTTGATTCGGTACAGCGGCTACACGAAGAGTGGCGCAATAACCCGGACGGTGGTTCCACCGCCCGGGGCGACGGTTACCTGGAGTGTGCCCCCGACCAGTTCTGCCCGGTCACGAAGCGAAACCATTCCCAGGTGCTCGCCGTCCACCTCTCCCAAGGCGTCCGGATCGATTCCCTTGCCGTCATCACTGATCTCGAGCGTGCATTTGCGCGCGTCGACGGTAAGTGAGACCGTGGCATTCGTTGCTTCCGCGTGCTTCCAAACGTTGGTCAGCGCCTCTTGCGCGATGCGATAGAAGCACGATTCGATCATCGCCGGAAGACGCTGCAGCGCTCCGCGCTTGGCAACGCGGCAAGTAATGCCGGTACGCTGCTCAAACTGCTGCGCATACTGGAGGAGCGCCGCGTGCAGGCCGATCTCATCCAGGCAGATCGGCCGGAGATCCACCATCGCGGAGCGGGTCTCTTGAATGGCGCGGCGAATGGTGTGCTCCACTTCATCCAGAACACGGGGTGCACTCGCCGAATTGCTATCGGACAGCACTCGAAAAGCTTCGAGATTCCGCAGCGCCGCGTAGAGCGTTTGCGCCGGCCCATCGTGGATCAGGAGGGCGATTCGTGCCCGCTCCCGCTCCTGGGCGTGCGTCAACTCTTCCAGCAGGCGAGCCACATGCTGTCGCTGCCGGCGCATCTCGTGAAAAGCCCGTGCATTCCGAATCGCCAGGGCGGCCTGGTTCGAGAGGGCGACCAGCAGGTCGAGATCAGCAGCCGAAAAAGATTCTGTGTCCAAGCGATTGCTAAGACAGATGACACCCAGCAGGCCTGTCTCGGCCAGCAGTGGCGCGCACACGGCGTCCCGCACGTCGATCCGGGAACAGACGTTGCGAAAGCTCGGGTCCGTAGCCGGACCATGGAGACGGACTGGCTTGCCATGCGTGGCCACCCAGCCGGATACGCCGTGCCCCACCCGCTGGACACGCCCGACGATCGTTTCCGCCCGCGGCCCCTGCGCCGCTTGCACCGTCAACTGGCCGGTTTCGTCCGAGACGAGCATCACCGAACCGCTTTCCGCCCGGAGCAACTCCTTGGCGCGACGCAGGATGTGGTCCAATACCTCATGCAGCTCCAGGCTGGAATTCACCACCTCTGCCGTCTCGAGCAGCGCGGACAATCGCTCATGCACCACGTCCGCCGGCATCGCCGTCCGCTCGATCCCATCAGGAGCGGCTATCGTCTTGGGTTCTAACATTTGCATCGCTCTAATTGTTGCACCGGCGCACTCGTTCTTTAGGGGAGGAAGTTCCGACAACTTTTGTAGGACTTCGTACGTCTTAAGATCAGCTCCGTGCCTGAACTGTACAGCAACCCCCCGGCAACACAGGAAGGAATCATTTTCTACCGTGCCGAAGTGTCCGCGGGGATTGTCTACCCCCTCGGGTTCACTGCGAGTCGGTGCCGGAGCTCCCCCTATCGTTTTGGCCTCATGGGTCGCTCGCCGAGGAAGCCTGCGTTAGCGAGCCGGTAACTTCCGTTAAGGATAGCCATTGATGTATTCATCTCTATTGCCTCGACTCAGCGCTGTTGCTCTGTCACTGCTATTATTAGCGGGTCTCGCCGCTCGCGCCGCCGAGCCGGGCAGCATCGAGCGGATAAGTGTCGCGACCAGCGGATCCGAGGATTTCGACGACAGCGACGGTCCGATCTCCGTCTCGGCAAACGGACGCTACGTCTCCTTCGTGAGCCGTAACGCGTTCTCATTGGCCGATACGAACGGCGCCACCGATGTGTACGTGCGAGACCGCGTTTCCGGGCTGACGCAACTGGTGTCGCTTGGGAATCCAGCCACTTCCACCGGCCAGCGGGTAATCGGCAACAACCTGAGCGGGCAAGGCGCCCTGAGTTCAGACGGCAAGTACATCGCATTCTCCTCTAACGCGTCAAACCTGGTCACGGGCGACACGAACGGCTTTAAAGACGTTTTTCTGCGCAGCCGCACCGGGAATGTGATCCGGGTAAGTGTGGACAGCGCGGCCGCGCAGGTGAACAACGCCAGCGGCCAGGAGTTGGCGCTGAGCGGGGACGCCTCCATCGTGGCGTATACCTCGGTCGCTACAAACCTGGTGACCGGTGACGCCAACGCACTTCAGGACATTTTCGCGACGGCCGTCTCGGTGAACTTCAGCACCGGCGCGCTCCAGACTGCCGGAACGATCCGAGCCAGCACCAGCTCGGCGGGTGCCGAAGCCGACGGAGTGAGCGCCGAGCCGAGCTTGAGCGCCGATGGCCGCTGGCTGGCTTTCTCTTCCGTGGCGACGAACCTGGACCCGAACGACACCAACGACGTGAGCGACGTCTTCGTCAAGGACCTCCTCACCGGGGCGCTCGTCCGCGTAAGCGTTGATTCGGATGGTGCTGAAGGGGATGCCGATAGCCTTCACCCTTCCATCAGCTCCGACGGCCGCTTCGTAGTGTTCGCCTCCGACGCGTCGACGCTGGACCCGAACGACACCAACGGCGTGCGCGACATCTTCGTCCACGACCGCGATGCGGATATGAACGGGATTTACGACGAGGTCGACGGGACCTCCACCGTCCGTGTCAACGTCAGCGAGTTCGGTGACGAAGGGGACGACGACAGTGGCCTTGAGCCGACGGCCGGCCGGAACCGCTCCGCCACCCCGAGCATCAGCGCTGACGGCCGCTACGTGACGTTCATCTCCAATGCCGACAACCTCGGCTCCGATTTCGACGCGAACCTCGTGTCGGACGTGTTCATTCACGATCGCGACGCCGATGGGGACGGCTTCTTCGATGACGATGGGGGCACGACTACCGAGCGTCTTAGCCTTGATAACGCAGGCACCGAGGGGAATGGCGCGAGCACCTTCGCACTGATTAGCGATGACGCCAGCATGGTCGCCTTCGTATCGGACGCCTCCAATCTGGTCTTCGACGACCAGAACGGCACGTCGGACGTCTTCGCATGGCAGGCGCCGTCGTCGGGCAGCACGAACGAAGCGCCGGACGTGGTGATCGCGGACGACGACCAGTTCGTGGAAGAGGGCGACACCGTTCTTCTGGATGCGTCCGGCACCGCGGACTTCGAAAACGACCCGTTGACGTTCTCCTGGGTGCAGGTCTCGGGTGACAACCAGGTTGTGTTGAGTGACCCGACCTCCCCTACCCCCACGTTTACGGCGCCGCTCGTTTCGAACTTCGACGAGCTTGAGTTTGAGCTAACGGTGTCAGACGGCGTGAACGAGCCGCAGGTGGTGTCCGCATTTGTAACGGTGGGCCTGGCGACGCCTGCCACGTTGAGCGGGTTCATCCTCGATAGCGGTGGCAGCGCAGTTCCGGACGCCGAGATCCACGTGGTGCGCACGGACGGCGAGGAAGCAACGTCGCAGTTCGCCAATGCGGACGGTTCATATCAGATTGACGACGTTCGCGTCGGCACGAACACGGTAACCGTGACGGCGCCGGGCTTCGAATCGGTGACGCAGGACATCACAGTTTCACCGGGCGAGTTCGTGACGCTCGATATCACGCTGGACACCTTCTCCGCTACCTTCCGCGGCAACGTCTACCTTTCCAACGGTGCTCCGCTGGCGGACGCGGACGTTCAATTCGTAAACCGGGACGGAGACATCATCGAATCCACCGTCACGGATAGCTCCGGAGAATTCACCATTACGGACCTGGATCACGTGGAGATCAACTCCGCGGTAGCCATCCAGATCTTGAAGGCAGGTTACATCACCTGGGTGGACGCAAATGCGCGAATTCCGGAAGGAACGACCACGCAGCGCGACTACCAGTATGGCCGCCTCCAGGTGACCGTGAAGGCGACGCCGAAGAAGCTGGAGAAGCTGTTGAACGGGACGACGGTGCTTCTTTCCAACTTGAAAGATGACAATGGCGAGACACCCACCGCCACCGTGTCCAAGAAGGCACCGAAGATCAACTTCATCAACGTTCCGGCGGGTCCGGTTCAGATCCGCGCCATCAACCCGCAGCTCACCGGAGCGCAGGTAACGGCCACCGTGCGGCCAGGATCGAGTATCACGAAGGTGACTGCTACCCTGCGGGCGCGCAACATCTTCTAGGCCGCTCCAGGCATAGAGCAAAACTGCGAAGAAGCCCCTCCGAGTTCGGAGGGGCTTCTTCGTCTCTGGAGATTCCCCATGACTACCCGTGGTTACGGAACGGTACTCGTGATGGCCACCTTGTTCATTGCAGCGGGCGTCCCCACTGACGCTCAACAAGGTATGGGGGTGTGGAAACCTGCGGGTGCGCTTGCGGTGGGCCGCTACGCCGCTGCAGGCGCGCTACTGGCGGATGGGCGAGCGTTGATCGCAGGTGGCTATAGCTTCGAGGAAAACCGCACTCATGCCAGTGCGGAGCTTTTCGACCCCGTGGCCGGCACCTGGGCTGAAGGGCCCCGGATGCGGTTCGACCGCAACTTTGCGGAGCCACTCGCGCTCCCCTCCGGGGACACGCTCTTCGTGGGGGGCTTTCGCGGACGCACCGGGACCACCGCCACGAGCGAGCGCCTGGACGCGAAGCGCGGCACATTCGTCCAGGACGCGGAAGACGGCGCCCCGCCGGCCATTGAGGAGCGGGAGCTCTTTGCCGTCACGCGGCTCCAGGACGGGCGGTACCTGCTCACCGGCGGCTATTCCACCGTACGTCGTAAGACGCTCGACTCGGCGGAGATCTACGACCCGAAACAAGCCGCGTTCGTTGCGCTAGCCGGCAAGCTCCAACACGCGCGCTTTGGCCATACGTCGGTATTGCTTCCCAATGGGAAGGTCCTGATCGTGGGCGGCAAGGTGCTGGCTACCGAGGAGAGGGTGCTCTCCGCGGAGGTGTTCGACCCCGCTGCCGGAACCTTTGTGGAAACTGGAGCCCTGACCGTCGGTCGCGACCGGTGCACCGCGTGGGTTCTGCAGGCGCCCAGCGGCGACCGCAGCCGCATCCGGGTGGTAGTGGCTGGGGGTTCTGCGAAAGACGGCGGCACTGCCCCGGCGCGGGCGTGCGAAGTGTATGACGTAGCCGCCGGAAAATTCGGTCCTGGACCGCCACTGGTTCGGGACCGCATGGCGCACACCGCGACCCCTTTGGGAGACGGTGGAGTGTTGTTGGTGGGAGGATGGTCTAATACGGAAAACGCAACCACCCGCCAGGCCGAGTTGTGGGATCCGAAGACCGAGCAATTCGTGCCGGCGGGATCGCTGCAGCACGGGCGGCATGACCACGTGGCCCTCCGGCTGCGGGATGGACGAGTACTGGTGGCCGGCGGCAAGGAGGCGCCCGCGCGAGACAAAGTCGAGTCGCCGCTTCCGGCCGAAATCTGGAATCCGTAATAATTGGAAAAGTCGCGCGGAAAGTAATTCCGCCAGCCTTCGCACAACATCCCGGGCCACGGCATCTGGTAACCGGACTAGTGATGAGTGAGCAGGCTGTTCCCCGCAGCCTGTTCCGCGGAGACAACCGTCAACAGATGATGCCCGTGCTTGTCGATCAACGTTCCGGTATTGAGTGCGAATCCCCGGCGCTGCCGATGCGATTACTGCGGCTCACCGGAGAGGAACTGGCCGCCGCTTACGCGCGGACGCGGAACCCCGAAATCCGAGAACGAGCGATCCACGCTCATCGGAACCTGGTAGAGATCCTGTCCAGTAAGATGGTGCGCAAAGGGGCGCCTGTGGAAGATCTGATCCAGGTCGGAACGATCGGTCTCATTCTCGCCCTGGACCGATTTGACCCGGCGCGGGGGGTAAAGTTCAGCACATACGCCGTCAACACCATCGTCGGCGAGATCAAGCACTACTTCCGCGACTGTACCTGGATCGTAAAGGTCCCCCGGCAACTCCAGGAAATCGCGGCCGCCATCCACCGGCATCGTGAAGAGGAGACTCGCACCCGCGGAAGAGTACCCACCATTTGCGAGCTCGCGGCGCGGATGAGCATCTCGGAGGAGCTGATCGTTGAAGCGATGGAGCTAGACATCGTCTACTCCCCCTATTCGCTCGACGCGCAGCTAGGCCAGGACGATTCTGAACACCACGAGCGCCTCACGGAGGTGCTGGGCCGCTCGGATCGCCGGCTGGACAGCATGGTAGACTATGCGCCGCTCTGGCGCGCCATTGATCAACTGGAGCCTCGAAAGCGCTGGATTCTCCGCCGGCGCTACTTCGACGAATGGAGCCAGAGTGAGGTGGGGCGCGCGCTCGGCATCTCCCAAATGCACGTGAGCCGGCTGGAGCGGGAAGCGCTGAAGGAATTGCACGGCGCCATGGATAGCTGAACGGCAAACGGCTCGCTGAGCGGTTCGATGTGCGTTAGTCGTGACAAGGCGCTTCCGGAGTGGCTATCAGGGCTCCCGTGGCGTACTGGGCGCTGCCTGGCGACACCGCATCCGGTTGTCGATAGACAATGCCCTACGACATGACGAGACCGGGCAACCTTTAGACTGCGGCATCCAGAACCGAAAGCCGGCATGGTCCGGATGAGTGTCGCAAAACAAAAGCCCCAGTCCAAAGTGGACCAGGGCTTTTAAGGCATGAATAGCGCGCGTTTAGTTTACACCTACCGCGTGCCGAAGCTTGCGAAGCGCTCGGGTCTCGATGTGGCGGATGCCTTCACGAGACATGTTCAGTTCCTTCGCCAGTTCCTTCAGGCTGCGCACTCGACCATCGCGCAGGCCGTAGCGATTCTCGATTACGGTGCGCTCTTTTGGCTTTAGCACGCCCAGGATGCGCGTGAGGTTTTCCCGATCAGCCGTCTGCAGCGCGTAATCTTCCGGATCTTGCGCATCGCTGTCGAGCTGCAGGTCGCCGAGGGTGTAGTCTTCGGCCTCGCCTAGCAGCACATCCAACGACACCGGCTCCTGAATGCTCTGGAGGAGTGCGTTGACCGTGCTCACGGAGAGGGTAGTCTCAACCGCCAGCTCTTCGGAGGTAGGCTGCCGGCCCAGCTTGTCGGAGAGCTGCATGCTGCTCCGCTCCAGCTTCCCCACCGCATGATACGCATAGGTGGGCAGGCGAATCATGCGGCTCTGCTTCTCGATGGCGCGCACGATGGCCTGGCGAATCCAGTAGGTGGCGTAGGTCGAGAAGCGGAAGCCCTTGGTGGGATCAAACTTGTTGATCGCGGACATCAGCCCCAGGATCCCTTCCTGGACCACGTCCTCAAACGTCATCCCCCGGCAGTTGTAGTGCCGTGCGATACTGACTACCAGCCGGAGATTCGCCTCGATCATGCGTTCGCGAGAACGCTCATCACCACCGCGAATCCGGTTCGTGAGATCGATCTCTTCCTGAACGGTGAGCAGAGGGCCGTCGGCTTTGTATTGCCAGGGGGGGAGCCCATTTTGAACGGGATGGGCGTGGTGGTCAGGCTCGGGTTGGGGTTGGGGAGTGAAGGTCTCTTCTGTGGAGTACCTGGTTTGCATGCTGGTCCGTCCTTTCCGCCCGCATCTTACCATAGCGTCTAACCCAATCCCAATTTTCTATAGTAATTGCTTTATTAATCCCTGGTTATAGATCAGGGCGCAATTATAAGGAAACCGTAATGATTGGTCAGACCCAGACAGTTCTGCGTGGAATTGAAGCGCAAAATCGGATGATTTCAGACAATGCGGCGGGTGAATGCGCCGTGAAGCCGGCTTCGACATTGCCACGGTGCGTGGGCAGTTTTCGATCAGGTGTGGGAATACCGCGCGCCGTTTACCCGATTACACGAGCATCTAACCCAGAATTCCCGGAACTTATAGATCTAAATCCTCCGGCACGTGCTCTGGTCATCGTTTGTGAGCTCCAAAATAGATCCCCGCAGGATCGTCGTTTTTGGAACTCACTACGTTTGCGCCGTTCGGTTAATTCGGCCTCGTAGTCAGATGTCCTTCTCCGGTTGTGAATTATTTCTCATGCGGCAGCGCCGGCATCTCGACGATTGCCCCGGGCGCGGCCGTACTGCGCCTGAGGCAGCTGACCGCCACGCGAGATATCTTCCTCAGGAAGTGTAGACGCTATAGTGGCGGATTGGGAGCCCTGATTCCAGATTTTTGTACGTCTTGCGGGGAGAGGAGTGCTTCGTGGCCGGCGAGGAAACCCTCCTGCCAGATGCGATGAACCCCGCCCCGGGCGATCTGGCTGCCACCCGTGCGGCGTGGTTGCGCCGACCATAGACCGCATGCCCGCATGTATAGCGAGCAGGCCCGATGATGCCGACCCGATCGAACTTTTGCCGGCGAGATCGAGCAGTAATCCTGCTTCCGAACTGCCACGTAGCTCCCATCTTTGCTAAAATAAACCTAAGCGGTTGACGGGAAGGTCGACAATCTTATGGTCGGAGGCCGGGGGCCAGGGCGCAACGAGTCCTTGCCAACGCAAATGGCGGTCGTTATAATGCGCGATAGTGAGCCGGTGACTGGAGGTTTTCCTTCCCTGGCCCGCTGCAGCGATTACCCAGTTGTGGACAGTCTGTTGAGACGCCCGATCCCGGGCACCCCAAGTTCTCCGCTGACGTATCTAAGGTTACAACTTCAGGGATCTCGCGCACTCTTCCACTCGATCTGCGAACACTCGGCAACGATGCATCCGCGCCAGTTGCCGGTTGACCGTTAACTCGAAGGCAATCCAGCCCCGGCGGTAGCCACTGGTTTGACCCGAAAATCTGCCCGTGACCTGGTTCGTCGGGGTGAAGTCCGCGTGTAAGACAGGCGGCACCGCTCCTGCGGTTCGTAGAACTCGAACCGACTATGCTTTTAGTGTCATTGTTTGCTTTTCGCAGCGAGGAGGCGGCGTGAGAAGCCTGGTTGATCTCACCGACGAGATGATGGCCGGTATGGCCCTGTCCCGTTATGTGGACATGCCGGACGCATACGTTGTCGAACGTGCGCAGCGTGGGCAGCAGGAGGCGGCCGAGCACCTGCTTTACAAGTACCGTAACCTGGTGCGCAGCAAGGTTAAGTCGTACTTCCTGGTAGGCGCTGAGCGGGAAGATCTGCTCCAGGTGGGCATGATCGGCCTTTGGCAAGCGATTGTGGACTACAAGCCGGCAAAGGCTACGTCCTTCCCCGCCTTTGCCAAGGTCTGTATCCATCGCCACATCATTACGGCGATCAAGGCTGCTACCCGCCAGAAGCAGCTTCCCCTCAACACCTCCCTTTCCCTTGAAGTCCCCTCTGAAGACGATTCATCCGATTGGAATATGTCGGACATCCTGCAGACGGACTCCGCCAGCGACCCAGAAGAACTGGTGTTGCAGCGCGAAGATAGCAAGGCGATCCAGGAGCTCCTGCAGCAGTTGCTCAGCGAGTTTGAGTGGCGAGTGCTGGCTGGATACCAGCTCGGTAAGTCTTACCGTGAGATCGCCGACGAGCTACGCTGCAAGACGAAGTCGGTAGACAATGCCCTGGCACGCATCAAGCGCAAGGTCTCCCGCGCCTCCGCCGAGAGCCTCGACGGCGTCGACATTCGCTTGGACCTCGTGACCTTTTAGTGTGACTTACGGCCCGGTGGAAACGACCTCTCCACCGGGCTCTGGTCCGATGGCCGAAGTCCACGCTGCCCTTCCCTCCCTCCTCTCTGCACTCGTTTGTCCGGACGACGGCACGCCGGTCGTCGCGGACTCTCCGCAGCAGGTCCGTTGCCCGCAATGTGGCCGCGTGATGGCCTCCGACACGGGCATATTCCGCATGTTGCCAGCCGACCCGGGTTGGGGTACGGCAGAAGTTGCCGACGCTACTGCCGAGCGGGTGCAGCGGGACCAGGAGGCCCAGCAATACGATCGCCTGGTTGGATTGCGCCTGCTCTCACCATGGGAGCTGCCGGCGACGCTGCGCCCCCTTCAGATCGGGAGAGGCGACCGCGTGTTAGAGGTCGGCTGCGGCACCGGAAGATTCACCGTGCCAGTTGCTGAGCGTTGTGGGGAACTTCTAGCAGTCGATCATTCGTTGGAATCCCTGCGGGTCCTCCAGCGTAAACTCTCCCGGGCTGCCGCTTCCAACGTCTTGTTGGTACAGGGCGACGCCACCCGTCTCCCGATACGAGATACTTGGGCAACGCGGGCGCTCTCCTGCCAGATGCTCGAACACCTCCCTTCCGCGGAGATGCGCGCGTGCGCCGTGGCGGAGATGGCGCGCTGCCTGGAGCCCGGTGGGCGGCTGGCGCTCTCGGGTTACTGGCATGCGCCGGTGCTGGGCGGGATGCTTCCGCGAGACGGCAAGCATTCCGGCGTGATCTATTTCCATCGGTTTACGCGCTCCGAATTGTGGGAGCTTCTCGCGCGGCACTTCACCGTAGAGCGAATTAGCGGCCGGTTGGTCTACATATTGCTCGCGCACGGACGTAAGCGTTAAGGCGGGCCGTCTAAAAAATCCCCGTCAGCCGCTACCGGCGGTGCTAAGGAAATCCGAAAAAGAAATCGTAGCCCTCGAACTCCGGACGATGTTGGTTTCGCGAACGTAGGGCGCCACGGTTGTTCACCCTTCACACGCATGCAAGACGCAACCACCTTTCCGATCTCCGAGATCACCCTTCCCGAGAATCGCCCGCTCCCTCGAACCCGAGCGCGCCGCGGCTCCTTTCTCCACACGATGGCGGCTACGGCAGCCAAGGCCCTCATCCTGTTCTCCGTGGTCCAGAGCTGTGTAGTCCAGGGATACCGGGTATACGGAAGCTGTATGGAGCCGAACCTGAACACGGGAGAGCGGCTGCTGGGGAACAAGCTGGCCCTCGCCCAGGGGGTGCATCGCGGTGACGTAATTGTGTTCCAGCCGCCGCATAAGAAGGACACCGCCTTCGTCAAGCGGGTTATCGGCCTTCCGGGCGAGGAGATCGAGATCCGCGATAGCCGGGTTTACGTCAACCACCGCGTGTTGACCGAGCCGTACCTCCATCGCGTCTGGCACGACGACCGCGCGCCGGAGCGGATTGCGGACAACATGGTGTTCGTGCTGGGAGACAACCGGGACAACAGTAACGACAGCCGGATGTGGGGGGAGCTTCCGCTCCGCAACATCCAGGCAAAGGCTTGCTTTCGTTACTGGCCGTTGGACAAGATGGGCTGGATTCAGTAGCGCGAATCCAGCGCGTTAGCCACCGTTTCCCGTTTCTGCTGCCCGGGTACAGTCGTCATAATGAACGACTTGTAGGAGGGCGCAGAGAATGCGGTGGTCAGCAATCGCCGTGATGGCGGTCACGATCGTTTCGGCGGGGAGTGCCCGGGCGCAACAGGATCCCTATCGCCGTTTCACTCGGGAACCCATCGACCCGAATGAAAACAACAAGATGGTCTACGTACCACTGGCCTCGTCCTTTCCGGGGCCGCGTCCCGGCGATCAACCTTATGACGTAGCAGCAGCAAGCTGGTACAGCGAGAGGTTGGGAAGCCATGGGACGAAGCCGGACCGGGTATTGGACAAGGGCAACTACGTCCTGAACCGGTTCGAGACGGTCGGTGGTGAAGGTTCGCGCATGCTGGAGGTGGTGGTCACCCGCTATCCGGCGCCTCCGGCGGACGCACCGGCGCCGCAGTTGCGGATCACCGATCCGGGTTCGAATATCAGCGCGAGTGCCTTCGCAACGTCCGTGCCGGTAGCCGGAGGGACCGAGTTTCGCTTCCGCGTACGCCCCCCACTGCTGGGCTTCGCTCCGAACGCGGAACCTGCCAACCTCCCAGCCGCGAACCGGTACATTCTGAGCTTCTTGCCGGCGCGGGACGTGCCGCTGCCCGCGGGATTACGAACTGCCGGTGGGTTTAGTGGCGCGGGGGTAGAGGGGCGGATGGATCAAGGCCCGCCTCGGTTACCGGTGGAAGAACGGGTTGCGGGCAAGCGCCTGGAGTTCCGCAGCGCCCGCAGCGCGCCACAGGTGACTTACGACGAGCGCGTAGCCGGTCGACGCCAGGAGCGGCGGAACCCGTAACATGCGAGATCAGATCAGTCGCTTCGAGGCAATCTGACCGATGGAGAACAATAAGAGGATGTAGGAAGGGGGAGGCGCTTCGCCTCCCCCTTCCTACATCCTGCAAAGTCCGATGACCGCTTGCGCTACTCTTCGCGCGAAGCCTGTTCAGTGAGGTCTAGCGCCCAATGGCCGACCAACGGATACTGGTACCATTGGCCCTGGTGGGCTTTGATAGCGGCGATAATGCACCAGACCACCGGGACTGCGCTGCCCAAGACCCAGCAGTAGATTAGCTCGGGCATCAGCCAGATCAACCGGATCCCGACGAAAAGAAGCCCTGTCCAGATCAACTGAAAGAAGAGGGACTGAAGGGCGTGGAAGGCCACGAACGGATCGGTCTTCCGCTGCTTGATCCAGATGACCAGCGGCCCTACCCAGCCAAGTAATCCAAAGCCGGTCATGTAGCCGCCAATCGCCAGGAGGTGGGCCAACACCGCCCAGATCCGTAATTCACCTCGCGGCAACAGCGGTAACGCCGGGATGGCGGTGGTGCCGGCGTCAGACGTGTACGGGCTGGGTTCTGCCTCAGCAGCGGTAGGCTCCGGCTCCGGGGACGCGCCAACTTCCGAATTCTCGTCCATTTCCATCGAGTGACCCTCCCGATTTGAAGGACGTAAGCTCGGTGACGAAGGTTACGCGTCCCGCCGGAGCCTGGCGGATCACGACTTTCCTTCCGCCCGCTTCTTGATCGCAGCCTGGAGGCGATCGACGTTATCGCTCATGATCTTGCGCACGACCCCGCGGATGAGGGGACCGATCGTCGGGATCTCGAGCTCGTAGTTGACTACGCTCTCGAACCGGGTGCCGGAGCCTTCGGCATTGAACTCCCAGGATCCGGAGTAGGCGTTAAAGTCACCTTTCACCTGCAGGAAGTGGCAGGTGCGAGCGACGTCATCCCACGTATCCTCTTCGGTCCATTTTACGGTGAGCTTGAAAGCCGGGATCAACCCAACCCAGGCGACCACCTGACGCGTGCCGTCCTCACTGGCTTCCAGCACAGTAATGCGCTGCACGTCCGGCATGAAGTCGGGGAACCGCTCTACGTCGCGGGCAATGCGATAGACCGCGTCGGGAGACGCATCGATCAGGATACTGTTTTGAACCGTAGGCAAGACGAGCCTCCGTGTAGTGTTTCGAGCGGTGCAGAGTTCGGGTAGAAAGAGTGCAGAAGGGAACTGCGGAAACCTGGGGCGGCCAAACGCCAATCCCCGGGGCCGATGTTGAGTATAGCGAATTCGCTATGCCGTTCGGTCTGTTTTCCGGGTTCCTCACCGTGAGCGCCGGGCGGTTTCCGTCCGGCGCTCTCTGTGTACCCCTACCCCGGCCCTGGCAGCACCGCATTCATTGAGCCGCGCGTTGAGTGCTAGCGAAGGCGGAGTAATGGAGTATGGGGGTGTGGGAGTATGGGAGAGGCGAGCCGCAGATTCCCCAATACTTCGATACTCCAGCACGCCGTTACTCCAGGACCGTTAGCCGTCACTGCACGACTCAATAACACTCATGAAGGGGTCGTCAATTCGGGAGCCCAGAGCGGTGGCGTAGTCTCGGCGTAGAATTTGGTTAACTCTGCGGCGGTGATCGACTCTGCGGGGACGACGAGATCCTCGCCGGAGAGGGTGCCCACCAGCAGCCAGCCCGTGTCCGAGCTTCCACCCGGTGAGTAGACCGGGCCGACCAGAGTCATGCGAATCGAACGGAGCGAGCTGTCCTCGCTGTGCAGCGCGCGCGCGAAACGGTAACCCTCCCGCAAGAGGATTATCCGGTACTCGGGAGTGGTGCTCTGTTCCCGGACTCTGCGGGGTACGAAGACCCGAAGGTTCGCCGTCTGCCCTCGTGGGTCCAGCTCAACTCGCACCGCCTGCCCCAGTCCTCCTCCCGCAGCTTCGTTAGTCTTCTTCAACAGTTCTCGCTCGCGCGCAGTGTCCATCACCAGGACAGGAGGGCGCCGCCGGGTGAAGGCGAAGGGCGCCTGCGTGGCTTCTCCGGGTAAGGTGCCGCGCTCCGAGGCAGTCATGAGGGCTGCCATCACCAGAACGATGGCGCAGACTGCGACCCCCACGAGCGCGCCGACCCGCTGCACGGTCTCGCGCGCGGCAAGGGACGTGGAGACCGGCTGACTGCGTCCTTCGATGATCGCTTCCCACTCCGCACGCTGCTGGCGGGCTTCCAGCATCTCTTCCGCCCGCGCGAGCTTCGCGCGATCCGCTTCACTCGACGGGTTGAGATCAAGCGCCAACTGATACCAGTGGCGCGCCTCTTCGGATCGGCCCTGGTCCTGCAGGATGTCGCCAAGGAGCGAATGGGCGGTGGGGTTGGCCGGATCGAGCCGCAGGATGTCGGCACACTGCTCCGCGGCAAGATCCCAGCGGCCTCGCATCCGCAGCAAGTTGGCGCGAATCAGCAACGACTCCGCGGACTTCGGAGGCGGCGAAACGGCCGCAACACACCGGTCACACACGAGACCGGGGTTGGTGAGTTTGGTACCGCACTGGCTGCAGTACATGGGGAGACCCCGTTAGCCTTTAGAGTTGCCGGCTGGATACTGCCGCGGAATAAGGTGCAGGTATTACTGCTGTAGTCAGACGTTCATTCTCAATCGACATCTCGTTCGACGCGTTTTCGCCCCCCAAGGTATCGACCGAACCCGGCGTCACATCCGACAGCAACGCTCAGGGGCCGCCTCCCGGCCCCTGAGCGTTGGGAAGGGCGTTCTTGTAGCTGTTATCCCAACCCGGGGCAGCAGCCGGGAGATCGGCGGGCGGCCCCTGATTGGTTCCTGCGGACGCGGGGATCGATACCGGCGCCGCTCCCGGCGCCGCCGCACCGCGACCGCCCTCACTCAGCACTTGAAGCTGAATTCGGGAGTTCTTGGCATACTGGCTGTCCGGTGCTGCCTGTAACACTGCCTGGAAGCGCTGCTCCGCCAGCATCGGGTTCTTCGCCATTTGGCTTACACCGTCCCGGTACAGCACATCCGCTTTCCAGAGTGGCAGTGTTTCGGCGGCTTCCTTGGCTTCCTTTTTATCGCCTTCTGCGCTTGGTGCTGCCTGCGCGCGCGTTGCCGCCTCGGCACCGCGGTCGAACGCCGCGACCGCGCGGTCCACATCTCCCTGCAGCGCCA
>Ga0255338_1003517_pt1 | contig 18575 bp, 15 predicted proteins | sample MeOH1_35cm_T4_19_FD_203715 | JGI IMG/M metagenome (GOLD analysis project Ga0255338, IMG submission 203715) | Sandy soil microbial communities from University of British Columbia, Vancouver, Canada - MeOH1_35cm_T4_195 | ecosystem: Engineered > Artificial ecosystem > Sand microcosm > Unclassified ...
GCCGGCAACCAGACCTACAAGTGCACGCCCTGGGGCAATCCGGCGCGCACCGTGTTCGGCTGGCAGCGTCCGTGCTACCTGGTCGGCGAAGGCTATGTCGGCACCTTCAAGGAACTGATGGAAGGCACCGACTGGGACGCCTACGGCGTCGGCAACTACGAGAAGTGCGCCGACTGCATGGTCCACAGCGGCTTTGAAGCCACCGCGGTGGCCGACACCATCGCCCATCCGCTCAAGGCGCTGGGCGTTAGCCTGCGCGGCGTGCGCACCTCGGGCCCGATGGCGCCGGATATCGACCTGACCAAGCAACGCCCTGCCGACTACGTGTTCTCGAAGCACGTCGAGATCAAGCTTGAAGAGATCGGCCGCGCCAAGTCATCCAAGGCAGCCAACGACACCGCCGCCGCACGGAAAGCCGCCACGCGCTGAAGCGCAGGCAATCCGGAATGCATAAAGGCTCGCACCCTGGGTACCGCGTGTACCGGGGGCGAGCCTTTTATCGTGCATGCCGGCGGTAACGCCGGGGGCTCAAGCGTCGGCGTTCTGGCGCGCGTTGTGGTTGGCCAGGTACTTGAGCAAGCCGTCGATGCCGTTACGCGCGACGATATCGGCGAACTGCCGGCGGTAGACCTCGATCAGCCAGGCGCCCATCATATTGATGTCGTAGATCTTCCAGCCGTTGCCGACGCGCTGCAGGCGGTAGTCAATCTGCATCTCGTCGCCGTTGTTGAGCACGCGCGTCTCGACCACCACATCGGTGGCGCCGCTGGCGGCCAGCGCGGGCTTGTAGCGGAACTTGACGTTCTGCTCGCGCAGTTGCGACAGCGAAACCGCGTAGCTGCGCACCAGCAGGGTCTGGAATTGCTCGTAAAGCTGTTTTTGCTGCTCGGGCGTGGCATTGCGCCACGCGCTGCCGACCGCCAGCCGGGTGGTACGCTCGAAATCGGTGTAGGGCAGGAACTGGCGCTGCACTACTGCGGTAATCTTGCCCAGATCGCCGCTGCGGGTGTCGGGGCTGGACTGGATGGTGCCGATCACGCCTTCGACGGCGGCCCGCACCATGCGGTCCGGCGAAGACCTGTCGACCGTTTGCGCCTGTGCGGCGGAAACCATCGCCACCACGGCGAGCGGGGCCAGAGCCTGGAAAGCAATACCGTATTTCTTCATGCGAATTTGGACCTGAATATGCCAGTCGGTTCGCCGCCGGAAATGCCCGGCAGACTTGCCAAGGGAAACATGCCGCGCCGCGGGCTGCGAGACCGCGGCCCGGCGCTCGCGCGTGTGCCGGGGCAGTATAGCGTACCGAAGCCGGCGCTCGCCGCGCCGGCGGCAACCGCGCATTGCATGACGGCGCGGCCAAAGCGGCAGCGCTATGCCGCGTCCTGCCGTTATACTCGCGGCTGCCGCTTTGCGCGCTGCGCTGCGCTTTTTTTCGCGCCTCGTTGCGCGCCACACAGTTACTGCCCCCCTTATCGCCCATGTTGACGTCGTTGGTCATCCGCATCGTCCAGTTTTCTACCCGCCGCGCGTGGCCCGTGATCGCGCTGACGCTGCTGCTGACCGCCGCCAGCGGCGTCTATGTGGCCGGCCATTTCGCCATCAACACCGATATCAGCCGCCTGCTCCAGTCGGACCAGCCCTGGGCGCGCCGCGATGCCGCCGTGAGCGCCGCTTTTCCCCAGCGCGACCAGATGATCCTGGCCGTGGTGCAGGCGCCGGCCACGGAACTGGCGGACGCCGCCGCCGACGAGCTGGCCAAGGCGCTGCGCCAGCAGGGCGAGCGCTTTCGCGCCGTCAGCCAGCCGGGCGGCGGGGAATTCTTCGAGCGTAACGGACTGCTCTTCGTCGAAACGGAAAAGCTGCGCGATACCACCACGCAACTGACCCAGGCACGTCCCCTGCTCAACGCCCTTGCGCATGACCCGACCCTGCGCGGCCTGTCCGATACGCTATCGACTACCCTGTCGTTGCCGCTGCAACTCGGGCAGGTCAAGCTGGGCGACATGGCCAAGCTGCTCGGCAGCAGCGCGCGCACGGTGGACCAGGTGCTGGCAGGCAAGCCCGGCGCGCTGTCCTGGACCGGATTGGTCGACAGCAGCCTGCAACCTGCGCCCGGCGGCGTCGCCACGGCGTTCGTCGCGCTCAGCCCCGTGCTCGACTACGCCGGCCTGCAAGCCGGCGCGGATGCCGCCGGCGCTATTCGCGCCACGGCGGCCAAGCTCGGGCTGGCCCAGCGGTACGGCGCCACGGTGCGCCTGACCGGCTCGCAAGCGCTGGCGGATGACGAATTCGCCTCGGTCAAGGAAGGGGCCGCTTTCAATGGCGTGCTGACGTTGCTGGTGGTGATCCTGATCCTGTGGCTGGCATTGCGTTCCAAGCGGCTGATCCTGGCGGTGCTGGCCAGCATGCTGGTGGGCCTGGTCATCACCGCCGCGCTCGGGCTGGCCATGGTTGGCGCGCTCAATATGATCTCCGTGGCCTTCGCCGTGCTGTTTGTCGGGCTTGGCGTGGATTTCGGCATTCAGTTCGGCGTGCGCTACCGCGCCGAGCGCCATGTGCATCCCGAAATCCCGGTAGCCCTGGCGAGTGCCGCCAAGGCAGTCGGCGTGCCGCTGGCGCTGGCCGCCGCCGCTACCGCGGCTGCCTTCTTCTGCTTCCTGCCCACCGACTACCGCGGCGTGGCCGAGCTGGGCCAGATCGCAGGGGTTGGCATGCTGATCGCGTTCACCACCACCATCACGCTGCTGCCGGCGCTGATCACGGTATTCCGCCCGAAGGACGAAGCGGGACGGACCGAAGTGCCTGGCTTCAAGTGGCTGGCACCGGCCGATGTGTTCTTCGAGCGTTATCGCAAGCAAGTGCTGCTGGTCACCTGCGGCCTGATCCTGGCCGGCTCGCCCCTGCTGTTGCACCTGCGGTTCGACTTCGATCCGCTGCACCTCAAGGATCCGCACTCGGAATCGATGGCAACCCTGCTCTCGCTCAAGGATGCGCCCCAGGCCGGCACCGACAACGTCAACGTGCTGGCGCCCTCTCTGGCCGCGGCCGGCGCCGCCGCCAACCGCCTGGCAGCGTTGCCCGAGGTGTCGCGCGTCGTCACGCTGCAGACCTTCATACCCGACGACCAGCCAGCGCGGCTGGCCTTGATCGCCAAAGCATCGGCGAGCCTGATGCCGGTGCTGACGCAGACCGTGGCCACGCCTGCGGACGATGCGCGGCTCGTCAATTCGCTCAAGAACGCGGCGCGCCAGCTCACCCTCGCGGCGGAGGATCATCCCGGCCCGGGCGCCACCGAAGCCGCCCACCTGGCTACGGGGCTGCGCAAGCTTGCCGGCGCGGACGCCGCCACCCGCGCGCGCGCCGAACAGGCCATCGCCCTGCCGCTGCGCCTCGCGCTGGCGCGCCTGCAGCGGATGCTGTCGCCGCAGCCGATCAGCCGGGAGACCTTGCCGCCCGCCCTGGTACGCGACTGGGTCGCCCCCGACGGACAGGCCCTGGTCAGCGTGAGCCCGAAGCTCCCCCCGGCGGCCAAGCCGGGCGATGCATCCAGCAGCAACAGCGATGCGCGCGACGCCGCGCTGACGCGCTTTATCGATGCCGTGCAGCGCGTCGAGCCCGCCGCGGTAGGTGGCCCGATCTCGATCCGGGGCTCCGCCGACACCATCATGACCGCCTTTGCCCAGGCCGGCATCTGGGCCGTGCTGTCGATCACGCTGCTGCTTTGGATCACGCTGCGCCGCGTGGGCGATGTGCTACGCACGCTGGTGCCGCTGCTGGTGTCCGCGCTGGTCACGCTGGAACTGTGCGTGGTGTTCGGCATCCCGCTCAATTTCGCCAACGTGATTGCCCTGCCCCTGCTGTTTGGCATCGGCGTGGCCTTCAAGATCTACTACGTGCTCGCCTGGCGTGAGGGCAAGACACACTTGCTGCAGTCCCCGCTCACCCACGCCGTGCTCTTCAGCGCCGCCACCACGGCCGCCGCCTTCGGCAGCCTGTGGTTGTCCCAGCATCCAGGCACGGCCAGCATGGGCAAGCTGCTGGCGCTGGCGCTGGCATGCACGCTGGTCGGCGCCGTATTTTTCCAGCCGATCCTGATGGGACGTCCGCGCGAGCGGTCCGCGCCCGCTACCGGACCGGCCCATTGAAACGCCATCTCAACATGATGAACCGCCCCGCCCCTCGCTTCTCGCGCCTACTGTCGGCGCTTTCCCTGTCGCTACTGGCCACGGCATGCGCCACCGGCCCGCAAGCCAACCCGGACGACCCGCTGGAGCCGCTCAACCGCGCAGTCTTCAAGGTCAACGACAAGGCTGACGAGTACGTAGCAACGCCGCTGGCCAAGGGCTACCGCGCCGTCACGCCACAGCCGGTGCGCACTGCTGTCACCAATTTCTACTCGAACCTGGCCGACGTCGGCAACACGGTCAACAACCTGCTGCAAGGCAAGGGCGTGGACGCGGCGGAAAGCTTCATGCGGGTCGCCATGAATTCGGTACTCGGGGTCGGCGGCCTGATCGATATCGCTACGCCAGCCGGCCTGAGCAAGCACTCCACCGACTTCGGGCTGACGATGGGCGTGTGGGGCGTGCCCGCCGGCCCTTACCTGGTGCTGCCGCTGTTCGGTCCCAGTTCGATCCGCGACGGGGCGGGCCTGTATGTGAACTTCCAGCTGTCGCCTACCACGTGGGTCGAAAAGGACGTGCAGTGGGCGCTGTGGGGCGTGGGTTTCCTCGATGCACGTACCAATGCACTGGCCGCGACCGATCTGTTGTCGCTGGCGGCACTGGATAAATACAGTTTCGTGCGGGATGGGTACCGGCAACGCCGGCAGTACCTGATCGAGGGTGGTGGCGGGAAGCTGCCGGATTACGAGGATACGGATGCGCCCGCCGAAGGAGCGGCGCCCGCGCCGGCCGGCGGGGAAGAGAAAAAGCCTGAAGCGGAAGGGACGAAGCCTTAAGCTTTTGCTGCCCGGTCTTTGATCCGGCCGCCCGGGTCAAAGACCGGGCGGCGGCTCACCCTAAACCAAACCCCGCCCCCACCCGGCCCCGCGCCACCTCCAGCGCCAGCCTCGCCAGCCTGGCATCCCGGCCCAGCCGGACCAGGTCCGGCACCTGCCCCGGCCCCGCCAGCAGCGCCTTGAGCAACGCCAGGATATCGGTGCCGCCATCGGGCCCCATCCCGGCCACCGCTGCGGGCGGCACATCCCGTTGCGCTGGATCGATCACGACCCGGCAGGCGGCAAACGGCACCCCGAATTCCTGGGCGATCCGGGCCGCGATATGAGACTCCATATCGACCGCCAGCGCCCCCGTGGCAGCGTGCAATGCCGTCTTGGCAGCCACCGAGGTCACCGCCTGGTCTGAGCCCGCCAGCGTCCCGGCAACGGCTTGCGGCAAGGCAAGGGACAGTGCGCGAGACCAGCTTGCATCGACCGGCCGCGACGTGTCGCCGTCGTGTACTGCGGTGGCGACAATCACCTTGCCAGGCGCAAGCGCGGGATCTAGCCCGCCTGCCACGCCAAAGCTGATCACGCCCGCGCAGGGATGCGCCAGGCGTTGCCGCAGGCCTTGCGCCAAGGCTTCGGCGCGTAGGCCGTGCAGGGTTTCAATGCCGGGGCCCGCGGCAATGCGGGCCTCGAAGCGCATGCCGGTCACCACCAGCGTGGGACCGGCGGCCTGCCGTTGCGGCAGGCGCGCGGACAAACCGGGCGAAGCTGGCGCGCTCACATCCCCCACGCCACTGCCCGCGTGCCGTCGCGGCGCAGGTTGCGGTAGCGCGCCACGGCCCAGAGCGGGAAGAAGCGGGCATAACCGTGGTAGCGCAGGTAGAACACGCGCGGGAAGCCCACCGCGGTGAAGCGTGCTTCGTTCCAAAGGCCATCGGCCTGCTGCGTGCGCACCAGGTAATCGATCCCCCGCGCCACGGCGGGATGATCGACCTCGCCCGCCGCCATCAGGCCCAGCAGGGCCCATGCGGTTTGCGAAGCGACGCTGGGCGCGGGCTCGTAGCCCTGGTAGTCGAGGCGGTAGCTGCTGCCATCCTCGCCCCAGCCGCCGTCGGCGTTCTGGATCGACACCAGCCACGCGGCCGCGCGGCGCATCTCCGGGGCCTCCGGTGGCAGGCCGGCAGCGTTCAGCGCGCACAGCGCGCTCCAGGTGCCGTAGATGTAGTTCATGCCCCAGCGGCCGTACCAGCTGCCGTCGGCCATCTGCTCGTCGAGCAGGTAGCGCAGCGCGCGCTTGAACACCGGACTGCTGGCCGAGTTTTCACCCAGTTGCCCGAGCATCGACAGGCAGCGCGCCGAGACGTCGGCGGTGGGCGGATCGAGCAAGGCGCCGTGGTCGGCGAACGGAATATTGTTCAGGAATTCATGCGTGTTCTCGGGCTCGAAAGCGCCCCAGCCGCCGTTGCCGCTCTGCATGCCGGCCACCCACTCGCGCGCGCGGCTGACCGCTTCGTCATAGCGCGCGCGATGGCTCGCCGGGGCGACGGCCGGCGCCGCGGCGCCGGAACGCGCCGCGCGGTCCATGGCCATGGCCACCACGGCGGTATCGTCCACGTCCGGGTAGTGCGGATTGGCGTACTGGAAGGCCCAGCCGCCGGGACGCACGTCGGGACGCCGCACGATCCAGTCGCCGCGCACGTCCAGCTCCTGCAGGGGGCGCAGCCATTGCAGGCCGCGCTCGGCCGCCGCCTCGGCGCGCGGGCCGCCGACCTCCAGCAAGGCATGGCTGGCCAGCGAGGTATCCCACACCGGCGACAGGCACGGCTGGCAGTAGGCTTCGTCGCCATGCACGACCAGCAGCTTTTCGATGGAAGCGCGCGCCACCGCCACGTCCGGATCGGTACGCGGTACGCCCAGCACGTCGAACATCATCACCGCGTTCGCCATGGCCGGGAAGATGGCGCCCAGGCCGTCCTCGCCGTTCAGGCGTTCGCGCACGAACTTCTCGGCACGGGCAATGGCACGCTTGCGCAGGCTACGGGGGAACAACGGCTCCGCCACGCGCAGGCCTGCATCGAGCGCGCTGAACACGGTGAACCAGACCCGGTTCTGATGCGGCGCCCTCGGAGCCAGGCGGGCCGCCTGGCAAGGACGGATAAACAATTCGTCGATGCCCACGCCACGCGGGTTCCTGGCCTGGGGACGCAGGCTGTTGAGCACCAGCAGCGGCACGATCACCGTGCGGGCCCAGTACGCGACCTTGGACAAATGGAACGGAAACCAGAGCGGCAGCAGCATGATCTCGACCGGCATCATCGGCACCGCTTGCCACGGCATCACGCCGTACAGCGCCAGCAGCGTGCGGGTGAAGACATTGCTGGCCTCGGCGCCGCCCTGGGCGTGGATGGACGCGCGGGCGCGGCGCATATGCTCGGATTCGGTATCGTCGCCAATCATCTTGAGGGCGAAATACGCCTTCACGCTGGCGCTGATGTCCGAGCGGCCCTGGTGGAACAGCGGCCAGCCGCCATCGGCATTCTGGATGCGGCGCAGGTAGCGCGCGATACGCGCTTCCAGCACGGTATCCGGGGTCTCGCCCAGGTAGTGCACCAGCAGTACGTATTCCGCCGGGATCGTGGCGTCGGCCTCCAGCTCGAATACCCAGTGGCCGTCCGGCCGCTGGGTCGCCAGCAAAGCGTCAAGCGCACGGTCGAGCGTGCCTTGCAGCTCGTTATGCTCCGGCGCACCCTGCACGGCCGTGGCCGGCTTGGGGGATGGTGCTACTTGGCTCATCGGTCTCGATGTCCTCTTTTTCAACAACGCAATCAGCAATACCTCGCGGGATCGCCTCAGATGAGGCCATGCCGGAGCAGAATCCAGAACAGCCGCGCCCGCGGCACGCGAACGCGCGCGCGCGGATTGGCCCAGCCGCGGGCCAGCAAACGCTGCAGGACTACGTGGTAGACCTCGCCCATGATGCGCGGCGAGCGCACAATCCGGCGAGGACAACCCGCCATGATAGCGAAAGCCTGCGCATAGTACGCCTGAGCCTGCTGCGCCACTTCCGCGCAGGCACGGCCGATGGCGGGATGGCCGACGATAGCTTGCGGCGCGCCGAGCGGTACGCCGGCGGCCGCCAGCGCTTCGGCCGGCAGGTAGACGCGGCCGAGCCCGGCGTCTTCGTCGATATCGCGCAGGATATTGGTGAGCTGCAGCGCGCGCCCGAGGTGATGCGCCAGCGCCACGCCGGTGTCGTGCTCCATGCCGAACACGCGCACTGCGAGCCGCCCTACCGCGCTCGCCACGCGGTCGCAGTACAGGTCAAGGGTAGCGTTGTCCGGTGCGCGGATATCGGCCAGGACGTCCATCGCCATGCCATCGACGACGGCGAGGAAGTCTTCCTGCAGCAAGCCGAAGCGCTGGATCTGCGTGGCCAGGCCACGCAGCGCGGCCGGCGGCGCACCGGCATAGCACGCGGCGAGATCCGCGCGCCAGGCATCCAGGCCCGCGAGGCGCGCGGCGCGCGGGCCGTCGCCATCGGCGATATCGTCCACGGCGCGGCAAAAGCCATAGATCTCGAACATCGCCTCGCGTTGCGCGGGAGGCAGGATCTTGAGGGCGGTATGGAATGAGCTGCCGGACGAGACGGCATTGCCCGCTGGCGGGACGGTTTGCACTGCGATTTCTGTTCCGGCCACGTAACTCCTCGTCACGCGTTGAACCGCCGTGCTGCTGTGCTGCATCGCCCTGGCTAGTCGCCGCGGCCAGGCACGCAGCACAAGGCGGCATGTGTTTGGGGTAATGGGCGATTATACCAAGTCCCGCCATGGGCGCGGCCGGCAGCCGAAGGTGGGTGTTGGCGGGGGGCGCGAGCCGGAGCCGTGCGACCAGAGCAGCAGCGGAACTGCGCGGGCGGCGCGCTTATCGGATGCGCCGGCCGGCGAGGCGAAGCTCCATCACAAAAATACCCCGCTCCGGGTCATAGCGGGCAATTTCCGTGCAATTGGCGGCATTTTTCTGATTTTTATCGAATTCACCCGCTCCCACCCCAGGCTGCGGCGCGGGCTGCACCTGCGACGCCGGATCGCGCCCCGCCTCGGCGGCGGCCTGCATGCGGCGCAGGTCGGCAAGCACAAGCGGCGAGATACGATCGAGCAGACGGCTGGACCTTAGCTTGTTCATGGCGGCCTTCCCCGGATGGATGTCGCCAGTGTAGGCCGGCGTCCCGGCCGTTGAATGTGCCCTGAGACACGCTCCGGAGCGGATTTCGCGCGATGGCACGCTCCGCGCTTGCGCAAGCCGCGCGAGAGCATGGACGCCGGCGCCAATGCCGCGGTGCTGCCGGCGCTCAGCGTGGCCAGCCTGCTCGGCTTTGGCTCGATGGTGGCGGCCCTGCCTTTGAACTGGTGCGCGAGCGGATTCTGTCGATCGAGGGCGGTCCACTGGGTCGCTGGCGGTGGCCACTCATGTGCTCGCCGCGCTGACCGGTTCGGCGTCCGGCGGACTGACCATCGCGCTGCAGGCGCTGGGCGGCACTTACCTGCGACTGTCGGCAGCGATCGGCAGTGCCTTCGGCTCGTTCCAGGGGGGGTATCCGCGCCGGGCGCCGTTCAGGTTGCGGCCGCCCGCGCATAGCGCTGGCGCGGCACGGGCAGCAGCTTCAACTGCTCGCGGCGAATCCTGATGGCTTCCTCGTCGCCGCGCTTGATTGCGGCGCGCAGGTTCAGCACTGCCTTGCGGTATTTCTTCTTTTTTCTGACGCTGGTGGTAATGGCCATGACGATCCGTGCCCTTGCTCCAGGAGGCTTCACAAGCGCGCCTGCCCATTGCCGGGCAGGCTGCGCCGCTAAGGGCCGGTGCCTTGCGCGTCCGGCCGAAACGCCAGTGAAAACCGATTCATCGCTGTCGTCAAGACGCGGTGCCGCGTAATCGTGCCGCCGGCATGGCAATGCGCAAAGATCTGAATGCCGCAATCGAAAACGTTCAGATCGCATGGTATCGCCATGCCGGTCCTGCGGCTTGCGGCCTTACGTGCTTACGCGCCGGACGCGACCGTCACGAACACCGGGTTCGAATAGAACCACAGGTCGTTGTAGTTGCGCGCGTTGATGGCATCGAAGCGTGCCGCATTCTCGACCAGGTCGGTCTTGGTGTCGGGCAGCGGGTTGCCGTTCGCGGTTTCTCCCGGCACGTTCAGCCCGAGATTGGTGCCCCGCAGGCGGAAGTACTGGCTCTTGGCCGCGGTGAACGTGTAGGTCACCGTGTTGTAGCCATCCTTGTCCAGCTTCCAGTCGGTCTTGGTGAAGGTTGCGATGACCTTCGTGGAATCATTGGTCTCCTTGCTGTATTCCGGCGTACCAGGCGTGGGGCGAGGGGTGACGTCGCCGGCGATCAGATCGATATGGTCCACGGTCGACGCGGTCGAGGAAATGGTGGTCGACTACCAGATGGCCTACCAGGGCGGCAACGGCCTGATGCGGCTGTACGAATTCGCCCTCACCGCCAACCAGATCAAGGTGCTGTCATTCTCGCCATGGGTGCCGCAAAAGCCCAAGCACACGCTCAATGGCTTCGACCAGGCCGTGCTGGACGCGCCCAACGAAACCTTCACCATCCAGATGGACTTCGCCAAACGCTTTGCGCGCTTCAATCCGGGCTTCAAGGCCGCCACGGCAACGCGCACATCGCTGGCGGACCAGGCCAAGGCGATGATTCTCGCGGGCTTCAAGGAGCCTGTGAAGGCCGAACAGAAGCCTGCCAGCAATTCGGAGGACTATCCGCACGTGGCGCAAACCGTGGCGCACTGGCGCTTCTTCGGGGGCGCCGCGGGCAGCGCGGTGCCGGTGGGACAGGTCGTGGCCGACCAGTCCGGCGCCAACCCGCTGAGCCGCGCCGCGCTCAATGTGGACGGCGTGGCTGCCGCCCAGCTGGGCGATGTGGTGTGGTCCGACGACCACCACTACCTGTCGGCCGCGCCGGGCAGCGTGCGCTTCCTGAACACCAACAAGAACGCGCCGCTGCGCTTGAGCTATTTCGTCACGGGAAGCACGGCACCCATCAATGCCGCCACCCTGGAAAGCGGCTACACCGTCGAAGCTTTCATCAAGATCGACAAGAACTGGAGCGCCGGCAACAACGCGTGGATGAATATCATGACGCGCGATGGCAAACGCGGGAGCCTGGCCGGCTTTACCGGGGGCGACCCCGAGTCGCCGCCGCTGCTGTTCGCCATCTCCAGCCTGCGCGAAGTGCAATGGGAAGTCGTGCCGGTGCAGAGCGGCAGCCGCGACGGCAAGACCAACTGGTCCGGCGAGATCATTGCCGACAAGTGGCTGCACGTGGCCATCGTCAACGACGATGTGAGCCATGAAACCATTCTCTACGTGGAAGGCGCACCGGTGCTGCGCAATGCCAGCAACGCCCCAGGCCTGGCCACGCTCGCGGCGGACATGCCCTGGGTAATCGGCGGCGGTTCCTGGGACGGTGCGCGCGCCGACGGTTTCTTTGGCAGCATTGGCGAGATCCGCATCGTGGGCAAGGCCCTGCAACCCGCCGAGTGGCTGACGGCACGCAAGGCCTGAGGCCGGATAGGGGGTGTAGCCACGGCGTCTCCCGGCGCAGTGTGGCATCGGGGCCGACGGTGGCGGATTGCGCCCGGATTGCGCCCGGATTGCGTGCAATGGCAATCCGGGCACGCACTATAGTGGAAGCTGGTTTCCACCAAGCCGGGAGGATCGCCGCATGAACGCCAGAATCTATCGCAACACAGTCGTGAAGATCCTGATCGCCACGCTGATACCGGTGGCGGCAGCGCACGCGCAGCTAGGGGACATGCTCAAAGGCGCGACGCAGGGCAGCGAGGGCGCCATCGGCGGACTCGGCAGCCTGGGCGGGATGGGCAGCATGCCTTCGCTGCAATCCCTGACGTCCGGCAGCACCGGCAATATCGCCGGCATACTGGAATTCTGCGTCAAGAACAACTATCTCGGCGGCGCCAGCGGCGCCGCTTCCGTCAAGGACAAACTGCTGGGCAAGGTTGAAGGTGGCTCGCCCACCGCCGATAGCGGCTATACCGACGGTGCCAAGGGCATCCTGCACAACAGCGACGGCAAGCAGTTCGACCTGAGCGGCGGCGGCCTCAAGGATCAGGTCACCAGGCAGGTCTGCGACAAGGTCCTCGCCCAGGGCAAGTCGCTGCTGTAAGCAGCGGCTTGCCGCCCCTGCCGGGGCGGATACTCAGGCAGTCAGGCGGAACGCCGACACCGCGTGATGCAGCGCGTCGGCCTGGTCTTCCAGCGATGCGGCGGCGGCGCTCGCTTGCTCCACCAGCGCCGCGTTCTGCTGCGTCATCTGGTCCATTTGCGCGACCGCGCGATTGACCTCTTCGATGCCGGTGCGCTGCTCCGCGGTGGCCGATGCGATGCCATCCATGATGGACGTCACGCGGCTGACCGCGTTGACGATCTCGGCCATGGTCTGGCCGGCCTGCTCGACCAGGGCAGAGCCGCTGTCGACCTGGCCCACCGACTCGACGATCAGCGTCTTGATCTCCTTGGCCGCGCCCGCGCTGCGTTGCGCGAGATTGCGCACTTCCCCCGCCACCACGGCGAAGCCGCGCCCCTGCTCGCCGGCGCGAGCGGCTTCCACCGCGGCGTTCAGCGCCAGGATATTGGTCTGGAAGGCGATGCCGTCGATCACGCCGATGATGTCGTTGATCTTGCGCGAGCTGGCGGTGATGCCGCGCATCTTGTCCACCACCTGGCTCACCACGCTGCCGCCCTGCTGCGCAATCTGCGAGGCGTCGGCCACGTACTGGCTGGCCTCGGTGGCGTTGTCGGCATTCTGGCGCACCGTCGCCGTGATCTGCTCCATGCTGGCCGCGGTCTGCTGCAGCGAGGCAGCCTGCTGCTCGGTACGGCTCGACAGGTCGGTATTGCCGGAGGCAATCTCCTGCGCGGCCGAGGTAATGGATTCGGCCGACTGCTGGATCCCCGAGACCGTGCGCGCGAGCTGGTCGCGCATATGGCCGATCGCGTACATCAGGCTGGCGCGGTCATCCGGGGCGACCGTGACCTGCGCGGTGAGGTCGCCGCCAGCCATGCGCAATGCAAGCGCCGCCGCGGTGGCGGGCTCGCCGCCGACCGAGCGCTGGATGCTGCGGATCAGCAGCGTCGCCACCACGGAAATCACGATGCCGAGCAACACCAGCAGCCCGAGCGACTGATACAGCGAAGTGCGGAATTGCGCCTCCACGTCATCCATATAGGTGCCCGCGACCAGGTCCCAGTTCCACGGCTTGTAGCGTGCCACGTAGCCGACCTTCGGGCTTGGCTGGTCGCTGCCAGGCTTGGGCCACCAGTAGTCCAGATGACCCGAGCCTTCGGCCGAAGCGCCACGCGCCGCGATATCGACGTACAAGGCGTTGCCCTTGGCGTCCTTGAAATCGCGCAGGTTCTTGCCATTGAGCTTGGCGTTGATGGGATGCATCAGCATCACCGAATCCGCGCTGACGATGGTGATGTAGCCGTCCTTGCCATAGCGCTGCGCGGCGATGCGGGCAGTGGCCTGGGCCTTGGCCTCATCCTCGGTCATCTTGCCCTGGCGTGCCTGCTCGGCATAGTCGCGCACCAGGGACAGCGACATATCGACCACGTTGGCCAGTTCGCCGCGGCGGTCCGCCATCTGCAACTGGCGGGTCTGGAAGGCGTGCATCACGGTCAGCAGGAGCAGACCTAGCCAGGCCAGCACGAGAGGGATCCACAGCTTTTTTCGCAAGGTCAGTTGATTCATGGAGTTCGCTTTTTCTAGACAAGTACCAGCGATGCGGGAGACACGCGGCATCTCCGGGATATCGGAACCGCTTGCGCCTTCTTTAGCGTCAACTGGGGAAAGCCCGCAAGAAAAAAGCAAGAAGCGGCATCTATATCGTACAAAGCACCACGGTGAAGCGAGATCCCGTCGCGACGAGGGCGCCGGCACTCTCATGGTGCATTGCCGGCCACCCGAATATGCCTGTCAAAAACCACCGGAATGCGGCTACAATCCGCCTCGCATTCCGACTCACTGTTGCAAGTGAATTGCAATTGGAATGCCAATGGTTCGAAGGTGCCCTCGCGCGCGTCAAGCGGCGGGGGTTAAACGGGAAACAGGTGCGCCGCGGCCACGCCGCGGCAAATCCTGTGCTGCCCCCGCAACGGTCAGCAGGTACAAAGGTGTCACGCCGCGCCGGCAGGCAGCGGCAGCCACTGCGCATCGATGCGTGGGAAGGCGGCACCCCGGACGCGCCCCAGCGGCAGTCGTCCCCCTGCGAGCCCGGATACCGGCCTTCGACCGATCACCGAGGCTGCGGACGGGCGGCCAGGCGTGAGGCGGCTGGCCATGGGCCCGCCGCCACTGCGCGCTCGTCCGTGGCTTCTTCGTTCATTGCCGCCGGGCGGGGTCGCCCGCGGCCAACGATGGAAAGTCCATGTCCGCGCGCCCTCGCATTGCCCGCACCACCCTGCCGGGCTCCTCCAGGCACCATTTCACTCCTGCCCCGCGCAAGCTGGCGCACCACTGCGCGCTTGCACTCTCGCTCGGGGCCTTTGCCGCGCTGGGCGCGGATGCGGCCTGGGCCGCGGACGATGCGCCAACCCCGGAACGCTCCCAATCCTCCCGGAAAGACGGTACGGTACTGCCTGCAGTGATGGTCAGCAGCGACTCGCAACTGCCAGGGCTGGCACTGTCGGAGCCCACGGGCACGGGCAGCCGGCTTGGCCTGACCCCGCTGGAAACGCCTGCCAGCGTCGAGGTGCTGTCCGGCGAGACGATACGCGAGCGCGGCGACCAGTCGGTGCGCGAAGCCGTTACCCGCACCACCGGCATAACCTCCAACGGCGCCCCCGGCAACGGCGGCACGTCGCTCACGGCGCGCGGCTTCTCCGGACAAGGCTCGGTGATGCAGTTGTACGACGGCACACGGCTCTACGTCGCCTCCGGCACTGTGACCTTCCCCTTCGACACCTGGTCGGCGGACCGCATCGAAGTCCTGCGCGGCGCGGCCTCGGTCATGTACGGCGAGGGCGCGATCGGCGGCGTGGTCAACGTGATCCCCAAGAAGCCGCAGCGCGCGCCGATCGCCAACGAGCTGCAGCTCACCGGCGGCACCCAGCGCACCGCGCGCACGGCCTTCGACAGCGGCGGCGCGGTCAACGAGAATCTCTCGTACCGCTTCAACGCCAACTACGCGCGCTCCGGCGGCTGGGTGGACCGGGGCGATTCGCGCAGCCTGGCGGTGTCGGCCGCGGTGCGGCTCGACGTATCGCCGGAGTTCAATATGACGCTGTCCTATGACGACGGCGACCAGCACCCGATGCAATACCTGGGCACGCCGCTGGTCAACGGCAGCCTGGACACTTCCCTGCGCAAGAAGAACTACAACGTCGGCGATGCCGAGATCACCTACCGCGACCGCTGGACCCGGCTCGCCTCGCAATGGCAGCCCAATGAGCGCGTGACGGTGCGCAACCAGTTCTACTACCTCACCAGCCAGCGCCACTGGCGCGATGCCGAGTCCTATACCTTCCTGCCGGCATCCGGCCAGGTGCGCCGCACCGACTACCTGGAGATCCTGCACAACCAGGAGCAGGTCGGCGACCGCGCCGACCTGAAGATCGACGGGCAACTGTTCGGCATGGCCAATACCGCCCTGGTAGGATTCGACGTCAACCGGATCAACTTCACCCACAGCAACAACTCGCCCTACGGCGGTACCTCCACCGTGAACGCCTACCAGTTCGATCCGGGCCAGTTCTTCAGCCCGCCGGGCATCGTCACGTCGCCGCGCTTCCGTACCCACACCACGCAATACGCGCTGTTTGGCGAAGACCGCCTCAAGCTGACCCGGCAATGGTCGGTGATCGGCGGCGTGCGGCTCGACCATGCCGAACTGGAGCGCGGCAACCTGGTCACCGGCGACGACTGGACCCGCAGCTTCAACAACGTCACCTGGCGCGCGGGCACGGTCTACGAATTCACACCCGCCTTTTCCGTCTACGCGCAGTACGCCACGGCCACCGACCCCCTTGGCGCGCTGATCACCACCTCGGATGCGCAAAAGGACTTCAAGCTCGCTACCGGCAGGCAGATCGAAGCCGGGGTCAAGCAGTCGTTCTGGAACCAGCGCGGCGAGTGGACCTTTGCCGCTTACCAGATCGTCAAGAAGAATCTGCTCACGCGCGATGCCAGCAACCCGGCGCTCTCAGTGCAGGTAGGCGAGCAGTCCTCGCGCGGGCTGGAAGCCTCGGTCAGCGTGGAGTTGATACGCGGCCTGCGCGTGGATGCCAACGGCACCTTGCTGCGCGCCCGGTACGACGACTTCGCCGAAAGCGTGAACGGCGCCCTGGCCTCGCGCAACGGCAACGTGCCGACGAACGTGCCGCAGCAGGCAGCCAACCTGTGGCTGACCTGGGCCTTCGCGCCGCAGTGGCAGGTCGGCGGCGGCCTGCGCTACGTGGGCAAGCGTTATACCAACAATGCCAATACGACGGCCATGCCGTCGTACACGGTGGTCGATGCCTCGCTGCAATGGCGCATATCGCGCAAGACGGCGCTGACACTGCGGGTCTACAACCTGTTCAACCGCGACTACGCCGAATCGTCCGGCAACAGCGGCGCCCAGTGGCTGCTGGGACGGCCGCGCGCCGCTGAGCTGTCGGCCAATTTCTACTTCTAGGCCAGGCCATGGCGAGCACGCCCCTGTCCTGGCGCGAGTCCTGCTGGCGCTTCACGCGCCGCTGGCTCTATCTGGTGCACCGCTGGGCCGGCATCGCCGGCTGTCTGCTGATCGCCATGTGGTTCCTGTCGGGACTGGTCATGATGTATGTGGCCTTTCCCGCGCTGACAGACGCCGAGCGCCTCGCGGGGCTGCCGCCGCTGGACGTGGCCACGGTGCGGGTTCCGCCCGATGCGGCGATGGCCAGCGCAGGCCTCGCCCGCTTTCCGCGCAGCCTGCGCCTGGAAATGATGGGCGCGCACCCCGTCTATCGCATGGTCGACTGGAGCGGCAAGCCGCACACCGTCTCCGCGCGCGACGCGGCCCGCATCGAACAGGTGGATGCCCCCGCCGCGCAAGAGATCGCCCGGCGCTTCTCCGGCGCCGCCGGCGCGCGCTGGATCGAGACCGCCGAGCGGGACCAGTGGACCGTGCCCAACGGACTGAATCCCTGGCGCCCGCTGCACCGCATCGCGCTGGACGACGCCGCCGGCAACGAGCTGTATGTCTCCGCGCGCACCGGCGAAGTCATGCGCGACACGAACCGCAGCGAGCGATTCTGGAACTGGCTTGGCGCGGTCCCGCACTGGCTTTACTTCACGCCAGTGCGGGCCGATCCGCCGCTGTGGCGGCAGGTGGTGCTGTGGACATCCGGCGTCTGCATCGTCGTGGCGATCAGCGGCATCTGGATCGGCTGGCTGCGCCTGCGTGTGCGCCGCCGCTTCGCGCATGGCAGCGCCGGCGGCACCTCGCCCTATCACGGCTGGATGGCCTGGCACCACATCGCGGGCCTGGCCGGTTCGCTGTTCCTGCTGGCCTGGCTGGCAAGCGGCTGGCTATCGGTCAATCCCAACCAGTGGTTTCCGGGGCGCGCGTTTGCGCAGCCCGCGCTGGAGCGCTATGCGGGCGAAGTCCTGCCGCGCTTTCCCGCCAGGGACGGCACGGCGCTTGCGGGGATGCTGCCTGGCACCGGCGCGCCCCCGCGGGAAATCAGGATGGCCTGGCAGGCCGGATTGCCGGTCTTGCTGGTGGCGCGGGCCGCTGCCGGCACCGCGGTTACGACGCAGGCTTACCGTGCCGACACCGGGGCGCCGCTTGCGTTCTCCGCCGGGGCGCTCGCGCAGGCTGCCGCCCGGCTGGTGCCGGACGCGGCTGTCGCTGGCAGCGACCTGCTGCAACAAGACGACGCCTACTGGTACAGCCACCACCAGCCGCGCAAGCTGCCGGTTCTGCGCGTGCGCTTTGACGATGCCGCCGAAACCTGGGCGTATATCGACCCCGACAACGGCAACCTGCTCGGCCGCAGCGACAGCAGCCGGCGCGCCTACCGGTGGCTGTTCAATGCCGCGCATACCTGGGATCTCGGCTGGCTGCTGCGGCATCGCCCCGCCTGGGACCTGGCGCTCTGGCTGCTTTCGATCGTCGGGCTGGCAGGCGCTGTCAGCGGCGTGGTGATCGGCTGGCGCAGGTTGTTTCGCAGGCGCCGCCGCCGGGCATGAATCCCGGCGGCCGCCCATTTACCCAACATTCCGGACCGTTCACGGAGCCCACATGTTTCGCTTCCTCGCCAGCATCTTCAACGACCAGGACGCCGACGTGCGCCGCAAGGTCATTGCGCTCTATGTCTTCCTGATCGCCGCCAACGCCGGGGCGTGGGTGTGGGCGCTGGTGGCGTTCCGCGAGCACCCCATGCTGCTGGCCTCGGCGGTCCTGGCCTACACGCTCGGCCTGCGCCACGCCGTCGATGCCGACCATATCGCAGCCATCGACAACGTCACGCGCAAGCTGATGCAGGAAGGCAAGCGCCCGGTGACGGTCGGCTTCTTCTTCTCGCTCGGCCACTCCACCGTGGTCACGCTGAAGAAGAAGCCGACC
>Ga0255338_1003519_pt1 | contig 18567 bp, 14 predicted proteins | sample MeOH1_35cm_T4_19_FD_203715 | JGI IMG/M metagenome (GOLD analysis project Ga0255338, IMG submission 203715) | Sandy soil microbial communities from University of British Columbia, Vancouver, Canada - MeOH1_35cm_T4_195 | ecosystem: Engineered > Artificial ecosystem > Sand microcosm > Unclassified ...
CTCCCACAGGCCAATCGCCACGTCGCGCGCATTGGGGATGCGGTACGAGGGCAGCTCCATCATCAGCGGGTGGTCGGTGCGGTCGCGGCGGAAATACTTCAGGACATAGGCCACCACCAGCGCGCTCACGATGCCCGCCACATAGAGCGCGAACAGCACGAGCCCCTGCAGGTTGAACAGCCCCATCACCGTGCGCGCCGGGATGAAGGCGCCGATCAGCAGTGCGTATACCGGCAGGCGCGCGGAGCAGGTCATCAGCGGCGCCACCAGGATGGTCGCCAGGCGGTCGCGCGGGTCCTGGATGGTGCGCGTGGCCATGATGCCGGGAATCGCGCAGGCAAAGCTCGACAGCAGCGGGATAAAGGAACGGCCGGACAAGCCCGCGCCCATCATCAGCCGGTCGAGCAGGAAGGCTGCGCGCGGCAGGTAGCCGGATTCTTCCAGCGTCAGGATAAAGAGGAACAGGATCAGGATCTGCGGCAGGAACACGATGACGGCGCCCAGGCCGGCAATCAGGCCATCCACCAGCAGGCTGCGCAGCATGCCTTCTGGCAGGTGGCTGCCGACGATCTCGCCGAACCAGTGCACGCCGCCCTCGATGCCGTCCATCAGCGGCGCGGCCCACGAGAACACCGCCTGGAACATCAGGAACAGCAGCACGGCCAGGATCAGCAGCCCGAACACCGGGTGCAGCAGGATGCGGTCGAGCCGGTCGTCCATGGCGGCGGTGCGCGTCGGCATCGTGACGGACGCATCCAGCAGGCGCTTGACCTCCTGGTGGACGTCCAGGTCGGAAGCGCTTTCGGCGGCGGCCTGCGGCGCCGCGGGCAGGGCGGCGTCGAGCGCGGCCAGCAGGTTGGCGGCGCCATCGCGCCTGACGGCCACCGTCGCCACCACCGGCACGCCGAGCGCGGCGGACAGCTTGTCGCGATCGATGTGGATGCCGCGCTTGGCCGCGGCGTCGCTCATATTGAGCACCAGCACCATCGGCAGGCCGAGGCGGCGCAGCTCCAGCACGAAGCGCAGGTGCAGGCGCAGGTTGGTGGCATCCACCACCGACACCAGAAGGTCGGGGCGGGGCTCGCCCGGGCGCTGCCCCAGGCAGATATCGCGCGTGATGGCTTCGTCCAGGCTGGCCGCGTGCAGGCTGTATGCGCCCGGCAGGTCGAGCACCCGCACCTGGCGCCCGGCCGGCGAAACGAAATGGCCTTCCTTGCGCTCGACGGTGACGCCCGCATAGTTGGCCACCTTCTGGCGGCTGCCGGTCAGGCGATTGAACAGGGCGGTCTTGCCGCAGTTGGGATTGCCCACCAGCGCAACGCGCAAAGCGGGACGCTGGGAAGCGGAGGTCGGAGAGGCGACAGACATATTCTTGGCAGGTGCCCGGTCAGGCAGCGGAGCGTTTGACGGCGGGCGCGTCGGGCTGCGCTGCCGGCGTGATGCTGGAGACGGAAGCGCTGACCGCTTCCACGGTAATGCGGGCCGCTTCGGCGCGGCGCAATGCAAACCGGGTAAAGCCAACCTGGGCAACAAGGGGATCCATGCCGAACGGTCCCAGTGCGATGACCTGTACGGCTTCGCCCGGCACAAAGCCGAGTTCGCGCAGGCGGCGAGCTACCGGATCATTAGGAGAGTTGTCATCGACAGACACGATGACAGCGGCGGTGCGCCGCGCAAGGTCAGACAACCGCATGTGGCTTCCAGTCCGTTGGCGCGAGGCACGGCACGCGGTCGGCAAACTCACACCAGGGTTGGTAAATGAAAATCGTTCCTATTGTAGCCGATTTGCATGCCTGTGTTCGGCTTTCGGGCCGTTGCCATGTTGCTGCGGCAAATCTTCCGCTGGTAACGGGCACTTGCGGTTGTGGAAGCCGACATTGCCGGGGGACGGACGGCGTCGCGCGACGGGATGTTGCCCCCTGTCATAGAATGCGAGTCGGCACACACCCGGCGCTGGCCCAGGGCGGCCAAGCCACGCTAACAGGGAGCACAAGACATGATTTTCGAAATAGCGCAGTTCCAGATCAAGCCGGGTTCGGAATCGGCGTTCGAGGCGGGTGTGGCGAAGGCGGCGCCGCTCTTCAAGCGCGCCCGCGGCTGTCACGCCATGCGCCTGCTCAGGTCGATCGAGAATCCCTCGCACTACACCCTCGAAGTGAAGTGGGAGACGGTCGAGAACCATATGGTCGATTTCCGTGAATCAGAGGATTTCACCGAGTGGCGCAAGCTGGTTGGCGAATACTTCGCGGCGGCGCCCAATGTCGGGCATGCGAGCGTCGCGGTCGAAGGATTCTGAGCCGGCGGCAGCCGGGGATGCCCGGGCTGCCGGCGCTTTTCTCCTGCTGCAGTCCCCCGCTTCGGGAGGGGGACGAATAACGCATTTGCGTTATTGGTGGGGGCATGGCCAGGGGGTAAGCTGTTTGCACGCTGAACACCCCGTTCCACGCGTATTTGATGTGCCACCTGCCGGTAAAGCAGGTGGCATTTTTCTTCTTGTGCCTGGGCTTTCGCCATAGGGGCGCTGCGATGCCCACTCAAACCCGAAAGCCCCCTGCGTGAACTGCCGCGCTGTCCTCCTGCCTCATCCCTTCACCATCTCCAGGAACCGGTCCCTCGCCGGATCATCCGGCCCGGCCTTCCACACGCAATACACCTCCGACGGCACTGTCGCCTGCGCCAGCGGCAGGAACACCGCCCCCGCCATCGCCGAGTGCTGCAATGCCGCCGGCACCACGGCCACCCCGGTGCCTTGCGACACCAGCGACACCACCGACAGCCAGTGCCGCACCTCATGCCGGATCTGCGGATAAAAGCCCTGCGCCGCGCACATCTCAAAGATCCGGTTGTAATAGTCGGGCGAAGCCTTGCGCGAGAACAGTACGAAAGGCTCGCCACGCAACTCGCCAAGCGCTACGGAGGCTTGGTTGGCCAGTGGATGGTCATCGGGCACGCAGCACAGGAACGGCTCGCTGTGCACCAGCGCGGTGGCGAGCTCGTCCGGGACGCGGTTGGTGTGGATGAAGCCGGCATCCAGCCCGTCGTGCAGCAGCGCGTCGATCTGCTCCTGCGAGTTGAGTTCGGTCAGCGCCACCTGGATGCCGGGGTAGCTGGCCTGGAATGCGCGCAGGCGCTGGGGCAGGCCACGGTACAACATTGAGCCGACGAAGCCGATGCGCAGCCGTCCCACCGCGCCGGCCTCGATCTCGCGCGCCAGCAGGCGGGCTTCCTCGGCCTGCGCAAGCAGCGCGCTGGCCGATTCCCGGAAGGCCCGGCCGGCGGCGGTCAGGCGCACGCCGCGGCTGTCGCGCTCGAACAGGCGGGCGCCCACCGAAGCTTCCAGCTGCTGGATATTGAGCGACAACGGCGGCTGGGAGATCGACAGCCGGCGAGCGGCACGGCCGAAATGCAGCTCCTCGGCGAGCACAAGGAAGTAGCGCAGGTGACGGAATTCCATAGCGATACAGAAATTATATGGACCAAGCCAATTTTAGAATTAGACACGAATCGCCGGGCTTTGAATAATGCAGACAGAGCATCCGTCCGCCGCCCCGCGCGCGATGCCACGGCCCAGGGCCCGCGCAGATGCCCTGCCCGCTAAAAACGGCCGGTAAAAGCACAAAACAAGCAGCAAGAGACAGCAAAACCACCACACCGCGCAAGAACCGCCCGCCAGCAGCCTGGAGCGTCCGCCCAGGGGCCGGTCTGGCTTTGGACCCGGCGTCACGCGCCGGCAAACTCAGGAGACACCTCATGCAGACCAGCGCAGCGCGCCAAACTGCCACTTCCGCCACCACCGCACCCGCCGCCACGGCCACGCCAGCCCATCCGGTGCCAGACCAGCAGGGCGTCAATCTGTTTGCCAGCGATCCGGATCTTCGCGCGCTGTTGCCGCTGTATCTCCCGCCGGACCTGTTCGCCCACCTGCTGCCCCACCTCGATCGCATGGGCGCGCTGGCCGGCGGCGTGCTGGACGAACTCGCGCATATCGCCGACCAGAACAAGCCCACCTTGTCGCACCGGACCCGCACCGGCATCGATGCGCAACGCATCGACAAGCATCCCGCTTACGTGGAGCTTGAGAAGGTAGCGTTCTCCGAGTTCGGCCTGGCGGCGGCATCGCACCGCGGCGGCGTGCTCGGCTGGGACAAGCCGATGCCCGCCGCGGCCAAGTATGCGCTGACCTACCTGTTCGTGCAGGCCGAGTTCGGCCTGTGCTGTCCGCTGTCGATGACCGATTCGCTCACCCGCACGCTGCGCAAGTTCGGCGATCCGGCGGTGGTCGAGCGCTTCCTGCCCAATCTCACTACCCAGGTCTTCGAGGACCTGTACCAGGGCGCCATGTTCATGACCGAGCAGGGCGCCGGCTCCGACGTGGCCGCGACCACCACGCGCGCCGCCCGCGACGCGCAGGCCGAAGGCGGCTGGCGCCTGTCGGGCGACAAGTGGTTCTGCTCCAACCCGGACGCCGCGCTGGCGATGGTGCTGGCCCGCGTCGAAGACGAGAACGGCGAGGCCGCTGCCGGCATCAAGGGCGTGTCGCTGTTCCTGCTGCCGCGCACGCTGGCCGACGGCAGCGCCAATCACTACCGCATCATCCGCCTGAAGGACAAGCTCGGCACGCGCTCCATGGCCAGCGGCGAGATCCGCCTCGAAGGCGCCCATGCCTACCTGGTGGGCGAACTGGGCCGGGGCTTCGTGCAGATGGCCGACATGATCAACAACTCGCGCCTGTCCAACGGCGTGCGCGCGGCCGGCCTGATGCGCCGCGCCCTGTCCGAGGGCCAGTTCATCGCGCGCGAGCGCCGCGCCTTCGGCAAGCGCCTGCTGGACATGCCGCTGATGCGCCGCCAGCTGCTCAAGCTCGTGCTGCCCACCGAGCAGGCCCGCACCATGGTGTTCCAGACCGCCGAGGCACTGCGCCGCGCCGATGCGGGCGAGGCCGATGCCTATCCGCTGATGCGCGTGCTGACGCCGCTGATCAAGTTCCGCGCCTGCCGCGACGCGCGCAAGGTCACCGGCGACGCCATGGAAATGCGTGGCGGCTGCGGCTATATCGAGGAATGGAGCGATCCCCGCCTGGTGCGCGACGCGCATCTTGGCTCGATCTGGGAGGGCACCAGCAATATCGTCGCCCTGGACGTGCTGCGCGCGATCCGCCGCGAAGGCGCGCTGCCGGTGCTGGAAGGCCACCTCGCAGGCTTGCTGCAAGCCACGCCGATGCATGCCGGGGCGCGCGCCACGTTCACCGCGGCGATTGCCGGCGCCGCGAAGCTGGCCGCCCGCGCTGCCGAAGCCGGCGCCGATGGCGACGTACTGGCGCGCCAGGCCGCCTCCGCGCTGTACCACGTGACCAGCGCGGTCGCCATGGCCTGGGAAGCCGGCCGCATCGGCTCGGTACGGCGCATGCGCCTGGCCCAGCTGGTGCTGCGCCATCGCGTGCTGCCCCAGGATCCGCTGGCCGGCGAGGCCGAACCCGACTGGCTGGCCGACACCATCGCGCCGCCCGCCAACGGCGCCGTGAGCGCCACCGGCGAGGTGGAGCAGGTCAACCTTTTCTGACGCAGTACCGCAGTACCGCAGTACCGCAAAACCGACAGCCCCCGTGGCGCCCACCGGCGCCGCACAGGCCGCCGCAGCATAGGCTGCCCGGCGGAAGAAGACCTAAACCAGGAGACAAGCATGACCCTCTGGCAACGCATCGCGGCCGTCGCCGCCTGCACCCTCTGCGTAGGCGTGGCCCCCGCGCAGGCGCAGAAGGAATTCCCGTCCAAGCCGATCATGATGATCGTGACCTACCCGCCCGGCGGCCCCACCGACGTGATGGCGCGCACCCTGGCGTCCGCGCTCAAGGGCAGCCTCGGCCAGACCGTGGTGGTGGAAAACCGCGCCGGTGCCGGCGGCAACATCGGCGCCGAAGCGGTGGCGCGTGCGGAGCCGGATGGCTACACGCTGATGTTCGGCACCTCGGCCCCGCTGGCGATCAATGTCAGCCTGTACCGCAAGATCAACTACGACCCGGTAAAGAGCTTTGCGCCGGTGATCCAGATCGGGCAGCTGCCTAACGTGCTGGTTGTCAACCCATCCGTGCCCGCGAAGAACGTGAGCGAACTGATCGCGTACGGCAAGGCACATCCCGGCAAGCTCACCTATGCCTCCTCCGGCAATGGCGCGTCCTCGCATCTCGCCGGCGTGCTGTTCAACAACATGGCCGGCACCGACTTCCGCCATATCCCGTACAAGGGCACCGGTCCCGCGCTCAACGACCTGCTCGGCGGGCAGGTCAGCATGGCCTTCACCGATGTGCTCACCGCGCTGCCCTTTATCAAGAGCGGCAAGGTGCGCGTGCTGGGCGTGACCACCAAGGGCCGCTCGCAGGCGCTGCCCGATGTGCCCACCGTGGCCGAGCAGGGCGTGCCCGGTTTCGACGTCTCGGTGTTCTTCGGCGTGGTCGCGCCGGCAGGCACGCCGCCGGCGGTCATCACCAGGCTCAATCATGCCTTTGCCGAAGCGCTGCAACAGCCCGAAGTGCGCAAGACCTTGCTCGCGCAGGGCCTGGAACTCGCGCCGTCGACGACGCCGGAGCAGCTCGGCAGCTTCGTCAAGGCGGAGGTGACCAAATGGCGCGGCGTGGTGCAGAAATCGGGCGCGCAGCTGGACTGAGCAAGCCGCGCCGGGGCGGCCACGCCGGCGCCCCGGCGGTGACGCTGGCCAGGCAAGGCTATGAACGATGGCCGGTTCGGCTGTAGTATCGTTGTTTGCGAACGAGCGTGCGTTTCTGTGCACCTCATGGCATGAAGCCTGTTCGTGGGCACAGCAAGGCAGCGGTGCCCGCTCCGGACTTCATGACCGTCCCTCGTTCCCGCGTTTCCTGACCGCCCCCAACCGACCCCGCCTTATATGACCGATTTATCCAAGCCCACGCCCGTCAACGAATTCGCCGGTGAGGCGCCAGGCCTGCTGTTCGCCCTGCCGATGCCGATGGCCCGCGTCTTCGGGCTGACCGGCGTGCACATCGACGCCAAAGAGGCGCGCGTGCGCATGCCCTATCACCCGGACCACACCAACAGCCGCGGCGACGTGCATGGCGGCGCGCTGGCCACCTTGCTCGACTGCACGCTGGCCTGCGTCGCGCGCGGCCACGATCCCCGGCGCTATGGCGTGGCGACGATCGACCTGTCGGTGCATTTCACGGCACCCGGGCGCGGCGAGCTGACCGCCACCGCCTGGTGCGAGCGGCGTGGCCGCTCCCTGTGCTTCGCGCGCGGCGAGATCCGCGACGAGCAGGGCGAGTTGCTGGCGCTGGCCACCGGCACCTTCAAGCTGCTCGAGCGCGCCCCCGCGGCTGCCTGAGCTCAAACGCCAATCGTCAACCGCCAACCGCCGCCAACCGCCGCAGCTACGGAAACCCAATTCATGAGCAAACTCCCTGCATCCCCCGGCGCCCTCGCCGGCATCCGCGTGGTCGATCTCTCCCGCATCCTGGGTGGCCCGTTCTGCGGCCAGATCCTCGGCGACCATGGTGCCGACGTGCTCAAGATCGAACCGCCCCAGGGCGACGACACGCGCACCTGGGGGCCTCCGTTCAAGGATGGCGTGGCCTCGTACTACTTCGGGCTCAATCGCAACAAGCGCGTGATGCGCCTGGACCTCACCACCGATGCAGACCGCGAAGTGCTGCTCGCCTTGCTGGCGGATGCCGACGTGCTGGTCGAGAACTTCAAGACCGGCACGCTGGAAAAGTGGGGCCTGGGCTTTGACGCGCTGTCGGCGCGCTTCCCGCGCCTGGTGCACTGCCGGGTCTCGGGCTTTGGCGCCGATGGCCCGCTGGGCGGCTTGCCCGGCTACGACGCGGCGATCCAGGCCATGGCAGGCATCATGAGCATCAACGGCGAAGCCGGCGGCGATCCGCTGCGCGTGGGTTTGCCGGTGGTGGATATGGTGACCGGGCTGAATGCCGCGCTGGGCGTGCTGCTGGCGCTGCAGGAGCGCGAGCGCAGCGGACGCGGCCAGTTCGTCGAGGCGGCGCTGTACGACTCGGGACTGTCGCTGCTGCACCCGCATGCCGCGAACTGGTTCATGAACGGCAAGGAGCCCACCCGCACCGGGAACGCACACCCGAATATCTATCCCTACGACACCGTCGCCACCGCCACCGATCCGATCTTCCTCGCGGTCGGCAACGACCGGCAGTTCCGCATCCTGTGCGAGTACCTGGACCTGGCCGCGCTGGCCGACGACGAGCGCTACGCCACGGCGGGCGCGCGTTCGGTCAACCGCGCCTTGCTGAAGGTGGAACTGGAAGCCCGCATGGGCAAGCTGGATGGGAAGGTGCTGGCCGATACGCTGGTGGCTGCCGGCGTGCCGTGCGCGCCGGTGCTGTCGGTGGCCGACGCCTTGCAGCATCCGCACACCGTTCACCGCGAGATGGTGGTGGAGATGGCGGATGGCTACAAGGGACTGGGCGCGCCCATCAAGCTGAGCCGCACCCCGGCCACCTACCGCTACGCGCCGCTGGCCGAGGGCGACCAGTTCCTGCCGCGCGACGCCGCCAACGATAGCGAGTAACGTCCAGGCGCCTGCCGCGCATTGCACGCGGCAGGCGCCGGTGCCCGTTCAGTGCGGCACCATGCCCGTGAACACGTAAGCCTGCAGCAGGGTGATGATGCCCACGATCACCGCGAACAGCAGGCTGTGCTTCACGGTGAAGCGGAACAACTCCGATTCCTTGCCCACCAGCCCGGTCGCCGCGCAGGCCACCGCGATCGATTGCGGCGAGATCATCTTGCCGGTCACGCCACCGGTGGTGTTGGCCGCCACCAGCAGCGTGTCGGACACGCCGATCTGATGCGCGGTGGTGCTCTGCAGCGAGCAGAACAGCGCATTGGACGACGTATCCGAACCGGTCAGGAATACGCCCAGCCAGCCCAGGAAGGGCGAAAAGAACGGAAAGGCCGCGCCGGTGCCGGCCAGCAGCAACGCCAGCGTCGACGACATGCCCGAGTAGTTCGCGACGAACGCAAACGCCAGCACCAGCCCGATCGACAGGATCGGGCGGCGCAGTTCCGCCAGCGTCTCGCCGAAGGCGGCCAGTGCATCGCGCGGCTTCATGCGCAGCAGCACGGCGGAGATCAGCGCGGTCAGCAGGATGGCGGTGCCCACCGCCGATACCAGGTCCAGCTTGAGCACTGCCTCGTAGGCCTTGGGCTGCGCCACGATCGGCGCGGCCTTGATCACCAGCTGGTCCAGCGCCGGCACATGGAACTTCAGCACCCAGCCGGCCAGCGCGCCGTTGCCGGCGAACAGCGCCTTGAACGGTTGCAGGCTCCACACGGTAACGATGGCGGTGAGGATGCCGAACGGCGCCCAGGCGCGCACGGTCTGCGCCACGGTATAGGGCGAGGCGCGGCGATTGTCGCCGGCGCCGTTGCCGACGGCACCTGCGCCAGCGGCGAGCCCGCTGCCCATGCGCGCCAGCGCGGCGGCACCGCCGCTGCCGGTCGCCACCACGCCGCCGGCACGCTGGCTTGCGCGCTTCGGCTGCCACACCTTCAGGAACAGCGTCAGCGACACCAGGCTCACCAGCGCCGAGGTGATGTCCGGCAGCTCCGGCCCGATGTGGTTCGAGGTGAAGTACTGCGTCACCGAAAAGCTGGCGCCGGTCACCAGCGCTGCCGGCCACGTCTCTTTCACGCCGCGCTTGCCATCCATGATGAATACCAGCCAGAACGGCACCGCCAGCGACAGCAGCGGCAATTGCCGGCCCGCCATCGCGCCGATGTGCATGGCGTCGATGCCGGTCACCTGGCCCGCCACGATGATGGGAATGCCCATGGCGCCGAAGGCCACCGGGGCCGTATTGGCGATCAGGCACAGGCCCGCCGCGTAGAGCGGGTTGAAGCCCAGCCCCACCAGCAGCGCCGCGGTGATTGCCACCGGCGCGCCGAAGCCCGCCGCGCCTTCCAGGAAGGCGCCGAAGGCGAAGCCGATCAGCAGCATCTGCAGGCGCTGGTCATCGGTGATGGCCAGCACGGATGCGCGGATGATGTCGAACTGCCCGGTCTTTACCACGATCTTGTAGAGGAACACCGCGGTCACGATGATCCACGCGATTGGCCACAGGCCGTAGGCAAAGCCGAAGCCCGCGGCGGCTAGCGCCTGCGGCACGGGCATGCCGTAGGCGAAGATCGCCACGCCTAGCGCGAGGAGCAGCGTGATGGCTGCTGCCACGTGGCCCTTCATGCGGAGCACCGCCAGGGCGAGGAAGAAGAAGAGGATGGGTAGCGCGGCTGCTAGCGCGGACAGCCATAGGCTGCCTAGCGGTGTGTAGATCTGGGTCCAGGGTTGCACGGTGGGTCTCCTCCGGGGATTGCGTTTGGATGAATTTGCTTTGGGGCGTTCTGGTGCTTGCGTTTGTTGTTGTCTGGTTCTTGTTGGCTTGGGGCTTTCTCGATATTTTTTGCGGCTGACTGACTGACTGACTGCCTGACTGCAAGGTCAAAGGCTTAAAAGCGCAAAGTCAAAGGCAGTTTCACCCCCCTGCGGGGGGCGACCTACTTTTTTGTCTTGCCAAAAAAGTAGGCAAAAAAGGCGCCCCATACGGCCTGGTACACCTTGACGGCTCGCTTCGCAGCGCTTGGGGGGCTCGCTTCGCATCGCGCTGGGGTGGGGCTTGCTGGCGGGCCTATACGTCTGCGCTTTTGTTGTGTCTGTTCCTGGTGCCGGCCTACTCTGCCTGCCCACGCTCGCGCAGCAAGTCCGACAGACTGCGCGGCGCAGGGGTAAGCGGCGCGCGGTGCCGTGTCCAGCCAAGCTGGCGCGAAGGAGTCAAGGCACGCAGCCGCGTTGCGGCCCAGCGGAACAGCCGGTAGGTGAAGGGGTGTGCAAAGGCACCGCTCCAGAAGCGCCAGACCAGGTGTTCGCTGCGGCTGAATTTCGCGCCCTGGCCACGCAGCGGATGCGCTACCTGTTCGTCCGGATCGCGGTTGGCTTCGGTGCGCAGGCGGACCAGTAATTGCGGGATGGGGATGCGCACCGGGCACACTTCGCCGCAGGCGCCGCACAGGCTGGAGGCGGTGGCGAGGTCGGCGGTGGCGTCGAGCCCGAGCAGGTGCGGCGAGATGATCTTGCCGATCGGGCCGGGGTAGGTGGTGCCGTAGGCATGGCCGCCAATGCGCGTGTACACCGGGCAGTGGTTCATGCACGCGCCGCAGCGGATGCATTGCAGCGTGGCGCGCAGTTGCTCGTCGGCGTAGGCCTGGCTGCGGCCATTGTCGAGCAGCACCAGGTGTACCTCGCGCGGGCCGTCGCGCTCGCCGGCGCGGCGCGGGCCGGAGATCAGGTTGAAGTAGGTGGTGATGGCCTGGCCGGTGGCCGAGCGCGTCAGCAAGCTGGCCAGCGGCACGATGTGCTCAAGCCGGGCCACCACCTTCTCCATGCCCATGATGGCGATATGCACGTCGGGCACGGTGGTGGAGAGGCGGCCATTGCCTTCGTTCTCCACCAGCCACAGCGTGCCGGTGTCGGCCGCGGCGAAGTTTACGCCGGACAGGCCGATATCGGCGTTGACAAATTCCTGCCGCAGCGCGCGCCGGCCGGTCTGGATCAGTTCGTCCACGTCCTCGGTGTAAGGCGTGCCAGGGATGTGCCGCTCGAACAGTTCGGCGATGTCGCCGCGCGTCTTGTGGATGGCGGGCATCACGATGTGCGACGGCTTCTCGCCGGCGAGCTGCACGATGTACTCGCCCATGTCGGACTCGATGCAGTCGATGCCGCGCTCGGCCAGGTAATGGTTCAGCTCGATTTCCTCGCTGGCCATCGACTTGCCCTTGATCACCCGCCGCGCCTGGCGTGCCTGCGCGATGCGGTGCACGATGGCGTTGGCTTCATCCGCGGTCTCGGCCCAGTGCACCTGCACGCCCGTTGCCGTGAGCTTGTCTTCGAGCTGTACCAGCAGGTCGGGCAGGCGCGACAGGGCGTGCTGGCGCACCGCTTCGCCCAGGTCGCGCAACTGTTCGAGTTCGTCGCCGTCGGGGAACTGCACCGAGCGCTTGGCCTGCAGGAAATCCATGGCGCCACGGAAGCTGCTGCGCAGCTTGGGGTCATCCAGCGCGGCGCGCGAGCGCGCCTTGAAGTCGGCGGCGGGAACGAAATGCAGGGGCGCGGCGCCTGCGGTGCCGGAGGTGTTCGGCGTACTCATTGGGCGGCTCCCGTTGCATCGCTGCGAGTGACGATGATCACCCACAGTTCGCGCGGACCATGCGCGCCGTAGGCCAGCGTCTGCTGGATGTCGGAGGTTTTGGATGGTCCGGACACCAGCACCAGGTTGGTTGGCATCCCGGCGCTCCAGCGTTCGGCACGCGCGGCGGCATGCAGGTCGGGATGCAGGGTGTCGGCGTAGACCAGCGCGATATGCAGCGGCGGCACCAGCGAGACGGTGCGCGGCGTTTGCGCGTCGGGCGCCAGGATCAGCGTGCCGGTGCCGGCAATGCCGGAACGCGCGACGGTAAAGCCCGCGTCCACGGTGTCGAAGAGCTCGGATTTCCAGGCTTCGATGGGGCGGTCGTAGGCGATGGCCGTCACCGGGGCGTGCAGGGCATGCACAAGCGCTGCGCCTTCCGCGCCGGCAGGGTCCAGCAGCAGGCGCCGCACGCCGGCGGCGGCGAGCTTGTCCGCAAGTTGCGCGGGCCAGGCGTCGGCACTCGCGCACCAGGCTTGCGCGTGCGAAGCGCCCAGCGCGGCCTGCATGGCTTGCGCCAGTTCGATCGGGGTGGCAGGCATGGCGGATGCCGCCTCGCGGCGCGCCTGATAGTGCGCGTCGATGCGCGCGTCCAGCATGCTGGCATCGCTCGTGGCGGCCGGCGCTGCCGCGCGCAGCCTGCCCAGCATGCGCTCACGGGCATTCAGTGGGTTCATGCTTGGCCCCCGGTACGCCGCCACAGGAAGGTAGCGAGATGTTCCACCGGGAGCGCCGCGCCCTGGTGCCGGGCCGCATGCCCGATATTGAGCAGGCAGCCGCAGTCGGCGGAAACCAGCCGGTCGCAGCCGGTGGCGCAGGCCGAGGCGATCTTGTCCTGCACCATGGCGCCGGAGATATCGGGATGCTTGAGCGAGAAGGTGCCGCCAAAGCCGCAGCATTCGGATTCGCGCTGGTGCTCGGCGCGCGTCACGCCGGGCAGGGCGTCGACCAGGGCCACGCCATGCTCGCGCGTACCCATTTCTCGACGCGCGGCGCAGGAGGTGTGCAGCACCACGGTCTCGGGCGGTTGCCCGGCCACGCCACTGACATCGAAGCGTACCTTCAGCACGTGCAGCAGGAATTCGCTTAGTTCGAACACGCGCTCGGCCAGTTTGCGCGCCTTGGGGCCCGCCACCGGGTCATGCTCGAACAGCTGGGGCCAGTGGTGCCGCATCATCCCGGCGCATGAGCCCGAGGGCACGATGACCGGCCACGGTTCGGCGAAGAGGTCCAGCTGGGCCAGCGCTACCGTGCGCGCCTGCTCCGGGTTGCCGCTGCTGTATGCCGGCTGGCCGCAGCAGCTCTGGCCGCGCGGGAAGTGCACGGTCAGCCCTTCGCGCTCCATCAGGCGCACCGCATCCAGCCCGGCTTGGGGCACGAACAGGTCAACCAGGCAGGTGGCGAACAGGTAGACCTGTGCCGGGGCAGGGGGGTAGCGCCTTTGCTTCATGTCTCGCTCCGTGGGGCGGCTGCCTAGCTGTCAGGCCGGCCGGTGTTTGGGCGCATAATTCCGCGAGACGCGCGCCAGTTCAAATTGGTTGGACCAGGCGGATGCGCAGGACGATTTCGGAGCTGGGGATGGCGGCGGGCATGCAGGCGCGGGGGCGCGTGGAAGAGGTCATGCGGAAACTGGAAACGGCCATGCTGGACGGCACCTGGCCGGCTGGCGCGCGCCTGCCCGCGGAGCGGCTGCTGGCGGCGCAGTACGGCGTGGCCCGCAACACCATCCGCGAGGCGATCCAGCGCCTGGCCGCGCGCGGGCTGCTGCAGAGCCGGCAGGGCGCCGGCGTGTTCGTCACCGACCAGTTGCGTACCGGGATGGCCTCGCCGTGGCGCCAGCTGGTGGCCGACCATCCCGTGCTGCGCGACGATATCCTGGAGTTCCGGCGCGTGCTGGAGGGCGCCACGGCCTATTTTGCCGCGCTGCGCGCCGATGCCGCCGATCTCAAGCGCATCCGCGGCCTGCTGCGCGCGCTGGAAACCTCCCGCGAGCAGGACGACAAGGCCGCCGAGGCCGAGGCAGATGCCAGGCTGCACGAGGCCATCGCCCAGGCTTCGCACAACACCATGTTCCTGCACCTGCATACCAGCGTGATCGGCATGCTGCGCGAACACATCACCATCAATGGCACCGGCCTGCGCGTGCAGGACGAGGACGCCTCGGCGCTATTGCTGCTGCAGCACCGCACACTGTGCGAGGCGATCTGCGCGCGCCGGCCCGAGGAGGCGCGCACCGCCATGCAGACGCATATCGATTTTGTGCGTAGCCGGGTGGAAGAGGGTGGGGTCTAGGGTGGATTGGTCCAACCAGGGTTGGCAGCCTGGCGGCTTGCGCCCTATTCGGCGCATCTTCGGCACGCGAGACGGCGCCGTGCGGCCCTCCCGATTTACCCTAAGTCTTCGGGACATCGGGGCGGCGGCGCGGCGCGAGCCGGCCAGGCCGCCGGCTCAGACCAGTCCCGCGTTGGACAGCTCGCGCTTCAGGTAGGCGTAGTAGATCGGCCCGGCAATCACGCCGGGGATGCCGTACAGCGATTCCATCAGCAGCATCACCGTCAGCAGCTCCCAGGCGGCGGCATTGATGCGCGCGCCGATGATGCGCGCGTTCAGGAAGTATTCGAACTTGTGGATCACCACCAGGTAGAACAGCGAAGCGATCGCCATCGGCAGCGAGATCGACAGCGAGGCCACCACGATGAAGGTGTTCGAGATCAAATTGCCCAGCACCGGCAGCAGCCCGACCAGGAAGGTGAGCGCCACCAGCGTCTTGGTCAGCGGCAGGTGCACGCCGAACAGCGGCAACACCACCAGCAGGTAGACCGCCGTCAGTACGGTGTTGATCAGCGAGATCTGCACCTGGGCGAAGATGAACTGCGAGAAGGCCAGTTGCAGGTTGCGGGCGCGTTCCACCAGCGCCGTGGCCAGCGGCCTGCGGTTGGGCTTGGAGATGGCGCGGTACAGGGCGACCATGGCGCCGATCACGAAGCCGATCAGGATGTGCGCCAGGGTGCGCAGCACTTCGGCGCCCAGCTTCTGGGCCATCTGCGCGTGCTCGCGCAGCCAGTCGATCAGTGTGTTGGCCAGTTCATCCACCCCGCGCGGCAGCGCGTCGCTGACCCATACCGGCAACTGGGCCCGGGACTTGTCGATGATGTCGGCGGTGCGGATCAGCAGGGTGTCCAGGGTATTGCCGTCGCCGCTGACGAAGCGTACGACTGCCCAGCCTCCCAGCGTCAGTCCCAGCAAGGTGACCGCCGACAGGATCGCCACTGCCAGGGCGTCGTGACGCTGGTGCAGGCGCACCAGCTTGGGGGCCAGCACGTCCACCAGGGAGTACAGCAGCAGGCCGGCCAGCAGGGCCGCCACCAGGTTGGCCTGCATCACTGTCCAGAGCGCCAGGGCGGTCAGGATATAGGCGGCCGTGCCGATGCTGAACCACTTTGCTTCCGGCAGGCGGGGCAAGTGTGGCGGATCGGGTTGATTCATAGGTCTCCTGCTTGGGGGGGCCGTGGGACGGCCGGGCGTCTGTGGATTGTACGGCGCTTGATTGGGGGGTGGGGGATTGGGGTGTTGCTGGGGGGAGTATTGAGGGGTGTTGGGGGCTGGCTACGGGCGCCTTGGTAAGGTCAAGGTCAAAGGCTTAAAACCTTAAAGTCAAAGGCGGTTTCACCCCCCTGCGGGGGGCGACCTACTTTTTTGTCTTGCCAAAAAAGTAGGCAAAAAAGGCGCGCCGGATGGGGCGACACCCCCTCGTCGGCAGACAAAAAGAGCGGCCGGGGGCCAAACTCACATCGCCTTAAGGCGATGCTCAGACATGGCCCCCTCTTTTCCGCTCTTTTTGCCTGCCGACGAGGCGCCCCATACGGCCTGGTACACCTTCACGGCTCGCTTCGCATCGCGTGGGGGGCTCGCTTCGCATTGCGTGGCTGGTGGCCGGCGTTTGTTGCGTTCGTTGTTTAGTTCGGGCGGCTTTGCCCGGTTGGTCCGCGCAGGGCCGCCGATGGCAGTTCGCCGAACATACGGCGGTAGTCCTGGGCGAACTGCGACAGGTGATGGAAGCCCCAGGCTCCGGCTATGTCGGACACGGTGCGGTGGCCGTTGCCGGACTTGAGGTCGCGGCGCACGCCGTTCAGGCGCAGGGCGCGCAGGTAGGCGGCGGGCGACATGCCGGCGACGTCTTCGAAGCAGTATTGCAGCGCGCGCCGGCTCAGGTGGAAATGCCGGCACAGGTCCGGCACGGTGATGGGGTCCGCGGCATGGGCCAGCAGGTAGTCGCGGATGCGCTGTACGGTGCGTTGGCGGTTGACGTGGGTGACGGTGGCGCGTTGCGCGCTGTCGCTGGATGCCATCAGCAGGGTCACCAGGCTGCCCAGCAGCCGTTCCTGCAGGTCGCCGCAAAACAGCGCCGGGTCGGCCCTGTCGGCTACATCCATCGCGTGGTGGCCCGCGGCTTCGGAAAGAATCTCCATCAGCGCGCGGCACAGCCGTGCGCGTGCCCATGGCTGGACCGACAGCACCTCGCGCTGGCCGAGCACGCTGGCCGGGTCGCGATGCTCCACTTCCTCCATGTAGCGGGCGAACTCGGCGGTCTCCACCACGATGCCGAAGATGCCGAAATCCTCCGGCGTGCGCAGTTCGAACTCGGCGCCTCCGGGCCGCACGGCAATGGCCGTGGGTGCGATGGCAATCCCGCCCACCGTGGCCGGGGCATGGACCGAGGGCAGCGGCACGCCGAACCACATCGCGTCGGGCCAGGCCATGCACGACTGCCGCAGGCTGCGGTTGGTGCGCTCGATAAATACCTGCGCATGCGGCAGCCATAGCTCGCGGACCTCGCCGGCGAAGTGGCCGGGAGATAGCTGGTCGTAGGTCTGGTTCCAGCGCGACAGGTTGCTGGCGTGCTCGTCGGCATCGTGCGCGGCGGTGACGCGGAAGATGCCGTGGCGGCCGGCGCTGCTGCTGCTGTCGGTGCTGCGATCGAACGTAGCGCTCATGGCGAAGATGGGGGCATTCGGTGCACAGCGTCTCTCTTGCAAGTTCCATTCCAACACCGGGGTGCCGCATCCGCTGCGCCGGCACCCGCGGGGTGGCCTTGTCTGCTGTCTTTGCACGGGTCCAAGGCAATGCTGCCGATTTTCGATAACGCTGCCCGTACGGTTTTGGCGATGATGCCGGAAACGCCACCGCCAAGGCAATGCACCGCCGGTGGCAAACCGCCCCGGAGAAACCCTAGCCATGTCCAGCCAGCCCCACGCATCGCCGCCCTCGTCCTCCCCTTCGTCCGGTGGCGCCCAGACCCTGACGCAGACGCTGGGCACCGTACAGCTCTGGGGCATCGCCGTGGGGCTGGTGATCTCGGGTGAGTACTTCGGCTGGAGCTTCGGCTGGGCCAGCGCCGGCACGCTTGGTTTCATGGTCACGGCACTGGCGGTGGCCACGATGTACGCCACCTTTATCTTCAGCTTCACCGAGCTGACCACCAGCATCCCGCATGCCGGCGGGCCTTTTGCCTACGCCTATCGCGCATTCGGGCCGGGCGCGGGCTATCTCGCGGGGCTGGCTACGCTGATCGAGTTCGTGTTCGCGCCGCCGGCCATTTCGCTGGCCATCGGCGCGTACCTCAATGTGCAGTTTCCGGGGCTCGATCCCAAAACGGCCGCGGTGGGCGCCTATATTGTGTTCATGGGCCTCAATATCATCGGTGTGCGCATTGCGGCCACCTTCGAGCTGGTGGTGACGCTGTTTGCCATCTTCGAGCTGCTGGTCTTCATGGGCGTGGTGGCGCCGGGCTTCTCGGTGGCCAACTTCGTCAAGGGCGGCTGGGCCGGGCAGGATGGCTTTTCGCTGGCGGCGGTGCCTGGGATGTTCGCCGCGATCCCATTCGCGATCTGGTTCTTCCTCGCCATCGAGGGCGTGGCGATGGCGGCGGAAGAGGCGCGTGACCCGCGCCGCTCGATTCCCATCGCCTACACCACCGGCATCGTCACGCTGGTGCTGCTCGCCATCGGCGTGATGGTGTTTGCCGGCGGCGCCGGCGACTGGACCCGGCTGGCCAATATCAACGATCCGCTGCCGCAGGCCATGAAGATGATCGTGGGCGACAACTCCGGCTGGCTGCATATGCTGGTGTGGCTCGGCCTGTTCGGGCTGGTGGCGTCGTTCCACGGCATCATCCTGGGCTATTCGCGGCAGATCTTCGCGCTGGCGCGCGCCGGTTTCCTGCCCGGCTGGCTGGCGCGCGTGCACCCGCGCTTCGCCACGCCGCACCGTGCCGTGCTGGCCGGTGGCGTGGTGGGCATCCTGGCCATCTACAGCGATGATTTCATCTCCAT
>Ga0255338_1003520_pt1 | contig 18565 bp, 20 predicted proteins | sample MeOH1_35cm_T4_19_FD_203715 | JGI IMG/M metagenome (GOLD analysis project Ga0255338, IMG submission 203715) | Sandy soil microbial communities from University of British Columbia, Vancouver, Canada - MeOH1_35cm_T4_195 | ecosystem: Engineered > Artificial ecosystem > Sand microcosm > Unclassified ...
CGGCCAGACCTATGGCCGCGTGCGCGCCATGCTCGACGAGAACGGCAAGACCATCAAGACGGCCGGGCCGTCCATCCCGGTGGAAATCCAGGGCCTGACGGAAGTGCCGCAGGCCGGCGACGAGTTCATGGTGCTGACCGACGAGCGCCGCGCGCGCGAAATCTCCACTTACCGTGCAGGCAAGTTCCGCAACACCAAGCTGGCCCGCCAGCAGGCTGCTAAGCTGGAAAACATGTTCACCGACATGACCGCCGGCGAAGTGAAGATGGTTCCCATCATCATCAAGGCCGACGTGCAGGGTTCGCAGGAAGCGCTGGGACAGTCGCTGATCAAGCTCTCGACCGACGAGGTCAAGGTGCAGCTGGTCTATTCCGGCGTCGGCGGCATCAGCGAATCGGACGTCAACCTGGCGATCGCATCCAAGGCGGTCATCATCGGTTTCAACGTCCGGGCCGATGCCGGTGCCCGCAAGCTGGCCGAAGGCAACGGTGTGGACATCCGCTACTACGGCATCATCTACGACGCCGTGGACGAGCTGAAGGTGGCGATGTCCGGCATGCTGGCGCCCGAGCAGAAAGAAGAAGTCATCGGCACCGCGGAAGTGCGCACCGTGTTCGTGGCATCCAAGATCGGCACGATTGCCGGCTCGTACATCACGTCCGGCCAGGTCACGCGCAACTGCAAGTTCCGCCTGCTGCGCGACAACGTCGTCGTCTACACGGGCGAGGTCGAGTCGGTCAAGCGCCTGAAGGACGATGTTCGCGAGGTCAAGGAAGGCTTCGAGTGCGGCATCAAGCTGCGCAACTACAACGACGTCAAGGAAGGCGACCAGCTCGAGTTCTTCGAAGTCAAGGAAATCGCACGTACGCTGTAACGCCCAAGGTGAAAACGAGCCTCGCTGACGCGAAGCTCGTCCTTCCATGAAAAAGAAGTCAGCCACTCCGAACCGTGCCTTCAAGGTCGCCGATCAGATCCAGCGCGACCTGACGGAGCTGATCGCGCGCGAATTGAAGGACCCGCGGGTAGGCATGGTGACGATCCAGGCCGTGGAGGTGACGCCCGACTATGCGCACGCGAAGATCTTCTTCAGCGTGCTCGTGGGCGACCCCGCGGAGTGCGAGGAAGCGCTCAACCAGGCCGCGGGGTTCCTGCGCAACGGCCTGTTCAAGCGCCTGCACATCCACACCGTTCCGACGCTGCACTTCCAGTTCGACCGCACCACCGAGCGCGCGGCGGACATGAACGCCCTGATCGCCAAGGCGGTCTCCTCCCGCGCGAAAGAAGACTAGCCGTGAACGCGCCACGCACAAGGGTGCAGCGGCGCCCTGTGCATGGGGTGTTGCTGCTCGACAAACCGCTGGGTCTCTCCAGCAACAATGCCCTGCAGAGGTGCAAGTGGCTGCTGCGCGCCGAAAAGGCGGGCCATACGGGAACGCTCGACCCGCTGGCCACGGGCGTGCTGCCCTTGTGCTTTGGGGCCGCCACGAAGTTCAGCCAGCTGCAGCTCGATGCCGACAAGACCTACGAGGCGACAGTGAGGCTCGGCGTGAAAACGTCGACCGGCGACGCGGAGGGCGACGTCATCGCCGAACGCCCCGTGACGGGGATCACGCCGCAGCGGCTGGCCGAAGTTGCAGGGCAATTCACCGGCCCGCATCGGCAGGTGCCGCCGATGCACAGCGCCTTGAAGAAGGACGGCAGGGCCTTGTACGAATATGCGCGCGCCGGCGAGGAAGTCGAGCGCGAGGCGCGAGACGTGGTGATCCACTCGATCGAATTGGCCGCGCAGCCCGGCACGCAGGACACCTTGCGGCTGGTGGCGAAGGTCAGCAAGGGCACTTATATTCGCACCCTGGGCGAGGACATCGGCGAGGCGCTGGGCTGCGGCGCGCACCTGACCTCCTTGCGCCGCATTGCGACGGGCCAATTCGGCATCGAGCAATGCGTGACCCTGGAGGCGCTGGAAGCGATGGGCGAGGACGAACGTCCTGGCTGCCTGCGGCCCGTCGACTCGCTCCTGCCCGATCACTCGCGCGTCAGGCTGGACGCCGAGAATGCGGGCCGGTTCCTGAGCGGACTGCGCCGTCGCGGGCCATGGCCGGACAACGAACACGTCGCCGTGTATGGCGTGGAACCCCGGGCACTGCTCGGAACCGCCCATGTCGAGGGCGGGGAACTGATCCCGGGCCGGCTGCTGAGCCCGCCGGAGGTCCAACAGATTTTGGAAAGCAAACTATGACCAACAAGCAAATCCGCAATATCGCGATCATCGCGCACGTCGACCATGGCAAGACCACGATGGTCGACCAGCTGCTGCGCCAGTCGGGCACCTTCGCCGAGCACGAGAAGGTGGTCGACACCGTCATGGACAACAACGCCATCGAGCGCGAGCGCGGCATCACCATCCTGGCGAAGAATTGCGCCGTGAGCTGGAAGGGCACGCACATCAACATCGTGGACACCCCCGGCCACGCCGACTTCGGCGGCGAGGTGGAGCGCGCCCTGTCGATGGTGGACGGTGTCGTGCTGCTGATCGACGCGCAGGAAGGTCCCATGCCGCAGACGCGCTTCGTGACCAAGAAGGCGCTGGCGCTGGGCCTGCGGCCGATCCTGGTCGTGAACAAGGTCGACAAGCCGGGCTCCCGCCCGCAGCACGTCGTCAACGCCGCCTTCGACCTGTTCGACAAGCTGGGCGCCACCGACGAACAGCTGGATTTCCCTGTCGTGTACGCATCCGGCATCAACGGCTGGACGTCGATGGAAGAAGGCGGGCAGGGCGAGCAATGGGGACCGGACATGTCGGCCTTGTTCGACACCATCCTGGCCCACGTGCCCCCGCATGAAGGCGACGCCGACGCGCCGCTGCAGCTGCAGATCTCGGCCATCGACTTCTCCACCTTCGTGGGCCGGATCGGCGTGGGCCGCGTCAACGCCGGCACGATCAAGCCGATGATGGACGTCCTGGTGATGGAAGGCCCGGACGGCAAGTCCTTCAAGGGCCGGGTCAACCAGGTCCTGACGTTCCAGGGCCTGGACCGCGTGCAGGTGACGCAAGCCGGACCGGGCGACATCGTGCTGATCAACGGCATCGCCGAGGTCGGTATCGGCGTCACGATCACCGATCCGCTGAACCCCGCGCCGCTGCCGATGCTCAAGGTGGACGAGCCTACGTTGACGATGAACTTTTGCGTCAACACGAGCCCCCTGGCAGGCCGCGAGGGCAAGTACGTCACCAGCCGCCAGATCTGGGACCGCCTGCAGAAGGAGTTGCAGTCGAACGTCGCGCTGCGCGTCAAGGAAACCGGCGAGGAGGGCATTTTCGAGGTCATGGGCCGAGGCGAGCTGCACCTCACGATCCTGCTGGAAAACATGCGCCGCGAGGGCTATGAGCTCGCCGTGTCCAAGCCGCGGGTCGTGTTCAAGGAGATCAACGGGGCGCGCCACGAGCCGATCGAACTGGTCACCGTCGACATCGAGGACCAGCACCAGGGCGGCGTGATGCAGGCCCTGGGCGAGCGAAAGGGCGACCTCATCAGCATGGAACCGGACGGCCGCGGCCGTGTACGCCTGGAATACCGCATTCCCGCGCGGGGCCTGATCGGTTTCACGAACGAATTCCTGAACCTGACGCGCGGCTCCGGCCTCATTTCCAACATCTTCGACGGCTACGAGCCGCACCGGGGCGAGATCGGCGGCCGCAAGAACGGCGTGCTGATCTCGATGGACGACGGCGAAATCTTCACCTATGCGCTGGGCAAGCTGGACGACCGCGGCCGCATGTTCGTGCGCGCCAACGACCCGGTGTACGAGGGCATGATCGTGGGCATCCACAACCGCGACAATGACCTGGTCGTCAACGCCACGCGTACCAAGCAGCTGACCAACTTCCGGGTATCCGGCAAGGAAGACGCGATCAAGATCACGCCGCCGATCCAGCTCACGCTGGAATACGGCGTGGAGTTCATCGAGGAAGACGAGCTGGTCGAGATCACGCCCAAGAGCGTGCGCCTGCGCAAGCGCCACCTGAAGGAGCATGAGCGCAAGCGCGCGTCGCGGGAACCCCTCGTCGCCGGATGAAGCTGACGCACACCAGGGCGGTGTGGCTGATGGTGGCGGTGACCCTGATGTGGTCGATCGCGGGAGTGGTCACGCGCCACCTGGAGCATGCGCGCAGCTTCGAGATCACCTTCTGGCGCAGCTTCTTCACCGTGGCGTCGCTGATGGTGATCCTGCCCTTCTTCCAGGGCCGCGAGGTCTTCGCGCGGATCCGCGACGGCAACGCGGCGCTGTGGATTTCCGGCGTGTGCTGGAGCGTCATGTTCACGGCGTTCATGATCGCCTTGACGCTCACCAGCGTGGCGAATGTGCTCGTCACGATGTCGGTGGGGCCCTTCCTCACGGCCCTGTTCGCGCGGATCTTCATCGGCTACCGCATTCCCATGCGCACCTGGATCGCCATCCTCGTGGCCGGTGCCGGCATTGCCTACATGTACGCCGCGCAGGTGTCGGGCGGGCAGATGGCGGGCACCCTCGTCGCGCTGTGCGTCCCCCTGGCGGGAGCGGTGAACTGGACGGTGGTCCAGCGCTCGCAGGCCCGAGGCCAGAACGTGGACCTCGTGCCCTCGGTGCTGGTCGGCGCGGTGATCTCCACGCTCGCGACACTGCCGCTTGCGATGCCCTTGCAGGCGTCCGGCCATGACATCGCCTTGCTCGCGCTGCTGGGCCTGGTGCAGCTGGCGATTCCCTGCACGCTTTCCGTCGTCTGCGCCCGCGTGCTCAAGGCCCCGGAAATTGCCCTGTTGGCGTCGCTGGAGGTGATCTTCGGCATCCTGCTGGCGTGGATCGGCGCCAACGAAGTGCCCGGCCAGACAGTCTTGGCGGGCGGTGCCCTCGTGATCGGCGCGCTGGTCGCCAATGAACTTGTCGGATGGAGAACGAGGGCGTGAGCGATATCGTCGTTGAACTCGGCTCGGGCGTGGGCCTGGTCACCTTGAACCGCCCCAAGGCGCTCAACGCGCTGACGCTGGACATGATCCGTGAACTCACGGCCGTCCTGCTCGCTTGGCGCCAGGATGCGTCGGTGAAAGCCGTCGCGATCCGTGGGGAGGGCAGGGAGGGCCCGTTCGGCGCGTTCTGCGCCGGCGGCGACATCCGCTTCTTCCACCAGGCCGCGCACGCCGGCGACCCGCGGCTGGAGGACTTCTTCACCGAGGAATACAGCCTCGACCACCTGGTCCACGGCTTCGGCAAGCCTTTCATCGCGTTCATGGATGGCGTTGTGATGGGCGGCGGCATGGGGATCGCGCAGGGCGCAAGCCTGCGGATCGCCACCGGGCACACGAAGATGGCGATGCCGGAAACGAACATCGGCCTGTTTCCGGACGTGGGCGGCGGCTATTTCCTGGGGCGCTGCCCCGGGCACATCGGGGAGTACCTGGCCTTGACCGGCCACGCCATCACCGGCGCCGACGCGGTCGCGGTGGGACTGGCGGACGTTGTCGTCGATGCCTCGCGACTGGCCCCGCTGTGGGCGCAGCTGGCGGCCGGGGCCGTCCCCACGCGCAGCGCCCTGAAGCAGGCGGATGCACCCCCAGCCAGCACGCTCGTGAGCGGCCGCGCCGCGATCGACCGCTTCTTCGCTCTGCCGACCGTCAAGGACATCGTGGCGGCGCTCGAAGCCGATGCTGCCCCCTGGGCCGCCGACACGGCCGCCGTCCTGCGCAAGCGCTCGCCGCTGATGCTGCACGTCGTGCTCGAACAGGTCCGGCGGGGTCGCGAGTCGAGCCTGGCCGCAGACCTGCGGATGGAGCGCGGGCTGGTGCGCAACTGCTTCCACCTGCGCCCGGGCGCGGCCGGCGAGACGGTGGAGGGCATCCGTGCCCTCGCGGTCGACAAGGACCACAGCCCGCGCTGGAACCCGGCGCGCATCGAGGATGTCACGCCCGAAATGGTGGCGGCCTTCTTCGAGCCCCCCTGGCCGCCGCACGCGCACCCGCTGCGGCACTTGGGCTAGCGGCTGCGGCTCTTCATGGCGCGCTCGACCTCCCGTTTGGCTTCGCGGTCCTTGATCGTGTCGCGCTTGTCGTGCTCGGCCTTGCCCTTGGCCAACGCGATCTCGCACTTCACCTTGCCGTCCTTCCAGTGCAGGTTGAGCGGCACCAGCGTGTAGCCCTTTTGCTCGACCTTGCCGACCAGGCGGCGGATCTCGTCCTTGTGAAGCAGGAGCTTCTTGGTGCGCACGGCATCGGGGCTGACGTGCGTGGAAGCGGTCCGCAGCGGGTTGATCTGGCAGCCGATGACGTAAAGCTCCCCGTTCTTGATGACGACGTAGCCATCGGTGAGCTGCACTTTGCCCTCGCGCAGCGCTTTCACTTCCCAGCCCTGCAGCACCATGCCGGCCTCGAACTTCTCCTCGAAGAAGTAGTTGTAGGCCGCCTTCTTGTTGTCGGCGATGCGGCTCGCGGTTTCGGGTTTCTTGGCCATTGGCTTACAAAATTGTTGACCCCACGGCTCGATACTCGAGCCTGCCCCCAAGGGGCTTTGCACAGCTTGGGGCGGCCCGGCGCTGTGCAAGGGTGCGCCGGGGCTAACTACAATGCCCGCGCGGCCCCGCATTCTCTATGAAAACCGTCCACAAGTCCGTCCTCATCTGGTACAGCGCCGAGGAAATGTTCGCGCTGGTCACGGATGTAGCCCGTTATCCGGAGTTCCTGCCCTGGTGCGACCGGGCGTCGGTCGTCGAGAACGGCGAGCACGGGATGAAAGCCGAGATCGGCATGGCGTTCAGCGGCATCCACCAGACGTTCACGACGCTCAACGAGCACGTCCCCGGCCGCGAGGTGACGATGAAGCTGCTGGACGGCCCGTTTTCCCATCTGGACGGACAGTGGAAATTCATCCCCCTGGGCAACGAGCAACAGCGCGCCTGCAAGGTGGAACTGGAACTCCACTATGGCTTCAGCAACGCCACGCTGGCCAAGCTGGTCGGCCCGGTGTTCGACAAGATCGCCGGCAGCATGGTCGATGCGTTCGTCAAGCGGGCCGAGGAAATGTATGGCTGAAGGCGGCGGCGCATCGCCCGCGGCTGCCATCCGGGTGACGGTGATGTATTCGCCGCAGCCGCGAACCGTTCACGAGTGGGCCGTGCTCCTGCCGGCCGGCGCCAGTGTTCTGCAGGCGCTCGAAGCAAGCGGCATGGGCGCCGCGTCTGCCGATGTCGACCTGGGCAGTGCGGTGGTGGGCGTGTGGGGGCGCAAGGCGCGCCTGGAACAGGTGTTGCGCGATGGCGACCGGGTCGAAATCTACCGCCCGCTCAAGGTGGACCCGAAGATCGCGCGCCGCGAACGCTTCCGTTCGCAGGGTTCGCGCGCTGCGGGCCTGTTCGCCCGCAAGAGAAGTGGCGCCAAGCCCGGCTACTGAGCCGGCTTGCAGTCGCTGGCGATGATCTTTTCCAGGCGCTTGGTTTCGGCGGCGCGCTGCGCATCGTCGAGGAACTCGCGCTCGCCCTTTGCATTGGTCCGGGTGATCCGCACGCCCGAATCGAAGCTCGCCTTGGAACCCTTGGCGCGCTCGCAGTTGTCGGCCCGCACCTTTGCGTACTCTTCCTCCTGGGCCTTTTTCTTCTCGGCATCGGCGGCGTCCGCAAGCTTCTTCTTGTCCTGCAGTTCCTTGTCCTTGCCGCTCACTTTGGGCGCGGACGCGGCAGGCTTGGCCGTCCCGGCAGGGGCCGCGGCCTCCACCGGTTCGGCAGGACGGCTCTTGCCCGAAGGCTGCTTGATGATGTTCCCGGCGGGAACGTCGGCCGGTGGCGACCGGTCGCTGAAGACCTTCCGGCCGTCCTTGTCGATCCATTGCCATTGGGCCAGGCACAGGGCGGGCAGGGCACAAGCCAGGCCGATCAGGGTCGCGCGAATCGAATTCATCCCGCCAGTGTAGCGTCGGGGGTGGCGAAAGCCTTGACCGCTGGCGCCACAGGAGTGCGCCGTCCGTCACGAAGGGGTCGCCATGGGCGAGGGTTAGCACCGAAGAGGCACGAGTACAATCCGTTTTTTGGAGCTTTGACATGCGCCTTTTAGGAAAAGCGCTCACCTTCGACGATGTGCTGCTGGTGCCGGCGTTCTCCCAGGTCCTGCCCAAGGACACGTCCCTCGCGACCCGCCTCTCCCGCAACATCTCCCTGAACCTGCCCCTGGTGTCCGCGGCCATGGACACCGTCACCGAAGCGCGGCTGGCCATCGCCATCGCGCAGGAAGGCGGCATCGGGATCGTCCACAAGAATTTCACGCCGAAGCAGCAGGCCGCCGAGGTGGCGCGTGTCAAGCGCTACGAGTCGGGCGTCCTGCGCGACCCGGTCGTCATCACGCCGTCGCACACGGTGAGGCAAGTCATCGACATGCAGGAGCAGCTGGGAATCTCGGGATTCCCGGTGATCGACGGCGGCAAGGTGGTGGGCATCGTCACCGGCCGGGACCTGCGGTTCGAGACGCGCTATGACGTTCCCGTGCGCGACATCATGACCCCGCGCGAGAAGCTGATCACCGTGAGCGAGGGCACCAGCGCGGCGGAAGCCAAGGCGCTCCTGAACAAATACAAGCTCGAGCGCCTGCTCGTGATCAACGATGCGTTCGAGCTCAAGGGCCTGATCACCGTCAAGGACATCACCAAGCAGACCAGCTTCCCGAACGCGGCACGCGACCCCTCGGGCCGCCTGCGCGTCGGTGCCGCCGTCGGCGTGGGCGAGGGGACCGAGGAGCGCGTCGAAGCCCTGGTCAAAGCCGGCGTGGATGCCATCGTCGTGGACACGGCGCACGGCCACAGCAAGGGCGTGATCGAGCGCGTGCGCTGGGTCAAGCAGAACTATCCGCACATCGACGTCATTGGCGGCAACATCGCCACCGGCGCGGCGGCGCGCGCGCTGGTCGAGGTCGGCGCCGATGCGGTGAAAGTAGGCATCGGGCCCGGTTCCATCTGCACCACGCGCATCGTGGCCGGTGTTGGCGTGCCGCAGATCACCGCCATCGACAACGTCGCCACGGCACTGCGTGGCACGGGCGTGCCCCTGATCGCGGACGGCGGCGTGCGCTACTCCGGCGACATCTCCAAGGCCATCGCGGCCGGCGCCAGCACCGTGATGATGGGCGGCATGTTCGCGGGCACCGAAGAGGCGCCCGGCGAGATCGTGCTCTACCAGGGCCGCAGCTACAAGAGCTACCGCGGCATGGGCTCCATCGGCGCCATGCAACAGGGCAGCGCCGACCGGTACTTCCAGGAGGCCACCACGGGCAACCCGAACGCGGACAAGCTCGTGCCGGAGGGTATCGAAGGGCGGGTGCCGTACAAGGGTTCGCTGGTGTCCATCGTGTACCAGATGGCCGGCGGCGTTCGCGCCAGCATGGGCTATTGCGGCTGCGCGACCATCGACGAGATGAAGGACAAGGCCGAGTTCGTGCAGATCACGGCGGCCGGCATGCGCGAGAGTCACGTCCACGACGTGCAGATCACCAAGGAAGCGCCGAACTACCGGGCGGAGTAATCTGGCCAGAATTGCAAATCTGGCTTGATTACGCTACTATTTGGCCAGTTTCTCATTTCTGGCCAAAGCCATGCACCGCACCGGTATCTACGAAGCCAAGAACAACTTTTCGGCCCTGGTCGAACTCGTCGAAAAGGGCGAGGAGGTTCGCATCACCCGCCACGGCAAGGAAGTGGTACGGATGTTGCCCATGCGCCGCAAACCGGTGATCACCGACGAGCAGATCGCGCGCGAGCTCGACCAGATCGATGCATTGCACAAGGTCATCAAGCCAGGCCCCGGCTGGCGCGAGCTGCGCGACGAAGGGCGCCAGGAATGACGGCTTTCGTCCTCGACGCCTCGGTGACGGCGGCGTGGCTATTGCCCGACGAGGCCAGCGAACACACGCGCCGCCTCTATGCCAGGATCCGCCGTGACGAGGTCGAGCCGCAGGCGCCCGATCTCTGGCAGTGGGAGTGCGTCAATATCCTGGCCAATGGCGTCAGGCGCGGCCGCATCCCCCCTTCCGCGGTGGAGGGGCTCTGGAGCGTCCTGGAGGCCGTGCGTCATCGGGTGGACCTTCATGCGCTCGCGCCCGCCCAGCACAAAGCCTCGATGGGCGTGGCCATGGACGCGGGCCTGTCTGCCTACGACGCGGGCTACGTCTGGCTCGCGCGCTCCCTGAACCTTCCCCTCCTGACTTTCGACCGGAAGCTCATGGAGGCCGCGCCGGCCTGCGGCGTGAAGCTCGTCGACATCGCCACGCTTTGAAACCCATGCAACACCAGAAAATCCTCATCCTCGACTTCGGCTCCCAGGTCACGCAGCTGATCGCCCGGCGCGTGCGTGAAGCCCACGTGTTCTGCGAAGTCCATCCCTGCGACGTGACGGACGAATGGGTCCGCCAGTACGTGGCCGACGGCACGCTCAAAGGCGTGATCCTCTCGGGCAGCCATGCCAGCGTCTACGAGGAAACGACCGACAAGGCGCCGCAGGCCGTGTTCGAGCTCGGCGTGCCGGTACTGGGGATCTGCTACGGCATGCAGACCATGGCGCACCAGCTCGGCGGCAAGGTGGAGGGCGGCCACAAGCGGGAGTTCGGCTTCGCGAGCGTGCGCGCTCGCGGGCACACCCGGCTGCTCAAGGACATCGCCGACTTCACCACGCCCGAAGGCCACGGCATGCTCGACGTCTGGATGAGCCACGGCGACAAGGTGACGGAACTGCCGCCCGGCTTCAAGCTGATGGCCAGCACGCAGAGCTGCCCGATCGCGGGCATGGCCGACGAGGCGCGCAGGTTCTACGCCGTGCAGTTCCATCCCGAAGTCACGCACACCCGGCAGGGCCGGGCGATCCTCGAGCGCTTCGTGGTGGGCATCTGCGGCGCGCGGCCCGACTGGGTCATGCGCGACCACGTCGCCGAGGCGGTGGAGGCGATCCGCAGGCAGGTGGGCGACGAGGAAGTCATCCTGGGCCTGTCGGGCGGGGTCGATTCGTCGGTGGCGGCCGCGCTGATCCACCGCGCGATCGGCGACCAGCTCACCTGCGTGTTCGTCGATCACGGCCTGCTGCGCCTGAACGAGGGCGACATGGTCATGGACATGTTCGTCGGCAAGCTCCATGCCAAGGTCATCCGCGTGGACGCGAGCGACCTGTTCCTGGGCAAGCTGGCCGGGGTCAGCGACCCGGAGGCCAAGCGCAAGATCATCGGCGGCCTGTTCGTGGACGTGTTCAAGTCCGAGGCGGCGAAACTGAAGGCCGGCGACGGCGGGCACAAGGGCGCCACGTTCCTGGCCCAGGGCACCATCTACCCGGACGTCATCGAGTCCGGCGGCGCCAAGAACAAGAAGGCCATGACGATCAAGAGCCACCACAACGTCGGCGGGCTGCCCGAGCAGCTGGGGCTGAAGCTGCTGGAACCGCTGCGCGACCTGTTCAAGGACGAAGTGCGCGAGCTGGGCGTGGCGGTGGGCCTGCCGCCGGAAATGGTCTACCGGCACCCGTTCCCCGGCCCCGGGCTGGGCGTGCGCATCCTGGGCGAGGTGAAGAAGGATTACGCCGACCTGCTGCGCCGGGCCGACGCGATCTTCATCGAGGAGCTTCGCAACTTCAAGGACGACGCCACGGGCAGGAGCTGGTACGACCTGACCAGTCAGGCGTTCACGGTGTTCCTGCCGGTGAAAAGCGTGGGCGTGATGGGCGATGGCCGCACCTACGACTACGTGGTGGCGCTGCGCGCCGTGCAGACCAGCGATTTCATGACGGCCGACTGGGCGGAGCTGCCGTACGCACTGCTCAAGAAGGTCTCGAGCCGCATCATCAACGAGGTGCGCGGCATCAACCGCGTGACCTACGACGTGAGCAGCAAGCCCCCGGCCACGATCGAGTGGGAGTGAGCCGGCCGACCGCACTCCGGGCACAATCTGCTGCATGTATCAGCCTCCCCATTTCAAGTCGGATGACCGCGCGACCGCCGCGCGGCTGATGCGCGAGCACCCGTTCGCCAGCCTCATCTCGGTTGACGACGCGGGCTTGCCGTTCGTGACGCACCTGCCGCTGCACCTGGAAGACCGTGATGGCGAATTCGTGCTCCTGGGCCATTGCGCCAAGCCCAACCCCCACTGGCGGTTCCTGCAGCAGCGGCCCGCGGCGGTGGTGACGTTCCTGGGGCCGCATGCCTTCCAGTCGCCCAGGATCTACCCCGACCTGGCGCGGGTGCCGAGCTGGAATTACCTCGCCGTGCACTGCGCCGTGTCGGCGACGCTGGTGGAAGACCCGCTGGCCAAGGACCGGCTGCTCAAGAAACTGATCGGGGACCACGAGCCGCCCTACGCCGAGCAGTGGCGGGGCCTGGGCGAGGAGTTCGCGCACAAGATGCTGGCGGGCATCGTCGGGTTCGAGCTGAAAGTCACGGACCTGCAATGCAAGCTGAAGCTGAACCAGCACCGGCCCGAATCGCACGCGGCCCTGAAAGCCGGGTATGCCAAGGGCAATGACGATGAGCGCGAGCTGGCGCGCTGGATGGACGCGCTGGGCATGGGAGAACCGCAAGGCAAGACAGGAGAAAGCACATGAGAGCCGTGTTCGGGGTATTGAGCCTGCTGGCCGTCGTGGCGATCGTGGGCGTGCTGGCCAGGAAACAACTGGGCGCTGTCGCGCCGGTCGCCGGCCCGCCGCCGGTTGCGGCACCGGGCACGATGGCGCCGCCCACGGGCACGCCCCAACAGCAGGTGCAGCAGTTCCAGCAGGCGGTCCAAGGCGCCGTGCAGCAGGCGCCGCGCCCCGTCGACGACACCCAGTGAGCGACGAGCGCTTCATGGCCTTGGCGCTGGAGCAGGCCCGCCTGGCGGCGGCTGCCGGCGAGGTGCCCGTGGGCGCCGTCGTGGTGAAGGACGGCCAGGTCATCGGCGCCGGGCACAACGCACCGGTCGGCGAGCACGACCCCACGGCCCATGCCGAGGTGGCCGCCCTGCGCGCGGCCGCGAAGGCGATCGGCAATTACCGGCTGGACGGATGCGACCTGTACGTCACGCTGGAGCCTTGCGCCATGTGCAGCGGCGCCATGCTCCACGCGCGCGTGCGGCGCCTCGTGTTCGGCGCGGCCGATCCCAAGACCGGCGCAGCCGGCTCCGTCACCGACCTCTTTTCGCAGCCGCGCCTCAACCACCAGACCGAGGTGCGGCGCGGCGTGATGGCCCCGGAGTGCGGCGCGCTGCTGAGCGATTTCTTCGCCGGGCGCCGCCAGGCGTCGCGCAGCAGCGCGCAGCCCCTGCGCGACGACGCGTTGCGCACACCCGAACAACGCTTCGCGGACTTGCCGGGCTACCCCTGGCAGGGCCGGTACCTCGACGACCTGCCCGCGCTCGATGGCTTGCGCATGCATTACCTCGACGAGGGGCCGGCAGATGCGCCGTTGACCTGGCTGTGCCTGCACGGCAACCCGGCCTGGAGCTATCTGTATCGCAAGATGATTCCGGTTTTCCTGGACGCCGGCCACCGCGTGGTGGCGCCGGACATGGTGGGCTTCGGCAAGAGCGACAAGCCGAAGAAGGACGCGGCCCACAGCTTCGGCTGGCACCGGCAGGTGCTCCTGGGACTCGTGGAGCGGCTGGACCTGGACGATGTGGTGCTCGCCGTGCAGGACTGGGGCGGCCTGCTGGGCCTGACCCTGCCGATGGCGGCGCCGGGGCGCTATCGCGGCCTGCTCGCGATGAACACCGCCCTGGGCACCGGCGATGCGCCGCTCAGCCCCGGCTTCGTCGCCTGGCGCGACATGTGCGCGAAGAACCCGGAGTTCGACGTGGCACGCCTCTTCGCGCGCGGCAACCCGCACATGAGCGCGCAGGAATGCGACGCATACAACGCGCCTTTCCCGGACCGCGGCCATCGTGCCGCATTGCGGGCGTTCCCGCCGATGGTGCCCAACCGCCCTGATGCGGACGGCGCGGCCGTGTCGCGCGAGGCCCGCGAGTTCTGGGCGCACCGGTGGACGGGCCGGTCGATGATGGCCATCGGCGCGAAGGACCCGGTGCTGGGCGTGCCCGTGATGGAGGCGTTGCGGCGGAACATCCGCGGCTGCCCCGAGCCCATGGTGCTGGAGCAGGCCGGCCATTTCGTGCAGGAGCATGGTGAGCCGGTCGCGCGCGCGGCGGTGGGATACTTCCGCTCGTGAAAAAACATATCTACATCTTCTCGCCCTCGAGCGCGGTGCGCGACAAGGCGGTGATCCGCCGCGGCGTGGCTCGTTTACGGGCGCTGGGCCACGAAGTCGAGCTCGACGAAGCGGTGTTCGCCACGCACATGCGCTTCGCCGGCGACGACGAGGCGCGCCTCGCGGCGATCCATCGCGCCGCGGCCAGCGGCGCGGACGTCGCTCTCATCACGCGCGGCGGCTACGGCCTCACGCGGCTGCTGCCGGGCATCCGCTACAAGGCGGTGGCAAAAGCGATCGACAAGGGCATGCGTTTCGTGGGCCTGTCCGACTTCACGGCTTTCCAGAACGCGGTGCTGGCCGAAACGGGGTCCGTGACCTGGTCGGGGCCCGCGCTCGGAGAGGACTTCGGCGTCGAGGGTGAGCCGGACGACATCATGCAAGCCTGCTTCGAGGACCTGGTGACCGGGCAGGGGGAGGGCACCGGCTGGCAGCTGCCGCGGGCCGAGGCGCCCGGGAATCCACTCGAGCTGAAGGGCCAGCTTTGGGGCGGCAACCTCGCGATCATGTCGGCGCTGGCGGGCACGCCGTGGATGCCCAAGGTCAAGGGCGGCATCCTGTTCCTCGAGGACGTGCACGAACATCCTTATCGCGTCGAGCGCATGCTGACGCAATTACTGTACGCCGGCATCCTGGGGCGGCAGAAGGCCATCCTGCTGGGGCATTTCACCAACTACAAGCCGGTTGCGCACGATAAAGGATACCGCCTGCAGACCGTGGTGGACTGGCTGCGCGGCCAGGTCAAGGCGCCGGTGTTCACCCAGCTGCCGTTCGGCCATGTCCCGACCAAGGTGGCGTTGCCGGTGGGCGCGAAAGTCCACCTGGCCGTGGAAGGCCGGGATGCATTCGTGCTGTGGGGGCACCGCCACTAAGGCGGCACGCGAGCTCAGCCGACCAGCGGGCTGGGGCGGGAGTTCAGGCCGTTTGGCAGCAGGCCCTGGAACATCTGCGTCACTGAAGCGACCTGCTGGCGGGCCGCCACCTCACCGTGCATGGCGGCCAGGGCCGCCATCAGGTCGCCGCGCAGGTACCAAAGCGCCTGAACGTCGGTCGCGTAGCGGATGCGGCGGGTGATCTGCGGGAAATGCTTCGGCCCACCCTCGCCCAGCAGTGCCAGCATCGACTCCCGGATGTCTTCCGTACCATTCTCGAGCACGGACTCCGACGGCGGCAGGGGATTGCCCAGCAGGCCGTAAATGCTGCTTCGAAGATTCGGCTTGAGCCAACGCATGATGTACGTTTTTGTCCCTGGAGAAACAATTTTGTGACTGGATTGACAACTTATGCCCAGAATAACAAAAGTGCAAGTCGAAACCGTGACGGAATTAACGGTAAACCATGAGCAAAATCAACAAGTTGGTAACGAGTAGTGAAGTTATTTCCAATTTTTGTTGCATTTATTACTTTGGTTCGGCGCGCATCCGGCAAGCCTGCCCGGCCGTCGCATCATCCGGCACCAAGGCGCGCAACGCTGTGGCCAGCTCGAGCACCGACAAGGGTGCGCTGCCCTCTGCCTTGTTGTTGATGGTGACGAAGGCGTGGAAGCCCGCCGCCGTGGTCGCCGCGATCACCCGGGCCAGCACCTGGCGGGTGTCCGGATCCGGATCGACCAGCCGGTCGAACGGCTCGTAGAGGCCCTTGGCGTCCTCGTAACCATAGGCTCCGTGCCTGCGATGCAGGCTCCAGCGGCATACCAGCGGCCCGGGCCAGAGGGCGCGCAAGACCGGCAGCTGCTCTTCTATCGGGGGCATCTTGGCGTGCAGCCCGAGGCAGTAGGTGGCACCGTTTTGCCGCAACAGCTGCGCGAATTCGGGGGTCAGCAACTGAGGGTCACGGACCTCGACGGCCACCACCGCGCCAGGCGAGGCAGGCAGGCTCGGCAACGCCGCCAGCATGGCGCCGAGCCTCTCCAGCAACTCGGGCAGGCGAGTGAGCCAGCTGGCCGGCAAGGGGCTGATCTGGAAAACCAGCGCGCCGACCTTGGCGCCCAGTCCATCGACCGCGGGTTGCACGAATTCGCTGACCGCAAGCTCGGGGCTGAGGAACGCCGGGTTGGCTTGCAGGCCGCGGCCTTCGCTGCTTCGCACCAGGGCGTCGGTGACCAGGCTGGGTGCCTTGACCACGAAGCGAAAATCGTCCGGGACCTGGACCGCGTACGCCGCGTACTGGCTGGATGACAGCGGCCGGTAGAACGAGCGGTCGACGCTGACGGAACGCAGCAGGGGGTGCCGCGCATACGCAGCCAGGCCATCCTTCGACAGTTGCGATTCGGCGTGATCGCCGTTCCAGACCAGGCCTTTCCAGCCCGGGAAGCTCCAGGATGACGTGCCCAGGTGAACGTGTCGAGGCGTGGCCGTTGCGAGCTCGTGGACCGCCGTCCCGGCCGCTGCCGGCTCCACGGGTGTCCGCCGGGGCTTGGACCGTGGCACGGCAGGCGCAGCCGGGGGCAGGGTCGGCACGTCGTCGTCGAACAGGTCGCCAGTCACGTCTTGAACGGTCCTTCAGGCCACGATTTTAACATTTAACATAATATACATCGTATGAAGTTGCAGAAACTCCAGAACAGACCCCGGTGCACAGCGCAGTATCGCGTGTATTAAGGGTGCGGATAGCGCTAAGTGTTGATTTCCGAGCAAATCTGACCCCTTTGAGCTGAGTTTTTTCATCCAAATTTGACCCCTTGAATAAAGTCCCCTGCTTAACTATTAGGCAGGGGGATCAAGGAGTGATCAAAGTGGGAACACTGGCGAAGATCCGGCGGCTGCACCTGCGAGAGGGCGTGCCGATCAAGGAAATCGAGAGGCGCACGGGGATTGCGCGAAACACCATCAAGAGCTGGCTGCGCCGTGGCCAGATGGTCGAGCCCAAGTATCCGCCGCGCGTGATAGCGACGAAACTGGATGGTTTCGCCGAGCAACTGGCTACCTGGCTGAAAGCCGACGCCCACCGCGGCAAGCGCGACCGGCGCACGGTCAAGTTGATGTACGAAGAGCTCGCTGCGCAGGGCTACCAGGGTGGGTACGGGCGCGTGGCGGCGTTTGCCCGTCGCTGGCGCCAGGAGCAAGCCGGCAGCGCCGGCAAGGGCGCGTTCGTGCCGCTCAAATTCGCGCTGGGCGAAGCCTTCCAGTTCGACTGGAGCACCGAGTACGCCTTCGTGGGCGGCCTGCGCCGGCGCTTGGAAGTGGCGCACACCAAGCTGTGCGCCAGCCGCGCGTTCTGGCTGGTGGCCTATCCGACGCAAAGCCACGAGATGCTGTTCGACGCCCATGCCCGCGCATTCGCTGCCTTCGGCGGGGTGCCCCAGCGCGGCATCTACGACAACATGAAAACCGCCGTCGACAAAGTCGGCCTGGGCAAGAAGCGCGTCATCAACGCGCGCTTTGAGGCCATGACGGGCCACTACCTGTTCGAGCCCGAGTTCTGCAACGTGGCCAGCGGCTGGGAGAAGGGCATCGTGGAGAAGAACGTGCGCGATCGGCGCAGCAGCATCTGGCACAAGGCGGTGAAGCTGCGCTGGGACAGCATGGCAACGCTGAACGCCTGGCTGGCCGAAGAATGCCGAGGCGCCTGGGCCGAGCTGAACCATCCCGAGTGGCCGACGCTGAAGGTGGCCGACGTGTTGCAGGACGAGCAGACGCGCCTGATGCCCAACCCCAAACCGTTTGACGGGTATGTCGAGGTGCTGGCGCGCGTTTCCAGCACGGCCCTGGTGCATCTGCAGCGCAATCGGTACAGCGTTCCCAGCGAGCACGCGCACGAGGTGGTGAGCCTGCGGCTGTATCCGGATCGGCTGGACGTCGTTGCCGAGAACACGCGCGTGGCCAGCCATGTGCGCAGCTTCGAGCGCAGCCAGACCTTCTACGACTGGCGCCACTACGTGAGTCTGATAGAGCGCAAGCCCGGGGCGCTGCGCAACGGGGCGCCGTTCGAAACGCTGCCCGAGCCCTTGAAGAAGTTGCAAAGCATTCTGCTGCGCCACGAAGGCGGCGACCGGGTGATGGCGCAGGTGCTGGCGGCCGTGCCGGTGCACGGGCTGGAGGCTGTGCTGGTAGCCGCCGAGTTGGCCCTGGAGGCGGGCAAGCCCAGCGGCGAGCATGTGCTCAATGTGCTGGCGCGGCTGAAAGCGCCGACCGAACCAGTTTCCTTGGAGGCAGCCAGCACACCGCTCAAACTGGCAGTGGAACCGCTGGCCAACGTGCAGCGCTACGACAGCCTTTGTCAGCGGTACTCCAATAATCCCCAGCCGTGGTAATCGAATATTCCCCACCCATCAACGCAAAGGAGCGATAGATGGAACAGGAAGAACGATTGACCGAAGGTTTCGCTGCACAGGGCCCGAGGGC
>Ga0255338_1003521_pt1 | contig 18563 bp, 7 predicted proteins | sample MeOH1_35cm_T4_19_FD_203715 | JGI IMG/M metagenome (GOLD analysis project Ga0255338, IMG submission 203715) | Sandy soil microbial communities from University of British Columbia, Vancouver, Canada - MeOH1_35cm_T4_195 | ecosystem: Engineered > Artificial ecosystem > Sand microcosm > Unclassified ...
TAAATGCGATTTTCCGTGCCGCTCATTCGATAAAAGGTGGTGCCGCCACTTTTGGCTTCATGGACATGACCGAAATTACGCATGTCCTGGAAAACTTGCTGGATAAGATCCGCAAACATGAAATGGCGCTTACAGCTGAGCACGTCGATGCTTTTTTGGCCGCAAAAGACGTGTTGGAAATGGAGTTGGATGGGCATCGTAATGCTGCGCCTGTTGACGAGAATCAGGTAGCCGAAGTTAAACGGGTGCTGAAATCACTCTCGGAAGCCAGTGGTGCCGTGGCCGCGCCGGTTGCAGCGCCCGCATCTGTCTCAGCGCCTGCCTCAGCGCCTGCGCCTGTTGCCGAACCTGTAGTGCAGGAAAAGCCAGTGCAGGAGAAACAACCGGAAGCGGCTGCACAACCCCCCGCTGACGGGCTGACGCGCTATCACATTGTGTTGCCGGAAGTGACGGAAAAAGATGCCGGCAATCTGCAAGAGGAGCTAGGGTTGTTGGGTGAAGTAGCTTCCAGCAAAAATGAACAAGGCCGCCATGTGTTTGTGCTTACCACAGACTCAACGCAGGACGATATTGTCTCTATCTGTTCATTTGTCCTTGACCCTGATGATTTGGTCATTACCTTGGCATCAGCGGCAGCCGTACCCGTAGAACCAACCCCGGTCAGTGAAGCAGCCGGTGAGGCGGTTGTGGCAGAGGCTGGTTCGACTCCCGGCGCAATACCCAAGGTAGCAATACATGAAGAAGTCGGGTACGGATTATTCTCGAAAGACGGTAAAAATGACGTGGAAGAAGGCTACGGCTTTTTTGCGCCCTTTACTCCCCATCCTGATGCGGTTGTTGCCAAACTGATCGACGATAACACCGATGTGTCCTCTATTATCGGTGCGGGCAATCCTGCCGAAGCCGGCGCCACCGCCCCGGTTCTTGCTGAACCTGCGGAAAAGAAGGCGCCGGTCCGTCGCGAAGCCGATAAATCCCATGCCAGTGCAGAAACGTCTTCGATTCGTGTCGGCATTGAAAAAGTCGACCAACTTATCAACCTTGTCGGTGAGCTGGTGATTACGCAAGCGATGATTGAACAACGGATCAGCTCGCTCGACCCGGTGGCGTATGAGCCATTGATTAACAGCGTCGGGCAGCTCACCCGTAACACGCGTGATCTGCAGGAGTCAGTGATGTCCATTCGCATGATGCCAATGGATTTCGTGTTCTCCCGCTTTCCAAGAATGGTCCGGGATTTGGCTGGCAAGCTAGGTAAAAAAGTAGAGTTCGTCACCGTAGGCGCCGCCACCGAGTTGGATAAAGGTTTGATTGAGCGCATTGTTGACCCCCTCACTCACCTGGTCCGCAACAGCGTGGATCATGGCATTGAAACACCCGCTAACCGTAAAGCCGCGGGCAAAAGTGAAACGGGCGTGTTGACGCTTTCTGCCGCACATAAGGGCGGTAGCATTGTCATTGAAGTGACCGATGATGGCGCCGGGTTGAATCGGAATAAATTACTGGCAAAAGCGCAAAAAAATGGCTTGCCGGTAAGTGAAAACATGACCGATGCCGAGGTGTTTGCACTCATCTTTGCGCCAGGGTTTTCTACCGCAGAAGTCGTGACCGATGTTTCCGGTCGCGGAGTAGGTATGGACGTGGTGAGACGAAATATCTCTGCGATGGGTGGTGTGGTTGAGATTCGCTCAGCACTGGGATTCGGTACCACCATCTCCATTTCATTACCCCTGACACTGGCGATTCTGGATGGCATGTCGGTATCGCTGGGTAGCAGTATTTATGTCATTCCACTGAACCTCATCGTAGAAACCTTACAGCCACGCGCTGAGGATATTAAAACGGTGACCGGAGAAGGCCGCATGGTCCATGTGCGCGGAGAGTATCTGCCCATTATCGCGCTACATAGCGTATTTAATCAGCACACCGATATTACCGATCCGACACAAGGCGTATTGGTCCTGATTGAAACCGAAGGTAAAAAATCTGCATTATTTGTGGACCGTCTGGTGGGTCAGCAACAAGTCGTGATTAAGAGCCTGGAAACCAATTACAGAAAAGTAGCCGGAGTATCAGGCGCCACCATTATGGGTGATGGATGTGTGGCTTTGATTCTGGATGTAGCCGCCCTGATCCAGATGGGTCAGGCGACTAACTACCTCACTGGCGCCATGCCATTCTCAAGTGGCAGCGCTCAGTCAACACAAAATTCAAGCAATGCCTAAGGAGCTCACATAATGGAAATGAATACAGATACTGCAAGCAGCCCCGTCAAGACCCAAGCAAAAAGTGCCGCAGGTGAATACCTCACTTTTGTGTTAGGCACGGAAGAATATGGCCTGGAAATTTTAAAAGTGCAGGAAATACGCGGCTATGACGCCGTCACGCAAATCGCCAATACGCCGGATTTCATCAAAGGCGTGGTCAACTTGCGCGGCAAGATTGTGCCTATCGTCGATCTACGTATCAAGTTTCACCTCGGTAAGGTGGAATATGATGAATTCACGGTCGTGATTATCCTGAGTCTGGGTAGTCGCGTAGTAGGCATTGTGGTGGATGGCGTTTCAGATGTGATGGAATTAAAGGAAGACCAAATTCGTGATGTTCCGTCTTTAGTGACCAGTATTGATACTAAATACATCGTTGGCTTAGCCACAGTGGAGTCGCGTATGTTGATTCTCGTGGATATTGAACAATTAATGAGTAGCCAGGAGATGGAGCTTTTAGATAGTGTAGAAGTGCATTAGGTTATCCAATCATATCCCCGTTTAAACCAGGTAATTTTTGTAAGCAGGTGCTCACTAGATAGTCAGGATCGGTAATAAATCATGAAAATTAACATGCCAGTCACCAACAATGAAATCCACTTTGATGATTCAGAGTTCATGCTGACCAAGACGGATCTCAGGGGATACATTACCTACGCCAATCAAGACTTTATCAAGGTGAGTGGGTTTAGCGAATCAGAGCTTATAGGCGCAAACCACAACATAGTACGTCACCCGGATATGCCGGTAGAAGCCTTTGAGGATATGTGGCGAAATCTGAAGGAAGGTAAACCATGGACTGGCATGGTCAAAAATCGCACCAAGGCTGGCGACTATTACTGGGTAATGGCTGACACGGCACCAATCTTTGAGAACGGGCAGATCACCGGTTATCTTTCAGCGCGTAAAAAACCTACACGGCAGCAAATAGATGCTGCGGCAGATGCTTACCGTCTGTTCAAGGATGGTAAGGCCCGCGGCCTGAGAGTAGCCGATGGCAAAGTCGTGCAAAATACATGGCTGTATAAACTAAAAAACAAGGTGCTCGCCTTCAAGGTAGCGCAGCGTATAACGGGCATCATTGTGCTGGCGGTCATGGTGGCGATGACGCAGGCAGCATTAGGCCTTTACGAGTTATCCATTGCAAATAACAGCCTTAAAAACGTGTATGAAAATCGCATGAAGCCTGCGGAAGATTTACGCGATATTTCGAATCTTATGCTGGAAAATCTCAACTATTTAAGAGTTGCGTTGAGTGAAGTAAAAATTGGTGAAGTGGCAGCTGAAGATGCTGACAGGGATGCTGCGCTGGTGATGAACCCGGAAATCGCAGCAAAGTCGGCTGATGCCATCGAGCAAAATCTCAAGACTATCGGTGGGCTATGGACAGGCTACGTGAGCGCCGACCTGACGCCGGATGAAAAGGTGCTTGCGGATAAATTTGTCGAAAGCCGAGGTCATTTGGTTGAAGCAGCATTGAAGCCGGCTTTGCTTGCATTGCGCGCCCATCATTATGAAGAAACCAAAGCACTGGCTGAAAAAGCGCGCGAACTCTACATCGTAGCTGCCCCTGATATTACTGCGTTGATTAAATTGCAAAGTGGCGAAGCGAACAAAATATACAAGAGTGCGGCTACTCACTTTGCAAATATATGTCTGCTAACGGCTGGCGGACTGACTGCGGCAGTTTTTATACTGATTTGGCTCGGCCTCGTTGTGGCACGCTCTATCACTAAACCTTTGGAAAAATCCATTGAAGTATTTGGCGACATCGCTTCAAACAAGCTGGATACAAGCATTGATGTCCATGGCAGCGATGAACTGAGCCATGTATTGCAGTCGTTGAAAACGATGCAAACCATGGTTAATGTTAATGTTAACGAGCAGCGGGAGTTGGCAGATAAGGTCAAGGAGCAGTCAGCCCAGTACGAAGGGCAACTGGCTGCCATCAGTAAGTCTACCGGTGTGATTGAATTCAGCATGGCTGGCAAAGTGATCACTGCCAATGACAACTTTTTGAATGCGTTAGGTTACAGCTTGGGCGAAGTGGTTGGCCAACCCCACAGCGCCTTTGTTGATGCCAGCTATAGTAGCGGTGCGGAATACCGCCAGTTCTGGGAAAAGCTCAATCGTGGCGAATCAGTAGCCGGACAATTTCAGCGTATTGGAAAAAATGGTAAGGATGTCTGGCTTGAAGCCACTTACAACCCGATACTGGATGTGAACGGCAAGCCCTATAAGGTGGTGAAATACGCTACGGACATTACCGAACAAAAGATCAGAAACGCAGATTTTGAAGGCCAGATTGCCGCCATTGGTAAATCCCAAGGTGTCGTTGAGATCGGCCTGGACGGAACTATCCTGAAAGCGAATGAAGCTTACCTGCAAATGTTAGGTTATACCGAAAAGGAACTGGTTGGCCAGCATGCGCGCGTGGTATTAGATCCAGCCTTTGCCAAAAGCGCAGAGTATGCGGCGCTATGGGAAAAACTGGTGCATGGCGGCAACGATTCCGGTCAATACAAACGCATTACAAAAAATGGCAAGGAAGTCTGGATTCAAGCCTCCTACAATCCGATTTACGATTTGAACGGCAAGCCATTCAAGATCGTGAATTATACAATCGACATCACCGAGCAAAGGCTGCAGGCCGCCGACAATGCAAGTCAAATCGCTGCCATTAACAAAATCCAGGGCGTGATTGAGTTTGACTTAACCGGCAAAATTACTGCCGTGAATGAGAACTTTGCCAATATGACCGGCTATAGCGAAAAAGAGATGGTCGGCAACCATCACAGCATGTTTGTGGATGCTGCCTATAAATCCAGCCATGATTACAAGGCCTTCTGGGAAAAGCTGGGTCGTGGCGAAGCCGATACAGGGCAGTACAGGCGTATCGGCAAAGGTGGCAAGGACATTTGGCTGCAAGCTACCTATAACCCGATTTTTGATTTGAACGGCTTGCCATTCAAAGTCGTGAAATATGCCACGGATATCACCGAGCAACATAACAACGCCATTGCCTTGGCCGGGGCGGTAGAAGAAACCCAGGCCATTATCGAAGGTGCAAAAGCGGGCGATTTATCCAGCCGCGTGCCGCTGGAAGGTAAAGCCGGAGCAATTGCCAGCCTCTGTGATGGCGTGAATGCGCTTATGGACAAAATGACCGAGGTGATTGTGCAAGTGCGTGAAGCCGGGGAAACCATCAATACCGCCGCCAGTGAAATTTCCACCGGTAACAACGATTTATCCCGCCGTACCGAACAGCAGGCCTCATCATTGGAGCAAACCGCCTCCAGCATGGAAGAACTCGCCAGCACCGTCAAACAAAATGCTGAAAATGCCAAACAGGCCAATCAACTTGCCGGGGCGGCATCAGGTGTGGCGGTCAAGGGCGGCAATGTGGTGAAACAAGTCATTACCACCATGGTTGACATCAACGCCAGCTCACGCAAGATCGAAGACATCATCACGGTTATCGACGGCATTGCCTTTCAAACCAATATCCTGGCGCTCAATGCCGCAGTAGAAGCTGCAAGAGCCGGTGAACAAGGCCGCGGCTTTGCGGTGGTAGCGGGTGAAGTGCGCAACCTGGCACAGCGCTCTGCCAGTGCCGCGAAGGAAATCAAAGAGCTCATCTCCGACTCGGTATCCAAGGTGCATGATGGAAGCAAGCTGGTTGAGGATGCGGGTAAAACCATGGAAGAGGTTGTGACATCCGTACAGCGTGTGACCGACATCATGGGTGAAATCACGGCGGCATCGGTTGAACAAAGCGCCGGTATTGATCTGGTTAACCAGGCCGTGACACAGATGGATGAAGTCACCCAGCAAAATGCTGCACTGGTGGAAGAAGCCGCGGCCGCATCCGAGTCGCTGGTCGATCAGGCCGTAAGCCTGATGGAAACAGTGAGTGTATTTAAATTGAATGACGGTTCATCATTCTCCGCAATCAAGGCAGTAGCACGCCCCGCCACAAGGCCAGGCTCATCCGGGCTGGCTGCTGCCCCTAATCCATCTGTACCCAGGTTTGCCTCCGGGCCGGCAGTGATGGCCAAGACAGGTACGGATGATAGTGAGTGGGAAGAGTTTTAGTCTTGAGTAAGCAAGTTGGTAATGGCAATAATAAAAGCAAACTTTATAAATGAATGGACGATAGATGAAAGCACTTAGTGTAGGTCAACGTTTGATGGGCATCATCGGGCTGTCAATTTTGGTGGCGGTAATGCTGGTTGGACTGGGTCTTTACGGGCTATCCGCATCAAAAGACAGTATTAAAACGGTCTATGAGGATCGCATGGTGCCAACAAGAGATTTGACCGGCATTTTGAGTTCCATGTTGGAAAGCCGGGCAGTGTTGAGAACCGCGCTCAGCGAAGTGGAAATTGATACTTCGGGCGAGGAGGCCGTGCTGGCCATGAATCCGGAAATTGCCTCCAAGTCGGCCGATGCCATCGAAAAGAATATGAAGTCCATTGACGGTTTATGGCAGCGTTACATGGCTACCTACCTGACGCCGGAAGAGAAAGTACTGGCGGAGAAGTTTGCCAAAAGCCTCGACAAGTTCGAGAGTATTGGTTTGAAACCGGCAGTGGTGGTATTGCGGATAAACAATTACGGCGCAACGAAAAGGTATGATGAGCAGACGTACGGGCTCTATACGGCGGCTGTGGTTGACATGGATGCTTTAATCAAACTGCAATTCGATATCGCGCATGAAGAATACAATGCCAGTGTCGCACGCTATGAAAATGTACGCATGATTTCATTGGGCGCATTGGGCGTGGCTATTGCCATTTTGATCTGGGTTGGGTTTGTCATGGCCCGTTCCATAACCAGAGCCTTGGGCGGTGAGCCAGGCGTGATTAATGAAACGGCCACCCGTATTGCTGCCGGAAATCTCAGTGTTCTCGTCCCTTTGCGGCTTAATGACCGTAGCAGTGCCATGGCAGCCATGAGCGCTTTGCAGGATAAAATTAAATTGCTGGTTGCCGATGCCTCGATGCTTTCGCAGGCAGCGGTATCAGGGCGTCTTGCCACGCGTGCCGACGCCACTCAACATCAGGGTGACTTCCGTAAAGTGGTCGAAGGTGTGAACGCTACCCTGGATTCAGTGATCGGCCCACTCAATGTCGCTGCCAATTATGTCGACCGTATCTCTAAAGGTGATATTCCCGCCAAGATTACCGACACCTACAATGGTGACTTCAATACCATCAGGAACAACCTTAACCGATGTATTGATGCCGTCAATAGCATGGTGGCGGAAGCCAACAATCTTGAACAGGCCGCCCTCGATGGTCACCTTGCCACGCGTGCTGACGCAAGCAAATATGAAGGCGATTTCCGCAAGGTGGTAGTAGGTGTCAACAACTGTCTCGATGCCGTTGTCGGGCCGCTGAATGTCGCAGCCAAGTACGTGGATGACATATCCAAAGGCAATATCCCTGCCAAGATCACTGACACCTACAACGGTGATTTCAACACCATCAAGAACAACCTTAACCAATGTATTGATGCCGTGAATACAATGATTGCAGATGCAGCCATGCTGGCAGAAGCAGCCGAAAAAGGGCTGCTGTCTACCCGTGCAGATGCTGACCGTCATCAAGGTGACTTCCGCAAGATTGTGGAAGGCGTGAACCATACCCTTGATTACGTGATAGGTCCTCTTAATGTCGCTGCCGATTGTGTTGACAGCATCTCCAGGGGCGATATTCCAGCCAGGATTACCGATAATTACAACGGTGATTTCAACACCATCAAGAACAATCTCAACCAGTGTATCGATGCAGTCAACCGGCTGGTAAGCGATGCCAGCATGCTGGCACAAGCGGCGAGCGAAGGACGCGTCACCGCGCGGGCTGATGCTACCCAGCATCAGGGGGATTTCCGCAAGGTTGTTGAGGGGGTCAATGCAACCCTGGAAACCATCGTAGAACCGATCATTGCCGTAAAAGCAGCCATAGAAACCATTAACACCGCTGCTGGTGAAATCTCCTCAGGTAATAGCAATCTGTCTTCCCGTACCGAGCAGCAAGCTTCGAGCCTGGAAGAAACCGCCGCCAGCATGGAAGAATTAGCCGGTACGGTTAAAAACAACGCAGAAAATGCCAAGGAAGCCAATCAACTGGCACTGACTGCATCAGGCGTAGCCGTTAAGGGCGGCGAAGTGGTTTCCCAGGTCGTCGTCACCATGAGCGCGATCAATGAAAGTGCGCGCAAGATTGAAGACATTATTTCCGTCATCGACGGCATCGCCTTCCAGACCAACATCCTCGCCCTCAATGCAGCGGTAGAAGCTGCACGTGCCGGTGAACAAGGCCGCGGCTTTGCGGTAGTGGCAGGTGAGGTGCGCAACCTCGCCCAACGTTCAGCCAGTGCGGCCAAAGAGATCAAGGAGCTTATTACCGACTCCGTGAGCAAGACATCCGAAGGCACCAAGCAGGTCGAAACCGCAGGCAAGACCATGGAAGAAGTGGTAATCTCGGTCAAGCGGGTAGCCGACATCATCAGTGAAATTGCCGCGGCCTCTGTAGAGCAAAGCACAGGCATTAACCAGGTTAACACTGCAGTGACCAGCATGGATGAAGCCACCCAGCAAAATGCCGCCCTGGTAGAACAAGCGGCAGCGGCAGCTGAATCACTGGTGGATCAGGCCAATGCCTTAACTGACGTTATCAGTGTGTTTAAACTGGGTAACGCCTCATCAGCTCCTGTAGCCAGAAAATCAGAAGTACGGCTACATGAAGTCAAGCAAAAGACAAAACCTGAAGTTAAGGTTGCCGCTAAGGCCATTGCTAAAACCGGCACCAATGATGGCGACTGGGAGGAGTTTTAGTCGCATGCGTCTGGTGTAGTTTCCACCTGTTGGTTCAATATTAACATTTGGTTCAACATTAAGAAGACAAAACCATTAAACAGGTTTTGTCTTTTTTTTTTGCTTATAAAAGCGCCCGTAAATTGTTATATAGCTATTCTACTAAATAACCCGTCATTCCCGCGTAGGCGGGAATCTAGTCAAGGGGGTAGTCGCGAATGGTTGTTTATCGGGACAACGCTAGTATTCACGTGGTCTGGATACCAGCCTGCGCTGGTATGACGAAATGGGGAAGTTTTTAAGTGGAAATGTTTTATAAATTATTCCGGACAGTAGTGAGCCTATGCTGGAATGACGGTGGAGATGATTGAAATTTCAATCATCCAAATGCCGACATTATTTAGATGATTAGCTATATCCCCCTTTTTTTAACGCGCTCCAAGAAAATTGTAAATGCTTTGTAAAGCTTTTAAAGAAACCAGAACATATGGCGTTAATGGGGCTGTGAGGTGATGCAGGGCATTTTCTGTAATTAGTATCTTTTATGCTCATGAGTTGCATTGCGGCTTTTAATGGACACCTCACTATTTGTTAATTTTAGGAAATGGAATTTTGATTATGAATAAACTTGCCACCAGCACCATGGTTGCTACGGCGTTAATTTTTTCTTCTTTTGGTTTGCATGCTGCCGAGGTATGTAAAGTCTCGATGATGGGACGTGTCTGCTTTGAAGAAGGAAGTCCTGAGGCCACAGCAGCACACATGAAAGGTGATGCTGTTGCCGAGGCCGCTACCAAGAAAAAAGCAGCCGATAAATTAGCCGAAGATACTAGCCCGAAAAAAGTGGCAGGCAATAGTAAATAATGATCGCAAGTGGCTGTATCTTAACGGCTTTTAGATTGTCGCTTGAGGCAGTAATGGGATAGTCCGGGCTTGAGATTGCGGATTATATTAATCCATCAAGGGCCTGCCGGTTGCAACATTGGCAGGCCTTTTATTTGTGCCGGCTTGCAGGAACAAGCCACCTCTCAGGTTTAAATGTTTAAAGTGATGGAGTTTTACGGTTTTGTTTAGCTGTTCATATTGCCCTGCAAGCCGCCAGAATTGAGCCTGTAAATATATTCAAGATTTTAGAAATAGTGCCGTAAATATTGGTGTCAGCGTTGAGTTGTGTTGACTACATGTTTAGTCAAGTATCTATAGAGTGTTAGGAGAAGTAAGTGAGTGTTGCAAAGCGTATGTATTTATTGATATTTGCTGCCTCGATAGGCCTTATATCATTGGCTGGTATTGGCCAGTACCAGATGAGCCGTGTATACGACATTACCAATTTTGCCAATGTGAATACCGTGCCCAGTGTACATCTGCTGGATGAAGCTTTAGCGCATTTTGAAAAACTCAACGGCCTGATTTGGCAGCACATGGCGAGCACTGACAGTGACAAGATGGTTGCCATCGAGACTAAAGTGGCAGAAACGCATCAGGCACTGACGGATACATTAAAAAAATATGAAGACACGATGGTCGTCGATGATAAGGATCGCGAACTGTTAGCGGCTGACCGGGCTGCGCTGGCCAATTACGATACGATGGGGGGTAATGTACTCACGGTATCGCTGGAGAATAAAAAGAATGAGGCGCGCGATGCCCTGCTGGCAGGCGGTGATGTGATTGAAAAGATGCAAGCAGCGTTTGAAGAACACCGTCAGTATAATGTAAAGCTAGGCACAGATAGTGCAGCACAGGCCGCCAGTATTAAATTAAATGCGATGGTGATTTCGCTGGCAATATCAGTATCCATATTGCTGATTGTTGTTTTGCTTGGATTTTACATCACCCGCAACTTACTCAAGCAGTTGGGCGATGAGCCTTCCAAGCTTGCGGAAATTACCGGTAAATTTGCCCATGGCGATTTGTCTGTCGCCATTCACGTGACCGAGCAAGATAAATCCAGTGTTGCTTATTCAATCAAAGTGTTGCAAAAGACACTTAAGGATCTAATCGACTCATTACAGTATGTCAGCGCCCAGCATGATGCCGGCGATATTGATGCTGACCTGGATGCGAAACGCTTTAAGGGCGCCTATGCTGAAGTGGCGCAAGGCATCAATACCATGGTGGCCGGACATATTCAGATGAATAAAAAAGCGATGGCGGTGGTGCAGAAATTTGGTGACGGTGATTTTGATGCGCCACTGGAACGGTTCCCGGGTAAAAAAGCGGAAATTAATGCTACGGTAGAACAGGTGCGCAGTAACCTCAAGAGTTTGGTTGCCGATACTTCCATGCTGGCAGACGCTGCCGAAAAGGGCCTGTTATCTGCTCGTGCTGATGCCACTAAACATCAAGGTGATTTCCGCAAGATCGTTGCTGGTGTGAACAACACGCTAGACGCGGTAATTGGTCCGTTAAATGTTGCCGCCCATTATGTAAACGACATCTCCAAAGGCAACATTCCAGCCAAGATTACGGACACCTACAACGGTGATTTCAACACGATCAAAAACAATCTCAACACCTGTATTGATGCCGTTAACGCGCTCGTTGCCGATACGGCCATGCTGGCCGACGCCGCCAAAAAAGGGCTGTTATCCACCCGTGCAGATGCAAACCGTCATCAAGGCGATTTCCACAAGATTGTAGATGGTGTAAATGACACGCTTGATGCCGTGATCGGGCCTCTCAATATGGCTGCCGATTACGTTGAGAGTATCTCCAAAGGCGATATTCCGGAAAACATTACCGATACCTACCATGGTGACTTCAACACCATCAAGAATAACCTTAACATTTGCTGTGATGCAGTGAATAGACTGGTGAGCGACGCCAATATGCTGTCACATGCGGCCAGTGAAGGACGCATTACCGTGCGAGCCGATGCAACACAGCACCACGGGGATTTCCGTAAAGTAGTCGAAGGTGTGAATGCAACCCTGGAAACCATTGTAGAGCCGATCATTGCCGTCAAGACAGCCGTAGAAACCATCAACACTGCAGCAGGCGAGATATCAACGGGTAATAGTGACCTGTCATCCCGCACCGAGCAACAAGCCTCTACGCTGGAAGAAACCGCCGCCAGCATGGAAGAATTAGCCGGCACGGTTAAAAACAACGCAGAAAATGCCAAGGAAGCCAATCAACTGGCACTGACTGCATCAGGCGTAGCCGTTAAAGGCGGCGAAGTCGTTTCCCAGGTTGTCGTTACCATGAGTGCGATCAATGAAAGTGCGCGCAAGATTGAAGACATTATTTCAGTCATTGACGGCATTGCCTTCCAGACCAACATCCTCGCCCTCAATGCAGCGGTAGAAGCCGCAAGGGCTGGTGAACAGGGGCGTGGCTTTGCGGTAGTGGCAGGCGAAGTGCGCAACCTGGCCCAACGTTCAGCCAGCGCCGCCAAAGAGATCAAGGAGCTTATCCATGATTCAGTCAGCAAAACGGCTGAAGGGACAACGCTGGTTGAGAACGCAGGCAAGACCATGGGCGAAGTGGTAACTTCAGTGAAACATGTTGCTGACATTATCAGTGAAATTGCAGCGTCCTCTGTTGAACAAAGCCAAGGCATCAACCAGATTAATCACGCAATGGTCAGCATGGATGAAGCCACCCAGCAAAATGCCGCCCTGGTAGAACAAGCGGCAGCGGCAGCTGAATCACTGGTGGATCAGGCCAATGCCTTGAGCGATGCGATCAGCGTATTCAAGCTTGGCAGTAGTCACGCATCATTTTCAACCGGCAAGGCAATAAGCCGCCCGGTAGCACTCCGGTCAGTAGCAAGTCCGGTGTCAGCAAAACCAGTGCTAGCCAAGGCTGTAGCGAAGACGGGTACGGATGATGGCGAGTGGGAAGAGTTTTAAATTGTTGATGAGAACTACCAATATTATCGTTTTAAAAAAACCAGAAAGAATTCCATCATGAAAATAAACATGCCAGTGACTAATCGGGAGGCCGAGCTTAAGGATACAAGCTCGATCGTTTCCAAGACGGATGTTAAAGGCACGATTACTTATATCAATCGTGATTTCATGGAGATAAGCGGTTTTTCAGAGCAGGAGTTGATTGGCCATAACCATAATATTGTTCGTCATCCGGATATGCCGCCGGCTGCTTTTGAAGATTTATGGAATACAGTCAAAGCTGGTAAGCCATGGAGTGGTATCGTTAAAAACCGCTGTAAAAATGGTGATCATTACTGGGTAGAGGCCAATGTTGCCCCTATTCGTGAAGGTAATCAGGTGGTTGGCTATCTGTCAGTCCGCTCTAAGCCTACGCGCCAGCAAATAGAGGCTGTTGAGCCTTTGTACCGCCAGATGCTGGAAGGTCAATTTCCTAAAACCAGCACCATGACCAGACTTGTGCGTGCGTATAAAAATGCGTCCACGTACTGCAAAGTGTTAGCGATAATTGCTGTGCCTGTTGCATTGGTTGTTGGATTTACGCTTCTGGAAAATCCGCAGGCAGCCAATGGCCTGGCGATTGCCGGTGTTGGTGCTGTTGCTGTATTAATTGCGAGTATGCTATTGACGCGCGTGATTACCTTGCCTATCCAGCGCGCAACTCAAGCTCTTAATGCGATGGCTAACGGGGATTTGCAGGCCTCAATCGACACCAGCGCAAATGATGAAATTGGCAAGATGGTGCAGGCATTGAAATCCATGCAAATCCGGCTGGGTTTTGAAGTGAATGATGCGCGTAAAATGGCTGAAGAGGCATTGCGCTTGCAAGTGGCCTTGGATATTAACTCTACGGGCTTTACATTTTCGGATAGCCAGAACATATTGCAATACATGAACCAGGCCGCAATGGATCTATGGCAGGGCATGTCTGCAGCGCTACTGAAACGCCATGCGGATTTTTCAGTTGCAGCGATGAAGGGTAGAAGCATTGGCCAGTATCTGGAACATGAATCTGACCGTGCTGTATTTGCCGAAAGACTGAGTGTTCCAAAGCCGATGCATGTTTCCATGTATGGCCGTCATTTGGATTTGGTGGTCATCCCGGTGCATAATCTTAAAGGTGAATATCTGGGCCGTATGACGCAGTGGAGTGACCGTACTGCTGAAGTCGTTGCGGAACAGGAAGTGGCTGAACTGATAGAGCAGACCGTAGCCGGCAACCTGACCAAACGGATTGACGCATCAACCTTGCCCCCGGGCTTTTTACGTGACACCAGTGAAGGTATGAACCGCCTGTTAGAGGCTGTGATCGGTCCGCTCAACATGGCTGCCGCTTATGTGGATAACCTGTCCCAAGGCATTATTCCGACTGAAATTACCGATAACTATAGCGGTGATTTCAATATCATCAAAAATAACCTGAATGCATGCGGCAATGCAATCAAGGCGCTGGTAGTCGATGCCAACATGCTGGCACGGGCTACCGAGGTAGGTGTGCTGACTACACGCGCAGATGGTGCAAAACACCAGGGCGAATACCGTAAAGTGATTGAAGGCCTTAACGCTACCCTGGACGCTATTGTGAAGCCATTGAATATGGCAGCTAATAGCGTGGCAAGTATTGCCCGTGGAGATATTCCCGCCAAAATCAATGACAACTACAACGGTGACTTCAACGCCATCAAGGACAACCTGAATACCTGTATCACCTCTATCAATACGCTGGTTGGTGACGTACAAATGTTATCGCAAGCGGCGAATGACGGCCGGGTTTCAGTACGTGCAGACGCCAGCCGTCACCAGGGAGACTTCCGCAAGATCGTAGAAGGCGTGAACGAAACGCTGGAAATGATCGTAGGCCCGATTGCCACGGTAAAGAGCGCAGTGGAAACCATCAACACCGCAGCCAAGGAAATTGCCCAAGGCAATGCCGACCTCTCACGGCGTACCGAAGAGCAAGCCGCTTCTCTTGAGAAAACGGCAGCCAGCATGGAAGAACTATCCTCCACCGTCAAGCAGAATGCCGACAACGCCAAACAAGCCAACCAGCTTGCCTCAGCAGCCTCAGGCGTAGCGGTAAAAGGCGGCACCGTGGTATCCGAGGTTGTCGCCACCATGAGCTCAATCAACACCAGTGCCAAGAAAATCGAAGACATTATTTCCGTCATCGACGGCATCGCCTTCCAGACCAACATCCTCGCCCTCAATGCAGCGGTAGAAGCTGCAAGGGCTGGTGAACAAGGCCGCGGCTTTGCCGTCGTGGCAGGAGAAGTGCGCAACCTCGCCCAACGCTCCGCCAGCGCCGCCAAAGAGATCAAGGAACTCATCACCGACTCCGTCAGCAAGACAGCCGAAGGCACCAGGCAAGTCGAGAACGCAGGCAGCACCATGCAGGAGATCGTCACCTCGGTCAAACGCGTCTCGGACATTATCGGCGAGATTGCGGCAGCCTCCAGCGAGCAAAGTGCCGGCATTGAACAAGTCAATGACGCGGTGATGAAGATGGATGACATGACCCAACAGAACACGGCCTTGGTGGAAGAAGCGGCGGCAGCGGCAGAATCCATGATGGAACAGGCCAATGAACTCATGAATGCGGTCAGCGTGTTCAGGACGGAAGATGAAATCAGTGAAAGACGTGCAGCCTAAGGCCGGAAAAGCCGGGGCAGATGATAGTGATTGCGAAGAGTTTTAATGTTGGTCGAACGTAATGTTTATTTTAATGCTGTTGATAATTAGAAGATGAAGTGAGGGCGATAATGAAAATGACCGTTGCTAAAAAGATGTTGTTGCTGACTTTTATCTCCATAGTGGGGTTGGTCGGCCTGATGGTGTTGAGTCAGCACCAGATGGAGAAGGTGTTTACGGAAACCAATTATGCAAACACGAACATCGCGCCCAGTATTGTTGAGTTGGACAAGGTTCGCTACAAGTTCAACACCTTGCGTATCAGGGTGGCCAACCATACGTTGATCAGCGACGAAGCTGCAATGGCTGAAGTCGAAAATGCCATTACGAAATTACAGGCTGAACTGAGTGCCTTATTCAAGGGATATGAAACTTATATCGCCGACGGCAAAGAAAAGCAGATGCTGGAAGCGGATAAAGCCGGCTTGGATGAATACTATGCGCGCATGGCTCCGATATTGGCAGCATCCCGTGCAAACGATAAAGCACTGGCACACGAGTTGTATATTGCTATCCGCATCCCTGCCGAGAAAGCAAACGGCGAGATCGCAGCGCACATGGACTATAAAGTTAAACTTGGTCAGCAAAGTGCTCAAAATGCTGTTGTAGCCAAAGCGAGAGCCAATAAACTTTTCATGGCGATTGGTGCGCTTATTTTGCTTGCGACCGCAATCATGGGCTTTATGATCACGCGCAATTTACGTAAGCAGTTAGGTGGCGAGCCGGATGATGTCGCTGCCATTGCCAACAATATTGCCAATGGTGATTTGAATAGCCCGATCACGCTAAACCGCGATGATGCCACAAGTTTAATGGCCTCCATGCGTGTGATGCAGCAGACCCTCAAGCTGGTGATCGATGAACAAAGCGCAATGTCAATCGAGAACAAGAAGGGCAATATCAGTGCAGCCATCAATACTGAAAAGTTCCGTGGCAGCTATAAAACCATGGCAGAAAATGTCAATGTGATGGCCGCCAATCAGGCTGATGTAATGCGCAAGACAACTGAATGTATTGCCGAGTTTGCACAAGGCAATTTCGATGCGCCGCTGGAACGCTTCCCCGGCCAGCGTGCATTTATCAATGAAGGCGTGGAACTGTTGCGCAGCAACATTAAAACCTTTATTGCAGAAGTGCAGCATATGTCACAAGAGCATGACGCGGGCGATGTGGATGTCGTGATCGACGAGTCCAATCATAAAGGCGCTTATGCAGAAATGGTGCGCGGCGTGAACGCCATGGTTAGCGCACATGTGCGGGAAAAAGAAGAAGTAACGCAATTGATGCGGGCACTGGGTGATGGCGATTTTGCTGCCGAAATCAAGCAATACCCCGGCAAAAAGGCAGAAATCAACAAGAATGTAAGCCGTCTGAAAGACAAGTTGAGCGGCATTGTAAGTTCAGTGAAATGGGTCACTAACGAGCATGCACAAGGCAACATCGATATGTCCTTGCATGCCCATATGTTCAAAGGCGGTTTTAGTGAACTGGCTGCTGCAGTTAACATCATTGTTGCCGGGCAAATTGAGCTTACCGAGAAAGCCCTGGCATGTGTTAAAGAATTCGGTGAGGGTAATTTTGATGCCCCACTTGAGAAATTCCCCGGTAAAAAAGCGTTTGTGAACGAGGCTATCGAGCAGGTACGCAGCAATCTGAAGGCGTTGAATAGTGACGTACAAATGTTATCGCAAGCGGCGAATGACGGCCGGGTTTCAGTACGTGCAGACGCCAGCCGTCACCAGGGAGACTTCCGCAAGATCGTAGAAGGCGTGAACGAAACGCTGGAAATGATCGTAGGCCCGATTGCCACGGTAAAGAGCGCAGTGGAAACCATCAACACCGCAGCCAAGGAAATTGCCCAAGGCAATGCCGACCTCTCACGGCGTACCGAAGAGCAAGCCGCTTCTCTTGAGAAAACGGCAGCCAGCATGGAAGAACTATCCTCCACCGTCAAGCAGAATGCCGACAACGCCAAACAAGCCAACCAGCTTGCCTCAGCAGCCTCAGGCGTAGCGGTAAAAGGCGGCACCGTGGTATCCGAGGTTGTCGCCACCATGAGCTCAATCAACACCAGTGCCAAGAAAATCGAAGACATTATTTCCGTCATCGACGGCATCGCCTTCCAGACCAACATCCTCGCCCTCAATGCAGCGGTAGAAGCTGCAAGGGCTGGTGAACAAGGCCGCGGCTTTGCCGTCGTGGCAGGAGAAGTGCGCAACCTCGCCCAACGCTCCGCCAGCGCCGCCAAAGAGATCAAGGAACTCATCACCGACTCCGTCAGCAAGACAGCCGAAGGCACCAGGCAAGTCGAGAACGCAGGCAGCACCATGCAGGAGATCGTCACCTCGGTCAAACGCGTCTCGGACATTATCGGCGAGATTGCGGCAGCCTCCAGCGAGCAAAGTGCCGGCATTGAACAAGTCAATGACGCGGTGATGAAGATGGATGACATGACCCAACAGAACACGGCCTTGGTGGAAGAAGCGGCGGCAGCGGCAGAATCCATGATGGAACAGGCCAATGAACTCATGAATGCGGTCAGCGTGTTCAGTATCGATGAAGACAGCAAAGCGTATGCATCACCGTATTTACGGGTAAGCAACGGCTGATTGCGGTTTTGTCATCGGTCACCGGCATTATTGTAGGGGCGGAATTGATTGCGCGATTGGTCTTTGCACTTTAATATCGCAAAGTTTTTTTGTCAGCACTGGGTGCTTTAGCACCAATGCTGGCGTAAAAGATCGCCTCTGCAAAAATATGCAGTAGAAGTAAAGTGTTAGAAGCACGGAGACGGCAGCGCTATATAGCAATGTTAATTTTATTTGTAGGAAGTTTTTTGATATCAGGAGAAAAGAATGGCTGTTATTGACCGTGTTTTAGTAGGTGAAGCCT